>Ga0307378_10002501_pt1 | contig 28008 bp, 28 predicted proteins | sample UN1MG_FD_202238 | JGI IMG/M metagenome (GOLD analysis project Ga0307378, IMG submission 202238) | Soil microbial communities from Risofladan, Vaasa, Finland - UN-1 | ecosystem: Environmental > Terrestrial > Soil > Coastal area > Acid sulfate soil | place: Finland: Risofladan, Vaasa | collected... | reverse complement strand
GGGATGTCGCCGACGTTCGCGCCGCCGCCCGGCGGCCTACCGCCCACGATCGTCGTGCGGACGGCGTCGGGTTCGCCGGGCCGCGCCATTTTTATCCGTTCCGAGTTTATACTCATGGTTTCCTCCGTTAAGGCCGGTCGGGCCTAATCCCGCGGGTAACGGATTCGTCCGCTTTTTCCCGTTGCTCCGCTGCTTCCTTAGAAGCGTCGACAACGCCGGGTGGCGGGTCGGGCCTAATGCCTTCTACGGCCGGTGCCGTTGGGTTGTTGTCGCACGCCGCCGTCGCCGCGGATAACGCCGCCAACATCACACCCCCCGCGTATCCCAGGAACGCGGGCCGCAGGCCCGGGTTGACCTTCGTATTCGCGACGATGGCCTCGAGTTGTTTTGCCGGGACGGCCTCGAGCATCGCCGCTTCCGCCGGCTCGAGATTGAGGGCGATGGCTTCCGCGGCTGCGGCGCGTTTTTCCAACAGCATCTTCTTGAACGCCGGGTCGACGGCGGCCTTCTTGACTAAGACTTCAACGCCGCGGGGGATGTCGCCGACGTTCGCGCCGCCGCCCGGCGGCCTACCGCCCACGATCGTCGTGCGGACGGCCTCGGCCTCGCGGGCCGCCGGCGATTTATTTCCACTAGAGATACTCACTTTATACCAACCTCCCGGCCTATAAGCCGAATTGAATTAAACGAGGGTCGGGCCAGAGAACGAACTGCACCGGCGTTACCTCGCCGGCGACTACGACTACTCTCCCGGTCTGAAACAAGTAGCAGGCACATTCCGCCCGGACCGTATAAAACCCCGGCTCGAGCGGACCGAAGGAGAAGGCGCCGTCCGCGCCGGTCTCCGCGGCCGACCCGTTTTCAAGGATGCGTACCCGGGCCTGCGTTAACGGGTATCCGGTGGCGTCGACGACGCGTCCCTCGATTACTCCGTTCGCACGGTCTTTAGTTAAAGGCCCGGGGCCGAGTATAAAATTGACGTTGGTAATGAAGGCCGCCGTCACTTTAACGTCGGCCTTCCTTGCGTCGACATACCCGATATGGGAGACCTTCATTTCAAACGTTCCGGGCGGAACGGGTTTGATGACGTAATAACCTTCTACGTCAGTGGTCGCGAAACGATTCGCGCCTTTGATTGCGACGAGCGCTCCGCTGACCGGGTCGCCGTAGCCGTCTATAACGAAGCCCCGAACGACGCCGTATTCGGTTTGTTCGGTTTCAGCCCGGTCCTCGGCCGCGGCCGGCCCGAGCGCGATTATCGAAGCCGCCGCGAAGGCGAATGAATACCCGAGGAAGTCCGTGGCGTACGTTCGTTTGGCGGCCATATACCTCCGAATTTACCCGAGCGATGCGGCGTCGACGGCTTGAACCGTTAAGGCGCGTCGGGCGCCGACGCAATTTTACCCCTTCTCGGCTATAAATACAAACGGATATTCGACGACGACGTCGGCCTGCCCCGCGGCGGGGAATTTCCAGCTCCGCACGCGGGAGAGTATCGAGCGGCGGAGCGAATCGTGGCCGAGCGTATCGTCGGCGATTTCGGCGTCGACGACGCGGCCTTGGGGGTCGACGGTGAACCGCGCGGTGATTTTACCGCCGCCGAGCGAGGGGTTTTCCTCCACGGCCGCGTCGTACGCGTTTTGAATGCCCGCCAGTCTCTTTTCGACGTAGTCGCGGATGCTGGCGGCCGAGCGGTAGCTCCTTGGGCTTGACGCCGGGGATTCGAACGTAATGAAATATGGCGCCGGCTGCTCGCGGCTCGAGTTCTCCGGGACGTCGACCCTCGAGCCCATGCATACGCGGTGCCGCAGTTGATTGCGTCCGGAGCTCCGGCCGGTTTTCGCAAGGGCGGTTTCCGGGCGCCGCCCCGCCTCCGCGGGCCGGTCAGCCCTTATGCCTAAGCTAGCACCGCTGCCGCCGGGGATGAGTCTTCCACATCCTCCGCGGGGCCAATCGCCGCGCATGCCGGCGCCGCTTCCGTGCCCTCCTGCTCCCCCGGTAAGGGCGTAAGGCCAACTGCCGCTTTCTTTCTTAGCCGCTTTTCCGGTTAGCCCTCTGTTCGCCCTCTTTTTCGAAGTACTAACCTCGGCCCGTTTCGTTCCCCCGGTCCGGGTGACTTCCGAGTCCGAAAGCAATGTCGCCGACCCCAGAACCGCCAGCATCGCGCTGGCGGCGTAGCCGAGGAATGCGGGCCGTAGGCCCGGGCTGACCTTCGTATGTGCGACTATGCCCTCGAGTTGGGGGAGGGGAACGGCGGCGAGCATCGCTTCCTCCGTGGCGTTAAGTTTAAGGCCGATGGCTTCGGCAGCCTCGGCCCGTTTTTCGAAGAGTAGTTTTTTAAACGCGGGGTCGACCGCGGCCTTCTTTATGAGGACCTCCAGGCCGCGGGGAATATGGCGGGGGATTTGTTCGCCTTGAGGTGGTCTCCCACCTACGATGGCCGTTCTAACGAATTCCCTATCGGCACTAACGCAGCCTTTTCGCGAACCCTTAATTTCTCCCATAATATTCCCCTTTCGTACCGAGTTCGCGACGCTTCCCTACATATTATATCCGTATTTTCCTACGGTTGCAAGTTACAGCTGGTACGCGGTAACGGCTTAGGTCGTGTTGGGCTTAGACTCCTCGATTCCGTCAACCGCGGCGCTTAGCTTACTTACAACCAAACATATAATAATCCGTGTGTTGCGTTGGCAATTTTAAAGTATTTTATAAGCATGTAGGTTGCCCTAGTTGAGGCCCTTTCCCCGAGTCGGCGAGCGTCGTCAACTCCTCCGGGTACGGCGAAAAGAACGTTTGGCGGGCGAGGTACTCGTCGCCGAAGCGAACGACGTAGCCGCGGAGCACGTTCAACGGCACGCTGAGCGGGACGTGGCCCGCGCGGTAACTCTCGAGCTCGTCCAGGAAGAAGGCTTTTTCGGCGTGACTTAGCTGCTTCGAGAAGTGGCCCAGGCCGTGCATGAGGGCGTTTATACCGGCCGTATAGCGCGGCGGCCTTGCGAACGCGGCGTAGAAATTTTCTTCGTACGCGGCGACGGCGTCGGCGAGACGTTCTCGGCCTGCCCCCGCGACGACGCGGCCCAGCGTCCGCATCCGCGTTTGATTGTACGCCATAAGCAGGAGCTTGTTCTTGGCGTGGAATTGGACGAGGTCCTTCGGCGAGGCCGAGGCCTTTATCTCCCGGAAAGAGGCAAAGGCGAAGAGCTTCGTAAGAAAATGCTCGCGCAGGCGGAGGTTTTTTAGGCGGCCTTCGTCCTCGACGGCCATATGGCCGAAGCGCGCCAGCACCGCGCCGCCGAAGAAGCCGGCGCCCTTTCCCGAGGGCGCGGTTTTCGCCGTACCGGGGTATATCTTTACGTCCTTGAAACCGGAGGTGGGGGAGCGGCTTTTTAGGATGAAGCCGTCGACGGCGTCGAGGCCTTCCAGGAACGACGCCGCGAAACATTCCATCTTTGCGGTGAAGTCCAGGCCCGTCGCCGGTTGGACCAGGCGGCGCGCGCCGTCAACCTCCACGATTCGGACCGGCTGGCGCGGGATGCCGAGGCCGATTTCGACTTCGGGGCAAAGCGGTATGAAAGTGACGTGGGGTTTGAGAGCGCGGACGAATTCGTCGCGTATTATGGAGCCGTCGTAGCGTACGGCGTCGAAATCGAGGCACCTGCTTACGACGACTACCGGTTTGGCGAATTCCCTCATACGTTTGCTACCGAAGGGGCCGCTATCGGCTCTCGGCGAGCTCGGCCATGACGTTCAGACCGAGCGGTATATTTTTCTTTTTCGGCTCGAGCCGTAAGATGACCTCTTGGAATTTGGTATCGAAGCGTTCCTGCAGATCGTCGGATTGGAAGTCGCGGCCGCCGAGGTAGGGGTTCCTTTGGATAACCGTTCCGAGGCCGACGTACTCGCCGGTTTCGGCATCGTAAATTTTATATTTAGCGCCCTCTTTGACGCGGTCCACCCAAAAGGATTCTACGTATATCCGAACCCACAGGTCCGTCGGGCCCAGTATAATTCGCGTGTTGTCACCCGCCGCGAGCGTCTCGCCCAGGCGCACGTCCAACTTGTAAACGACGGCGTCGATGGGCGCTCTGAGCTCGAGCTGCTCCAGTTGGGCGCGCGCCAACGCCAGCTCGCCGTACGCGACGTCTAGGTCGCGGGCGTCCAGCTCCGACCGCAACTTCGCCTGGGTGTATTCGTATTCGGATATCCGTCCCGCGGCGTAGAGTTCTTTGTTGCGCTTAAAAGTATCCGCGGTAAGCTCCACCGATTTGCGGAGGGCCGCGACGCGCGCTTCCGCGACGCGGCGCTGCGCCGACTCGACGTCGTTTTCCAGGACGCACAGCACCTGTCCTTTGACGACCGCGTCGCCCTCGTTAACCGATAGCTCCTTCACGCTGCGGGTAACGTTCGGACTCACGTACACCTCGCCGCCGGCGGGTTCGACGCGGCCGTAGACGCGCGCCGGCGAGAGGTCCAGGTCGGGCGGTTTCATAATCGCCGGCGGCCGCGATGACTTGTAGAGGTTGCACACGATGAATACCAGGCCGCATAGAACGGCGGCGCCGACGACAAACCATTTAATATACTTTTTCATGCCGGGGCCCTCTCCCGGACCGTCTCCCGCGAATCGTGCACGACGGCGCCGTGTTCCAGCGTTATCAGGCGGTCGCCGTAGGGGAAGACGCGCGGGTCGTGCGTGACGAGCACGACGCCGCGGCGGTCGTCCCGCGACAGTTGCTTCAGCGTGTCCAAAACGACGGCGCTGCTCTCGGCGTCGAGCGCGGACGTGGGCTCGTCGCACAGGACGAGGACGGGGTCGTTGATGAGGGCGCGCGCGATGGCGACGCGCTGCTTTTGGCCTGTTGACAACGTTCGAGGTTTAACGTAAGCGTACTCGCTTAGGCCGAAGTCGCCCAATAGCGTTAACGCTTTTTCCTTTAAGCCCCGGGGTAACTTCGTCCCCTGGACCGCGTTAGCTACTAATATGTTTTCGATTATCGTAAGCGCCGGTATTTCGGTAGGGGTTTGAAAGACGAAGCCGAAATTCTCAAGTCGGAGCGTGGCTTCCTTGTCTTCGGGAAGGTCCGTGACGTCTTGCCCTTGAATGAATATCCGCCCTTCGGAGGGGCGTAATATCAGGCCCATAATGGACAGCAGCGTCGTCTTGCCGCTGCCCGAGGGGCCGGCGACGATGGCGAACTCGCCGGCGTAAAACGCGAGGTTGACGTCGCTCAAGACGCGTTGCGTGACTTTCCCGTCGGAAAAGTCGCGGCTGATACCTTCCAACTCGAGAATCGGTTTCGGCATGTTATCGAGCGGCCCGGTTACGCGCCGTTAGCGGAACGCCGTCGCGGGCTCGATGCGGGTTGCGCGCCGTATGGCGAACAGCGAGCCGACGAGACACAGCGCGAGCGTAAACGCCGCGTGGACGAACGGGAACCATAGCGGCACGAAGCTCGCCAGGTTGGAATCCCTCGTCCCGTTGAGGAAGAACGCGAGTAGGAGGAACCCCAGGAATATTCCCACGGCGGCTATCATTACGGCCTGGTAAAGTACTATCACGAAAATATCCTTTTTGCGGCCGCCGAGCGCCCGCAGGACCGCGAAATCTTTTTCCCGGTTTAAAATGCTGGTGTACATCGTTAGCGTAATTATAACGATGCCGACGAGGGAGCTCATCAACGTCGTAAAGCCGAAGCTGAAGCCTATGCCGGTGTTTATTAAATAGTAGGCGCGCGTTAGCCGCGATAGTACGTCCTTGGGGAAGACTTCGGCCCGCGGTAGCAAGGCGCGTATTTTGGCGATGGCCTCGTCGACGTCGACCTCTGGTTTCAACTTGACTAATATGTAGCTGCAACGGCCCGGGGGGAGGTTGGATATCTCCCGCGCCTTTGTCCGGTTCGTGAAGACGAGCGTTCCGCCGAAGCTGGTTATCTTCTTCGTCACGGCGTTGATACGGACCCGCTTCTTATTAACTTCGAAAACGTCGCCGAGTTCGGGGTTCCCGAAGAGCTCGAGGTCGCGGTTGTCCACGGTAATGCCGTCGTAGTCCAGCAGCGACTCGATGGACCCCTGCTCGAAGGCCCACGGTCCGCCCGAAAGCCGCGGCGCCGGCAGCCCCACGACTACCACGCCCTCCGACTTGCCGTCCTTACGGCGCGTTTCGCCCGCCGTGGTGATAACGGGTTCCGACCATTCAATTTCCGCCAGGCCGTTTATGCGGTCGACGTAGCGCGTCGGGAGTTGGCCCGTGCTGTTCGCGTTGTCCGTGAACTTGCCGCAGATCCAGATGTCGGCGTCCGAGTGGTCGACCAGCACCGACATATACGTGAAGAGGCCGAACATGGTGCTGAGCTGTTGCCCCACCAGGAATAATATCGCGACGACGCCCAGGACCGAGCCCGCGGTAGAGGCGCGGTCGTGGAGCAACATCCTGTAGGCTACGAGGCTACGCATCGTTGCTCGGAAGTGACGAGGCCGCGGCGAAACCCTCCTCGAAAGTTCCCGCGACGGCGTCGGCAACTTCGCCGAGTCGTTCCCGGGTTACGACAGCCGCGCGGCCGCCGAGTACGATCTTCGTCTCCGGCGTCGTTTCGCGGACGCGGCGCGCGAGTTCCCAGGCCGCGGGTAGGTGCGAAATGAGCGTTACGGCGAATAAAACCGCCGCCGGTTTTTCGTCCGCCGTAGCCCGGACGATTTCTTCGGTAGGCAGACTTCTTCCAATATAATAAACTTGCCAACCCTTTAACTCTAGATAGTCGGCCGTTATCTTCGCGCCCAATTCGTGTTCTTCGCCCGGGACGCAGGTTACGAGCGCTTTACGCGAAAGCGGTTGTTCCGGCGGGACGACGTCGAAGGCCCGGTAGATCGTGTAACGGCAGATGTCGGTTGCGGCGTGCTCGTCGGCGACGCCGACGGCGTTGCGCTGCCAACGCAAGCCTATTTCCCGTAGCGCCGGCCCGACGACGTCGTTTATTACGCTTTCGAGCGACGCCCCCGTTTTCAGCAGGCCGAGCACGTACGCCGCGGCGCCCCGTCGGTTATTACCGAGGACTAGCGATAGGAACTCTTGCCGCGGTCCCGGCGAGGAGAACGGGGTGCGTAGCTCCGTTAAAAACGTCCCTACGTTGGCGCGGAGGATTTCGAGCGGGGGGGACAACTCGGCCGCCGCCGCCGGCAGCTCGAAGTGGACGCCGTTTATCCAGGCGTTCAGCGTTTTTTGGAAGAAATTCTCGTCGAAGCCGCGGCTGGAGAGCGTCGACGTGTACCAGGCGAATTCGTCGGCCAACACGCCGTACAAGCCCAATTCGTATACGCTCTCCAATAGTTGCCCGAGAAGGGTATGGCTTTCCTCCACCGTCCTAAGTCGGTCCGAGGCACAATAATCGTCACAATATCTGGTTTCGATGGAGGCTTTTTCGTTTACCAAGACGAGAAGTTTCGGCAGGTTGCGCCGGAACGCCGCCGCCGAGCCGGCGGACGGGGGAGGTAACGCGAGGAGGAGGTCTTTTACGCTTATTAAGCTATCGACGCTCATCGGACGCTTGTCGTCTCCTATAGCGCTAAAGCCACCGCTTCCGCTTGAAGAACACCACCATCGATACGGTTACGATTACTATAACCACCCATATGACCGGGTAGCTCCAATGCCACCCGAGCTCGGGCATGAATTGGAAGTTCATGCCGTAGATCCCGGCGACGAAGGTGAGCGGTATGAAAATGGTCGCGATGATGGTCAGGACCTTCATCACCTCGTTCATCCTGTTGCTAATTGTAGAGAGGTAGAGGTCCAACATCCCCGAGAGGACGTCGCGGTACGTCTCGACGGCGTCGATAACCTGGATCGTGTGGTCGTAGGCGTCCTTCAGGAATACGCCGGTAGATTCGCGCACGAGCTTTGAGTCGCCCCGCGCGAGGCCGTTAACCACCTCCCGCAGCGGCCACACCGATTTGCGTAAGATAATCATCTCCCTTTTCATCTCGTGGATGCTTTGCAGCGTCTCCGGCTTCGGGTTTTCGACGAGGACTTCTTCCAACGAGCCGACCTTTTCGCCGACCTGCTCGAGTATCACGAAGTAGTTGTCGACGACGGCATCGAGCAAAGCGTACGCCAGGTAGTCCGGGCCCGTTTTTCGGATGCGGCCTTTCGAGTTCCTTATCCTCTCGCGGACGACGTCGAAGACGTCGCCCTCCCGTTCCTGGAAAGATAAAACGTAGTTGGGCCCGAGGATTAAGCTCACTTGTTCGGTCCCGACCTCGTCGCCGTCGTAGTCCAACATTTTAAGGACGACGAAGAGGTATTCGCCGAAGTCTTCCGTCTTGGGTCGCTGGTCGGTGTTGGCGATGTCCTCCAATACCAGCGGATGAAGGCCGAAGCACTCGCCCAGCTCCTCGAGGACGTCCACGCGGTGTACGCCGTCGACGTTTACCCAGGTTACCGTCGGCTTCTCACGGAAAAGGCGGCAATCGGTCACCGCCTCGACGTCACTTTCTTCGTACGATTCCCCGTCGTAGTCGATAACGGTAATCTTTACCGGCGCCGCGCGTTTTTCGACGTCCGCGACGAGGGTGCCCGGCGGAAGGCCCGCTTTCTTGGACATCTTTCTAAAGAACCTTACCATATAGTTCACCCCTCAGCGGCGGTCGTATTCCGGCGTTCGTTTTTCGCTGTTGGATAAGGGTTGGTATCCGAATAGGAATATAAATACCGGCGAATGAGGCATTTGCGAGCGTTTAGCGTGTATTTTCCGTTAAGTGTCAAAAAGGCCATTTTTCGCCTATACGTCGTCGGATTTTCTCTTGGTGAAATAAGAGATGCCGGGAAAAGGTTTATAGCCGACCTTTTCAAAGAACGCTTTCGAACCCTCGTTCCAGTCTTCGACCAGGCAGGCGAAAATGGCGATACCTCGGGCGGCGAGGTGCCGCTCAACTTCCGCGACGAGTAAGGCGCCGACGTTCCTTCTCCTGTAGTCGGGGTGGACCGCGAGCCGGTTTATCCAACCTTTACGGCCGTCGTGAGAGCCCAGTACGGCGCCGACGAACGCCCCGTCAACCTCGGCTACCAAGTAAACGGCGGTGTCCTCTTTAAGCTGGCGCGCGAGAGCTTCGCGCGTGTCGCGTCCCCGTGGTCGATACGGCAGGCCGGCTTCGCGCCAGAGCGCGACGAGCGCGTCGTAATCGTCGTCGCGGAGCTCTCGCACCGAGACTTTAGCGTCGTCGCTTTCCCCTTTTTTCATATTAGGAATATTTTGGAATGGGCCGATTGGATGCGGGTGCGGCGCGGGGAAGGGGAGCTCCCCGCGCCGCGGCTGGCGTCATTTCTTACGTAGCATCGCCGCTATTATTATCATGTAAATAGCGGCCAGGGCGACGAGGATGTATACGATGCGGGCGACGACGTAAATGCTGGCGAAAATCCAGGCGACGAGGTCGAAACCGAATATCCCGACTAAGCCCCAGTTCAAGCCCCCGACTATTACTAGTATCAGTGCAATCCAATCCAGCGCGTTTAAATTCTTCACTCAGATCACCTCCTTATGCTGGTGGATTCGCGGTTTGGGTTATTTAATTTAAAACTTAATATCTATGGCTGGGGCGAACCGGTGGCCGGGTTTAAATCCTCAGGCGGGTTCACCTCGCTGCGGCGTTAGTAGGTTATTTAAGGCTGCTTCCGCGGCGCGATACCGGAACGTAAAGCCGGCCTCGAGCAACCGTTTGGGTACGGCTCTTTCGCTGGCTAACAACAGCGCGTCCGCCATCTCGCCGTACAACGCGCGTATTAGAACGCCCGGTATCGGCCACCACCACGGCCTATTCAGCGTCTTACCCAGAATACGTGAAAAATCGCGACTCTTCAACGGCTCCGGCGCGCATAAATTATAGGCGCCGCTTGCTTCGTCCGTCTCGATTAGAAAGCTAATAGCGTCTATTTCGTCATCGTAGTGGACCCACGAGACCCAATTGCGGCCGCCGGCCAGCGGCCCCCCCGCGAAATATTTAAAGGGCCGCGACAGCCGCGGTAAAACGCCGCCGTCTCGGCCCAAAACGATGCCGCTGCGGATTACGACCCGCCGTACGCCCGCTTCCTCTACGGCCGCGGTTGAGCCCTCCCACCTTCGCGCGACGTCGGCCAGGAACCCGTCCCCCGGCGGCGCCGATTCGTCCAACTCCTCGTCGCCGCGCGAGCCGTAGATGCCGACGGCCGAGGCTTGCACCAATACCCCCGGTTTAACCTTGGCCGCCGAGACGGCTTCTACGACGGCGTCGCCGGCGGCGAGGCGGCTCCGGAGGATGGTTTTTTTTACGGCCGCCGTCCACCGCCGGGCCGCGATGTTCGCCCCCGCGAGGTTGACGATGGCCGCGGCGCCGTCCGCCAGCGCGCCCCAACCCGCGGCGGTATGGCCGTCCCATCGCGCGTATTGGACGTGGCCCTCCCATCCTTTGGGGTACGCGTCGGCACGCCGCGTAAGTACGGCCACGTCGTACCCGCTCGCGGCGAGTTTGCGAGTCAACCCTCGCCCAATGAACCCGGTCCCGCCGGTAATTATTACCAACCCGTCCGCCACGTATACCCCCGGTTATTTTTTTATAAGCTAATGCCCTTGGCTTACCTAAGTGTTGAGTCGCAAAATCTCGTAGTTGAGCGCTGCGGCAAAGCTAACCCAAAGGAGATATGGGATAAGGAGAAAAGCGGCCGGCTTGGATACGCGGTAAAACGTCAAAACCGTAACCGCTATCGCCAGCCATAACGCGACGATTTCGACGAGGGCGAGGAAGGGGGAACGGCAGCCGAAGAAGAGTACGGACCATAAAACGTTAAGCAGTAATTGGACGCCGAAAAACGCCAACGCCGTCTTCACGCTCTTGACCGAAAAACCTTTGTCCCAAACCAGGAACGCAGCGACCGCCATCAGCACGAAGAGCCCTATCCAAACCGGCGAAAATACCCAGTTGGGGGGCGTGAAACCGGGTTTTTCCAGGGCGGCGTACCACCCGGAGATCGCGGGCGTGGTGAAGAAAGAACCGACCACGCCGGCGAGCTGGCATACGGCCAAAGCTACTAGCAATTTAATAACGCGGCGTAAAGTCATAGGAACCCCCTTGGCGTATTGTGTATTATTTCCGCTCGCGCGTCAACGCTTTTGAGATCGCGTCGCGTATCCCTTCTCGCGGGGCCTCGTACCCCCAAAATATTTCTTCGCCGTCGACGAAGATCCCGCGGCTTCGGCCGTAGCGTCGGAGCGTCGCCGGGTCGCTCGCGTCGTATTCGCGTAACGCGACGGCGTCGCCGAACGCCGCGGCGACCTCGCGGACCCGTTGCGCCTCGACGTCGCTCGTCAAGCAGAACGTATTGAAGATGAGGTCTACGGCTACTTTGCCCGGCACAGGCTCGAGCCGGTATTTATCTTCCCAAAAAGAAGGAGCCTCCGCCGACGAGTCGAAGGTTTTCCATAATATCGCCGCGTCCCCCCGGCGCGCCGCGACCGCGAACCCCAACTTCTCGAAATACGCCGCCGGCATAAACCAACGGTCGTGATAGTAGCCGTACGTGACGAGCCCTTTTTTCTCCTGTTTTATTGCTTCCGCCTCGGCCGCGGCGACCAACGCCCGGCCTACTCCTTGGCCCTTCACTTCGGAATGGGCGACGAGGCACGGGAAGGCCGCGAGGTCGCGGCCCAGGGGCCCCCACGGACAGACCTCTATAGGCATAACGTAGATAAAGCCGACCCGCTCGCCGTCCAACGTCGCGACTTTTATTCTCAGGCCGCGGCCGTGCATCTTTTTAAACCAAGCCGAGCGGCGCCCGGATGACGCGTCGATTTCGGCCGATTCGTTTACGTGCGTACAAGTTGCGACGAAATACTCGTCGTTAATCCTCCGATCGCGTACGGCTATAACGCTCATAAATTTTAGTTTATTACGGCGAACACTTTAAGTTATTTATTAATATCACTTCGGATTTAATAAGCCGGGTTTAGCGCGGCGTTTACCTAGTTTTCGGGGCGGTCGGCCGTTACTTACTTACCCCGTAGCTCGAGCGTGAACGTCCAGCGTAGCCGCCGAGCATACCTTAGGTACGTTTCAGGTTATAACGACGGGCAACGCCGGTACGTCGCAAATCCTTTCCTTGACGGCTTCACGCGTTCGCGGCGCCGCAGGCCGGCGCGGCGCGCAACCGCGTCCGCGACTATATTATGAATAAGAGGCGGAGTTATCAACTATAAAGAATATTACGGCTCGAGTAAGGGGACCGAGATTAGAACCGCTCGAAACGGTTGAGGAGCTGGTATATGACGCGGCCGACCGCAATTAATTATTGACAATTTACTCATTTTTATGTTATTAGTTTCGTTCGAATAGAGCTCTTGGAGCTCTAAAATTTTAAACGAGAGGAAGATCCGATTAATGCTAGAAGGAACGGGCTCGGCTCCTAAAACGAAAAACGACGAAGAAGCACGCGCCGCCGCGAAAGCGCGCGCGGAACACCGAATGGAACCGGTACTCGAGGACGCTGAGGTCTTCGATGCCGAGGAGTTCGAAGAACAAGCGGGATTGTACGAGGAATCGTTCCGGGACATCGAAGAGAACGAAATAGTAACCGGGACGGTTGTCGCCGTTACCGAAGACGAAGTATTAGTAGATATCGGTTACAAATCCGAGGGGACTATCAGCCTTAGCGAATTCGCCGAAGAGGAACCGATAACGGTCGGCGATAAGGTGGAAGTTTACCTCGAGAAGAAAGAGGACCAGGACGGCATCATCGTCCTCTCCAAAGAGAAAGCGGATTTCTACCGCGCGTGGGACCAGGTCCGCGACGTCTACGAGACGGGCGGCGACATCGAGGGGAAGATAATCAACCGCGTTCGCGGCGGGTTCATAGTGGATATCGGCGTTAAAGCTTTTTTGCCGGCTTCGCAGTTGGACCTCAGGCCGGTGCGGGATTTCGAACCCTATCTGGGCGGGAGTTTCCGCATGAAAATAATAAAGGTCAACAAGCGCCGCCGTAATATTGTTTTGTCCCGCAAAGCTTTGCTGTTGGAGGAACGCGAAGAGAAGCGTAAGCGTCTCCTCGAAACTATCGAGGTCGGCGCCATTTTGGGAGGGGAGGTCAAGAACATCACCGACTTCGGCGCTTTCGTAGACCTCGACGGCCTCGACGGCCTTTTGCATATAACCGACCTTTCGCGCGGCCGCGTCAATCACCCCTCGGAAGTCGTATCGGTGGGCCAAAACTTGGAAGTTTTAGTTACCGATTTCGACCGGGAGACGGGGCGCGTATCGTTGAGTCTCAAGGAATTGGAGGATGACCCCTGGGAGACGGTCGAGGAAAGCTATAACGAGGGCGATCGCGTTATCGGCAAAGTCGTCTCGATCGTGGATTACGGCGCGTTCGTGGAGCTCGAGCCGGGCGTCGAGGGTTTGGTCCACGTGTCGGAGATGTCCTGGACGCAACGGGTTAAACACCCTTCCAAATTATTATCCGTCGGCGACGAGATCGGCGTAGTTATACTCAAGATCGACGAAAAAAATCGGCGGATATCTTTGGGTTTAAGGCAGACGATGCCTAACCCCTGGGATACGATCGAGGAACGTTATCCGCCGCGCAGTAGGATAGAAGGCGTCGTGAAAAATATTACGGAGTTCGGCGTATTCGTCGAGTTGGAAGAAGGTATCGACGGCCTTATCCACATATCCGATATTTCGTGGACGAAGCGCGTGCGCCACCCCTCGGAGGTTTTCCAAAAAGGGCAAACGGTGGAAGCCGTGGTCCTGACCATCGATTCCGTAAACCGCCGTATATCGCTGGGCGTCAAGCAGCTCGAGCGCGATCCCTGGACCAACATCGAGAAGAAGTACCCGGTCGGCGAGTACGTCGAGGGCGACGTTGTTCGGATAACGCCTTACGGCGCTATTGTAAAATTGGAAGACGATATCGAGGGTTTGCTCCATATCTCGGAGATAGCGGGACGAAGGATCAACCGCGTTGAGGACGTCTTGGACCGCGGCGACCGGATTAAAGTCAAAACAATAAATATTTCGCCGAGGGAACGGCGCATAAACCTTAGCCTTTGGCAATATCAAAACGAGACCGGCGACAAAGGCATAGAGAAAGGTGTCGGCCTCGCCGCTTTAGCCGCGGAAGAGGCTAAAGCCAAGGCCGAGGAAAGCGGGGCGGCGCCGGAGGAGCAAAAGGAAGAACCGGCCCGGGACGAGGAAACGGTGCAGGATACCGTCGAGGAGAAGGCGGAGGCTACCGCCGACGCCCAAGAAAGCGAATCGGCGGAGGCCGAACCCGTAAGCGTCGGCGAGGAAACCGAGGAAAGCGAAGAACCCGCGGAAGCCGCCGAGGAGGCCGTTGAGCCCGCGGCGGAGGCGCCGGCGGAAAAGGAAGGCGAGGAAGCCGAAGCGACGCCGGCTGAGGGGGAGACGACGCCGGACGAAGGCGCCGCCGAAACGCCGGTCGAAGAAAAGCCTAAGGAAGAGTGAACTTGGAGAGTCGGGTAATCGCGGCGGCTTCTACGGGGAAGCCGCCTTTTAACTATGAAGGTCCGCGGTGCCCCCGGTAAAAAATCTTAGACGGGTGATAATACTCGGCCGGCCCAACGTCGGCAAATCCACCCTTTTCAACAGGCTCGTAGGTCGAGGTATCGCTATGACCAACGACGAGCCGCACACTACGCGCGACATATTGGCCGGCGTTTGCCGCTTCGGCGACGTCGTCTTCGAATTGGTGGACGCCGCCGGTTTTTTGGTTTCTCCCGACGATACGTTGAACCAAAGTATAAAAAGGGGCCTCGACGCCGCCGCGGTTTCCTCGGACGTCGTCGTTTTGACGTTCGACGGCCGGGAGGGGTTGTTACCGCTGGACCGCGATTTGGCTCACTTCGTACGCCGTCTGAGAAAGCCCGTCGTCCCTGTCGTCAATAAAATAGATTCGCCGTCTTTGACGGGCGCCGTCGCGGACTTCTACGAACTCGGCTTCGCGCGCGACCCCTTACCCGTGAGCGCCGCTAACGGTTTCAACTGCTACGAGCTCCTGGCCGCCGTCGCCGAAGAGCTCGGCCCGGCCGCGGAGGCCGTGGAAGCGACGGCCCGCGACGCGCTGTGCGTGGCCGTCGTGGGGAGGCCGAACGTCGGGAAGTCGTCGGTCCTCAACCGCCTCGCGGGAGATGAGAGGGTCGTAGTCCACGAAAGCCCGGGGACGACCCGGGACGCCGTAGACGTCGAGATAACGTACGGCGAACGTAAATACCTGTTCGTCGATACGGCCGGGATCCGGCGTAGGACGCGTGCCAAGGAAAGGCTCGAGCTCTGGGGTTTGCGGAAATCGTTGGCGGCGATTAAGAGGGCGTCGGTGGTAGTGCTCGTGCTCGACGGCGCCGAGGGGCCGACTTCGCAAGACGCCAAGATCGCCGGTTACGCCGACCGCAACGGCCGAGGTTTAATATTGTTCTTAAATAAGACGGACCTACTCCAAGGCGAGGCCGGCGCCGCGCGTTTGGAAGAGAGTTTGAAAAGCGTACGGTCCGACTTGAGCTTCGCTTCGTACGCGCCGCTGCTCGCAGGCTCCGCCCTCGAGGGGTTCGACGCGGCGTCGTTGTACCGGACGATAGGCGAGGTCGACGCGAACCGCAACGTCCGCGTCGGGACCGGAGAGTTGAACCGGTTTCTAAGAGAGGTTTTGGCCCGGCGAAGTTTTAGGGTGGGCAAGAAAGAGGTCCGGCTCCTGTACGCGGTCCAAGCCGCCGCCGCGCCGCCGAGGTTCCAGATATTCGTTAACCTTTCGAAGAAGCCGCCCCCGCTACTCGGGCGTTACATAGAGAACCGGCTGCGCGAAACCTTCCCTTTCGTGGGGACCCCGCTTAGGCTCGTCTTCCGCCTGCGAAGCCCAAAGGAAAGGAAATATTAGTTGTCCGTAGTCGGATGCGATGTTATTTTTTGGAGATGAAGGTCTTGATATACGTCGGTATAGTGGCCGCGTCGTTTTTAATCGGGGCGTTACCTTTTTCCTGGTTTTTAGGAAGGATGGCGGGTATTGACCTGCGACGGGTAGGATCCGGCAACCCGGGCGCGACGAATCTGTATCGCGCGGCGGGGGCGCGGTGGGGCATACCGGGGTTTCTGTTGGACGTCGCGAAGGGGGTTACGCCCGTAGCGGCCGCCCAGTGGCTTTTCCCGCATTTGGCCGCGGCCGGGATTTTGGCCGCCGCCGCGGCGATATCGGGCCACATCTGGACGCCGTTCCTCGGTTTCCGAGGAGGGAAGGGCGTCGCTACCGCGGCCGGCGCGTTTCTGGCCCTCGAGCCGCTGTTGATTCTAATAGCTTTCGCCGTTTTTCTCGTCGTCGTGGCCGCGACGCGGTACGTATCGTTGGGTTCGTTGAGCGCGGCGGTCGCGGTTTTCGTGGCCTCGTTCGCACTTCCCCTCGTTTCGCGGCGGCCGGTGGACCCGTATTTCATAGTTTTTTGCGGCGTTTGTTCCGCGGCCATAGTTTACGCCCATCGTAGGAATATCTCCCGCTTGTTGGCGGGTACGGAAAGTAAGTTGGGAGGGCGAAAAAAGGATGGCGGGTAAAGGTTCCAAAAAAGTCGCGGTCCTGGGGGCCGGCTCCTGGGGGGTTACGCTCGCGCGCCTTCTCGCCGAGAACGGCAACGACGTACGGCTGTGGTGTTACTGGCCCGAGGAATACGAGATGTTGCGCCAGACGCGCGAACGACGCGACCTTTTACCCGGCGTGGTGTTACCCCAGGACGTGGAAATATCGAACGACGCCGCCGCGGTGACGTCGGGCACGGAAGCGGTTTTCTTCGTCGTACCCTCGTTCGGGGTGCGCTCGACGGCGAAGTTGATACGCGACGTGTGCGACGGTTCACAGCTTGCGGTCTCCGCGGCCAAGGGATTGGAAGAAGGTACTTACTCCCGTATGACCGAGGTGCTCGAGGAGGAGCTTGCCGGCGGCGCGAGGGGGTACGTATCGTTCTCCGGCCCGAGCCACGCCGAGGAAGTATCTCGCCGGATACCGACGTCTATAGTCGCGGCGTCGCGGGAAGAGGGGCCGGCGCGCGAAATACAGGAATTGACCATAACGCCGTATTTAAGAGTTTATACCAACGACGACGTCGTCGGCGTCGAGTACGGCGCGGCCCTCAAGAACGTCGTTGCCATCGCCGCCGGTGCCGTGGACGGCCTGGGATACGGCGACAATACCAAAGCCGCGTTGCTCGCCCGCGGCTTGGCCGAAATAACGCGCCTGGGCGTCGCCCGGGGAGCGAAACCGTTGACCTTCGCGGGCCTTTCCGGGCTGGGTGACTTGGTCGTAACTTGTACCAGCCGCCACAGCCGTAACCGGTACGTGGGGGAGGAGTTGGGAAGGGGCCGGCGCCTCGACGATATCCTAGCGTCCATGAAGATGGTCGCCGAAGGCGTCCGAACGACGAAAGCGGCGTACGAGCTTTCGCGAAAGACGGGTATCGATATGCCCATTACGGTCGAAATGTACCGCGTAATGTTCGAGGGCAAAGACCCCCGCGCCGCCGTCTTCGATTTGATGACGAGGGAGCCGAGACCCGAGGTTTAAACCTGCCCGCTAATAGGGCTTGATATGTTATTATAAAGTAATTATATTAGGACGTGCGCCTCGGTAACGTAGTCGGTGCGGTGGTGTCGACCGTCAAAGACGAGGGTCTTGACGGGTTAAAACTGCTCGTCGTGGAAGACGCGGACATCTACGGCCGGGGAAAGGGTTCCCACTACGTGGCCGTTGACGCCGTGGGGGCCGGGAGGGGGGAGCTGGTATTGACCGCGGCCGGCTCGTCGGCGCGGCAGACGCGGTCGACGAAAGACAGGCCCGTAGATGCGGTCATCATGGCCATCGTCGAGACCGTCGAAGCGAACGGCGAAATTACGTATCGGAAAGCTGGGAAGTAACCTTATGAAAGCAGGTATGGTTTTAGGGTCGGTTGTGGCCGCGCGGGTCGCCGAAGGGCTCGAGGGAAAAAGGTTCCTCCTCGCGTTGCCGGTCGACGAAAAAGACCGGCCTGTGGGCGGGGAATTCGTAGCGTGCGACGTAGTGGGCGCGGGGCGCGGGGCCCGCGTAATTTGGATTGGCGGAAAGGAAGCGGCGTTGGCTTTAGGCCGGGACGAAGTTCCCGTAGACGCCACCTGCGTCGCGATATTGGAACGGCACGGGCGGAATAAGGAAGGCGCGTAATGGAGTTGGCACGCGTATTAGGGCCGGCGCCCTCGAACCTTAAACACCCGGCGCTTGCCGGTTTAAAACTGGTCTTCGCGGAAACCGAGGAGAGGGGGAGGGGCGGGGTCGTAGTAGCGTGGGATTTGGCGGATGCCGGCCGCGGCGACCGGGTTCTAATAATGAGGGAGGGCGGCGCGGCGATGCGCCTTTTGGGTCGCGGCGCGGCTCCCGTGCGTACCGTTTTAATAGCTCACGTGGATAGAGTCGATGGTTAACAACAAGACAACGGCGGGTGGTGTAGCGGTAAACCGTAACGTCGGCGCCGGCGCGACGATGGCGACGATTACGGGCCGCGTCGGGATAGAGGAAGCGAACGAGCTCCAACGCCGCTTCGACGAGGTATTTAAAGCCGGCCGGCCGTGGGTAATTATCAGATTGAAGAACGTGGATTTCATATGCTCCGCCGGGATGGGTACGCTGCTGTCGGCCGTCGGCGAAGCGCGCAAGCGGGGCGGGGAAGTAATTTTCACGGACGTATCGCCCAAAGTACGTACGATCTTCGAGTTCCTCGACATTTGGGATTACATAACGAGCGCGGCCGATAAGGACGCGGCGCTTGAGATGGTCGCCGCGGGGAAACGTATGCAGACCCAACGTACGGCGGCGCCAGTTACGCCCTCGTTTATCGTCGACGACTTAAAGGCCAAGCTCGGGGAGGGTATCCGGTTAAGTAAAGACGGCAAGGTAAAAGACGCTTTAGCTTATTTCAACGCCGTAATTAAAGCCGACAGAAACAATATTACGGCGCTGGTGTGGAAAGCGAGCGTACTCGAGCGGTTATCGCAATTCGACGAAGCCCGCCGCCTATATAAAAAGGTTACCGATATCGGGCGCGGCGACCCGCGTTTATTGACCTACGCCCGAAACCGGCGTGAAAAACTCGAGCAAAAACTAAGCGTCGCGACGGACCGGGAAAAAGCCTTCGAGCGGCTGAGGACCACCGTTTACGCTTTGGCCGAAGCCCCCGGGCGACCACCGGATTTTTTCACCTCCGAACGGACTGCGGACGCACGTAAAGTCTCCTTTCTGGAATGTTACCGCACGTGGGACGACGGTAGCTTTTTCGGGAAGCCGCGTTCGGGTCACTCGTACGTGGGGGGCGGCGGTTATTTCGTCTGGATAGGCGGCCGCGGCGTCGTCATAGACCCGGGTAAGAATTTCGTCACGCATTTCGCGGAGGCGGGGCGCCGGCTGGCCGACGTAGAGGCTATAGTCGTTACCGGCGCGGCGTGGGACCGCGGCGCCGATTTAGAACCCCTCCTGGCCGCTTTCAATCGTTACAACCAGGCGGCCTTGGGGCCTGTAAAAAAAATCGAGGTATTGGTTAGCGGCGCGGTATACAAGAAATATTATTCCTGGCTTTCGACATTCGACGAGGCGTTTCTCAAGCTGACGGTCCTTTATCCCGGGCACGCGTACCGCGTCGGCGACGCTACGCTCGACGTTAAGCTCGCCGACGCCGCGGGTGGCGGTAGCGTTGACGCGTTGGGTTTGACGTTCGCGGCCGGGGGCGCGAATTTCGCGTACGCAGCCGAAGTTGCCGGCCGCGATTTGGACGGGTTGGCGGCTCTATATCGCTCGGCGCGCGGAAACGTATTCCTCGCGCACGTGGGTGAAGTGGCCGTAGGGAAAGGGGCGGCGCCGGGAGGAACCGCCGGGTTCGCCGGCGTTGAGGCGGTGGGGCGGTTGCTGTCCGAAGTTCGACCCTCGGTCGCCCTATTGGGTAAAATGTTGGACGTAACCGACCCGATAGCGTTGAGTGAAGCGATCGCCAGGGCGACGGGTGTCCGCTGTTTGCCGGTAGACGTCGGCTTGACGGTCAATCTCGAAACGTCGGAAGTGTTTACGGCCGCCGGTTTGGTACCCGTATCCGCGTTAACCGTTTATAAGGGGGAGGACGGGCGCTTGCACTATACCCCGGTCGGTTAAACCGGGATGAAGCGGAAATAATCACCTAACGCGAGCGCAGTCCATAGGAAGGTTCGCATGAGAGATTTCAAGATAACGAGGATAGAAGAGAGCAAAGACGGCGTGGTCGTGGTAGCGGTCGAGGGCCAGGTTGGTATCGAAGAGGCCGCCCAGGTCTCGAAGTTCTTTGAAGAGATCGAGAACGAAGGGGTCGTTTGGGTTATCGTGAGCCTCGAGGGCGTAGATTTTATTAGTACTGCCGGCGTGGGGGCGCTGCTGTACGCCGTGGGCGGCGCCCGGAAACGCGGCGGCGAAATAGTCTTTATCGAGTTTTCGCCCAAGACGAAAGCCGTCTTCGAATTTCTCGACCTCCACGACTTCATCGTTACCGCGACCGATAAGGAAAGCGGCCAACAGGTAGTTAAGGAAATTAGAAGCGGCGCCCGGCCGGCCGAGGGCTAGCAGCGGGCGCCGCGGGACGAGCACGCCGTAATCGCGGCGCGGCGTAGGTTGGTAGTATCTCATAGCGTAACGCGGTACGTTACCCCTCCAAACGACACTTCGACTTTCTCGCCCAGGGCAAAGTACGGGGCGAGGCCGGGGTGTTCTTGCAATAAGTCGAAGTACTCTTTACTCCCGAATTCCACCTCTACGACGCTTCGGTTCGTCTCGTCGTCGAGGGCCAGGTCGCGCCACGTGCCGGCGGCCAACCGGAAGCTTTTACCTTCCACGTAGCGCACGGCGGCGCCGCCGTAAGCGGACGGCGCTACCGCGGCGCGCTTCAAGTCGCCGATGGCCTTCGATTCCCGGACCGATAGTTCCGCCGCGCTCCCGATGTAGGTTGGACCGCCTCGCCCGTTCATCCACGCGCCGGCGGCCGCCAAATCCTCGCCGCCGGCGAGGCCGCCCCACACCCCGGGCGCGGGATGCTTGACGGCCGGCCCCGTTTCCTCCACCAGGTACGACGTGTAAGGCGTCGGAACGCCGTAGCGTTTGGAGAGCTTGACGATGGCGTCGATCAATTCCTTGTCTTCGCCCTCCAGCTTTATCTGCTCCAGCAGGAAACCTATCTTGCGCGTGGCCCACAGCGCAGGGATATATTTATTGTCGCGGCTCTCGCCGGCGACGGCGCCGAGGTCGTAGCGGTACGACTCCCGCTTGCCGGCGCGTTCGCCCGAGACGGTCAGGACGCCGTCGGCCAGTTCGCCTTTGTACCGTCCGAGGACGGTGAGCTGCGTCCCGGCGAAGATATCCGGCACCGACGGCGGGTATGAGTCGTAAAATCCGACCTTTTCCCAGGTGAGCGCCACGTCGGTAAGAATCGGCTTCGAGATCTTGTCGTAGAAAGACGTTACGGCCAGCTCGATGTCTTCGCCCGGTTCTACGTATTGAGCCGTACCGCCGTTTTTCCGGGATAGGCCGTCGAGGAGTTCGGCCTTAACGTTATAACCGACGCCGAACGAGAACAGGCGGCCGTCCACGTTTTCATTAGCGGCGACGGCGTTGGCGACGATGTCGGCTACGTTCCGCTCGCCTACCGTCGGCTTGCCGTCGGTGAGGAAGACCACCATCGTGGGCCCGACCGGCTCGGTGGAGGTAGACGCCAGGCCCTTCGCCAACGCGCCGTCGATATTCGTGCCGCCGCCGGCCGTTAACTTATCGACGAAGTCGAGGGCCGCCGATACATTAGCCGCGCTCGCGCCGACCGCCTTGTCGCGGAACAGCGTCGGCTGCTCGTTGAACGGTACGATGTTAAAGCGGTCGGCCGGCGCCAGTTGGTTTAGGCAATACTTAACCGCCTCTTTGACCTGTTCGATTTTTTCGCCCGCCATCGAGCCCGATATATCCAGAACGAAGATGAGCTCTTTGGGCTCGGGCGCGGCCCGCGTCACCGCCGGCGGCGTGATGATGAGGATGGCGAACCCGTCTTCGCCGCCCTCTTTGTGCGCGAGGACGCTCGCTCCCATTTCGGCGCCGCCTACGCGGTAGTACAGGATCAAGTCTTCGGCGGGTTTTACGTTTTTAACGTGGTACTTTACCTCGGCCGTGGTCGGGCTTTTACGCTCGAGCTGGATTTTATGCGAGGGCGAGAATACGCTCTCGACGGGGCCGGCGGCCTTTATGCTCACTTCGACGCCGACGTCTTCTATAGGCTCGCGGCTGAAGCGTTCGGTGTCGAGGGGATATACGAACTTGGTCAGGCCGCCGTCGTAGGGCAGGAGCTCGGAGTACGTAATTTCGACGCGCTTCTCGCCTTTCGCCGGAATGGGGTAAATGCGCGCTTTGACGGCGCCGCGGCCCATATACTCCAACAGCGCCGGGTCCTTATTCCGGTTGACCAGTTTGCGATATTCGGCTGCGGCCTCGTCGGCTTCGAGCATCGTCCCCTCTACCGGTTTACCGTCCACTTTGAGCGAAAAGCGGTCGACGGCCGCGCCCTTCGGCAGCGGGAAGATATACACGCCCTCGACGTCGAAGTTGTAGGGGTTTTTAAACAACTCGTCGACGTGGGTGGTCGCGACCTGGTCGTCGATGACCGTCTCGACGTGGTGATATTTAATGTCGAGGCTGTAGCGTTCTTGAGGCGGCTGGGGCTTAGGCCAGGGCGGGAAGGGGTAGGGGTACGGTATAATTATGCCGTCGGCGCCGGCGACGGCGGCCAACAGTAACGACGCCGCCGCTAACGTTACCGCGGTGCTACATAGCTTTTGTAGCATAATAACTACCTCAACTCGAGTTGAACGATACCGTGTCGAAGGTTTGACGCGTCGCGCGGGGCGTTCGTTTAACGGCTCGAGCCGGGCGACGTCCGGCGGTCGTTAGTCCTTTTGGTCTCGCAGGCGCTCGAGGACCCGGCGGACGGCGTCGCGGACCAGCGCGTCGTCTTCGCACGCCGCGGGTTCGCCGTCGGGGACGTCGCACGTATCGCAAGGTATGTTTAGCGGGGCTTTGCCGGGGGCGATGGTCGTAAGCTTTTTTACGTCCTCGGCGGTGAGCACGGAGACGCGGCCGAGCTGCCGGGCGACCAACATGACGCGGGCGAATTGCTCCACCTTCTCGAGCGTGAAGTAAGCCTCCAGCAGCGTCGCGCCGAGCGTCACGGTACCGTGGTTGGCGAGGAGGAACGCGTTGTAGTCGCGGAGCTTGGGTCGGATGCTCTCCGGGACCTCGGCGGTCGAAGGCGTCGCGTACGGCGCCAAGGGTACGTTTCCGAGCGTCGTTATGACTTCGGGCAGTACGCACTCCGCCAGCGGCATACGCGCGACGGCGAAGCCGGTCGCCGTCGGCGGGTGGGCGTGGACGACGCCGCCGACGTCGGGACGCTCTTTATATATTTCGAGGTGGAGAAGGATTTCGCTCGAGGCCTCGCGGCGGCCTTCGACGCGCCGGCCCGCGGCGTCCAGGACGACTATGTCGTCGGCCGCGAGCATCCCTTTGCAGAGCCCCGCCGGCGTCGCGGCTATGAGGTCGCCGCTTACGCGGCAACTCATATTGCCGTCCGCCGCGGCGACGAACCCGCGTTCGTAGCACCGGCGGCCTATTTCCACTATCTCTTTACGCGCCTGCCAGATATTCATAGTTTATCCCTCGGCAACTACAGTAGCGACGCTGGTTACGCGTTTAATATAAGGCCGTTAGGTTATTCGCCTTTATAATCTACTTTAATTGGAATAATTCGGCCGGTACGGCGATTATTAGCGGCAAAGGATTAGGCCGCGACATTCTAATCCAATATAACATCCCCGGCGCAGGTTAGCAAAGAAAAACCCGCCCGTTCGGCGGGCGGGTCATGGGGTGTGCTTCGCGCTAGCGTGCGACCACCATCGTTCGTACGAGCCTCTCGCCGGCCGCTTCCATTGCGTAGAGGTAAACGCCCGGCGCTGCTTCCCCGGGGCGCCACTCCACTTCGTACGTTCCGGGTTGGTAAATTCTATCGGCCAGCATCGCGACGCGGCGGCCCGCGAGGTCGTAGACGGCGAGTTTCACCTTCGCAGAAAGCCGGCAGGCGAACCTTATTTTAGTGCAACTCGTTACCGGGTTAGGCCGGTTTTGGCTGAGGTTAAACGCGGAAGGTACGAACCGTTTGGTTAGCGGCCCGGGTTTAAGTATCGCCAGCGCCGTATCGGCGTTCTCGCGTAGCGCCTCGAGGTCGGCTCCCGCTACTACCGCGAACGTTACAATTTCGGTCAGGCCGGAGGGGATCTCGTACGGGCCGGTGCTAAGCATCACGCGCCAGTCGTACGGTTTGGTTTGTTCGCAATCGAAGCTCGGGTCTTGCATATAAGCGTACAGGTATCGGTCGTTCTCCGGGTCGTTCATGATATCCCACGAGTGCGCACCGCGGACGGTACCTTCGACGCATACCAGGCCCAAATATGGATGGCCGGGGGCGCCGTCGTACATATAAGGCATCTTTCGCTCGTCGTCGAAGCCGACGTAGTCGTCGATATAACAGAACGAGCCGCCTATGTCGAAGTCGTACGCGAGCGCGACATAGGTATTTTCGAGCTTTTGCGGGGATTCGTTTTTAAGGTGGTAGCGAAAAGCGACGAAGTCGTCGTAGTCGTCGAGACACCAACTTGCGGCGTGTACGTCGCACGTTACGGGTACGGGGCCGCTTTCGCCGGCGTCGCCGTCGTCCATCCGGTAGTACGAATCGAGGGTGCCTTCGCGTTTGATATACGAGGGGACTTGCGCCCACTCGGGGTCTTCGGACATAATCACGGGCGTGAGGCCGCGCCACCCGCGGGCAGGTGTAATCACGCGGTACGCTAAGCTTTCCGGCGCACCTTCGAACTTCGTGCCGACCCAGAATTCACCCCGATAAATGTTAACGGGGCCGTTCGGCGCGGGATAGATGCCGGTGCCCTTCAGGTCGCCGACGTATCCGCGGTTCCAAACCTTGAGCCAGAGCAAGCCGTCGTTGTGGACGCCGCTATTTTCGCCGTCGATGTAGGAGGCCGCGTCGCCGTACTTCGTGCTCGCGGCCCAACTCGCGCCGGCGATAAAGAGCAGTACTACCGCCGTTTTCGTTATTCTCTTTTGCATGTCCGCCTCCCTTTATAACGCGACTATGCAATTACCTTTGAAGGGCCTTGATTTTTCCGAAGGAAGCTGGGGATACGCTTACGGTACCAGGACAGTGAACGCGGTAGATGTAACCATTCGTACAGCCGATAAAGAGGTATTGACCGTGGTAAGCCATCCCCGTGGCTTCCGTAGCAGGTGCGGCGAAAGAGGCGACCGGAGCCGACCCGTTGACTCTGAACCCGTATATGCTGCCGTAGGAAGGAGCCCATATTAGCTGGTTGCGATGGTCGTACGCGATATCCCATCTGAGCGCGCCACATCGGAAGGACGAGAGTATACTTCCGTTACTCAGTCTGTGGCGCCAGATATAAGCGGGTAGGCTGTCGGAAGAGAACAAGGCCGTCGTTCCGCGGCCGCCGTCGCCCGTGCATTGCGGCGCGAGGCCGTAAGGGTCGTGACCCACGGACCAGGAGGTGTTTAGCGAACCCGTTAAGTGGTTACAATCGTATACGGTGTCGTTTTGGAAGCAGCCGATCCAAAGGTGGCCGCCCCAGGAGAAGGCGAGGCCGCGGTTATATTCGGGCCGTGGCGTATCCCATACGCCCCGAATCATACCGGTATCCGGGTTGAAACGATAAATAACGTTGGGGGAGGTGTAACATAAGGCGTAGAGGTAAGTATCGGAGCGCGCCAAGCCCCGTAGTTCTCTCGAAGGAGCTCGGAAAGAGCTTACTATATCGCCCAACCCGCCTAACGCCGGCTGGGCCGCCAGCGCCGTGGCGAACGCGAGGATTATTATCCTCTTCATCAGACATCCCCTCCTTAGTGTACAAAACCTTCCGCGGCGCCGGCCGCTTAAGCCGGCGCCGCGATACTTCCTTTGGCATCCCTATTTAACGACCGCCAACCGCTTGGTCGCGACGGCGTCGGCGGCTCGCAGGCGGTAAACGTAAACCCCCGCGGCTAGGTTACCGGTATCGAGTACGGCCTCGTTTTCGCCGGCGGGACGGTGCCCCTCCGCCACGGTGGCGACTTTTCGGCCGCTCAGGTCGAATACTTCCAACGTTACGTCGCCGGCCTCGGCGAGCGTAAACGCTATGGTCGTCGTCGTGCGCGCCGGGTTGGGGAAGTTCTGGGCTAAGCGGAAGGATAACGGCTTGGTTTTCCCCTCGGCCTTAACTCTTACCGGCCCGTACCGTTCCTTGCCGCCGTTCAACGTCACGGCCTCGAGGGTATAATCGTACGTCGTATCGGCCGCGACGGTCGAATCGACGTACCTGAACGGTTTCCTTCCCGTGATTAAGCGGTTATTGACCTTGACTTCGGTTGTGGGGCCGGTCGCCTCGGCTCGGTATAAGTTGAAGCCGGCGTAGTTGATATTGGGCTCCCAGCTCAGCTCGACCGCGCCGGGCAGCGCCCGGGCCCAAAACGTTTCCACGCCGGTGTAGATTTCCCAATATTTGTTATACGCGGCGTCGGCGTTGGCCTGCAGCTCCGACAGGTTCGCGCCCGCTACCACCGCGAACGCGAACCGTAGCTTCTCGTTGTTGGCGCAGACGTGCGGGCCGCTCGACAAACACACCCGCCAGTCGTACGGCTCTTTCTGTTCGATCCATTTTCCCGAGGTCATTAACGCCCACTTCTTGGCGTCGGTATCGGGGTCTTCCATGATGTTGGGAACGCCTAAGGTATGCGGTTTTCCTTCGAGGATGCGGAGCCCTACGTACGGGTGTTTTGGTTCGTCATCGTGCATGTACGGCATCTTCCGGCCGTAGTCGATGCGAACGTAGTCGTCGTCATACGACGTCGAGCCGCCGATGTCGAAGTCGTAGTAGAGGCAAATAAATTCGTCGGTTAGGGTGCGGCCTGATTTGTTTAGGACGTAGGTCTGGAATATGATGTAGTCGTCGTTCGTGGTGTCGGACCACTGCATGCCGTGCTGTTCGACTACCAGGCCGATGGGCCCTTCTTCCTTCGCGTCGCGGTCGTCGGCTTTTAGGTACGAGTCGAGGGCGCCGCGTTTCGTAACGTACGTCGGCCTTTGGTTCCAGCTCGAGCCGTCGCTCCACAAGAGGCCGAGCATCTTGTGCCATTCGGCCCTATAAGGCGCAAAGTCGCCGCTGACGCGCGGCTTTCCCCAGGCGTTCGTACCTACCCAGAACCTTCCGGCATATAAGGTTGCGACGCCGCTCTTCCCCGGGTAATTACCGCTTCCTAGTCCGCCGTTCCCGACCCATAACCTGTCGTTCAATTTTAAGTGGTACAACCCCGCGTCGTGGATGTCGTTATTTTCGCCGTCGACGTAGAAAGCCGCGTCGCTGTACTTAGCGTCCGCGGCCCAACTCGCGCCGGCGATAAAGAGCAGTACTACTGCCGTCGTCGGTATTCTCTTTTGCATGTCCGCCTCCCTTGGCGTCCTCTCCTAGCGTTAAATTACGAAAAAATTCTACACCCGGTCCCTACGTAAGTCAAGCGGATAATCGCAGGCTTTTTATTTTACTAGCCCATAAATCATTAGACTACGGTCGTTTGAGGAAGTTTCGTGAACGCCGTCACTTTCCCGGTTTTTCGGGAATCGTGAACGTAAAGGGATAGCGCACGGTTATGGCGTCGCCGGCGCCCGGGCCGAAGTCCCACTTCGCGACCGCCGCGGCGACCGCCTCTTCGAAAAGCTTGCAGTCCGTAGTGGCCTCCGCGACCTCGCTGGCCGTTACCGCCCCCGTGCTCGCGACGGTGAACTTCACGACGACGGTCCCTTCAATAGCCAGGCCGGCGTCGAGGTACGTATCGTAAATCGTCGCTATCTCCGCTTTATG
>Ga0307378_10002497_pt1 | contig 28056 bp, 22 predicted proteins | sample UN1MG_FD_202238 | JGI IMG/M metagenome (GOLD analysis project Ga0307378, IMG submission 202238) | Soil microbial communities from Risofladan, Vaasa, Finland - UN-1 | ecosystem: Environmental > Terrestrial > Soil > Coastal area > Acid sulfate soil | place: Finland: Risofladan, Vaasa | collected... | reverse complement strand
CCCGCCGACGAACGCATCTGGCGCGACACGAAAAACCAGATCATCAGCAGAATAAACAACCACGGCACCATCCACACCAGGGTCTGCCAGATGAACGGATCCTCAGGAGCGAAACTCTGGTTGTCCTCGTTTCGAAAGACCCGGCGCAGGGCAGGGTCCTCCTCGAAGCGCACAATATAGTCGTCCACTTCTTCGGATTGCAGGTGCACCGTGAACGGGCCTTCCGGGAACTGGTTCTCATACTCCCCCGGTTTGATGCGGCCGTGGATGACGTTTCCGCGAATCCAGATGTGCTCGATGGCCTGGGGGGTTTCGAGTAATTCATACAGGCGCGCGCGGGGGATTTCCGCCGGTTCATAAAACCGCTGCGTCAGGACATAGACGGCCAGAATAATCAGACCGAAAATGATCGCCCATCCCAGCAGGCTGCGCATCCTCGGCCGGGGTGGGGGCGTCTCGCGATCGTCCCGATCGTCCGATGGTAATTTCGGTCCGCGCATCTCGATGCTCTCTTGCCGGCGGCCCGGGCGTGGATCGGGCCGCGCCGGCGGCTACCAATCCTCTTCCATCGCCTCAACAATCCGCTCGGCCAGCCGGCGTAGGCCCTCGGTGGTCGCCGAGTCCAGGGTTTCGCCGACCGCCACTGTGTATGTCGCCGACGCCCGGATGGCGTCGCGCCGGGCCAGAACCTCGCCGGTCCGCAAATCCTTCCACTCGAACCAGCACGAGACGGTCACCTGGACGTCCGTGGGGGCGTCCGAATCGATATCTTCCACCAGGACCGGCGCCGCCAGGTCGGTAATCTCACCACGAAGTTCCGTGTCCGCGCGCGCGCGGTCGTGCACCACCTTGTAAGGCGTCCTCATCTCGAGCATCTTCACGAGTTCCCGGGACAACTCGAACTCCAATTCGCGGCGAAACTCCCTGGAGGCGAAGATGGGAACCGCCACCGTTCGCACATCCGTCCGGTGGAGCGACTTCGTGCTGTAGCCGCATCCCCCCGCCGTCCAGGCCGCCAACGCGAAACACGCCAGCCAGGCTCTCGCAGTGTTCACGGGTTCGGCTCCTTTTTCAGGCTCATCTGTTCCAAGAGGTTTGCGGCGTTTTTGCTCCACGGCGAATCGGCAAACCGCTGCTGAACCCGTTCGGCGTAGTAGGCGGCCGCCAAAGGTCGACCGGCGCGGTGGTAATACGCTGCGATTTCATACAGCGATTCGGCCTGCCTTTCCTGCAACTGCCCCAGCAGTTCCGCGACACCCTCCCCCGGCGCCTTTTCCGGATACTTATGTTGGAACTGCCGCAGGCGATCGTACGCCAACGCCAGGCTCGTTGTATCATACCGCACACCGTGGCATTTTTCGATAGTAGATTTCGCCCGTCTCAACTCGGCATGGACGATCCGGCGCCCGTTGGGATGTTCCCGGCAATACCGATCATAATAGTCCTCGGCTTCCTGCCAGGCCTGTTTGTCCCAATAGTAGTCGGCAATGCGGATCAAACAAGCCTCGGCCAAGTCGCCCGTTGGCTGATGCTCATAGACGCGGCGGAGGATCTCGAGGGCCTCGGTTTCGCCCGACAGCATCGGAACCCCCAACACCCGCCGCCTCGCCGGCCCGAGGTATCGTTCCGCAATCTCGATTTCCCGCTCGAGCGCCTCGCGGTAGTGCGGGCTGCCGGCGTATTCGGCAATCAACTCCTCGTATTGCTCGAACGCCTTGTAATGCTCCTTCCGGGCGAAGAACAACTCGCCGCGCAGCCACATCGCCTCGGCTCGGTAAGCCGACCCGGGATACCTTTTAATCAGACTCTTGAATGACCGCTCGGCCTTGCGGTGACGACCGGACAAATAGGCTTCCTTCCCCTCCCCGAACAGGGTGCGGTCGGCGTTCGAGTCCTCCTGTCGCCACCACCGCTTCCACCAGGGACGTTTGGGGGAGGCCTTTGCGGCCGGGCCCGGGACCTCGGGAGCAGGTTGCTCACGCTCGGCCGTTCGAGTCCCGTGCGGCAGCACGGGGAGATCCTCCCCGCCGTCTGGCGTTTGGCGCGGCCCAGACCCCGGCGTCGGCTCAATGGGCGGGGGGGCGCTTTCCGGCCTCTCGGGCGCGGCGGAGGGCTGCGGCTCGGTTTCCTCAACCCATTGCCACCGCCCGTCTCGCCACACCCATACCGCCCAGGCGGGAGCCGCCGTCAGCCCCAGGATAACAAACACCGCCAGCCACACAGCGAGGCTTCGCACAGCGATTCTCCTTCACGCCCAGCCGGCAGGGGTGCTGGACAATTCCGCTCCGTCGGGCATCCCCTTGTTAAACGTATTTGACGGCCAAAAGTTCCCTTCCAGCCAACTCCAGGAGGCGGTCGGACAAAACGGCCCGGATCTGGCCGGCGGTGGCGTCGCTGAGGCGGACGCGCTTGATTTCGTCCCAATCGGCTGTGGCCAGAAAGGCGACCGCCTCCGCCGCCCGCGCGCTCAGCCGACGGGTTCCCCGTTGCGGCCGGCATCGGCCGCACACCGCCCCGCCCTGGACGGCGCTGAAATTCACCGGCGAACCGGCCTCCAGCGGTCGGCCACACGCCGCGCACCGCCCCATCCGGGGCCCGTAACCGAGCAGCGCCAAGAGCCGCCACGCGAAAGCGAACGAGACGGCCCGGCACGCTTCCGGCTCGACTCCCGCCAGCAGCCGCAGCGCCGCGACCGACAAGTCGAAAACCGCCGGCTGCCGCTCTACCTCCGGAACCAGGGCCAGAATCAGTTCCGTCACCAGCGAGGCGCCGAAGAACGCCCGAAGCTGGCGCCGCAGCCCATCGAATCGCTCGGTCTCGTACAGTTCCATCAGGACCGCCAGGCGATTCGGGTCGCGGAGGCTGAAGACGGCCTCGCCGAACGTCCACCGGTCCACCGGTCCGCCGAACGGATTCCGTCCGCGTTTGGACCCCTTGGCCAAGCAGCGCACGCGGCCGACGTCGCGTGCAAGCAGTTGAACCACCTGGCTGGTCTCACTCCAATCCCGGCAGCGCAGCGTCAAGACCGGTGACTTATGGACCGTCGCCAATGCCTCCTCGCGGGCCGCGTAGCCTGTTTGCTACGCATAAAGTTTACGACTCTTGAACCTGCGTCGCGTCCGGCGTCAACTCCAGCCGCAATCGGGTGATTCGCATCGCCTCGGCCTCCAGGACGGTGATGTGGAGCCCGTCGCGCTCGAGGACCTCGCCCGCCTTCGGGATGCGACCGAGGCGACTCAGCACGAAGCCCCCGATGGTTTCATAATCTTCATCTTCGGGCAGATGGAGCGACAAGTCGTCGTTCAGCTCGTCGATGTGGACGCGGGCTTCGACCTCGAACATCCGGTCGGCGATGCGGCGGATGGGCTGGGGCGGCACCTGCTCGTACTCGTCCACAATTTCCCCGAAGATTTCCTCGACAATGTCTTCGACGGTCACCAGGCCGGCTGTCCCGCCATACTCGTCCAGGACAATCGCCATGTGGACCTTGGCGCGCCGAAACCCGCTCAAGAGTTCGTCCAGGCGTTTCGTCTCGGGTACGAACAGCGGCGGCCGCATCAGATCTCGAACGTGCTGCGGCTCGTCCCGGCCGCCCCCCGTCCCCTGCAACAACAGGTCCTTCGCATACAGGACGCCGACGATCGAGTCGATGCCGTTCTCGGTGACGGGGAGGCGGCTGTGGCCGGACTCGGCGATCCGTTGCCTGGCCTCGTCGGCCAGGGCGTCGGCCGCGATGCTCACGATATCCGTCCGAGGGGTCATGATTTCCGTCACGTCCGCCTTCTTGAATTCGATGACCCCTTCGATCATTTCCCTTTGATCCTCTTCGATGGTGCCCTCGCGTTCCCCTTCGCTGACGACGCTGCGGATCTCTTCCTCGATGTCCGGCCGGGCCTGAACATCCGGCGTCACGCCCGCCAGCCGACGGACCAAACCGTCAAGCGTCCCAAGCAGCCGCTGAACAGGCAAGAACACGGCCCGAAAGAAAAGAAGCACGGGCAGGATGACAGCCAGGACGCTTTCAGCGGCGTATCGGGCCCACGCCATGGGGATGATGCCCGCCACCGTTACGCCCACGACGGCCGCCAAGCCGCCACCGATGAGCCACCCCGCCGCTCCGCCGCCGAACTGGCCCACGGCCCACGCCTCGGCCAAGGCCGCCCAGGCGACCAGGCAAAGGATGTGGAGCAGCACTGTTGTCCGAAGGAGTTCGTCGTAGTGTTCGAGAAGACGGCCTAAACGGCGGAGTCGGCCGCGGCGAGCCAGCACGTGTTCCAGTCGGGAACGCGAAAAGCACCGAAGGGCGCCGCCCGCCAGCGCAAAAAACATGGCGAGGCCGACGGCGCCGACGCCCAACCAGAGCCACACATGGGACAAGAACGGGTTCCTCCTACTGAACGGTCGGCCGACTGGCGTACACGTTGGCGAAGCCGAACTGTCCCAGGAGTTCATCTTCCCGCTTGTGCATCCGCTTCGCCTCTTCCGGCGTCCGGTCGTCGTAACCGATCAGATGGAGTAGGCCGTGTACGAGGTAGAGCAACAGTTCCGCCCGCGGGTCGATGTTCCTGGCCTTGGCCTGTTGGAAGGCCAGTTCGGCCGACGCGATGATTTCGCCGTTGATTCCGCCGTTGGTGCTTCCTCCCTCAGGCCAATCTACATCTTCGAGCGGGAAACAGACGACGTCGGTGTACGTATCCCGGCCGAGGTATTCGCGGTTCAAATCGCGGATGTGGCGGTCGTCGGTCAAGACAACGCTGAGGCTTTTGGCCGTCCGCCCTTCCTCCTTCATCACCTGCCGAAAGACTTGCAGGACCAGTTTCCTCTCCAGATGAATGTGATCCTGTAGGTCGGTGATCTCGATTTTAGCCATTTTGCCTTGCTACCCCGTGCCTTCGGCGCCAATCAAGACCTCGCGCGGGTCCCATCCGATTCCGTTCACCCTCCGTCGGCGGCATCGTGCCCGCCCGGCTTTCCCGGAGCCGGCCTGGTCTCGTCCGTGCCCGATCGTTCAGGCTCTTCGGCCTCCCCGTTTTTCGCCTCGGGGCATTCCCCGGCGGCCTCATCCTCCGGACGGTCCGATGGATAGCGCACGCGACCATGATAAACGGAAAGGAGCGTCTTCGTCAAGGCCTCCTCGATCCTTTGCAGGTCACTCAACGTCAGCCCGCTCTCGTCCAGTTGGCCGTCCAGCAGCCGCTTCATCACCATTTCGTGGACCGTGGCCTTGAGGCGCGAGGCGTTGGGTTCCTTCAGGCTTCGGGTGGCCCCCTCGACGGCGTCGGCCAGCATGACGACCGCGGTTTCCGGCGACCGCGGTTTCGGGCCGGGATAGCGGAAGTCATCTTCCGACGGCGCTTCGCCGCCGCCTGCCGTCTGCGTCCGTTCCGCCTCCCGGAAAAAGTATTCCACCAGCGCCGTGCCGTGATGTTCGGCGATGAAGTTCTTGATGAGAGGCGGGAGGCCCAGCCGGTCGGCCATCTCCAGGCCGTCCTTGACGTGACTCGTGATGACCAGGCGGCTCATGGCGGGCTTCAGCCCCGAGTGCGTCTGTCCCTCTTCCTGCCAGTTCTCGACAAAGTAGCGGGGCTTGTTGACCTTGCCGATGTCGTGGAAGTAGGCGCCGACGCGCGCCAGCAGGCCGCCTGCGCCGATGGCTTTGGCGGCGGCTTCGGCCAGCGTCCCGATTAACAGGCTGTGCTGATACGTGCCGGGCGCCTCGATGGCGAGGCGCTTCAGGGCCGGCTGGTTGACGTCGCACAGTTCCAGCAGGCTGATGTTCGTGACAATCCCGAACGCCCGTTCAATAAAAGGCAACAGACCGAGCATCAGGAAGCCCGCCGCCAGCCCGCCGCCGAAATACATGAAGGAGGTCGGCCAGAATGCCGCCAGGCTATACTGGTGACGCCAAAGCGCCAGGCCGCCAGTGACCAGAAAAAATGTCAGGCCCGACACGGCGCCGACGTTGATGAGTTTCGACCGATTGTTAATCTCACCCAGGGCGAGCACGGCCGCCCCTGTTCCCGCCAGGGATATCAGCACCCAGTCAAGATCGCTTCGAATGGCAATGGCCACAAGGAGCACCGTCGCGCCTGTGAGCGCCAGCGCGAACCGCTGGCTGTAAGCGATGGTAACGATCATGGCGGCGGTGGTCAGGAAAAACGCGCAGAACGCCAGCGGCCAGTTCGCCTGGGCCACGGCTTTCGAGGCCCCGAGCACCACGAGGCAGAGGATACCGAGGATCAGACTCCGTGGCGCCGACCGGGCCACGCGGGGCTGGAACCGCCAGGCGTAACCGGCCTGGAGGAGAATCACCAGACCGACAACACCTGCCGCGCCCATCCAGGCCAGCGCCTTCCTCCACCACCCCAACTCGGCCTGATACACCTCGGCCTCCTGCTTCAGCAGCCGCAGATGCTCGTCGGTAATCTCCGTGCCGGCTTTGAGGAGGGTGGCATTTTCCCGCCAAGGAATCCGGATAGGCAGGACCTGTCCCCTGGCATCCTGGCGGCGTCCCTCGGTCGGCGCCTCCTGATAAACCAACGTGGGGCCGATGATGGAGGCCATCGTTCCGGCCAGATGCCGCCCCGACCCGCGGCCGAACACCTGGTCCAGGGGCCGCTCAACCAGCGGTGCGATCCGGTCCCGGATCAGGCCGGTCTGGACCTGGGTCAGGACGCTTTGCAGACGGAGTTCCTTCCCCCCCTCCGGCAGGGAAACCAGGATCGTCACCTCATGGTCCTGGAGGGGCTTCAATTCGTCCGGCAAGAGTCCGACCGGCAGTTTCGCATACGCGTCCCGCGTCTTCTTGCCGCGCTCGTTTTCCCGCTGGCGGTCGGGCTCGCCGAGGATAGCCAGATTATCCGGTTTTGCCAGGGCCTCCATCGCCTGCTGCACGGCTTCCTGAACCGCCGGCAGGTTCTCCCCGTCCGGGCCGAGCGATTCGGTCAGGGCCTCGAACATCTTGGCATCGATCTTCCAGACCGACTGCCGCGCTTCGTCCAGATCCTCGACCGACGCCGCCTCGCGCACCGCATCCACCAGCGCCAGCAGGTTTTCCCTCAGGGCGGTGATTGGCTGCTCGGTCGGACGGTACACTCCGGGCACGCGGTCGGCGGCCAGTTCTTGCGCCACGCCGGTCGCCTTCTCGTCCACGTATTCGAAATCGACGCGCGCGGTGATGGGATGGGTAATCGTCTCGCCGCGGCGGACGGGCAAGGGCTGGCGCGGTAACTGAACAATCAGCATCGCCGCAACGAAAAAGCCAACCAGGATGGCAAGTTGTTTGAGCGTCTGGGGGGACTTCAGGCGATCGAACCAGGTCGGGCCGTTTTTTTCGGCGCGCCTCCTCTTATTTCTGTTCATGGAATACCTTTGAGAGGCGTTTGAAACCGCCTTGGCGGCGCCTTCTGGGCGTTTCGGTCGGCTGCGTTTGCGGCTCCAGAGGGCCATCGCGCCTCCTAATCGGCACGGGGCTGGGGCGCGCGGCGGCTGCGGTCTTCGCTGCCACGTTCGCCGCGCTCGTAGGCGTTGACAATCTCCTGAACCAGCCGGTGGCGGACGATGTCGCCCCGCGTCATCTCGTGAAGCACCACGCCGTCGATTCCCGCCAGTTTCTCCCCCGCGTCCACCAAGCCGCTCTTGGTTCCCTCGGCCAGGTCCACTTGTGTTATGTCACCCGTGACGACCATTTTCGACCGCATTCCCATCCGCGTCAGGAACATCTTCATCTGGGCGGTCGTCGTATTCTGGGCCTCGTCCAGAATGATGTAGGCATCGTTGAGCGTCCGCCCCCGCATGTACGCCAGCGGGATGATTTCGATCACGTCCGTCTCAACACAGGCGCGGACCTGCTTGAACCCGATCATGTCGTGCAGCGCGTCGAGCAAGGGTCTCAGGTATGGATTGACCTTGGCCTGGAGGTCTCCCGGGAGAAATCCCAGTTTTTCGCCCGCCTCCACCGCCGGCCGGACGAGCACGATCCGCTTGATGCGCTTCCTCTTGAGGGCTTGGACGGCCATCGCCACGGCCAGATACGTCTTGCCCGTGCCGGCCGGCCCGATGCAGAAGACGAGGTCGTTGTGCTCGATGGCCTCGCAGTAGGCAAGTTGGCCGGGAGTCTGCGGGCGGACGGGGCGGCCGGACGTATACACTTCGATCTCGAGGGCCTCCGGTCCCCGGCCGGAGCGGCTCACCGTGTCGACGATTTGCTGAACTTCCCGCTCCGAGATAGCCTGGCCGTCGCCCGCCATCCGGTCGAGTTCCTCGACGACGGTCTGGGTCCGGCGGACGGCTTCTGGCGGGCCGCTGATGTGCACCGAGCCCTCCCGCGCCGTCAGCCGCACCCCGAACGCCTCCCGGACGAGACGGAGGTGCTTGTCCCGCGGGCCGAACACCAGCCGCCGGTGCTCCACGTCCCGAAGTTGAATGGTCTTCCCCATTCGGTTGTCCGCCACGGCGTGGCCCAAGTCCCATCATTATCCGCTTGGCGCCTGGTGGGTCAATACCACGAGGAGCAGATAGGCGACCGGTGCGGCGGCGAGCATCGAGTCCAGAATGTCCAGGACGCCGCCGAACCCCGGTATCCGGCCGCTGTCCTTGGCGCCCAGGCCCCGTTTGATCAGGCTTTCGGCCAGGTCACCCAGAATGCCGCTGATGCTGACGGCCCCGCCGAACACCAGCATTTGCCACCACGCGAACATCCCCCAGCCGACGCCGACCGCCAGCGCCACGCCGATGCCGAACACAAGGCCGCCGATCAACCCTTCAACCGTTTTCCCAGGGCTGAGCGTCGGAACCAACCGGTGCCGGCCGAGCGCACTACCGACCGCGTACGCTCCGATGTCTGCGCCTTTGACGACCCCAAGCACCAGCACCAGGTACAGGAGGCCTTCGAGGGGAACGGGTGAGAGAAACCGCACCTTCGCCAGGAACACCCCAAGCAGACCGACCGTCAGCACCACCAGCACCGTCCACCCGACGCCCGCCAGGGCACGGAACGGATCCCTCGCCTTGCGTTCGATGCGGAACACTTCCGCCAGGAACGTGGCAAAGACGAGGCCGACAATCAGCAAAAGATATACTTCCAGCCCGCGGTCGTGCAGCCAGGGACGAATCCGCGGCTCAAACTGTGTCTCGCTGAACACCGCCGCTACCATCAGCGCGACGAACACCAGGCCGATGGCCGGCCGGCAGGGTCGGCCTGCACGGCGAAGCATCCGAAAAAACTCCCAACATCCAACGAGCAGTGCCGCGAACATCAGCGCCCAGAAGCCGGGCGCCACCTTCACACCGGTCCACCGGGCTAGGGCCACGTCGCCGAACAGGATGGCGCCCACCCCGACGATCAGCCCCGTGCCCACCGTAATACGCGTCGCGGCTGTTTTCATCCACCCTCGCTTTCCGATTTCAGGCCGCCGAAGCGGCGTTCGCGCGCGGCGAAACCGCGAATGGCCGCGTGAAGGCACGACTCGTCGAAATCCGGCCAGAGCGTCTCGGTCACCCACAACTCCGCATACGAAATTTGCCAGAGCAGAAAGTTGCTGATGCGCATCTCGCCCGCCGTCCGAATCAAGAGGTCGGGGTCCGGCATCCCCGCCGTGTAAAGCGATTCGGCAAACGTTTTCTCGGAAATGGTATCCGGGTCGAGTTCGCCCCGGCAGGCCCGCTTTGCCAGACGCCGCGCCGCCTCCGCGATCTCCTGCCTCCCGCCGTAATCGACCGCCAGACACAGGACCAGACCGGAGTTGCCCGCCGACGCCTTCGCCGTCCGGTCCACTTCGATGAGCGTCTCGGGGGGAATACCTTCCCTGCGTCCGATGGTCACAAAACGGATGTTATTGCGAAGAATGGTCGGCCGCTCCTGGAGGAGGTGCAACCGATACAACTCCATTAGGAAAGAGATTTCGTCGGCCGGTCGCTTCCAGTTCTCGCTCGAAAAGGCGAACAGGGTCAGTTGTTCGAGCCCCAGCCTTGCGGCCTCTTCGGTGACGCGTCGAACAGCGGCGGCGCCGCGGCGGTGGCCTTCGATGCGAGCCAGCCGCCGCCGCCGGGCCCATCGCCCGTTGCCGTCCATCACGATGGCCACGTGCTTCGGCCAGGCCGCTCGGGGCACGTCCACCAACGCGTCCGGAATGTAGGGGTCCTCGGCCATTGGTTTCCTACGCTCGGAAGATCGTCTGGTCGCGGTCCGGGCCGACGCTGATCATCTGCGCCGGTGCCCCGACGAGTTCCTCGACGCGCTCGACGTACACGCGGGCCGCCGGAGGCAGGTCCTCAAATCTCCTTGCGCCGGAGATATCTTCCGACCACGGCTCCAGACGTTCAAGTTCCGGCTCGGCCCCGTTCAGCATCCGCGGGCAGGCCGGAAACACATCGAGCCGCTTGCCTTCGAATCGGTATCCCGTGCAGATCTTCAACTCCGGCAGGCCGCTCAGCACGTCGAGCAGCGTAATGGCGATCCCGTCCACACCGTTCAGCCGCGCCGCGTAACGAATGGCGAACGCATCGAGCCAGCCGCACCGTCGCGGCCGGCCCGTCGTCGTGCCATACTCGTTCCCCTGCTCGCGGATTCGGTCGCCGATTTCGCCGCGCAGTTCCGTCGGGAACGGGCCTTCGCCGACTCGGGTCGTGTAAGCCTTCACGACGCCGAGGATGCGGCCGATGGCCCGCGCCGGGACACCCGTGCCCGGCCAGGCGCCCGCGGCGGCGGCGTTCGAACTCGTGACGTAAGGATACGTCCCGTGGTCAATGTCCAGGAGCGTCCCCTGGGCGCCCTCGAAGAGGATTCGTTTCCCGGCGTCGAGCGCCCCGTGCAGCAGCGCGGTCGTGTCGGCGATCATCGGGCGAATCGCCTCGGCGTAGGCGGCGTACTCGTCCCAGATGGCGTCGGCGTCGAGAGGCTCCTCGCCGAACATGCCCGTGAACATCCGGTTCTTGGCTTCGACGACTTGTCGGACCTTCCTTTCGAGCGCGGCCGGATTCAGGAATATACCAACTCGGATGGCGTGCACCCGGTTGGCCTTCTCGGCATACGCCGGTCCGATGCCGCGAAGCGTCGTCCCGATTTTGCCTTTGCCCTCGAATTTCTCGGAGAGGGCTTCGATTCGCTTGTGCCAGGGCCAAATGGTGTGGGCGCGGCTCGAGATACGCAGCCGCCGCCTGAGGTCCGGGGCCTTGCTCTCGTACCGCTCGATCTCTTCAAGCAGCACCTTCGGATCGACCACAACCCCGCCGCCGATGACGCACTCGACGCCCTGGTGAAACACCCCCGAGGGAATCAGGTGCAGTTTGTAGGTCTCGCCGCCGAACGCGACCGTATGGCCGGCGTTGTTGCCCCCGTTATACCGGACGACCACGTCGTGCCGGTCCGCCAGGATATCCACGATCTTGCCCTTGGCCTCGTCGCCCCAGGTCAGGCCGACGACACAGGTGTTGCCTTCGTTTCTCACGGTTTGGGTGCCTCCCTTGTTCTTCGGGCAAGCGCAAAGCGCCGGCGCTGCCTCCCATCGGGGGCCGCGCCGTTGGCATAGTCTAGCGGAACCGGGGGTCCCGTGCCAGGGAAAATCGGCGGCTTGGCCGGTTGGGACAGACCGCGCCGGCGGGATTTGCTCAACCGAGCGAACGCCCCTGCCGATAAATTATTACAGAGGCTGTGGGTCAACCCGGCGAAAGTCGGGGCAGCCTGACTTGGAGGGTCCGGGGCACGGCGAGCCCAGACCCTCCTTTTTCCGCGCCGTTCGAGCCGCACACGGAGGCTCGCGCTTACCTCGGCCCACCGTCAGGGGTTTATCACCGCCTTCAGCACCCCGTCGGCGTAACGCTCCGCCAAATCAAACGCTCCGGCCGCGTCCTCTAGGCGGAACCGGTGCGTGACCCAACTGGCCACGTCCAGCATGCCCGAGGCCACAAGGCGTATCGCCTGCCGCTCGGCGAACCGGGACCGCCGGACATATTGCACCCGCAACTCTTTTCTCCGGGCTCGGTGCGGCTCGATTCGGACCTCATCCTCAGCCGGAATGCCGACCAGCGCGACCCGCCCGCCGATGGCCGCCAGTTCATACGCCTGCGTCTGGCCTGCGGCCCGGTTCGTGCACTCAAACACCAGGTCCGCTCTGCGCCCGCCGGTCAATCGGCTGACGGCCTCGACGGGGTCCTCCAGGTCCACGTTGACCGTTTCGTCCGCGCCGAGCCGGCGGGCCAGATCCAGCCGGTAATCGAGTTTGTCCGTGACGATAATCCGCGCGGCCCCGCCGACGCGGGCCATCTCCATACACCCCAGGCCGATGCAGCCTGCGCCGACGACCGCCACCGTCTCGCCCGGCGCCACCCTGATGAGGTTTGCCGCATGCACGCTGACCTGAAGCGGCTCGAGCATGGCCGCTTCTTCGAAACTCATTTCGTCGGGAATAGGAATGCACCGCTCCTTCTCAAGCACCGCATACTCGCACATGATGCCGTCATGCGGCGGCGTGCTTAGAAACCGGACGTGCGGACAGATATTGGGGCGGCCGGCGGTGCAGAATTCGCACTCGCCGCACGAACGCGCCGGCTCCAGCATGACCCGTTGGCGAATCTCCAGCCGGGTCACGCCTTCGCCGAGCCCCGCTACCTCACCGGCCCCTTCGTGACCAACGATCATGGGCGCTTGAAGCACCTGGTCGCCGATGCGACCGTGGGTGTAGTAATGCACGTCGGACCCGCACAGGCCGACCGCGCGGATGCGGACCAGCGCCTCGCCCGGTCCCGGTTCCGGTTTGGGTCGCTCTTCCACCCGCAAGTCGTGAATCCCGTGGAGCACGAGGGCTTTCATTAACGCTCTCCCGACTCTCCTGCGTGGCCGCTCATCCATATGTCCCGAACCCGCGTGCCGCCTCGTACATCGCCACGACGTTCTCCGTGGGCGAGTTGTCCTGAAGGGCGTGGGTCGGCGCCAGGCAGTACCCGCCGCCCGGCATCATAACCTCAAGCGTCTCGCGGACATTGGCGACGACATCCTCGACGCTCCCGAACGCCACCGGCCCGGCCGTCGAGATCATTCCGTGAAAGGCAAGCCGCTCGCCCCAACGCTCCTTTAGGTAGGCCGGCGCCATGTCCCTGGCCTCCGGCTGAAGCGTGTCCACCGCGCTAATACCCATTTCGATAAAATCGTCGAAGGCCCAACTGCTTGATCCACAGGAATGGATGATGACAGGGATGTCGTAATGCTTGCCCAGGTCCACGAACTTTTGTGTCCGCGGTCGAATGTGCTTCCGGAACAGGTCCAGGCCGATCATCGGCCCAATCTGGGTCCCAAGGTCCTCTCCGAGCCATAACACGTCGCATCGTCCTCCCCCTGCTTCCAGCGTGCGCCGGGTGACCTCAAGCAGGATCTCCGTTCGGCGGTCGATCAGCCGCAAGCCCGCCGGGTTGTCCGTGATGAGGTCCACCAGCACCTGTTCCATGGTTCGGAGCATGCCGGTGGAGTTGATGATGTCGCCGGTGCCGGCGTTGCCCGCGACGATGCCACAATCCTTGTACCGTTTACACTGCTCCACGGCCCGCGAATAGTCGAAGTCATCCGGCGAAGGCATCGGCCAGGCCTCAACCTCCTCCAGCGAGGCGTCTCGCAGCGGCCATTCGCAGTAGTCCCAGTATTCGCCCGTCGCGTGCTGGACCCGACGCCGCCGCATGCCCCAAATGTCCACGCTGAGGCCGGGAAGGTCCTCGTGGAGTTTCGGACCGACGTATGGCGCCCCCACGCTTCGAAAATCCACGCCCAAGGCCCGACGCAGCCCCTCGTCATCCTCATCCGACAGGCCGAAATGCCGTTTCAAGCGTCGGTCGATGCTCGAGTTGGCAAAATAGTTGACCGGCACCCGGTCGGGTTCTTCGTGGGCCAAGGCGGCCAGAACCCGCTGGCAAGATGTCATGGGTTTGGGCACCGTAACCTTCCTCATGCGGAACGTCCAAGCCGCCGCGTTATTCGGCGCGCGCGGTTCAAAACGCCGCCGCTCCGGTGAACGATTCTGAGTGCGCGGCCGCCCGAAACCCGACAGGCGCTGGAAGTCCTGACAGTATAAGCACCGACCCCCGCGCCCACAAGGCTGAACGGTCCTCGAAAGGAGGCCGCCCTTTTCCTCAAGCGCAGGCCGCCGCAAGGGCGATTTTACTGGCAGAGTCCGCCTTCGGGACGGTGGGGAGAGTCCGCGTTTTGATACAAGTTACGGACCATCTTGCAATCCGACCGGTCCTGCCCCTGGCCTGGTGCGCGCTGGTGGCGGTCGTTTTGGTCGCAGCGGTGGTGTGGAGCCTCCGGCAGAGGCGACTGCCCGTTTCCCGCGGGCGGCTGGTTTGTCTCACGGCCCTGCGCGCGGCGGTCGTCCTGGCGGTTGTCCTGCTCCTCTTGAGGCCGGAAATCGTCTGGGAAGCCCAAAAGGAGGTGCCCGGCGAGATTGTTTTTCTGATCGACGCCAGCCGCAGCATGACGATTCCCGATGCCCTCGATGCCAACGAGAAGCCCGTGACCCGCGCCGCCGCCGTCCGTGCCGCCTTTCTGGTCAGCGCTGAATCTTATGTGAACCTTACCAATCGCTTCTCGATTCGCTCGTTCGCCTTCGGTGAGCGTTTGCGACCGATCACGGATTCCGCCCCCGACCCGGCGGATGCGCGGACCGACCCCGGCGAAGCCCTGAGCGCCTTGGCTTCTCGGGCCGGGCGGCACCTGGTCGCCGCCGTGCTCGTCGGCGACGGCGCCGCCAATCGAAATGCCGCCGGTCCGCCACAGGCTGCCGCGCGCCTCGCCGAAATGGGGGTCCGCGTTCACACGGTCGCGGTGGGGAATCCGGAACCATCCGACCGCGTCCGGGATGTGGCGGTGGGCGACCTTTGGGCGCCCGAGCGAGTCTTCGTAGGCAACCGCCCCGCGGTTCGCGCTCGCCTTACGGCCCTCGGGATGAAGGGCCGCCCCGTCAACCTCGCGCTCAAGGTGAACGGAGAAGTGGCCGAGCAGCAGACACTGACCCCGACCTCCAACCAGATGGCCCGCGAGGTGGTCTTCACGCCGACGCTCGAGGAACCGGGCCTCACGCGGATCGCCCTTGAGGCCGAACCCGTCGAAGGGGAGCTCGCTGAAATCAACAACGCATCCGAAACCGCCATCCGAGTCGAAGAAGGCGGCATCCGGGTCCTCTATCTCGAAGGTCACCTGCGACCCGAAGCAAAATTCATCGGCCGGGCCCTCGGCGGCGGCGATGAAATCAGCCTTGATCGCCGCATCCTTGTCGGACCCGGCGCCTCGGCCGCCACACCGAGCGCCGACGATCTTAATGCGTTCGACGTGATCGTTCTAGGCGACTTGCTCGCCGGTGCCCTCCCGTCATCCCTTCTGGAGCGCCTGGCCGCGCGCGTCAAAGAAGGCGAGGTGGGCCTCGTCGCGCTGGGCGGCTTGGACGCCTTCGGCGCGGGCGGCTGGACCGATACGCCGGTGGCGGACCTGCTCCCCGTTGCGATTCGCCCGGAGGACAGCCAGGTGGGCGGCCCGATCCATTTTATCCCTACCGCCGCGGGCCGGCGCCATTTCATCCTCCAGCCCGAGGAAGAAGGCGATGACCCGTTCGGCAAACTGCCCGCGCTCTCGGGCGCAAGTGGGGTCGCCGGTGTTCACCCGGCGGCGCAAGTCCTGGCCGCCTCTGAGGAAGGCCGCCCCCTGCTGGCGGTGCGCGAAGTAGGCCGCGGACGAACGGCCGCGCTGACCGTGGACACAACGTACACGTGGGTCCTCTCGGCTGACGACCCGAAGGGCCCCGAGCGCCACCGGCACTTCTGGCGCCAATTAATCCTCTGGGCGGCGGAGCGCGACGAGAGGCCCGAAGGCGACCTGGTAATCGTGACCGACCGCGTCCGATACTTTCTACCCGGTCCCGACAATCCACCAGCCGTTGAAGTGACGGTTTACATGGAAGCGGGTGACGAAGAGACAGCCGCGCCCGCTACGCGCCTGACAGAACCGGACGGCACGGTCCGAAACGTGCCGCTCGCGGCCGAGCGGGACGGCCAATGGCGCGCGACGCTCAAGCCCAGCGGCCTCGGCCCCTACAGACTTGAAGCCGAGGCCGAAGTGAGCGGCACGCGCCGGCGCGCCGAAACGGAGTTCACCCTCGCGGAGCCGGACTTTGAGATGGCAAGCCCGCTGGCGGACCACGAGGCGCTTCGGCAAATCGCAGAGGCCGGCGGCGGGACGTTTCGCACCCTCGACAATCTTGGCAGCCTGTTCGAGGAACTCGCCCAGGACGCCGAGCCGGTTTACGAGGCCGTGCCCCACCGCCTGCCCATTGCCTCCGGCCGGATCTTCCTGGGCGTTGTCGTCGCGCTTCTGTCGGCCGACTGGTTCCTTCGCCGCCGCTGGCGTCTGGCCTGATCCGTCGTGCACCGCCCCGCTCGTCCGCTTTCTCTTGCCGGTTCGCCGGTGAAGCATTACCATTCCCCGGCGTCAGCACGGTGGGAGCGCCCAGATGGATTACGACGTCATCGTGGTCGGCGCCGGGCCCGCAGGTTCCTGTGCCGCTAAAATGCTGGCCGACGCGGGCGCCGCCGTCGCCCTTGTAGACGCCGCGCGCTTCCCGCGCGCCAAACCGTGCGCCGGCTGGCTGAACGCTCGGGCCGCCCGCGAGTTTAAATTCCTCGACCCTGTCCGTCGCAAAATCGGCGCGGCGCCCTTCACGCGCCTTATCTTCCACTCGCCCGACCTCGCGCATACGGCCGAATATGGCGGCCGGTCGCACCTCGGGTACATTGTGTCGCGCGGGAGGTTCGACGCCGAACTCGTGCGGCTGGCAAAGACGAGCGGCGCGGAAACCTTTCTCGGCAGGAAAGCCACGGCCGTCGAAGCGGGCGAGCGCAAGGTGCGGGTGCGGCTTGCGCGCGGTCGCTGCCTGACCGGCCGCATCCTGATCGGCGCCGACGGCGTCCGCAGCGCCGTCGCTCAGACTCTGGGCCTGCGCGAGCGGTGGGAACAGCACCAACTCGTCATGTGCCTCTCAAGAGACATTCCACTCACGAGGAAACAGATGGCCGACTGCTTTGCCGGGGGCCGTGCCATCCACGTCGCGCTCGGTTTCGGCCTGGCGCCCGGGTATGCGTGGGCGTTCCCCGGCGCGGGCTATGTCAACGTCGGTGTTGGCGTCCGCTCGGAAGAAGCGCCGCGCCTGGGCGCGCTGTACAAAGAATGGATTGCGGGCCTCCGGGAACACAGACTGCTTCCCGCCAAGATAGGGCGCAAGAAACCATGGGGCGCGGCCATCCCGGCCGGGGGCGCCCTGGAGTTCGAAAATCACGTGGGGAAACGGACCCTGCTCATCGGCGACGCCGGTGGGTTCGCCGCCGCTTCCACAGGCGAAGGGATTTATCCAGGCATCCGAAGCGCCTCGATTGCCGCCGAGTGCGTCGTCGAGGCTCTGGCTGCCGACCGCGGGAAGCGAAGAGGTGCCACCTGCCAGGACGCACTCCTGAGGTTCAAGCACGAATGGCGGCGCCGGATGGCATCCTATCTTCAAATGCCGAACGTCAACGTGGAGTTCCTCTTGCCGATGATTTTCACGAACCGCGAAATCGCCAAACGCTTCGCGCGGGCCTTCCTGTTCGGCGAGAACTTGTAGGAGAGATTGTTGGTTGCCGCGCAGGCCGCAGCCCCCCGCGCGATCGAAAATCCAAAATCTGAAATCCAAAATAACCTGGAGCCACCTCCGGGATTCGGACCCGGAACCCCCGCTTTACGAAAGCGGTGCTCTGCCGTTGAGCTAAGGTGGCTCTTCGCGTCCGAAGCGGCCCCGCGAACGGCCTGTTCGAGCCGGCCCCGCAAACAGCCGTTCAATCCGGTCCTGCGGGCCGGAGGGCCGAGGATTATATCGGCAAAGCGGTGGGCGAATCAACCGCCTTTCTACCGTCGCGAATCCAAAGTTCGCCCTGCCCCTACTTCCTGCGCTTGCCCATGACCGTGCGAGCATCCTTCCTGACATTTTGGCCTGCTGACCGCAGCATGGGGAGGCCATGCCTGCACCTCAAGCGGAAACCCGGGCTTTCACCGCGGATTGCTATAGCCGTGCGCAGGCGTCGGGGCGGTTGCAGGCGAGCGGCGGGGGTTCGAGTTCCTTCCCCTCTTCGACGCGGCGGACGAGGACCTGCTTTTGGCGGCTGCGGTCGCGGAAGACCGTGATGCCCTTGCACCCCATCTCGTAGGCCGTCCAATAGACGTCCGCGACGTCTTCCTGCGTCGCCTCGTAGGGGAGGTTCACCGTCTTGGAAACCGCGTTGTCCACGTGGCGCTGGAAGGCCGCCTGAATCTCCACGTGCCACTTCGGTTCGATTTCGTGGGCTGTGACAAAAAGGCGTGCCACGTCCTCGGGCACGCCCTCGACCGCGGCCAGGAAAGGCGCCGCCGCAATGCGGTTCAGAAGGTCCTCGCCCCAGAAGCCGCGCTCCCGGGCCGTCTGCTCGAAAAGCGGGTGGGCCTCGCGCAGCCGCTCCCCGTCGAGCACGTGCCGCTCCATCGCGAGTGCAAAGACCGGCTCAATGCCGGACGAGCACCCGGCCAGAATGGAGAGCGTCCCGGTCGGGGCGACGGTGGTGCGGCAGGCGTTGCGGTAGGGCGGCGAGTCGGGCCGGTCGTAAATGCTTCCCGGCAGGTTCGGGAACGGCCCGCGCTCGCGCCCCAGGTCGGCGCTGGCGCGGTCGGCCTCGGCGCCCACGAAGCCCATCACCTCTTCGGCCACTTCGAGCGCCTTGGGGGTATTGTAGGCCACGCCGAGGCGCAGCAGGAGGTCCGCAAAGCCCATCACGCCCAAGCCGATCTTGCGGTTCCCCTGAACCATTTCCGTAATCTGGGAGAGGGGGTAGTGGCTCATCTGGATGCAGTTGTCGAGAAACCGGACCGCCAGGCGGACGATGGAACGGAGATAATCCCAATCGATGCGGCCGGCGCGGACGGCCTTGTTCAGATTAATGGAGCCGAGGTTGCAGGCCTCGTAAGGCAGGAGCGGCTGCTCGCCGCACGGGTTGGTGCACTCGATTTCACCGAGATGCGGCGTGGGGTTGTCGGCGTTGATGCGGTCGAGAAAGACGGCGCCGGGGTCGCCGCCCGCGTGGGCCTGCTCGGCCATAGTTTCCCAGATGACCCTGGCGGGGACCCGCCGGACGGCGCGGTTGCCACGAGGGTTGACCAGGTCAATCTCCTTGCCCTTGCGGACGGCTTCCATGAAGTTGCTCGTGCAGGCGACGCTGATGTTGAAGTTCTCGAGTTCGCCTTCGAGGGCTTTTGCGCGGCAAAACGCTTCGACGTCCGGATGGTCGCATCGCAGGATGCCCATGTTGGCGCCGCGGCGGAAGCCGCCCTGGTTGATGGCGCCCGTTGCATAGTTGAAGACCTTCATAAAGGAGATGGGCCCGGAGGCCTTGCCGCGGCTCGATTCGACGAGGTCGTCGGCGGGTCGGATGCGGCTGAAGGAAAAGCCTGTCCCGCCTCCCGACTTGTGGATGATGGCGGCATACTTGATGCTGTCGAAGATCTGTTCGATGTCGTCGGGCACGGGCAGGACGAAGCAGGCGGCCAGTTGCTGGAGCCGCCGGCCCGCGTTCATCAAGGTGGGTGAGTTCGGCAGAAACTCCAGCCGCGCCATCAGGCCGTAGAACTGTTCCTCGGCGGCCTGGGCGGCGCGGGCGCCGCCCTGCGGCACTTCGGCCCGGGCGACGTTCGCCGCGACGCGGTGAAACATCTCCTCGGGCGTCTCAATCGCCTGGCCCCGGTCGTCCTTCTTCAGATACCGCCTGGCCAGGACCAGGCGGGCGTTGTCGGAAAGGTCGATTCTTTCCGGGATCCGAGCGTCGATAACCGGAATCGTCATGGGGAACCTCTATGCGGAATCTGTCGGCTCCTGGTCGGTGTCTGGGGGCTCTTCGCTTTTGCGCCCCAACAGTTCATCGTCGGAATACATGGGATGGTGGCGTTCGATCTCGGGAACCTCAATAGAGTCGAGGATTTCGTCGAACTCGGTTTTTTCGAGTTCCACCCCCTCATCTTCGTCGGAGGCCGTGCGGGCCTCGTCCATCATTTCCCGGACCGCGCGCCGCTGATGGGCCGTCGGGCGGCGGGGCCGCTTGCGGCCGAGACCGTCGGCCGACGCCGCGGCGCCTTTGGGTTTCTTCTTCTGATAGGTTTCCGTTTCCGGGTCGCGGAGGAACAGGCGGATGTCTTGGAAGTCGGCGGTCTGTTCGGCGCCGACCAGGCGCTGGCGCACCAGTTCCAGAATCGCGAGGAACACCGTAATCAGGTAGCCGAGGTTTCGGCCCTTGTCGAAAACTTGCGTGAACAGGATGGAGCGTTCGGCCTGGAGGCGTGCGAGGAGTTCCTTGGCGGCTTCCTCGGCCGGCGTCTCGTCATAAACGACCTCGCGCGGGCGCGAGTAGCCGAGCGTCCGCACGACCTGCGAGAAGGCTGTAAACAGGTCCCACAGTTCGACGCCCTGGAAAAGTTCCTCGGTCGGAAGATCAATTTCCTCGCCGGCGATGTCGCGAAGAGACGCTTCGTCCACCTGCCGTGGGAAACGCCGCGCCATCTCGCGGCCGCGATCCCCCAACATCCCGGCGGCTTCCTTAAACCGGCGGTACTCGATTAACTGGCGGATGAGCGTTTCGCGCGGATCTTCCTCGTCCTCGGCCTCCTCATCCACCTCAGGGGGACGGGGCAGAAGGGCGCGGCTCTTGAGTTCCATCAGCGTCGCCGCCATCACCACAAAGTCCGCCGCCAACTCGATGTCCAGGCCCGTGAGCATGTCCAGGTATGCGACGTACTGGTCCGCAATCCGCGCAATGGCAATGTCGCAGATGTCCACCTCTTCCCGCTTGATGAGGTAAAGGAGCAGGTCGAGAGGGCCATTGTAGATGTCGAGGTCAACCTTGTAAGCCATATGCGCGATGCCTTTCCATCGGCGCCGTTTCATCCCCGGGAAGTTGCAACCCTGGGTGTTGTCATAGTGCCGCGAGGCCAGTGGCGGCCTTGACTTCGCCGAGCGTCGCGCGGGCCATGGGCCGGGCCCGCTCGGCTCCGTCCGTCAGTATCTGTGTGAGGCGCTCCGGATGGGCCTCCAGTTCCGCACGCCGCCGGCGCGGTTCCTCCAAAAGCGCGACGAGCACCTCCGCCAGCCGCTTCTTGCAGTCCGTGCATCCCCATTTGGCAGCCGCGCACTTATCGGCCACCTCGTCATGCTCGTCGGGCGCGAAGACCTTGTAGTACTGGCAGACGTTGCATACGTCGGGGTGGCCTGGATCGCCGCGCCGGATGCGTTTCGGGTCGGTAATCATCGAGGCGACCTTTTTCACAATCGTCTCCGGCGGGTCGGCGATGTCAATCTGGTTGCCGTAACTTTTCGACATCTTGCGCCGATCGAGGCCCAGGAGGCGCGGACTGGTGGTGAGGAGCGCCTGCGGCTCGACGAGCACGTCGCGCCCAACCAGATGATTGAACCGCCGGACGACCTCGCGCGCCAGTTCCAGATGGGGCAACTGGTCCTCGCCGACGGGCACGATGTCGGCCTTGTAGATGGCGATGTCCGCCGCCTGAAGCACCGGATAGCCCAGGAAGGCGTAATTGTGAATGTCCTTCGTCTTCAGTTGCTCCATCTGTTCCTTGTAGGTTGGGTTCCGTTCCAACCACGAGATGGGCGTATAGCACGAGAGGATGAGGTGCAACTCGCTGTGCTCGGCGACGTCGCTCTGGCGGAAGATGACGCTCCGCTCGGGGTCCAGGCCGCAGGAAAGGAAGTCAATGGCGACTTCGCACGCGGCCTGGGCGATGCCGGCGGGGTCGGCGTATTCGCTCATCAGAGCGTGGTAGTCGGCGATCATGAAGAAGCAGTCGTAATCGTCCTGGAGGTCGCGCCAGTTCGAGAGGGCCCCCACGAGGTTTCCCAGGTGGAGCCGCCCCGTCGGCCGCATGCCGCTCAGGATTCGTTTGCGACGCTTCTCAGGTCCGGCCATAGGCTTCATTCCTCTCGTTCGGGCTGCGGCTGCTTCCGGTCACAGGATGAGTTCCGCGACGCTCCGCCCGCCGAATGCCCACATGAGATACTTTATGGGGACCAGCAGGAAACCGTGAAACAATCTTCCGCCGAACAGGACCAGCAGGATGAGCACAATCGGGCCGTAGGCGCTCACTCGCCGGTAGGTTTCCTTCGCGTGGTACGGCAGCAGTTCCCGGAAAATGTGCGAGCCGTCGAGCGGCGGAATGGGCAGGAGATTGAAGACGCCCAGCCCAAAGTTCACGATGATGCCGTTGACGAGCAGAAGCATGAAGATCGCGCCGAGCGGGGTTGGGGGAAGCAGGCCGCCCCACAAGAGGAGGCGCAGGGCGACGGCCAGCACCGCTCCGAGGGCGAAGTTCGCCGTTACCCCCGCGCCGCTGACGAGAATCTCGTCGCGTCGCGGATGGCGGTAGTTCAGCGGCTGGACCGGCACGGGTTTGGCCCACCCAATCGGGGCGAACATTAGGCACAACGTTCCGATCGGGTCCAGGTGGGCCAGCGGGTTCAGCGTCAGGCGGCCGGCACGATACGCCGTATCGTCGCCGCAGCGGAGCGCAACGTAGCCGTGCATGTATTCATGGACCGTGAGCGCAAAAAGGACCACAGGCAGACGCAGGAGCAGGTGGACGATAAAGTCGGTGTCGAACAAGGTCGATTTCCCTCCGCGGGACGAGAAACTCGTCTGAGGCGCAGGCGCCCGGAAGGGCTACAGTGTATCGCCCGGAAGATGGGAAGTCAACTTTCGGCGCCGCAGGGCTTCGGCGGGCACAAAAGACTGGATGACCTTACCCCGTGCGGGCTATAATCATGCCTTAGCCCAAGAAACGCGGAAGACAGGGGTTTTCGATGCGATTTGTGAAGTTGCATGGCGCCGGAAACGACTACATCTATCTCAACGGTTTCGAGGTCGAGGTGCCCGAGCCGGCGGCGCTGGCGCGCCGGATGAGCGAGCGGCACTTCGGCGTCGGCGCCGACGGGCTCATCCTTTGCCTTCCGCCGGAAGGCGAGGGCGACGTCCGCATGCGGATCTTCAACGCCGACGGCTCCGAAGCCGAGATGTGCGGCAACGGCGTGCGGGGTCTGGCCAGGTTCGCCATCGAACAGGGCTTGGCGAAAGGCGACACGGTCCGTGTCGAAACGCTTGCCGGGATACGCGAAATCAGGCTTGAGCGCGACCCTGGCGGCCGCATCATCAAAGGCGCGTGCGGCATGGGCCGGCCGAGACTCGCCGCGCAGGACATCCCCGTCCTTCTGGACGGGGAGCGGGTCGTCGATGTGCCGCTGATCGTCGGCGGGCAGACCCTCTGGATGACCTGCGTCAACATGGGCAATCCCCACGCGGTCTTCTACGCGGATTCGGCGGCTGATTGGCCGCTCGAGACCCTCGGGCCCAAGATTGAGCACCACAAACTCTTCCCTGAGCGGGTCAACACCCACGTCGTCGAGGTGGTTTCGCTCGAGGACGTGGTGATGCGGACGTGGGAACGCGGAAGCGGCATGACGCTGGCGTGCGGCACGGGGGCGAGCGCCGTGTGCGTGGCGGGCGTCCTGACGGGGCGCACCGGCCGCAGAATCCTCGCCCACGTGCCCGGCGGCGACCTGGCGGTCGAGTGGCCCGACGACCGGGCCGAGGTCCTCCTCACCGGACCGGTCGAGGAAGTCTTCACCGGCGAGTTCCCCGACGCCTGAACCACTGCGAATGACGAAACCCGAACGACGAATGGCTGACAGACGAGCAAGGATAGGGGGCGGCCCGGTCTTTCGGGGCCGCCGAGTCCTTCTGCCTTTTGCGGCTTTCTTCGTGTGTGCTGTTCTGGCCCGGCCGGGTGCGGCAGCCGACGACCTCATCCCCGAGTTCACGACCGACCAGATGGGCGGCACGCTGCGGAGGCATCTGAGTGCCGAACCCCAGACGCTCAACCCCCTCGTCACCAAGGACGCGTACCAGGACATCATCAACGGCCATATCTTCGAGAGTCTCATCACTCGTGACCCGGACACCCTCGATTGGAAGCCGGAACTCGCCGACCGCTGGGAGGTTTCCGAAGACGGCAAGACCATCACCTTCCACATTGACCCGCGGGCGAAGTTTTCCGACGGCACCCCCGTCACGGCCGACGACGTGGTCTTCAGCGTCAACACGATCCTGAACCCCGAGATCGATGCCGCAAACCTCCGCTCGTATTACGAGGACATCGAGCGGTGCGAGAAGGTGGACGAACGGACCGTCCGGTTCATTTGGAAGAAGACCTACTTCAAGAGTTTCGAGGTCAGCGGCGCGTACGCGCCGATCATTCCGCGCCGGTTCTACGAGTTCAAGGACCCCAAGCAGTTCAACGATATCAGTGATAAACTGCTCGGCTCGGGGCCGTACAGGTTCGACAAGTGGACCACGGGCCAGCAGATCGTCCTGGTGCGAAATGAGAACTACTGGAGGCGGCCGCGCGCCTTCGACCGCATCACGTTCCGCGTCATCATGGAGCCGCAGGCCTACGTCCAGGCGTTCCTGGCGGGGGAACTGGATTACATCAGCGTCCGGCCCGAGTGGTGGATCAAACTGAAGAAGAACCCTCGCGCCGGCAAGGACTTCCAGATGCTCCGGTACCAGCCACCGGCCGGCTACCGTTACATCGCCTGGAACAACGCCAGGCCCCCATTCACCGATTGGCGCGTCCGCCGCGCGATGACGCACCTCATCTGGCGCGAGCAACTCGTCAAATACCTCTTGTACGACATTGCCCGCGTCACGACGGGGCCCTTCTGGACGGGCAGCAAACAATACGACCAGACGATCGAGCCCTGGGCGTTCGACCGGGCCGAAGCGCTGCGGCTTCTGGCGGACGCCGGTTGGGAGGACCGCGACCAGGATGGCTGGATCGAGAGCGCCGACGGCAAGCGGTTTGAATTCGAACTGTCGATGCCGGCCGGCTTGCCTGTCTACCGCGACATGGCGAGGGTCCTGAAAGAGGAATTCCGGCGCGTCGGCATTCAGATGAACGTGCGGTTCTACGAGTGGGCCGTGTTCATCACGAAGCTCGACAACCGTGACTTCGACGCCATTTCGCTTGCGTGGACCGGCTCGGTCGAGGGCGATCCGAACCAGATCTGGCATTCGGCCCAGATCGAGGGCCGCGGCCACAACTTCATCAGTTTCCGCAGCGCCGAGGCCGACCGTCTCATCGAACTGGCCCGCGCCACGCTCGACGAGGACAAACGCAACGCCCTCTACCACCAGTTCCACCGCCTCCTCCACGACGAGCAGCCGTACAGCTTCCTTTGGACCAGCGATGCGCTGGCGCTGGTGTCGGCCAGGCTCAGAAACGTCAAGGTCCACCGGCTGGGCCTGTACCCGTATGAGTGGTGGATTTTGAAGGACAAGCGGCGGGGCAAGGGGGTCGGGGGCTCGTGAGAACCTATATCCCCAAACGCCTGCTCCTGATGATCCCCACGCTGGTTGGGATAACGCTCCTGGCGTATGCCATCGTGCGCCTGGCGCCGGGCGACCCCATCGAGGCAATGATCCTGGCCCAGTCGGGCGACATCGACCCCAAGGTCATGCGCCAAAGCGCCGAGCGCATCCGCGAGCGCCTCGGCCTGAAGGACATCAACTACTGGGGCGACGACGTCGCCACCCACTTGGAGCAACTGGAGAAAGGGGACGACGCTGCAAAGGGCAGGGCGGCCGCCGAACTCGAACGCATCACCGGCAAGACGTTCGCCCGCGACATCGATTCCTGGAAGAAGTGGTGGGACGTCAACCGATTCGACTTCGAGAAAACGCTGATCGACCCCGCCGAGAAAGTCGTCAACGTCTTCCACGGGTACGGGCGATGGGTCGGGCACATCGTTCAGGGCAATTTCGGCGAGAGCATCAAGTACCGCAGCAGCGCCTACCGCACGCCGGACGGCCACGGCAGCCGCAACCCCATTCACCTGTTCCTCGAACGTATCCCGGTGACGCTGACGCTGAACGTCGTCGCCCAGTTTTTCATCTTTCTGATTGCTATTCCTGTGGGTCTGACGGCGGCCCGGCATCGGGGGCGGCTGTTCGACCGCGGCTCGACACTCATCCTGCTGGGCTTCTGGAGCGTCCCTGTTATCCTGTCCGGGACGTTGTTGCTCGTGTACCTCTGTAAGGGTGGGGAGGGGATGGAGTGGTTCCCGCTGGCCGGGCTTCATGCCCTCGACGCTGAGGACCTCGGTTGGTGGGACTACCTTGTCGATACGCTCTGGCACGCGACGCTTCCGGTCGCGTGCATGGTCTACGGGGGGCTGGCCTACCTGGCGAAACTCGGGCGGGCCAGCCTGCTTGAAAATCTGCGGGCCGATTACATCCGCACCGCGCGGGCCAAGGGATTGCCGGAACACCGCGTCGTCTATCACCACGCCCTCCGTAACAGCCTGTTGCCGATGATCACGACCGTTGTGTTGATGCTGCCCGCGATGATCGGCGGCAGCGTGATTGTCGAGACGCTTTTCACCATCCAGGGGATGGGATTGCTGACCGTTAACGCCGCCAAAGCGTACGACCTGTCGGTCATCATGACCTCGACACTGGTCTACGGAACGTTAACGCTGATGGCCCTGCTCATCGGAGATATCCTGTACGCTTGGGCGGATCCGCAGGTGCGGTATGAGTGACGCCAGAACAACCGAGGCCGGCGAGCCCACGGGGGCGCCCAAGTCCTACGGCGCCATCGTCTGGGGCCAACTCAGGAAACGCCCCAGCGCCATGATCAGCCTTGCAGCGATCGTGCTCCTGGCCCTGGTGTCGATTGCCGCGCCGTTCATCATCGGCGAAATACCTGTCCGGTGGGTGGAGAATGGCGAGACGAGTTGGCCAATCTTCCGGTACCTTTCGAACTTCGAATACGCAGCCATGCTGGCGCTGGTGCTCGCTGTTACGGTGCCCCTGACGATGCGCCTGCTGCGCCCACGGGCTCTGATCGCCGGCGCGAGTCCGTTCACCTGGACGGTGCTTGTGCATGCCGGCCTGTGGCTCATCATAACGTTCGCGCTCGTTTCGTTCCGGGAACCGGAGCGGCGCTACGGATTCTATCTGGAGCGGGCCGACCAGGTCGACGCGGCGTGGTTCCCCGCGATTGCTTATCCGCGGAACCCGGGGTACAGGGAACTGGCCTTCAAGAATCAGTCCCCGTCATGGGAGCATCCGCTCGGCACCGGCCGCCTCGGAAACGACATCCTGATGGGCGTCCTGTACGGGGCCCGGACGGCCATGTCGATCGGGTTCGTGGCCGTGGGCATCAGCATGAGCATCGGGGTCATTCTGGGTGCGCTCAGCGGGTATTTTGGCGGATGGATTGACTTGGTGCTGATGCGGATTGCCGAGATTTTCATGTGCATCCCGCGGCTGATCCTCATCATTATCATTCTGACGGTCATTCCGTCGAACTGGCCGCCGCTCTGGATGGTGGTCTTTGTGCTCAGCGTGACGGGTTGGACGGGCTCGTACCGGATGATGCGTGCGCAAATGCTGCGGATTCGCACTGAAGACTACATGACGGCTGCGCGGGCTCTCGGCATTCCGCTGTGGCGATTGCTCGGCCGTCATGCCGTGCCGAACGGCCTTGCGCCTCTGTTGGTGGGGGCGACGTTCGGCATCGCGGGGGCGGTGTTTCTCGAATCGTCGCTGGCGTTTCTGAACCTGGTCCAGACACCGAGTTGGGGCGAGATGCTCAACAACGGCCGCCAGCATCCGGAACACTGGTGGGTCTGGGCCTCGGCGGGAGCGGCTATCTTCGTGACCGTTTTCGTGTACAATCTGCTGGGCGAGGGCATCCGAGACGCCATCGACCCGCGACTGAAAATCTGATTGCGCGCATGACCGTTAGTTGCGATCCCGGCGCGTCGTGGCGGAGATGCCGGGAGAGTCGTTCGGCCCACCCGTCGAGAGCCTCTCGTTCGACCCGGAGGCTCTCGACGGGTAAAAACCGGGTAAATCCGGAAAAATTTTTTCCTCCGTAAGCCCTTTGTCCGCAAGGACTTAAGG
>Ga0307378_10002495_pt1 | contig 28071 bp, 15 predicted proteins | sample UN1MG_FD_202238 | JGI IMG/M metagenome (GOLD analysis project Ga0307378, IMG submission 202238) | Soil microbial communities from Risofladan, Vaasa, Finland - UN-1 | ecosystem: Environmental > Terrestrial > Soil > Coastal area > Acid sulfate soil | place: Finland: Risofladan, Vaasa | collected... | reverse complement strand
AAAAAATGCACGATAAGTGAACGTTTTGGTTATGTTAAAGTTCCATCGGACGAAGCGGGGCGACGTCGTTACCGCCGGCCGTTGGCCATCAGACGAACCGTACCGCGAACTCCGGGTAATACGGGAAATCGCATTCGGTAACCGCCGCCGCACCAAAAAGCTATCAAATTAGCCATAGCCGACATACCGCAATAAAAGTCAATACCGTAATATTCTCCTTGCCTCATATTAGGGACGTGTGGTTGAAGATGCGAGTCGGACGCGGGAAGGTCATCTTTCTCCTCCGGAACACTCGGCCCGTTTTCATTAACGGATTCGAAAGGGTCCCACGGCCTCCGGCGTCGTAGCTGGTTCGTATCGATTACTGAACGCTCCGCGTCAAGGTATTCGTTAAAAGCCTGGGTACTTTTGAAAAAACGCGTTTTGTTATATTTATCGCCGTATTGCAGGTAAAACTCCTTACCGTCAACCTGGAAAATGTTAAACACGTTTAACATCCCGAACGAAACCGTTCTCTCATATTCGGCACTTTCGAAGCCGAAAACGCTTTTAATAACCTGTCGCCCAAGCTCGGGAGTAACGAAACCCGCCCCGATTGCGGTATCGTACGCTGGTTCTAAAACGGCCGGATGGGTTCGGTTAACCCGTACCCAATACGTCCTGACGTCGGCGTCGCCCAAAACTTCTTTGGTTAAATCGTCCCTTAAAAGCAATTCATCCGGATAACTTACTTCGCTTTCCCCTTTAGTAATTCCGCGCGTAAACCTACTAACGTAATCCCTAACCGTTTCTTTTAACCCGTCGTCGTAAGACTCGAGCCTTTTAACGCCGTTGTAGACGATTATTTCGTAATACCCCATAAATATTTCAGGTTTGTATATATTCCAATCCTCGATAACCCAAGGCGATATTATCACTTGGTCTTCGCTCGCCGCGGTTTCGACGCCGCCGTACGTATTAAAATACTTGACCGCGATTGCCTTAGCTTCCTCGGGCGTTACGAAGTCTCCGGCCGGAACGCCGACCTTCTCGGCCGATATGCCGTCCACCGGTATAGCTCCTATAGCTGCCGCAGGGGTTGCTACCCCGGCAAACGTAAACGCTATCAACATTTTACTTACGAACTTCATCGCCTTCTCCTTTTGCTTAACGTCGTTTGCTACGGATTCGCCCAACCGGCCACCATCTTTAAATAAACGCGGGTAGATGTTAAGGAAAAAATGCACGATGTATGTTCAGGTTGATTATATATTAACTACGCATACGGGGCGACACCGTTTCGCGGCCGAAGCGGCGCCGAACCCGCGCGCCGGCGCCCGTACGTCCGCAAATTATTAAGCCCGGCCTCAGTTGAGGCCGGGCCACCCACACCCTTAACAGCGTAAGGGCATAATAGCTAAATGCCGTTATACGACACGCGGCACTCGCGGATGCGCTCGAGACGCGTCACCAACCGCATCCACGAGAGGTCGCAGGCCGCGATCTTCTGGTCCAACACGTCGACGAATTCGTCGCGGACGGCGCCGTTGTTCTTGAGCAGGTCGAGCTGGTGCAGCCGGTCGATGAACGCCGGCGAGTGTACGTCGGCCTCGCGTATCTCTTCCAGCAGCTTCAGGGCCAACTTCCGCTCGTTCGTAACGCGGAAGAAGTACTCGGGTAAATACTCGCAGTGCCCCACGTTGTAATAGCACATCATATCTTTAACGGCGTCGCTCAGCTCGAAAACCGGCCGCTGCCATAACGTTACCAACGCCGCGCGCATTACCGCCGGATTGGTTTCGTCCTCCGTCAAATCCTTAATGGTCTCCAGGTCGCCGGCGGTCAGCTCGAAGCTATTGAGGCAGGACAACGCCCCCACCCGCCAGTACCATTCCTTGCACGAGTCGACGGCGTCCTGCAGCGCGAGCTCTCTCAGCGCGGGCGAGTACTCGCGGCCGTACGCCGCCAACCGGTACAGGTAATATCGGTGGAACGGGAACATGAAGCCGGCGCGGGCCAACTTGATGACCAGCGCCCCCGTAAAATAACGGTCCCCGGCGAAGCGCCGCAGGTACCGGAAGTTGCGGGCCAAGAACTCGCGGTTCGGGTTTTCCAGGAACGACTGCAACGCCCGGTCGAAGGCGGAATCGTCTTCCTGTTCTTCCAAAACGTCCAACGCTTTAAAATACACCGGTTCTAACTTACCGGCGTCTCCGGCCGCAAACCCCGTTTCTACGAACTCGCGCGCGTTATCCGCGCCCGCCACGGGGTCCTCGAAGCTCCCCAACCACCGCTCCGCGTCGGCGTCGAAGAGTTCAGCGGTCGGGACAAGCTGCGTCGTGCCGGATGTTAAATCGAAGCCGGATTCCCGCAAGGCTTTCTCGCATTCCAAGAGCGCACGGCGCGCCTGGTCCTCTTCCTTCGTGAAAATCAGAATGTCGTCGACGTACCGGATGTAACTGTCCGGCCCCTCGACGACACCCTTCTCCATCGCCCGGTCGAACTCCGCCAGGGCGAAGTTCGCGATAAATTTCGAAATTCGGTTTCCCTGCGGCAGGAAGCTGTCGTCCGTCGCCTCCGCGCCGGGTTTCCACGCCCAGTCCTTGTACATCCGGAACAACAGCTCCTGGGCGTCGGTCAACTCTTCGCCGCCGTTACTCTGGCCTTCGACGATTTTGCGGACGTGGTCGTGTAATGCCGTCACCCTTATACTCTTGAAAAAAGATGTGATTTCGGCTTTAGCGCAGTAGTCGTATTTCGCCGCGGCGTCCTTGGCCCTTTTGAAGTACCACGGCCACTCGGGCAGCCAGCCCACCGCCCACGATTCGAAATCGTGCGGTTCCCACGGCGTATCCCAACCGACGTCGCACGTCGTAACGTCTCCGGGCACTACCTTTTGGAGCTCTACGTCCGCCGCTTGTTCGATCTTCTCGCGAGCCTCGCGCCAACGGTAGGGTAAAACGCCGGCCGGTAATTTCGGGCCCAGAACCGGCGTAAGCTTCATTATGGCGGCGTAAACGACGATCAAGTCCAAGAGCGATACCAAAGCGCCGCACGTAGCCGTGTTTACGTTGCTCGGTACGTCTACCTGCAACAAAGGCGCCGGCGTATAGACGCCGTTGTCGATTTCTATTTTTATGCGGCGTGCAACCTGGGGAAGGTTGTACTTAATGTCGGCGTGGCCGATAACGTCGCTCACGAAATGGCTCGCCGCGTCCCGTAACGCGTACGCGCAAGCCGCTAGTATATCCTCGCCCGTGAGCCAAGAACTACTTGCCATTAATTTTACCTCGCGCTAAGTCCCGGGCGGCCCGTTACGACGTTCCGCCGGGGACCGGGTACGGGGAAATGCCCGGCCCCGTATCACGCCGTTGACCCGTTTAGTCTCCCGTACTGGGGGGCGGGCTGGCGGGCGGCGGCGGAATAATCGGCGGAAGGCCGTCGTTAGCTATGGCGGCAACGGGCGCGCATATGGACAATAAAAACGATATGACGATAAAGATTAGGCCGTACTTTTTTAAAGAACTCACGGTACCTCCTTTTCAAGATACTATTATATTGTAGCAAAAGTTATGCCATTCTCGCAACCTCTTATTTTATAACTATTTACGCCCCCGGCGGCCGTCCGACGGCGCGTTCTTGAACGCCGATATCGGCGAATTTAACGCCGGCCCCGGTGAAGCAATTCACGGAAAGCCCTTTAAATAAAAGGAAAAAAATAAACCGCCAAAATTGGCGGAATTCGCTAGAATTGGCGGCATCGCCGGCGTAGCGGGAGTTATCCGATTTTAAACCGATCTTTTTCTGATACGCCGTATTTCTTCATCTTGTAGCGTAAATTCGTTTCAGATATATCCAGACTGCGCGCCGCTTTCGACTTTACCCAATCCGACTCCCGCAAAGCGTTTAAAATCATTTCTCGTTCCAGCTGAGCGACGGACGCGTTCAAAGATACGCCGGTACGTTTAAATCCTTTTTCAGCCGCGCCGGCGATGTGCTTGGGCAACGACGCCGCTTCGACAACCGCGCCGGGCGAATTTACGATGGCGTAACGGACGCAGTTCTCGAGCTCCCGGACGTTGCCGGGCCAATCGTACGCCATCAGGAGGTCCATGCTTTCGGCGTTGAAACGGGGACGGTCCTTCTTTTCGCCCTTATAATACATCGTAATGAAATGGTCCAGCAACTCCGGGATGTCGTCCTTGTGCTCGCGCAACGGCGGGCAATTTATCATGTAGACGTTAAGGCGGTAATACAAATCGTCGCGGAACTTGCCGGCTTCGATAGCTCCGGGTAGGTCGACGTTGGTGGCGCTTATCACTCTCGCCTTCATCTGGATGGGGTTACGGGGGCCGCTCCCCAACCGGGAGAACTGTTTCTCCTGCAGGACGCGTAGGAACTTAGATTGAGTGTTTATGTTCATAGCGCCGACTTCGTCCAAGAAAATGGTCCCCTCGCCGGCGCGTTCGAACAAGCCTATCCTTTTATCTACGCCGGTGGCGGTGCCCTTTTCTATCCCGAACAACTCGCTCTCCAAAAGGGTCTCGGGTATGGCGCCGCAATTGATACCTATAAAAGGCTTGTCGGCGTCGATGCCGTCGTAATGTATCATCTTGGCAACGAGCTCTTTGCCGGTCCCGGAATCACCCACGATCAGGACGTCTATAGGGTTGCGGGCCGCGGTCTCGACCCGGGAAAGGATCTCCTTGGCCGCGGGGGACGAGCCGACGATGCGGCCGTAACCGACCCTCCTCTCCGAGGAGGGGGCGATCGAGACGCGCGCCTTCTCCAATTCCTGGCGACGCCGCTCGATTTCGTAGGCCGCGTTCTGGGCGAATATCTGGGCGAAGTTTAAATCCTCGTCGCCGAATAAATCGCCCCGCTCCAAACTATCGAGGTATATAACGCCCAAGAAGTCGCGGGCCGTGGCGACCGGTATACACATCAGCGACCGTATGCGGTGCAGGTGAACGCTATGGCTGTCCTTGAAACGGAAATCTTCCGCGGCGTTGGGGCTGAGTACGCCTTTGCGGGACCCCGCCACTTGCCCGATTATGGTTTGACAAATCGCCGACGCGTCCTCTATGGTGGGGTCGTCCACCCCCGCCGTTCCCTTGATGCGGAGCATGTTCTTATGCTCGTCGAAGAGGAAGATGACGCCACGTTCGGCGCCCAGTTTTTCCGTCAAATAAGATAAAATGTACCTAAGGAGTTCGTCCAGATCTTTTCGCTCGGATAGTTTTTTCAAACCGCCGGCCAGATCGGCCAACCGCTCTTGGCCTCTTTGCTCGGGTCGTTTCGCCATAAACAGGTCCCCTTCCAACTCGAATATACGCGTGCGGTATTTGTCTACGCCTATCTCCTTGAAAATGCCCTTCGCGTTCTCGAGGTCCCTCTCGGCCTCCGCCATTATACCAAAACTTTGGCTCGCCCGAAACAACTCGAGTTTCAGCTTCGCCCGAACGAAAAAAGTTTCCGCCGCAAAATATTTATTCTTCAACGATCGGAAACGCGCCAACGCCTGGTCAAGGTTCGGCTCGGCGACGTCCAGTTCGCCTCGGTATAACGCTATTTCCCCCAACGTCAAAACTACCTTGGCGTACTCGAACTTATCGCCCGCCTCCTCGAAGGCCGCCAAACACGGCACGAGCAACGCCTCGGCCGCGGCGAAATCCCCTTTAAGATAATCCGCCCGCCCGCGCAGCGCCCGTACCTCGTCGCTCCCCGACGAGACCTGTTGGCGGTTGAACACCTCCTCGGCCGCGGCGAGGTTTTTGACGCTCCTTTCGAATTGCCCGGTCTCGCAACACAGCAAAGCGCGGTTGTAATATACGTACGCCGCCAACGCGCCGACGTCCGCGCCCGACGCCTCTACCAGGTCCAGGTAAAATTCGGCCTTGCGGTACTCGCCGGCCCGTATCATATTCGCGGCCGCGCTCACGCGTACTACCGCCAGAAGCCGTTTGTCGTTTATAATTTTACACTCGGCCTCGGCCAGGTCGTACTGCTGCTGCGCCCGGCCGACGTAACCCTGGCGGAAGTAAATTTGGCCCAACCGCCCCAAAGAGGCTACGACCGCGTAGCGGTCGCCGGCCTTGCGGGCCAGCTCGACGCTTCGATGGGCAGCCTCCTCCGCGCCGTCGAAATCGCCGTCCCAAACCATTACGTCGGCGATCACGTTCAACGCGACCGAGGACAGGCGCGGATTCCCCGCCTCCCCCGCCAGCCGCGCCGCCTCCGTAAATTCCGGTAATGCCGCGTCGTAATCGCCCTGGCCGTAGAATATAACGCCCTTTATATATTTAATATAAGCCGCGGGGTTTTTGCGGGTCGGGGAAACGGCGACGTTCTCCGCCGCCCGGGCGTAGACGTGGGCGAGGTCGAAATCCTTCAACCCGTAATAGGCCCAAGCCAGCAAAGCATTGCTCAGAAAACGCTCGTCGGCGGTAAGGTCCCGCGCCGTCAGCGCGCGTAACTCCTGCGCCGGCCTTTCATAATCGCCGAGGCCCAGCCGCTCCTTCGCGATCTTCAATAGGAACCCGGGGCGGTCGGCGTACCCTTCGCCCCCCGTGCGGATTAAAAGTTCGTAATTACGCAACGCCGCGCGGTGGTCGCCGAGCGCAGCGTACGAATCCGCCAACCCGCCGATTACCTTCTCGTACTCGCGGCTGTCCCAACCCCCCTCCGTCGCCAAGGCCGTTTCCAGCAATTCGATCGCTTTTTCATGGTCGCCGTTCGCTTCCGCTACCCGGAACGCGGCCGTGAACCCATCGCGGGCGCGGGCGACATCGCCCAATCGTAAGTGCGTCCGTGCTCGCGTATGCAGCGCCTCCAGCGAACGGGGCGGGTTCTCCTCGAAATATTCCAACAAGTACCTGCGCGCTTCCTCGAGCCATCCCCCTTCTACGGACTCGAGAATGCTGTTATGCACCGCGGCGTTGGCGAAAGAGTAACCCCACCCGATGCCCTCCGTTTTAACGACGACGCCCGACTTCACCAACCTCCCCAAAACCGCCTTGTCTTCGATTAAACCCTCGGGGAATTGCCGACCGTACGCCGCGGCCACCGCGAGCGCCTTCCGCTCTCTGTAGTCCAACTTGCTTACGACGCTCGCGAAATAATCGTTCAGCGCAGCCGGTACGCGGAACGCGCGTAACTTCTTATAGTCGGTATGCCACCCGTCCATATCCCTAAGTAGTACCTTCTCGGACGCCATCATCTCCAGGATCCTCCGGACGACGCCCGGGTTCCCGGCGCCCTTGTCGCGCACGTACCGCAGCAGCGCCGGGTCGAGAGCCGTAACGCCCAGCACGTATTTGAGGTACTCCTCCGTTACGTCCGGCGTAAACCCCTTGAGGTTAAACTTCTTAACCCTTAACCCCCTCTCCGCGCCGGCCAGAAAACCATCCCCCAAATTCGCGCCGCCCCGGCGAAGGGGTCCGCGGAAGGCCACGACGAATTTAACACCGCTAACGGGGTAATTTATCAACCGCGTTATCGACCCCGCCAACTCCTCGTCGCGCGGCTCGACGTTATCCAACGCGACGAGCGAAAACTCATACTCTTCGCCCATCGCACTCAACGCCTCAAGGCCGCTCTGCTCCACCGCGAAACGGACGTCCTTTTTCCCGACGATGGTAGCCTCCAGCGAGTCCGCCTCTTCCTCTCCGCCGCCGGCGCCGCGTTTTCCCTCCTCGCCCGGCGCCGCCTCCAACTCTTTCCACAACGAGCTCAACGCCTCGTCGCCCGCGCCGCAATCGACGTACAAGAATAACCCGCCTTTCAATTGCGTAGTCTTACCCGCTTCTTTAATGAACGACGTCTTGCCTACGCCTTCCGTCCCCTCCACCAAGAAGATTTCGGCCCGCGGCCCGCCCTTGACCGGCGGCCCCGTTATCTCGTCCACCTCCTTTTCGTATTGGAAGAATTTCCCGGTCGCGAGGTCGTTGTCGAGGTAAGGCCAGCCCCGCAGCGGCACGTCCACTTTCCGCGCCAACCCGGCCAGCGCCGTCATGGCCTCGTACGCCGACACGAAACGGTCCGCGGGGTTGTGCTGAATGAAACCCGCCGCGTACTCGTCCAGTTCGGGGTACACCTCCGGCATGACTTCCGACAGGCGCAAATATTCGTAGTTCGCCTTACGCTTGATCTTGGAAATGTCGTCTCCCGGCAAGAAAGGCAGGCAGCTGGCGATGATCCGAAAAAACATTATCCCGAAAGAGTAGAGGTCCGAACGGGGGTCGTTTGAAACGCCCTGGAAAACCTCCGGCGCTATGTACTCCATCGTTCCCGAAACAGGATAAAGGTTCTCGCTCTCTACCAGCCGCGCCAGGCCGAAATCGCCGAGTATGAACTTCTTCTTGGCATAGGCCGCATCCTCGAAGATGTTGCTGGGCTTCACGTCGCCGTGGATGATGCCGCGGCGGTGGACGTAATCCAAGGCCGACAACAGCTGCAGCGAGAAGTCGAACAGGTCGGGTAGGTTCCTCAACGAGTCCGACCTATAGAGTACGGGGCCGGCGTAGTAGTCCATGGTGTAGTAGATATACGCCGGTTCCTCGCCAAAATCGTAAACGCGAACGATGTTGGGATGTTCCAGGTAGGTCAGCGTTTCGAACTCCCGTTTTAAGAGTTCGATAGGACGCGTCTTCGACTTCTGGACCGTCTTGATCGCGACCACTTTGCGCCGCGTCTTGTCGAGGGCTTTGACGACCTCCGACGTCGGCGTCTTGGCAATACGCTCGATAATTTCGAACCGCTGACCAAACATAGTACCGTATAGGGGAAATGGCGCAACCGCGCCGGCGAGCCCCCCCCACGGCACAAGACTCTACACTTTCCCCAAAATGTTATCATAAAAAATGTTTTATGTTAATAATAAAACGTGCCGGCCTTCACATATTACCCCGCGCCGGTGCCAAGCCACTACCCCGAAGGCGACGGTTCTAAATAAAGCGATTAGTATTTTTATACTTGACTTGTTTAGTCCTATATGTTATACTGTATACAGGTATAAGGTATCATGAAAAATAAAGGTGCCGAAAGCGAAATCACGAACGATATATTGCTCGCCCGCCTGGCACGGGTTGCGGGGCAGGTACGCGGCGTGTCGCGCATGTTAAACGAAGGCCAGTATTGCATCGACGTTATCGACCAGATCACGGCGGCGCGCCGCGCCTTGGAGAGGATAGCGCTGCTCGTAATGCAACGGCACCTGAATAGCTGCGTAAAGGACGGGATGGCCGCCGGCCGCGGCGAAGACCTGACTAAAGAGTTGGTCGATTCAATCTATAAATTTCTCCGTTAAAAAGAAATTATTTGAGGCCATATATAACCAAATCGCTTGTGTTAAAGAGCACTCATATGTACGCAACGCTGCAACGGGGGCGATACGGCGAGCCAGAGAAAATAAAAACTCGGAGAAGCTTGCCTACGCCCCCCGTACGCGGCGTTTTAATTCACCCGCGCTCGAGCCGTCACAAAGGCGTTTAAAGGAATATGAGGGGGTCTATTTTGTGGCGTAAGGTTTTAATAGCCTTCGCGCTAACGCCGGCCGCCGCGTGGCCGGACGCCGGTACTACCCTCGAGCCCGGCGCGCTGGCGGACGAGGTTCTGGCCGCAAACCCGGCGGCGGCCGCGGCCTCGGCTCGAGCCGAAGCCTACGACCGCGCCGCGGCCGCCGAAGGCCTTTGGCCCGACCCCCAACTCACCGTCGAAGCGTCCAACCTCCCGGCGGGCGACCTCGCGTTCGACCGGTCGCCGATGTCCGGCCTCCAATTCTACCTCCGCCAAACGATACCGCTGCCCGGAAAGAACACGTATCGGCGCCGCGCCGCGGAGGGAGGCGCCGCCGCCGCCGCCGCGGAACTCGAAACCACACGGCGCGAGTTAGTGGAACGAGCCAAACACGCCTATTTCGACCTCTACCTCGCGACGGCCCTGCGCGACGTCGTCGAGAAACAGAGGGCCTTCTGGGTAGATTACGGACGCGTAGCGCTGGCGCGTTACGCCGCCGGCCGCGGCCTGCAGGCCGACGTCCTGAAAGCGCAAGTAGAGCGTACGCTAACGGCTAACGAATTGCTGGAACTTTCGCGGCACGAGACGGTCGCGCGCGGCCACATAAACGTCCTCCTGAACCGCGCCCCCGATTACGACCTACCCCCGCTCGCCGGTTTGCCCGAAGCAACGGTCCCATATACGCTCGAAGAGCTTTACGACAAAGCGCTGGCGAACGACCCGGGAGTTGCGGCCGCCGAGGCGCTCCTGGCCTCCGCCCGGGCCGCGCGGTCGCTGGCGAAGGCATCGTTCTTGCCGGACATCACCGCCGGGGTCGGGTACCGCCTCCGCGAAGAGGTGCCCATGGACCCCGTCGCGGGCGAGGATTTCTGGTCCTTCTCGGCCGGCGTGAGCCTGCCCCTCTTCGGTACCGTTAAGCATAGCCGGACGCTGGCCGAAAAAAGCGCGGCCGTTAGCGCCGCCGAAGCCAACGCCGCCGACGTCAAAAACAACCTCTTACGCGAAGTGGAAGAACTCTACGTTGCGAAGCGAACCGCCGAGGAACAGCTCGTTTTATTCGAAGAGGGGATATTACCTCAGGCCGAGGCCGCGCTGCGCTCGACGCTTGCGGCGTACGAGGCGGGAAAGGTGGATTTCACGGCGCTGCTTCAAAGCGAATTAACGTTATTTAAATATGAAAAAGAATACGTCGGCGTACAAGTCCGACGGCACAAAGCGCTCGCGTCGTTGGAGGCCGTCGTCGGCGAACGTTTTTATTAACGACCGGGCGAAATTAACCCTCGTTAAGGAGGAAACCCAATGCGCCAATACAAACTACCGGCGGTGGCGTTAATAGTAGCCGTCGCGTTCCTGAGCGTCGCGGCGCTCGCCGGCTGCAACAAGAAGGTCGGAGACGCGGCCGAGGCCGCGACGTACACCTGCCCTATGCATCCCGAAGTTACGTCCGACGAACCGGGCGAGTGCCCGAGCTGCGGCATGGACCTCGTGCCGGCCGAAGACCTCGAGCCGGCCTCCGGCGAAATGCCCGAACACGGCGGCATGTAGCGGCTTTTGCCGCCCTGAGGTCGTGGTTTTATGGCGAGTAATAGAAAGACGTTCCTGATCGCGGGCGCCATAGTCGCCGCGGTCGTGCTGGCCGCGGGGGGAGGGCTGCTGGTCCGTCAACATGCGGTCGGCGGCTTCCCCTTCGCCGGCGGCTCGAGCGGCCGGGTCTACAACTGCCCGATGCACCCGTACTACACGTCCGACCGCCCCGGCGAGTGCCCCATTTGCGGGATGGACCTGGTCCCGGTGGAGAAGGAAGACGAGCGCGCCGGCCACGAATCGCACGTGGCGGGCTTCGCCTCGTTGGAGCTCGAGCCGCGTCAACAACAGCTCATCGGCGTTACCACGGCGCCCGTCGAACGAAAGGCGGTTAACCGCACCGTACGCGCCGTCGGGACCGTCGTGCCGGACGAGCGGCGCGTCTTCGTCATCCACAGCAAAGTCAGCGGCTGGATCGACAGGCTATACGTCGACGCGACGGGCCAACCGGTAGCCGCGGGGCAGCCGCTGCTCGCCATCTACAGCCCGGAGGTATACGCGACGCAGGAGGAATACCTCGTGGCGAGTGAATCCGCCCGGGAGCTCGAGGGGAGCCCGTCGGAGGAAGTGACGCGAGGGGCTGAGGCTTTACGAGAGGCCGCGGAACGTCGGCTCGAGTACTGGGACGTGCGCCCGGGCGAGCTCGAGCGCCTGGCGGAGGCGGGACGGCCGCTGAAAGCCCTAACCGTCCGCTCGCCGTACGGCGGCTACGTTATGGATAAGCACGCCCAGGTCGGGATGTACGTCCAGCCCGGAATGCCGCTCTACACGGTCGCGGACCTCTCCCGGGTTTGGCTCGAGGCCGACATCTACGAACACGAAATCCCGTTCGTGAAAGTAGGCCAGCGGGTCACGATCACCCTCCCCTACTACCCCGCGGAGCCGCTGGAGGGCACCGTACGGTTCATCTACCCCTTCCTTGACGCTAAAACGCGTACGGCGCGCGTCCGCGTCGACGTCGCCAATCCGGATTTAAAATTGAAACCCGGCATGTTCGCCGACGTTAGCGTCGAACAAGAACTCGGCGAGCAACTCGTCGTGCCGAGCGAAGCGGTGTTGGATTCCGGTAAGCGGAAGATCGTCTTCGTCGCCCACGCGGGGGGCCATTTCGAGCCCCGCGAGGTAACGGTCGCGGCGAGGTTGGACGACTACTACGTCGTCGCCGCGGGCCTGCGCGAGGGCGAAGAGGTCGTGACGAGCGGCAACTTCCTCCTCGACTCCGAAAGCCGCATCAAAGGCGCGCTCGCCGGTATGGCGGGCGAACACCAACACTGACGACGCTATGCTGGGGAAATTAGTCGAGCTCGCGGCCAAGAACAAGTTCGTCGTCGTACTCCTCGCGGCGTTCGCCGTGGCATGGGGAATCTGGGCCATCGCCCGCGTCCCCCTCGACGCCATCCCCGACCTCTCCGACATACAGGTGATCGTCTTCACCGAGTGGCCGGGCCGCAGCCCCGACCTGGTGGAGGACCAGGTAACGTACCCGCTCGTCTCGTCGATGCTGTCGGCGCCGCGCGTTAAGGTCGTCCGCGGCTACTCCTTCTTCGGCCTCTCCTTCGTCAACGTCATCTTCCGCGACGGGACCGACATGTACTGGGCCCGCAGCCGCGTCCTGGAGTACCTCAGCCAGACGCGCGAGAAGCTGCCCGCCGGCGTGACGCCCACCCTCGGCCCGGACGCCACCGGCGTGGGGTGGGTCTTCCAATACGCGCTAGTAGATAAATCGGGCCAAAACGACCTCGCCTCCCTCCGCGCTTTCCAGGATTGGCATTTAAAGTACTGGCTCGAGTCGGTGCCCGGCGTCGCCGAGGTCGCGAGCGTGGGCGGCTTCGAGAAGACGTACCAGGTCAAAGTCGACCCCAATAAACTCGCCTCCTACGGCGTCCCGCTCGGTAAGGTCGTCGCCGCCATCCGCGGCTCCAACGAGGACGTCGGCGGCCGCGTCGTGGAGCTCAGCGGCAAGGAATATATGGTCCGCGGCCGCGGCTACATAACGTCGCTCGAAGATATCGAGAACGTAGCCGTTGCCGCAGACGAGCGCGGCGTCCCCATCCTGATAAAGAACCTGGGCGTGGTGACGTACGGCCCGGACATGCGGCGGGGCATCGCGGAGCTCGACGGCGAGGGCGAAGTCGTGGGCGGCATCGTCGTGATGCGCTACGGCGAGAACGCGCTCGACGTCATAAACCGCGTCAAACGGAAACTCGCCGACGTCGAGCCGTCGCTGCCGCCGGGCGTCGAGGTCGTCACGACGTACGACCGCTCCGACCTCATCAAAGAGTCTATCCGCACGTTGGTCGAGAAACTCCTCGAAGAGTTCCTCATCGTCAGCCTGGTGTGCATCGTCTTCCTGTTTCATTTCCGCAGCTCGCTGGTCGCGATCATCATGCTGCCGGCCGCGATAGTAATCGCCTTCATCCCGATGTTCTACATCGGCCTGACCTCCAACATCATGTCCCTGGGCGGCATCGCCATCGCCGTCGGCGTGATGGTGGACGCCGCGGTGGTGATGGTGGAGAACGCCCACAAGCGGCTCGAGCAGTCGCCGGGGGGCGACCGGCGGCGGATAGTCGTCGCGGCCGCGAAGGAGATGGGAAGGCCGCTGTTCTTCTCGCTTTTGGTTACGACCGTCTCCTTCCTGCCGGTATTCACGCTCGAGGCCCAGGAGGGACGGCTCTTTAAACCGCTCGCGTACACGAAGACGTTCGCCATGTTCTTCGCGTCGTTTTTGTCGGTAACGCTGGTGCCGGTTTTAATGGTCTGGCTCGTGCGCGGCAAGATCCGCCCCGAGCACAAGAACCCGCTCAGTCGGCTGCTCATCCGCGTCTACCGGCCGCTGGTGGACTTCGCGCTCCGGCACCGGTACGCCGTTATCGTGGGCGCCGCCGCGGTAATGTTAATCTCGGTCCCGGCCTTCCTGGCGCTCGGCTCGGAGTTTATGCCGCCGCTCTACGAGGGGACCATACTCTACATGCCGACGACGCTCCCCGGCATCGGCCCCACCACCGCCGGCCGCCTGCTCCAAGTTCAGGATAAGCTATTCAAGACCTTCCCGGAGGTCGATACCGTCTTCGGCAAGATAGGCCGCGCCGATACCGCGACCGACCCCGCCCCCATGGCCATGGTCGAGACGACGGTGACGCTCAAGCCCAAGCGCGAGTGGCGCAAGGGCATGACGTACGAGAAGCTCATAAAGGAGCTGGACGCCTCTTTCGCCTTCCCGGGCGTTACCAACGCGTGGACGATGCCCATTAAGGGCCGCATCGACATGCTAACCACCGGCATCAAGACCCCCGTCGGCGTCAAGGTCTTCGGGCCGGACCTGGAGGGCATCGCCGCGTACGCGCAACACATCGAGGCTATCCTGAACGACGTCCCCGGCACCAGGAGCGTCTACGCCGAGCGCGTCACCGGCGGGTACTATCTGGATATTACCCCCGACCGCGAGGCGTTAGGCCGCTACGGCCTGACCGTCGAAGAGGTTGAAAGAGTCGTCGAGGTCGCCGTCGGCGGCATGAACGTCGACCGGACCGTGGAGGGGCGCGAGCGCTTCGGCATAAGCGTCCGTTATTTCCAAGACTACCGCGACGACCCGGAGGCGATAAAGCGCGTGCTGGTGCCGACGCCGGCCGGGCCGCCGGTCCCGCTGGGGCAACTGGCCGACGTAGAGCTGACGACCGGCCCGGCCGTCGTCAAGGACGAGAACGGTTCGTTGTCGGGCTGGGTTTACGTCGACGTCGAGGGGCGGAGCGTGGGTTCGTACGTGGAGGATGCCAAGAAGGCCGTGGCCGCGAAACTCCCCCCGAAACCGGGATACCATATCGTATGGACGGGCCAGTACGAGGCTATGGAGCGCGTGCGCGAGCGCCTTACCTTCGTGCTGCCGCTGACGCTCGCGATAATCTTCGTCTTATTATACTTCAACTTCCGCTCGGTAACGGAAACGTTTATCGTCCTGTTGTCGGTGCCCTTCGCGCTCGTGGGCGCCATATGGCTGATGCTCATATTGGGATACAATATGTCGATCGCGGTGTGGGTGGGGATAATCGCGCTCGCCGGCGTCGCCGCGGAGACGGGCGTCGTGATGATCGTTTACCTCGACGACGCGTATAACAAGCGGAAGGGCGAGGGCCGGTTGAAGACGCTCCGCGACCTTGTCGAGGCCGTGGAAGAGGGCGCGGTGCAGCGCGTCCGCCCCAAGATGATGGTCGTAACCGCCATCATTATGGGCCTGCTGCCGATAATGTGGAGCGCGGGCGCCGGCGCCGACGTGATGAAACGCATCGCGACGCCGATGGTCGGCGGGATGGTGACCTCCACCATCCTCACGCTCGTCGTAATCCCCGCCGTCTACACGTTCTGGCGAGGCCGGGGGCTGCCCCGCGAAGAGTAAACGCCGCGCACGCCGACGCCCGTCGGAACCCGATTAATACCGGAAACCCAGCAGGTTCCAGTAATTCAACCACAGCACGAACGCCGCCGCGGCCAAAGCTACCAGCGTATAGTGCACGCGGCCGGGTACGCGCCAGAACCCCTTAACCCACGCGACGACGGCCAGGACGACGACTGCCACCGCCAATACGGTGGTAACAATTGGGATCACCAACGCCGCCTTCAAGCCGGCCGACAAGCCGTAGAGCACGCCCACCGGGTCGAAGAAGCGCATCACGGCGACGACGAAGATGACGTTCAAAAGGCCCAAACACCACGCGCAGAGCCGCGTAAGGCGCGCGAGGAACGGGTCACGGGGGCGCTGCCGGCGGCGGCCCAGAAACCAGCCCACCGGCCAGATAAATATCGCCGAAAGGAAGACCGCCAGGCACGCGCCCAGCACGACGCGGTGAAACGGCGCGGCCCGATACCACGGAACTCTGATCAGGACGTTGCTGAGGTCGTTCTCGAAGAAGGCGCACTTAACGCGGCCACTCCCGTCCACGGCGAAGACTAACTTATCGCCCAACGTCTCGTCGGCCTCGACGCGACGGAATATTCCCGGCTCGAGCTCCGCGTACCGGCACGGCGGCCGGCCCATACCGCCCGGAGCGAGCAGATACCCTTCCGGCGTTACCTTCAACGTAGTCGGGTTTAAAAATTCCGATAATTTCATTAGACGGGTGAAAACGCTACGCGATACCAAGTACGGGCCGGCGTAGCGCGCCGCGGCGTCCGCCGCCCCCGGCCCGGGCTTGGGCGCCGGTTCCTTGGCCGCGGGGAAATACCGGTCCGCGAACCCGCGCAACAAATCGAAGCGCGCGAAGGTCCCGTCGGGGCTGTTATACGATACGTAGACGCCTACGCCCCGTTCCGGGAACAACGCGAGGGCGGTATGGAAGTAAATCGTATCGCCGCCGTGCCAGACGACGCGTTCGCCGTTGAGCGTCATTTCCATAAAGCCGTGGACCCAGCCGTTGACGCGCGGGTCCGCCGTGAAGAGGCGGCGGTGCATCTCGCGGGCCGCGGCTTCGCCCAGAATGCGCCTCGAGCCGTAGCGCCCTTCCTGCAAATGAGCTAACATAAACCGCGCCATGTCCGGCGCCGTCGCGCTCATCGAGCCCGCGGGATACTCCTGCAACAATTCGAAATCCTGCGCCTCGAAGGCGCCGCCCTCGAACTCGTACCCCACCGCCACGTCCGCCGCGAGCGCCGGCGGCACCGGCTCGCGGAACGTGCTGCGCTCCATCCCCAGCGGCTCGAAGATGTTCTTTTCAACGTACTGGTCAAAGGGTACGCCCGAGACCACTTCCACGATGTAACCGGCCAGCGACGCGCCGTAATTGGAGTAGGCCGGGACCTCGCCCGGCGGGAAGACGCGCGCCGGGACGCCGTCCTTCAAGTACGTCGCCAGGGGCTTTAAGCCATCAGGCCCCGCCTTTAATATGCCGACCCGCCGGTCTTCGAAACCCGCCGTGTGCGTCATAATATCGGCTACCGTGACCGGCTTGCCGAAGGCGGGCGGTATCTTGAAATCCGTAAGGTAATCGTTCACGTCGGCGTCGAGGTCCACCTTCCCCTTTTCCACTTGCTGCATCACCGCGGTCCAGGTGAAGACCTTGGATACCGAGCCGGCGCGGAAAACGGTTCGCTCCGCGACTACGGGCCGGTGCGTCGCCAAATCGGCGTAGCCGTACCCCTTCGCGAAGAGAAGCTCGCCGTCGGCGACGACCGCGACGGTCGCCCCAGGGATGTGGTAGGACTTGAGCTGTTCCGCCATCACGCCGTCGACGAAAGCCTCCACCTCGAGCGGGTCGGCGAAAACGCCCGTCGGCGCCGCCGCAACCGGGGGCGGTTCGGCGCCGAAGGCCGCCGTCGCGAAGACGACTAGCGCGGCCGCAGCCGTTACGTAAGCGTTCGCACTTTTTCCCACGATACCTCCTTCGATTTCCGAGAGCTCCGTTGCACCTATCTCATTATAAACGCGACGTTGAGCCGTGTCTACGTCAAAATGTTCCGGTTGTTGGGACGCACTTGTAGGGACATCGCCGCGGTCGGTACCGTTCCCGGTATACCTTGCACGGCGACGCGTAACGCGTCAGCCGACGCCGCCTTCACATGGTCGCAGGCTCTCGCCCACCAACGCGCTTGCGAACGGACCTAATACCGGAAACCCAGCAGGTTCCAGTAATTCAACCACAATACGAACGCCACCGCGGCCGCCGCTACCAACGTATAGTGCACGCGGCCGGGGACGCGCCAGAACCCCTTGACCCACGCCACGACGGCCAGGACGACGACAGCTACCGCCAATACGGCGGCAACGATTGCTATCACCAACAACCCCTTGACCGCCGCGGGCACGCCGTAGGCCGCCTCCGTCAGCCCGAGGAAGTACGCCCTCATACCGACGACGAAGACCACGCTCAACGGACCTAACAACCACGCGCATAACCGCGCCAGCCGCGCGAGGAGCGGGTCACGGGCGCGCTGTCGGCGGCGGCCTAAAAGCCAGCCCAAAGGCCACGCGAATACCGCCGAAAGGAAGAGCACCAGGCACGCCCGCAGTATGAAAAGGTGAAACGGCGCGCCCCGATACCACGGAACTCTGATGAGCGCCATCGTAGGGTTGTTCTCAAAGAAAGCGTGCGTGACGCGGCCGCGGTCGTCCACGGCGAATACCACTTTATCGCCCAACGTGCCGTCGGCCTCGACGCGGCGGAACGTCCCCGGCTCGAGCTCCACGTACCGGGATGCAGGGCGGCCTAAGCCGCCCGGGGCGAGTAGATACCCGTCCGGCGCCGCCCTTAAGGTGGGCGAGCCGAAAAATACCGACAACTTCCACATCCCGGTGAACTTCCCCCACGACCCCATGTAGGAGCCGGCGTAGCGCGCCGCGGCGCGCGCCGCCCCCGGCCCGGGCTTGGGCGCCGGTTCCTTGGCCGCGGGGAAATACCGGTCAACAAACGCGCCCAGCAAGTCCCAACGCGCTATCGCGCCGTAGGGGCTGTTGTACGAGACGTAGACGCCGGCGTCGTGGTCCGGGTACAGCGCGAGGGCGGTATGGAAGTAACGGATATCGCCGCCGTGCCAGATGACGCGTTCGCCGTTGACCGTCATCTCCATAAAGCCGTGCGCCCAGCCATTTACGCGCGGGTCGGGCGTAAAGAGGCGGCAGTGCATTTCACGCGCCGCGGCCTCGCCCAGAATGCGCCTCGAGCCGTAGCGACCTTCCTGCAAATGAGCGAGCATAAACCGCGCCATGTCCGTCGCCGTTGTGCTCACCGAACCCGCGGGGTAAGTCTCGATCCACTCGAATTCCTGCGGCTTGAAGACGCCGTCCTCGAACGCGTACCCCACCGCCAAGTCCGCCTCGAGCGCCGGCGGTACGGGTTCGCGGAAAGTAGTGCGCCCCATCCCCAACGGCTCGAAGATATTCTCCTCTACGTACCGCTCGAACGGTACGCCCGAAACCGCCTCTACTATGTAGCCGGCCAACGTGGCCCCGTAATTGGAGTAGGCCGGGAGCTCGCCGGGAGGGCGGACGCGCGCCGGGACGTTGGCCGCTACGTACGTCGCCAAGGGCGTCAGGTCTTCCGGCCCGGCCACGTATACGCCGGTAGGAGTCTCGTCGAAACCCGGCGTATGCGTCATGAGGTGGGCAAGCGTTATCGGCTCGCCGAAGGCCGGCGGTATCTTGAACTCGGTTAAATACTCGTTCACGTCGGCGTCGAGGTCCAGCTTGCCCTTCTCCACCAACTGCATCACCGCGGTCCAGGTGAAGAGCTTGGATACCGAGGCGGGACGAAAGAGGGTCCGGTCGGCAACTACGGGCCGGCGCGTCGCCAAATCGGCGTAGCCGTAACCCTTCGCGAAGAGAAGGTCGCCGCCGGCGACGACGGCGACGGTCGCCCCAGGGATGTGGTAAGACTTGAGCTGTTCCGCCATCACGCCGTCGACGAAAGCCTCTACCTCGAGCGGGTCGGCGAAAACGCCCGTCGGCGCCGCTGCCACCGGGGGCGGTTCGACGCCGAAGGCCGCCGTCGCGAAGACTACTACTACGGCCACCACGGCCAAGGCCGCCATATCAACGTTCGCAAGCTTTTTCATGGTTCCTCCGTTCCTCTCCTTCGGTTATTATGGGCCGGCAGCCCGCGCCCTACCCGGCGAGCAAATCGCCGACGCGTTAATACCTGAAACCCAGCAGGTTCCAGTAATTCAACCACAGTACGAACGCCGCCGCGGCCGCCGCTACCAGCGTATAGTGCACGCGGCCGGGGACGCGCCAGAACCCCTTGACCCACGCCACGACGGCCAGGACGACGACAGCTGCGGCCAACGCCGTAGTAACGATTGAAATCACCAGCGCCACCTTTAACGCGGCCGGCAAGCCGTAGAGGATGCCCACCGGGTCGAAGAAGCGCAACACGATAACGACGAAGACGACGTTTAGAAAGCTCAACCCCCACGCGCACAGTCGCGCCAGCCGCGCGAGGAATGGGTCGCGAGGGCGTTGTCGGCGGCGGCCTAAAAACCAGGCCAGCGGCCAGATGAATATCGCCGACAGGAAGAGCGCCTGGCACGCGGCCCGCACGAAGCGGTGAAACGACGCCGCCCCATACCACGGAACCCGGACCAGCGCGTTCGTGGGGTCGTTCTCGAAGAAGGCGTACTTGACCCGGCCCCGCTCGTCCGCGCGGAAGACCAGTTTATCGCCCAACGTCCCGTCGGCCTCGACGCGGCGGAACGTCCCCGGCTCAAGCTCCACGTATCGGCACGGCGGCCGGCCCAACCCGCCCGGGGCGAGCAGATACCCGTCCGGCGTCACCTTTACCGTGGGCGGGTATAAAAATGTCATGAACTTCAGCAGGCGGGTGGAAACGCGCCGTGATATTACGTAAGAACCGGCATAGGGCGCCGCGGCGCGGGCCGCCCCCGGCCCGGGCTCAGGCGCCGGTTTCTTGGTCGCGGGGAAATACCGGTCCGCGAACGCGTACAATAAATCGAGGCGCGCGAAGGCGCCGTCGAAGCTGTTGTACGAGACGAAGACGCCGACGTCGTGTTCCGGAAACAACGCTAGGGCGGTATGGAAGTGAATGGTATCGCCGCCGTGCCAAATGACGCGTTCGCCGTTGAGCGTCATTTCCGTAAAGCCGTGGGCCCAGCCGTTTACGCGCGGGTCGGCGGTGAAGAGGTGTCGGTGCATCTCGCGGGCCGCGGCCTCCCCCAGAATGCGGCTCGAGCCGTAGCGGCCGTCCTCCAAATGGGCCAACATAAAGCGCGCCATGTCCGTCGCCGGAGCGCTTAGCGAGGCCGCGGGATACTGCTGCTGCCATTCGAAGTCCTGCGGCTCGAAGAGGCCGTCACCATACTTGTACCCCACCGCCACGTCAGGCTCGAGCGCGGCCGGCAGCGGCTCGCGGAACGTGCTGCGCCCCATACCCAGCGGCTCGAAGATATGTTGCTCCACGTATCGCTCGAACGGTACGCCCGCGACCCTTTCCACAATGTAGCCGGCCAGCGCGGCACCGTAATTCGAGTAGGCCGGAACCTCGCCCGGGGGGTAAATACGCGCCGGAACGTCTCCCTTTATGTACGTTGCCAAGGGCTTGAGGTCCTTCGCGCGGTTTACGTATACGTCGGTAGGCGTATCCTCGAAACCCGACGAGTGCGTCATGAGATTTGCCAACGTTATCGGCTTGCCGAAGGCCGGCGGTATCCGGAGATCGCCCAAATATTCATTTACGTCGGCGTTGAGGTCCAGCTTGCCCTTCTCCACCAACTGCATCACCGCGGTCCAGGTGAAGAGCTTGGATACCGAGGCGAGGCGAAAGAGGGTCCGGTCCGCGACTACGGGCCGGTGCGTCGCCAAATCGGCGTAGCCGTACCCTTTCGCGAAGAGAAGCTCGCCGTCGGCGACGACCGCGACCGTCGCCCCCGGGATGTGGTAAGACTTGAGCTGTTCCGCCATCACGCCGTCGACGAAGGCCTCCACCTCGAGGGGGTCGGCCCAAACGCCCGTCGGCGCCGCCGCGGCCGGGGGCGGTTCGGCGCCGAAGGCCGCCGTTGCAAATATGACGACGCCTACGGCCAAGGCCGCCGTAACAAAATTAGCAAACGTTTTCATGATACCTCCGTCTTTTTAATTCGGTTGCCTAGGGTCACGCCGCCAGCCCGCGCCCTAACCGGCGAGCAAATCGCCAACGCGTTAATACTTGAAACCCAGCAGGTTCCAGTAATTCAACCACAGTACGAACGCCGCCGCGGCCACCGCTACCAGCGCATAGTGCACGCGGCCGGGGACGCGCCAGAACCCCTTGACCCACGCCACGACGGCCAGGACGACGACAGCTACGGCCACTATGGTGGTAATGATCGGAAGCGCCAACGCCGCTTTCAAACCGGCCGACACGCCGTAGGGTGCATCCGCCAACCCCAGGAAATACGTCACGACGGCGACGAGGAAAACGACGTTCAAAAAGCTCAACCCCCACGCGCAAAATCGCGCCACGCGCGCGAGGAGCGGGTCGCGGGCGCGCTGCCGGCGGCGGCCTATTAGCCAGCCTATCGGCCACGTGAATATCGCCGTTAGGAAGAGCGCCAGGCACACGGCCAGCAAGACGCGGTGAAACGGCGCGGCCCCATACCACGGAACTCTCATCAGTACGTTGGTGGGGTCGTTTCCGAAGAAGGCGTACGTAACGCGGCCGCTCCCGTCCACGGCGAAGACTAACTTATCGCCCAACGTCCCGTCCGCATCGACGCGGCGGAACGTCCCCGGCTCGACTTCCAGATATCGGCCCGTCGGGCGGCTCAACCCGCCCGGGGCGAGCAGATACCCGTCCGGCGTTACCTTTAACGTAGTCGGGTCCAAAAATCCCGAAAACTTCATTAGGCGCGTGAAAACCCCACGCGATCTCACGTAAGAGCCCGCGTAGCGCGCCACGGCGCGGGCGGCCCCCGGCCCGGGCTCGGGCGCGGGTGCCTTGCCCGCAGGGAAATACCGGTCCGCAAACGCATCCAATAAATCTAAACGCGCTCGCTTGCCGTCGGGGCTGTTGTACGAGACGAAGACGCCGGCGCCGTGTTCCGGGAACAACGCGAGCGCGGTATGGAAGTAAACGGTAGAGCCCCCGTGCCAGATGAAGCGTTCGCCGTTGAGCGTCATCTCCATAAAGCCGTGGGCCCAGCCGTTGACGCGCGGGTCCGGCGTGAAAAGGCGGCGGTGCATCTCGCGCGCGGCGGCCTCCCCCAGAATGCGCCTCGAGCCGTAGCGACCTTCCTGCAGATGCGCCGCCATAAAGCGCGCCATGTCCGTCGCCGTCGCGCTCACCGAACCCGCGGGGTAAGCCTCGACCCACTCGAAGTCCTGCGGCTTGAAGACGCCGTCCTCGAACGTATATCCCACCGCCACGTCAGGCTCGAGCGCCGGCGGCACCGGCTCGCGGGACGTGGTGCGCGCCATACCCAGCGGCTCGAAGATGTTCTCTTCGACGTATTGCTCGAACGGCACGCCCGAGACCACTTCCACCAGGTAGCCGGCCAGGGCCGCGCCGTAGTTCGAGTAGGCCGGGACCTCTCCCGGAGGGAAAACCCGCGCCGGAACGTAGTCCTTCACGTACGTCCCCAACGGTTCCAGGTCCTCGGCCCGCGCGACCATTATGCGCACGGGTGAATCTTCGAACCCGGGCGTGTGCGTCATCAGGTTTGCCACGGTTATCGGCTTGCCGAAGGCGGGCGGTATCTTGAAATCGGTTAAATACTCGTTCACGTCGGCGTCGAGGTCCACCTTCCCCTTCTCCACCAACTGCATCACCGCGGTCCAGGTGAAGAGCTTGGATGACGAGCCGGGGCGAAAGAGGGTCCGGTCCGCGACTACGGGCCGGTGCGTCGCTAAATCGGCGTACCCGTAACCCTTCGCGAAGAGGAGCTCGCCGTCGGCGACGACGGCAACGGTAGCGCCCGGGATGTGGTAGGACTTGAGCTGTTCCGCCATCACGCCGTCGACGAAGGCCTCCACCTCGCGCGCGTCGGCCAAAACGCCCGTCGGCGCCGCTGCCACCGGGGGCGGTTCGGCGCTTAAAGCTGTCGTCGCCGCGACCACTACTACCGCGGCCGTAATCGCTACGTAAACGTTCGCACTTTTTCCCGCGATACCTCCTTCGATTTCCGAGGGCTCCGTTGCACCTACCTCATTATAAACGCGACGTTGAGCCGTGTCTATGTCAAAAATGTTCGGCCAAGGGATATGGTATCCACGTGATAGGGGGTCACCGAGGTCGAGGATGATAAGGGGTGGGGCAAAGAGTTTTTACGGGAGGTTCGGGTTCAGGGAAGAGGCGATGTCGAAGGGGGTTTTATTGTCGCGGTAGCGGTTGGGGCGGTGGAGGTTGAAGTAGGCGACGTAGGTATACGCTTTACCCAGGAAGTACTTAAGGCCGTGGAAGCGCTCGAGCCGATAGAACTCGTCCTGGACCAGGCGGTGGAACGCCTCGACGTCGGAGTTGAACGTCGCGGCCCGCGGCGGGATGCGCACGTGCTTCGCTCCCTATCCTTCTACCGCCGCGGTGAACCCGGAAGGCCTTTTCACCTTCGCCCCTCCCACGAACTCGGCGCCGTCGTCCGTCCGCCAATAGCCGTTCTTCACGTCCCCTCCGTACAACGTGAGGTGGCGGCCTACGCACCGCGCAAAGGTAACCGCGTTCGTGAGCGGGGCCTCGTACGCGAAGGCCACTACAACCATCCCGGTCCTCATGTCCCGCGCCGTATACTCGTAGCGCGGCAATTCGTAGGCCTTTAGGGCGCGGTAAAATTCCTCGATGTTTTTAAGATACTTCACGTCCAGCCGTAACTTACCCAAGAACCCCAGCCTCTTCTTCAGCTCCCCCAGGTCCCGCCGCTGCCGCCGCCGCTAGTTAACATACCCCATCGCACGGAGCTGACGCTCGAGCGAGGACGGCAGTTGTACGTAGCGGGGCGTCAAAGCCCGCGCCCGGGCCGCTTCCCTCAGCGACGCGAGCTCCTCCCGGCGTTGCGCCAACAAGCCGGCGTTCGCGGCCTCGTCGTCGCCCCGGGCCAGGTTGTACGTCTGATTCAGGTCCCGCACCTCGTCGTACAAATACTCGCGCCCGGCGTTGTAGTCGTACAGGTAGTAATAACCGCCATCCAGGGTCGCGGCTAGCTCTATGCTCGCCCACGCCGCGCCGGCTCGAGCGGGCGGATATTCTATTATCCCCTCCAACAACAACTCCCGCGGCGGGACGGCGCCGTCGCCGCTCATGTACGGCGTCAAGTCCGTTCCTATCCAACTCCCGGGCGGGGCGCCGCCGGCCAGCGCGACCGCGGTCGGCGTTATGTCGACGACGTTCACCGCGCCCCGCACGTTGCCGCGGCCGGCGCCCCGAACCATCAGCGGGACGCGCGCTATCTCGCCGTGCAAGCCGGCGCCGTGGAGCCACCGGCCGTGCTCGCCGAACTCCTCGCCGTGGTCGGCGGTAATGACTACTACGGCCTCGTCGCCGCGGCTATACGCCGGGACTACCTCATCCAGGAAATCCGCTATCACGTCGTCCATCCGCCGCACGTCGCTATCGTACAGCGCCTTCGCCAAAGCGACGTCGGCGGGCGTATAATCCGGCCTAAAGTGCGGGTCCTTGGTTAAACGCGCGCCGAAGAAGCGGCCCCGTACGATTTCTCTCACTTTCTCATTCCGGCCCCGTTCGAAATACGTTTTAAGCGCGGCCTCGTCTTCTCCCCTCGGCCTGTAGGGCGTGTGCGGCTCCATATAATGCAGGTATACGAACCGCGGCGCGTCCGTAATTTTAAACCAGAACTCCAAACGCCGGTTCAGCTCGAGGCCGTCCGTCGTCGGATGCCACAACGGCCCTAAAAAGGACGGCGCCCACTTCGCCCTCGTCAACAACCGCGCCGCCGAGAGCGACGGCCCGCCGGCCTCCATAACGCTTCCCCCGGCCGTGCTGTCCAACACGTCGAAGCCGTCGCCCATACCGCCCGCCCAACTCACGTGCGGGTTGGCCGATACCGCCAACGTCGCGTACCCCAACCCCTTCATAGCTTCCGCCAACGTCGCCGCTTCCTCGGGCAACGCGGCGACCCGCGAATTCACGCCGTGCGTGCCCGGATACGCGGACGTAAAGAGCGACGCCACCGCCGGCTTCGTCCACGACGACACGGTATAGGCTTCCCGGAATATTACGCCCTCCCGGCCGAACGCCTCGAGGCGGGGCGCCACTCCCCCCGCGCCGCCGTAAAAACTGAGCCGGTCCGCGCGGAAGGCGTCCATAACCACCACGTACACGTCAGGCCGCCGCCCGGCCGGCCGGCGCCCCGCGACTATATAATACACGTCCGCGGCGACGACCGGCAGCAGTAGCGCCGACGATAGAACGATTAAAACCGCCTTCGCCGGAACTTTCTTTACCTTGCGACCCAGCGCGGCCAGGGCCTTATAAAGCGCGGCCGCCCCCAGCCCCCACAGCGTTATTACGCCGAGGAAAAACGACGCCGCGGCCGCCGCTGCGAACCGCGATTTAACCCACGGGAAACTCACGTCGGCGACGGCCAAATAGTGCGCGACCGGCGCGCCGCACGCCGCGACGGCGACTACCCAGAGCGCCGGCGCCGCTAACTCGAGATCGTCCTTCCTTTTATATAATAAATAATAGACCGCGCCGCACACGCCGAAGGCAATCGCCGCCAACACGCTGAGCCACGCCGCCTCTACACCCAATAGTACCTGATAATAAAAATGCGGCACGCCCCAAAAACGCGCGCCGCCCAGGATACAACCTAACGAATATTCTCCGGCCGCGGCCAATACGCCGCCCAACAAACTCGCGCCGACGAGCGGCGCCAGGAATCGCGTTAAACCGGAGTTTCTACGATTTGACATAAAAACGGTTCAGGGGTAGCGACCCCAACGGGAGCGAGTACGCCGCAACGATTGCCGCGTGTACGGTCCTCGTCGCCCCCGTACGCGCAAACATAACATAGGAAAACGCGTCGGTAAACGGCCGCGTCGGCCTTTTAAATTAACCCGGCATACGCGTTTCGTAACTACTCCCGACCAGGTAAACGTTAAGGCGCCCCGGCTCGAGGCGCCCTTTACGCTTAACAGCGTTGCGGATATTCAGACCCCGTACGAGTGCAGGCCGCCGAAGATGAGGTTCGCGAAGAGCGTCAACACCGCCGATACGAAGATGAGCGCCGCCAGAATAGCCGCCCGCTTGCCGCGCCAACCGGCCAGGCGGCGGGCGTGCAGGTACGCCGCGGCGATAAGGAAGACGACCAGCGAGGCCGTTTCCTTCGGGTCCCAACTCCACCACACCGACCACGCCTTCTGCGCCCATATCGCGCCCGCGACCAGCGCGCCGATGGTGAACAGCGGAAAGCCGATGGCGACGGCGCGGTACTCGAGGACGTCGAGCGCTTCCTTGGAGGGCAAGTACCTGCTCGGCTTGTCGCCGCGGAAGAGGTACAGTACGGCCGCCGCGAACCCCACCGCGAACGCCCCCTCGCCCAGGCACGCCAGCGTCACGTGAATCGTCAACCACCACGACTGCAGCGCCGGGATGAGTTGCCCCTCGATCTTGGACGGGAACAGCGACGCCGACACTATCAACAGGAACGCCACCGGCATCACGATCGTCCCCAGGAAAGCTTGCCGCGTCTTGAGGTAGAATATTAAAAAGAAGAGCACCGACGCCCACGAGAACAGCGCCAGGTACTCGTACATCCCCGTCGTCGGCAGGTAACCGGCCACGATCGAGCGGCCCACCAACCCCGCCGTTATGAAGACGAAGCCGGCGAAGGCCACCCAGGCGCCGGCGTTGGCCAACCACTTCCTTCCCAACGCGGCCCATACGAAGAACGAAAGCGACGACAATATATACAGGAAAAACCCGATTTTCAAAACGCCGAATTTCTCCAAGTATACTTCCAACTTCAACTTCGAAGCGGGCGGGTAGCCCGGTTGCGCGGCGAGTTCCCGCGCCAACCGCGCCGCCGCCTCGCGCAACGCCGCGGCGTCGCCGTCCCCGTACGCCCGGTTCAACGCGACGACGTCTTCCCAGCCCGGGCCCTCGGGGCCGAGCGTCTTCCACCCCTCCTCCGCGGGCCCGGGTATCAAGCGCAGCTCGCGCCACGAGAGCTCGTGCAGCGCCGCCGCCCGGGCGACCAGCTTAGCGGCCTCCTCCTCGCCCTTCTCGTCCGCCGGCGCCGCCCGCGTCCGCATAAACGCCGGTATAATTTCATCCTCGCATTCGCGGAGCGATATCCACCGGTCCTCGGGAACGCCCGGCAAGCCCCCTCCCTCGACGAAGATAAGGCGGCCGCGCGTGCGGTACTCGTCGTCCAGGACCGCGAGCCAAATCGCGACGTCGCGGCCTCGCGCCAGGTCGCCGCCCGAAACCTTTCCGCCGCCCTTGAGTTCCCGGTAGCGCAGGTTTGCGAACGCAGGCCAGGGCATCGGCCTCTCCGCCTTGACCGCCACTCCCGCGAAGGCCTCGCCCAACCGCGCTTCCTCGAGCAGCGCCAACCGCG
>Ga0307378_10002494_pt1 | contig 28077 bp, 55 predicted proteins | sample UN1MG_FD_202238 | JGI IMG/M metagenome (GOLD analysis project Ga0307378, IMG submission 202238) | Soil microbial communities from Risofladan, Vaasa, Finland - UN-1 | ecosystem: Environmental > Terrestrial > Soil > Coastal area > Acid sulfate soil | place: Finland: Risofladan, Vaasa | collected... | reverse complement strand
CACGAAGCCGACAACGGTCCAGGCGAAGAACGCTTCACCGACGCCGAGTACGCCATCCTCTCCCATCTCCAACACGAGTTGCCAAAGGGCAACACCGGAGCCATCTGATGCCCTTCTACCTCTACGAAATCCGTCACGCCCGAGACGAAGGCGTCTTCACGTATTCCGCCGGATTCTGGGCGCCAACCTTGGAGGCTGCCGACGAGCACCTGCACGTCTCGATGGGCGAGGCCACCGAGAAACAGGCCGACCACATCGAGTCCGAGCGGTGTAGCGCGGACGTGGACATTCTCGATGATGGCGCGCGCGGCTTCTGGATCACTTGGACGGAAGAAGGGGCGGACTCGGATCACATGGAGCGCCTCAGCGTAGCCGCACCTTTCACGTTTGAAACTCCGCAGGAGTTGTCGCTCGCACGCAACCCTGAGCACACGCCTTGGGAGATCGGAGCCGTCGAATGATACGCGTATGGGCCAAGGCCGATGGCCGTCGCCGCCCCAAACGGATCGCCAAAAAGATGGCGAAGCGTGCGGGACTCCAGCACCACCTTCCACCCGGGTTCCGGCTCTACGAAAACTATGAGCACAACTCGCAGTACATCCTGAGTCGGAGAAACAAGCCGTACCTCGCAACCTGTCTTGGGGCAGCGGCGGCCTTCTTCCGGGTGAAGGACCGCCACGTCGGCTATGATGAAGATCGGGACCGTACGATTTCAACCGTGTTCCTCGGCATCGACCACAGTCACTCTCGGGAGGGTCCTCCTGTTTTGTGGGAGACAATGGTGTTCCCGAAGGACTCGCTCAACGAGGAGTGTTGCTTCCGGTACACGAGCCAAGCCGCGGCTCGCAAGGGGCACGCTCTCGTGTGTGAGGGCGTAGCCGACGGGCTGCACACGAGCGAATCTATCCACCGGGCAATGGAGATTGTCACGGGGGGACTGTAGGAGAAGCATGAGACAGCACAACGAAATCATCGACATTTCCCGATGGGGCAAGGACCACTGGTCCACACTTTTGTACGTGGAGTCCCGCGTGGTTGATCAAGGCGGATCGATCAAGGACGACCACTTGCGCAAGGACGGCAACGAGTATCCCACCCGGCTTGCCGGGGGTGCCGCGTTGGTTGGACACAACGACTACGACTGCCTGGAGGATTTGGAAGCCGCTCGGGTCATCGAGCACACGGGCGGAACCGGGCTCCATCCGATCTACTCTCTGACGGACGAAGGCTGGCGCGTCGCCGGTCTCGTGCGGCGATGGAAGGCCGAGGGAAAAGGCATCGCTAAATTCTCTGTAGCGACGTGAAGCTCCGCAACACGGATCTTGCGAAGATGGAAATCTCTCGGGAGCCCGAGGTTATCTGTTCACAGAGGGCTCCAAAAATGGAAATCGAAAATGGAAAACAACAAGACACTCACTATCATCGGCGGGATCAACCTCGTCGTCATGTTGGCTCTCACGGGACTTGTCGGTAAAATGGCAATGAACGAGGATCCAACTCCGGTTGCCGATCCCGTCAAAGTCAATGTGCAGCCGGCTAAGTACGATTACATGGTGGACTCCATCCCTGATTTGGAATGGGCATCCAAGGGGCAAGCGCTTGGTCAAGAAGGTTGGGAAATGGTTTTTGCCCGTCGGGCCTCTGACAGCAATGGCGACATGCTGTACGAGTGCATCTTTCAGCGTCAGAGTCGAGTCCCTGACCTGTAGGGACCCTCTTCGCGCCGAATCTCGTAGCGCATAGGCCGCGGTGTCGATTCAGGGTTGGCCGTCGTTCTCCATGTGGAGGACGAACCCATGCCCGCAGCCGACATTTCCCAGATTCTCACTCTGAGCCGCGCTCCCGCTCCCGTGAAGGCCCTGCCGGCCTCCATCGAGGAGATGGTTGCGCTCCAGCCTGCGACCCCGGTCGCACCCGCTGTCCCCGCTGTCCGCTCCTGCACCCGCTGTGGTGGATCCGGCAAGAAGGACTACGAGGACCGTTCGGGCAATACACGCTCTGGCAAGTGCTTCCGCTGCGAAGGTGACGGCATCGAGCCCGACAAGGCCACGGCCGAAGCTCGCTGGGAAGCCGGTCAGGTACGCAAGGCCCAGGCCCTCGCCAAGCGCGAGAAGGCTGAGAAGGCAAACGAGCAACAGTGCGACAAGCCTGCCGGCATGGGCGACCTTCTTGCTCTGAACGCGGCTGCGAATGAGCCCACCGCTCCCACCCCCGTCGCCGCTGAGGTCATCCGACTCAGCGCGGGCCTCGACGCCGCAGCCGCGAACGTAGCCCTTCGGCTCGCCATCGCTGACGCGGTGCTCGCCTGCGGTTCGCCCGAGGGTCTGCCTGCCAACGTCCGCGAGGCTCTCCTCGCCTTCTACATGGGGAAGGGAAGCTGATGTTTCTCCTCGCCCTCCTTCCCGCAGTGGTCGCAACGGGCTTGCTCGTTGCCACCCTGCGGCTCGTCAAGGATCCCGCTCATGTCTAGGCTCCCCAGCTTCCCTCCCGCCCTCGATGCCACCTTCATCCACGATCAGTGGAAGGATAACCACGACGGAGACCGCGAGCCTCGTGCGACTCGCTACTCGATCGTCATCGACATGTACCACTGGTGTCGCCCCGTGTTCTCCGAGGCGGAGTACCTGCGAGGCGCAGCCCTGATGAACCACAATGCCATCGGAGACAAGCTCCGCGAGGTAGGGGTGACGATCGCGGACGAGTGCCAAGAGGACCATGAGTCCGGCGGCTTCTACATTTATTTCTCGTCCAAGGCCAAGGCTTGCGCCTGGATCAAGCGACTCAACGCGTGGCTCGCCGAGCAGTGCGCGGGCAAGGTTGACCCCGCTGAGAGGTTGCTAGGCTACAACCGGCTCCAGTACAGCCTCTCTGATCCAACGGGGGACTACGTGATCATGGGTCGTGCAGACCTCACCGCGATCATCGAAGCCGCCGAGCAGCTTGATGTGGAACACGGCCTCGGGTTCGCCGCCAAGCTCAAGGGGCTCAGCATCATGGTTGAGCCCTACCGCGAGGTTCACCCGTGAGCGCCCGCCGTCTCGCATGGCTTGTCTGCGACGGGACGTGTGATGACGAGGATGCCTCGACCTACGAGCTTGCGCTCTTGTACGCGGTCGAGACGCTCAAGGTCGCCCGCGAGATCGCCCGCGAGCGCGGCTGGACCTGTCGCAAGGGCAAGGACTACTGCTCTGAGTGCTCCGAATAGATTTTCGTTCCTCCACGCCGCCGGGGTAATCCTGCCCCGGCGGCACTTTTTTCCGGTAGTCCTCCCATTCCTGAATCCCCATGCCATGCCCAAGCTCGATGCCCTTTTGACCGCGTACACCGCGACAACCAAGCGACGCATTTTCCGCAAGCTGCGGGTGTCCGAGCGGGCGGGCCGGTTCCTCTCCGAGACTGTGGGCCCTCAGAAGGCCCTGGTCGCCTCTCTAAAGGCCGGGGACCTCGACGCCGCCCTCGCGCTGGCCGACGCCCTCGGGGTCGCTGACGAGATTCCCCCGTCCCCTGACCGCCCTGTCACTGCGTCAGGCGAGATCATCGTCGCTGCCTGATGGCCCCCGATAACCCCCGGTTCCGATCCTGTCGTCCGGGGAATTTTCAGACTCAGATCTGCAACCCGCCCTTTGAATTTGCTAACTGCCGAATTCGGGAGATCTAACCCGAATTCAACGTTGGGAGGTGCGGGCCAACCTTGTACAAGGTGCTGAGGCAGAGGGTGACTAAAGGGCTGGGCCGTTGGGGTAAGAGAACATGTGCTCGTTGTGAAAATCGAGATCTGGCCTGGGGGGCGCGAATGAACAATCGAACCCACTGGCAATACTGCGCCATCCTCGACGCCGGGACCTTGACCGTGGAGGAGGTCGGGGCCTTTATCGGCGCCGAGCTTGGCCCGCAGCCGAAGGGGAGACGGTACGAGGGCAAGATCCTCATGCTCATCGCTCAGATCAACACCGGATCGATTGAGGAAAGCCGGGTCGGAATCCGAAGGATCATCGAGGTCCGACACCCGTGGGTGTTTGAGCGGTTCCCCGAAGCGCGTCTGGAAATCATGTCGGAGCCCGAGCGCATCGCGTGGATGCTGGAACAGGAGCGGGCATGAGGGACGAAACGAAAGAACAGTTGTGGACCAAGCTGCGCGAAGCGTGGGCCGAAGCCTACGCCCACGCCGAGAGGTTTCGCAACTGCGTGTGGTTGCTTCAAGAAATCGAGTGGGCTCTGCGTCGCTTTGCCGACCCTGCGCTCACGAAGGACGCGCTGGTCGAGTTGCTCCGGCAATCTCGATTCCATGGGCCGCACTACGATGGATCCCGTGACCGTCCCGTGTGGGGCGGCGTCGAAGCGTGGGCGGATGGATTGGAGATTCGATCCCTGACCGACCTGATGAATCGCATCGACAAGGCAAGGTACAAGGACGACAAGCCTCCGAAGGATGGTTTGGCGGACGCCGAGAATTGGCTGCGCCCCTTCTTCTTGGACCTCGGAGAAACGATCACCGTGTACGAAGAAGTCATCCGCCACCCTGCGTACTCGACGCTGACGTGCGTGGTCGGTCTCGTGAAGGAGAAGACCAAAGTGGAGGTGTTGGTACGGGCGGGCTCGTGGGCTGTCGCCATCGAGAAGGCCGAAGCTCACGCGATGCGGATGCACCGGGAGCAGCAGAGGGTAGCGCCGTCCAAGCGGCCCACGCCTCATGCGATGTTCGACACCGACACGATTCGGATCATCGAGACCGCCGTCGTGACGGCTTCTTCGGAGGAGCCGCCGCCGCAGGATCCACCGTCGCCGGAACCTGAACCACCCTCTCCTCCAGAGGAATCTTGAGCACAACGGTCGTCGGGCCACCATCGGGAGTGGGCCACTCCCATTTCTCCACGAAGCGGCGGAAACACAAAAGCAGGATCTCGTCGGTCCCGTTGCCATGGACCCACTTGACCTTGCCGGCGGCTGTGAGGTGGACCCGCAAAGTCACATACGTGGCCCCCACGTCAAGAGTCTTGGCGACCTGGGCACAACGCTCCACGTCGGCCTTGTTCGCGCCCATGAGGGTGTTGGCCGCACCGAAGGGGATGGTCCCGGTCGGCTCGGGGGCGGATACAGATACGGCGGCGGCCTCTTGTTCAACAATGGGCTCCTGGGTCGTCACGAACAGCGTGTAGCCGAGGGCCGCCACAGCTACCATCGAGAGGTACAGATGCCACGGACGATTTGGGAGCGTGTCAGGCTCTCTCAGGGCATCTAGCAGCACGTCCATCGAGTCGTGCCGATCCGCGGGGTCGGTCTGGAGCCCTTTGAGTATGGCGTTGAGGATGTACCCCGGCACGGGGCACTTGCGAGGGGGCAGGGTGATCTTGCCCTGAAGCACGTTGCGTGCGAGAGCGCTCGCGTTCTTGCCCTTGAACGGCCGGTGCCCATAGAGCGCCTCGTACAGCGCGACGCAGAATGAGAACTGGTCGGTCGTGTGATCGGTTTCGTCCCCGAGGAATTGCTCAGGAGCCATGTAGGCGGGAGTGCCCATGATCATCCCGGTCTGCGTCAGGGGTCGAGCCAAGGCGTTGGACGACCCGTGAGCCGGCTCAGCTTTCACCGAACGGACAAGCCCGAAATCCATGACGCGCACGCGCGAGTCTTCGTGTCCGATCATTACGTTCTCGGGTTTGAAATCGCGGTGAATCAAACTCTGGTGGTGTGCGGCTGAAAGCCCTTGGCCCGCCTGGATGTAGGCGTTGAGGATGCTCTGCCAGTCCCTCTTCGGAATGTTGGGGCGCCAGTCGCGGAGCGTCAGGCCGTTCACCATCTCCATCGCAATGAACACGGAAGCTCCGAACGTGCCCACGTCGTAGACAGCCACGAGGTTCGGGTGTCCGACCTGGGCCATCGCTTGAGCCTCGCGGAGCAGCCGGTTCTTCGCCGCCCTCGTGTCCATCTCGGTGCCCATCGTCTTGTCGATGCGCAGCACCTTGATTGCCAGCTTGCGATTCAAGGATGGGTCGAACGCTTCGTACACGACGCCCATACCACCCTCCCCAAGAACCCCTTGGATCACGTAGCGGCCAAACGTTGTCCCGACCGGAAGACTCATCTCGGCAGGTGTCTCAGACACCCCCTCGATGATCGTTATGGCATCGTCACTCACCTCGATCGAGGGTGAGCTAGAGGACCAAAACCGAACCCGTTAAAGGCGAAGCCCCCGACGATGTACCCTCAGTCGGAGGCTTCTAGGTGCTTTGATTCGGGCTGGGTGTGAGACCAGATCGGATCTAGGCGGTCGATGTTCCACTCACACGGCAGATACAGCGTTTTAGATCTGAGAACCCGCGGCTTTACGTTGGCCCACGCGTCCATAAGGTGAAGAACCCAAGGTACGACCTTGGCAGGGAGCCCCCGCTCGTTCTTCTTGGAGGACGCGGCCCGAATCTAACGGGCATCTCGGGATGGGTGTCGCTGTCAGAGAGAGTGTGTGGTTCGACTGTGCTTGAGCTTGGGAGATAATCTCAGTTTCGTTCGACCTTGGAGCCAGCACCAGCCCTTCATCGGACTCGATGGTGCCTGCGTCTACCAATTCCGCCACCCTCACGAGAGGTGAGTAAGGCCGAAGCCTAGTGTAAGGGGAAGGACTTGAACCTTCACGCTCGTTGCGGTCGCTCTGTTGAGTTTAAGGTTAAGCCTGAGTTTGTCTCCCTATGGGAATCTTCCTCCTTACGGTGTCGTGCTCACCTTGGAGGGGAGCACACCGATTGAGTCTTGCATGTTGCGTTCGCCGGGTTCGTAGACGATCACGTAGCCGGTTTGTCCGACGTAGCCGTAGTCGTAAGGCTCACCTCCGACGTACACGCGCTGGTACTCAGAGAGCGAGGAGGCGAGATTCCTCGCCTCCTCCAGCCGTTGTCCTTCTTCGACGGTGAGAGTGGTCATGGCTACTCCGCGAAGATGAAGCCGAGAACCTTGGACCCAATGTCCTTCTGCTCTGCCTCCATCGCGTTGGCCTGCTCGCGGGCGAATTTCGTCGCCTCGGAGAGCTTCACGATCTTGGCGAGGAGCGCCTTCTTGCGCGGGCCGGGGATCGCCCCGGAGAACTTGGTCAAGGAGTAGTGGCCCACGACTACATCCTCGGTGATCAACTGGGTCTGCGCTGCGTGCTCCGGGGTTGCCGGGTACAGCACGATGGGCTTCTGGAGCTTCTTGGTCTTGGCCGTTTCCGTCGGCGACGTGCGGTACTCGCCCGAGTTGGCGTCGTGCTGCCACGTCTCGCCGGGGTCAAGCTCGACCATCTTCGACACGAAAGTGTGGAGATCGGTAAGCTGCTTGTCGAGGAACAGAAGGTACGTGACAGGCACGTTTTCCAAGAACACGTTGCCGTCCAACATGACGTTGGCCTTCGCATCGCAGTTCGCCCAGTCCTTCGTGGCCGTCACATCGAACAACGAGGCGAGGGCTTTCGTGGCCTGCTCGATCACGTCGTCCGCCTTGTACTTGACCTTGCGAGTTTCAGGCGGGAGCTTCTCGCCGTCCTCGTCCTTGGGCGAGTACGTCTTGTGGTGGCCGGTCATAAGGTCGGACTTTTGGGAGGCTTGGTGAAGGGCCGTGACCTCCGTGTAAGTACGGGTCTTGGCGCCCTTTTCGATAGCGAGGATCTGATTCAGCTTTGCCATTTTTCTGTTCCTTTGCGGGCGATGGGCTATACGCCATCCGAGCCAGTTTTTAGACAGGAATTTTCATCCTCCTCGATCTCGTAGCCGGGCGCGAGACGATCCCAAACGGCCTGAGCGTGCTCCTTGGCGTCCCAAGAGCCAGAAACCGCCCGAATTTCTTCGGGCGCGTTCTGTCGGTGGAGTTTGCCGCGGTTCCATGCGCGGAGGGTGTAGAGGTCGGTGGCCTTCGCCCGTAATCGGATCAGATCCCACTGAGCTTGGCCCATCGGCTTCGTCCAGGTCGATCTTAATGGACCCTTGGTCTCGGCGATCTCCGCCTCGATCTCGTGAATGTCTTGCTTCAATTTCTGTATGTTGATCTTCATCTGAGTAGTCTCAAGCCCTTGGTTATCGGGCGGACCAGTCGTCGGTCCGCCACGGGTTCAATCCCGATCGCCATCAGGGCTCCGTTGTATGGCGAGTCAGGTTCCCGAATTGCTGTGTGGGATATGCCGCGTCGCTGGAGCTTGGCCTCAATTCGGGAGAGGTGAGCCTCGTCCTTTGCTGCGAGCGCGACGGCATGGGTGCCCGTGGCGACCCGTTCGGAAGATTCACCGGCAGCATGAATTAACTGCGCGGCGAGAGTGCCCCGAGGCAGGTCGTCACGGACGATGCAGTAGTGGTAGCGCGGGGAGGGGGAATCGAACCGTCCGGCCTCCAAGTTGCCTTGGCGCTCTACCTCTGAGCTACCCCCGCATGAAGAAGTGGAGCACGCGGCAGGACTTGAACCTACGACCTCGGGGATTGCTCCCCGCGCTCTACCAACTGAGCTACGCGTGCAAGAGTCCGCGGAGGAGGGATCGAACCTGCCAGTCGTCCTGATCGAGTCAGGCCGCTCTGCCATTGAGCTATCCGCGGGAAAAGGAGAGCGCCCTACGGGGATCGAACCCGCTACCTCCGGCGTGCTTAGGGCCGACGCTCTACCGTCTGAGCTAAGGGCGCGAACGAGAACGCCGCCCTGCACAACCGTCAGGTTGCGTCGGGGCGGCGTATAGCGGGACGAGGGGGAATTGAACCCCACTCCGTCGAGGTGCTTATTCTCGACGTGCGAAACCTTTGCTTCGACCCGTGTGTCTGGGCCCGAAGCTGCGCGTGTTGCGATAGCTCCCGGGCCGTCATCCTGTCGCTCTTGGCGACCCCCGTCCGTGCGGGGAGGACTGTCAAGCTCGTCTCACGCCCCTGAAGTTAGGTCGGGGTCTCCTCGGCGTCAACCCCATCGGCTGATTTTTTCAACGCCGCGCTCAGACCTGCACTGATCTTGGTGAGCGCCTTGCCCGCGTCATCAGCGATCTGGTGCAGGTTCGTCACCTTCACGCGGACCCCCACCTGGGCTACCTCGTCGTAGAGCACGATGGATCCGTCGATGTAGAGGTGCACGAGCATCCCCGGGTACGGGAGGGTTCCCGCGTACACGTTCCCCGGTGGGGTTTCGGTATCCGACATGCTCCTACTCTACCTCGGTCACGGTCCTATCGGATTGCGTGAGTGGGCTTCGCACAGCGCGATGGTAGTTGATGGCAAAAGAGCAAAACGGCGGCAAGTATGCCGTCCAAGGCCACAAGATTGTGGGATCCGTGGTCAAAGTGAAGCGTCCCGCTACCCTACCCCCAGGAACACCAACTCCTGTAACGACCGATCACACGCCCATTCAGCCGATTCTGATCAACGTGCCTCCGCCGCCCGAGCAGGGGAAACAGATCGATATCTGGCATGTGATCGCAGCCATCATCGTAGCGGTCGTCCTCTCGGGCATCGTTTCAATCACGGTTGCCATCTCCTTTCGCGGCGAGACCTTGGAGAAGATCGACAAGGTTGAAGGTCGCATCGACCGTGTTGACCGAGAGATCCGAACGCAAGGCACGAACATCACACGCATTGAGGCTCGGCTAGACAATGACAACTAAAATCTGCATGACCTGTGGCACCGAGGGCGCGCGCACCATGAAATTCCGGGTCGAGGACTCGGGTGAGTATGCTGAGATTTGCGAATCGTGTCACCCCGATGAGGTGGCGATCGAGGTTCCTGCGAAGGCGGAGTCCGAGGACGGAACGCGCGTCAAGGTGGCAGACGTTCTCGTGACGGGTCGCCTCGACTGGTCGCAGAAGAACCCGCTGGTCGGCTTCGACCATCGGTACAACCCGGTTGACGGGGCTTACGACCGCCTACGAGGCCCATGGTATCGGAAGCTCTCTCGCGCCTTCTCTCGGATCTTCCGACCGACCGACGAACACACACAAAGTAGCTGACTCGGTTTGGGGCCGGATGGCGTAAGGCCAGATGGTGCCTCAGTCGATCCGAATGCCCCCGACGGGCGTGTCCTCGTCCAGAATGTTGAGGGGGATGGGCCGCGTGTCCCCGGTCGGCGCTTTTTCGTACACGCCCGAGTCGTCCACAGAGAAACCCTCCGACTGCATGATGCGCTTGACGATGAAGGGATCGAGGGCGAAAACATCCGCAAGTTCCTCGGCCGACGCCTTCTTTTCTCCCACAGCCCACCGTCGCAATTCTCGCAGAAGGGCGTCGATGCTGGCTTTGGTCGTCGTGTCCATGCTTCCCATCTACGGCTCCAGTATAGGAGCCCCACCCGGTAGAGTCGAAACGTGATCCGATATTTGGGGTCGAAGAAAAACCTAATCCCCCTGATTCTCCTGATCATGCGGGAATTCAAGGGGCTTACGAGCGCATTGGACCTTTTCTCGGGGAGCGCCCGTGTTGGGTACGCGCTCAAGAGCGCGGGGTACAAGGTGTTTTCCAACGACCTCAACGCCTATGCCGAGGTGCTTGCACGTTGTTACGTGGAGGCCGACGCACCGGATGTGATCGCCGACGCCCGCAAGCTCGTTGCCGAATTCAACGCGCTACCTGGAGAAGAGGGCTGGTTTACGCAAACCTACAGCCACGACTCGCGTTTCTTCCAGCCTGCGAACGGCGCTCGGATCGACGTTATCCGTGACGCGATTGCAGCGAAAGGATTGCCGCCCGAGTTGGAGGCAGTGTTGCTTACGTCTCTTGTAGAGGCCGCTGACAAAGTGGACTCCACGATGGGTTTGCACAAAGCCTACCTCAAGGAATGGGACTCTCGGTCGTACCACACCCTTGAGCTTTGCGTGCCTCCTCTCCTCCCGCGTGCGAAGGGGGGCAAGGGCAAGGCGATGCGTATGGACGCTCTCATCGCAGCGGGCAAGGTCGAGGCTGACATTGCGTACCTCGACCCGCCGTACAACAACGAGAAGTACCTGAGCCTCTACCACATTTGGGAGTCGCTGGTCCTTTGGGACAAGCCCGAGGTGATCGGGAAGGCGATGCGACGCGAGGATGTGAAAACGAGGAAGTCCGCTTTCAACGCGAAGCGCGAAGCGTGCGATGCGATGCGAGCCGTTGTCGATCGCTTGCAGTGCAAGGTCATGGTCGTCTCGTTCAACAACGAGGGCCACATTTCCAAAGAGGAGATGACCGAGATCCTTGAGCGGCGCGGTCACGTCTACGTCATCGAGCAAGACTACAAACGCTACTCCGGCGCGACGCAGGGCATCTACAACGGCGAAGGCGAGAAGGTCGGCAAGGTCAGCCACACCGAAAACTTGGAGTACATTTTCGTCGTGTCGGAGGACCCCGCCCACATCGAGGGCGCCAAACGCGTCACCCACCAGCCCGACATTCTGGATTTCTTCTCGTGAACTTCACAGGCTTCCCCTTCTGGGACGACCAAGGCATCGAGGTTCCCACCCTCACCCTTGAGCCCTACGACATTCTGCTGGCCGACCCTCCGTGGCACTACTACGGCTCTGCCACGAAAGATGCTGCTGCGGGCAAGCACTACAATCTCATGGAGGACGGCGACCTCGCCAAGCTCCCCGTCCTCGACCTGATGCCGAAGAAGGCAGCCATGTTCATGTGGGCCACCTGCCCCCGCCTCGACTTCGCCATCGATCTGATCCGGTCTTGGGGCCTTCACTATCGCGGCGTCGCCTGGGTGTGGGTCAAGACCCGCAAGGATGGTGCGGTGATCCACGGCCAGGGTGTGCCACCCACGTTCACAAAGCCGACGACCGAGCTTCTGCTCGCCGCCACCACGATGCCGCGAGGGCGGGCATGGCCGATCCAGACGAGCAGGATGGCCCAGGTCATCCACGAGCCCCCCGCCATCCCGATCTACGAGCCCCGAACGGGACACCACTCAGAGAAGCCCAAGCGCTTCCATCGGCTGATCGAGGAGTTGGCCGGGCCCGATGTGCGCAAGGCTGAGCTTTTCTGCCGCGGTTTCCCTGAGCCGACGTGGCACGGCTGGGGGAACGAATGCGGACGCCAACCGCCCCCTGAAGGATCCGTTTTGGATTTCTTCGGGTAGCGTGGGACATGGCGAAAACGATCATCCCCAAGGGTGCCTTGCCGCCCCTCGGTGAGATCACCGGGGGCGCACTGGATAGGGTGGGCGACGATGTGCGGATCTTCGCAGGGCCGCCCGAAGGTGCTTTCGAGATCACGACCAGCACACGGTTCTTCCAAAGGCTCTGGAATCTGCTCACGAACCCGATCACGTACCTGTTCTCAGGTAAGATCCGATGGTGAGCGTCCACCATCCCGGCACCCTCTGTACGCCTGAATTTCTCGCCCTCCTCAGCGGCGACCTGCGTGACGACTGGTTCGTTGAGGGGCTGTCCGACAACCGGGTCTCCGCGTACAAGATCCGCGAGCATCTGTACAAGACCGAGACCAAGCACCACAAGCTAGAGCTTCTGGACCTTGCGGAGCTTGGCCGTGTCCTTGTTCTCGACGGCCGTATCCAGATGGCCGAAACCGACGAGCATATCTACCACGAGATGCTCGTGCACCCTGCGGTCGTTATGGCTTCAGGGACAGCACTGCCTCCGCGCGATGGGGAGGCCCTTGCGCCAAAAACCAAGATCAACGCACTCGTCCTCGGTGGCGGAGACGGTTGTGTCGCGCGCGAGATCTTGAAATGGAAGAGTGTCGAACGGGTCAAGGTAGTGGCGGTTGACGAGGGTGTGGTCGAGGTGTTCCGCGACCGTGTTCCCGAATGGAACAACAAAGCGCTGTCGGATCCGCGCGTTGAAGTCGTGATCGGAGATACCACCGAAGCCCTGGAGGATGGCGAGACCTGGGACGTGATCTTCGGAGCAGAGGCGAACCCGGTCCCCTATGAGAAGGCCAAGGCGAAGCTCCGCTCCGGGGGCGTCTACGCGGTACATGCGGGAGGGGTCCGGTATGTGCCCGAGTACGACAAGCACCACGTCGCCCTCGTCCACGATTTCGTGGACACCTTCGATCACGCGATGGTGGGCATGGAATTCATCCGGTCATTCGACGCGCTGTGGTCCGTGGCTTTCGGCATGTCAAACGTGCATTTCCCATTCGGGACGGATATGCACGTTGCGATCAAGCTCCAGCAGCACGGGATGATCGACAACCTCCGGTACTACAGCCCGTCCACGCATGCGCGCTTGTTCGCCCAGGTCACTCCGCAGATCTACACTCGCTAGCTCGCCTATCGCGGGGCCTGGCTGTGAGAACCCAACCCGGAGCGGAGATCTGGACGACCCGCGAGGCGGCTACGGCGACCGTCTTGCTGCGCAAGCACTTCGGAGAGCCTACCTGTGAAGGTGCAGATCGGATCTGGGAGGGCGTGCCCGGCTTTGTCGAGGTTCGGGTTGTAGACTCCAAGGACGCCGTAAGGGCGACCCGAGCGATGACCCTCGACCTTGCAGTGCCCAAGGGGATCAAGGTCGAGGTCGGCGACGGGTTCGTGACCGCGCGCGGCGAAACCCTCGACCACTGTGCGGCGACCCTTCACTACCTGGACGAGATGACTCGCACGGGCTCCAAGGTGCTCGTGTCAAAGCTCCGGCGGCGCATTGAAGGCCGCGTCATGCCGTGCTGGCACCGTCGGCTCGTCTAACGTAGAGGGCCATGTAGCTTTCCCAATCGCTGGAAAACCAGCGCTTGTCCTCCTCTTCCACGTAGGGGTCGAAGCGAAGGAGAATGGGCTTGAGACACCTGCAATCTTCCGCGTGCTCGTCAAAGAAGCATTCATCGTGAAGGAAAGAGACCGCCCGCTCTTGGAAGTTGATGGCGGTGACGTTGCCCTCCCACTGCTGCGGACGGCGGCCTCCGGTGGAAAGAGTTGCCCTCACGCGCACCCCGGGTAGAGGGTGACTGTTGCCTCGACCATCGCAGGAAGGTCCACGCACACGTCTCGTGGGGCGTCCCCATAGCCGAAGCTGAATTCGATCTGGACTCCCGCAACGCCATGCTCGCAGGTGAGGGCCTCGTTGATCGCTTTGAGGTACGGATGCTCGGCGGGAAACTTGCTGGTATCGACAAAGTAGGTGTCGGTGCCATCAGGCTGACAGGATTCTGTGACTGCTACGATCATGCTGGCCTCAGTCGAACACCGGGTTGTCGTCAATCGCCCACCCACGAGACTCGTTCAGAGCCTCGTCAATCGTCTCCATCGGGTCGAGTCCCGCCATGACCCGCTTGTACTTGCGGTCGTTCAGGATCAAGTACACGGCCGCTCCGAGGTTCGTGCAGTGCTTGGTCGGGATGAAGATGCGACGGTGGCAGAGGCCACGGATGTTGGAAGGCACCGATCCGTCCTCGGGGCCGAACACGTAAACTGGGTTCTCGGGGTGCTCAAAGGCGTAGAGGTTCTCCGCGCCGTCGAGAAGCTCCACGCCGACCGGCGTGATCTCGGGGCCGAAGTAGTCGAAGGGGCGATCCTCCAAGATCAGATCCACGTCGGAGAAGCCTTTCATGCGCTCCTCTCGGGGAATGCGCTTGGCGTCCCACACCTTCTCGGCGACTCGACGCCCGGTGAGCCACACCTGCTTGGCCCCGAAGCACGAGGCTGCCCTCACTGCTGCCCCGACGTTGTGCGGGTAGCGGGGGTCGGACAGAACGACGGCGGGCGCCACTGCCTTGACGATGCGTGCGGGTTTGAAGGGTGTCAGATCTGTCTGTCGTAGTTTGCTCATGTGGATTCATCTTCCAGCTTGAAGATCGCCCGTTTGAGCAGATGGCCTGCTGGACAAACCTCGTCATGCTGTATTGAGGTGGGCAAAGGACCGTCTGCCCCGCACAAGGGACAAGCGTAGTGCTCTGTCACCTCGTCGCGCTGGCACGCGCCGTGTACAAGCTCTTGGGCGAGAGCCGGGTCGATCTCGATGTTCCCCGAGGCCCGCCTCGATGGGCTCGATTCTTGTCGAGCCGCGCGCATAAAAGCGTTGTACTGCGTTCGCTTGTTCATTGCGGGCCACATTCATCGCAGCGCCCGTTGGGGAGCGCGTGCGAGAAATTTCCACCGCAGCCGCGGCAGACACCGGGGCCGGGCCGCTCCGCGACTGCTCGCGGAGGGTCGTTCTGGCCCCATACCTCGCGGTGCTTGAACGAACCCCCATCCATAACGACCTCAGTGGATTTGCGGAGGGCGTCTTGGATCACGACCATGTTGAGACGGCCATCGTCGCCGCACCCGAAGCTCAGTCGCACCCCGTTGTCAAAGGTGGTGCAGAGCAGACCGGGGTGCAGGTCGGTGTCGAGGGACACCACATCGGCAAGGATCCGTTTGAGGTCTTCGTAATCAGTCATCAGATCGTGCCATGCAGTTCTCACAGAAATTGGTGGGATCCCGGGCGCAGTCCAGCGCGACGGCCTTCGTGTCAACGAAGATGACGGCGCCGTGAGTGACACACTCCGCGCCCCAGGGTACCTCAGCAGAGGTATCGAAATCCCCGCAGTTCTTGTCCATGACGATGGTTTCGGTCCCGGTGCGAGCATTCTTCCCGATGTGGTGGTGGATGCCGAACAGGCCGACTAGCTTTGCCCGCACTACGCGTTCAACTACTCGCTCGACCACCTTCGGGTCATGCCCTTGATCCAGGCGATCCGTGACGGCCCTGTTCATCGCGGCTGCGATCGGGCCGGGAAGCTGGAATCCGGGGCAAAGTTTCGCCAATCGGCGAGTGACTCGTTGCGTAATGGAATTCACCCCTCCGCCCTCCTCGGGGCGACCATTGCGTGTCGATCCCAGAACGCCTTGCTCTCGCGGAGAGCCACGACGAATTCGCTGTCCGTCATGCCCGTCGCGGTGCCGCCGTCGAGTTGAAGGTGGTTAGCGATGAGAGCTTCGGGCGCGATGGGCACGTCGCCCACGGTGGGGGAAGCGTTGATCGAGATGATCTCCCATTCAGCGTCCGAGGTACGATCGCCATCCTCGTCCAGCACATCGGCGCGGTACAGCACCACGTCCACCTGTGCTGCCTTCGATTTCTCGTAGGACACCTTGGGGTTGAGGAGCCCGCGGCCCAGGTCACGCGAACCCTGACGAGGCACGAGGACGCTCTTGCGAGGAGTCTCGCCGGGTCGGCGGGCCTTGTAGTGGCCCACGAGAGGGTCGCCCTCGGAAAGCTCAACGATCGGAGAGAAGAAGCCTTCGGTCCAGATCGGCACGAGCACGACCCCATCCCGGTAGCCCTCCTTCGCCTTGCCGAAATTCTCGGTAACGCGAGCCAGAACCTCTGTGTCCGAGCAGGTCCAGTGGGAGAACTCGGACGCCTCGGTTTGGCGGCGGACGAAGGTGGAAAGCGCGATGGTGGGCATGGTGTCCTGTACGGCGGGGGGTTATGGATCGAAACTTACTTGTCGAATTGCACAGCACGCGAGCAGACAAGGTAGACCGGCTTCTCTTTGGTCTCGTAGTTGGCTGGCGGGATGGTAAAGAACGTCTCCGCCTTGTCCTCCGTCCAGTGCGATCGGTCGTCCACAACTTTGCGGTCGATCGTCCAGCCGCTTTTGCGGAGCTTGGCCGAGACCTCTTCGATCTGGTCCTCCGACGACTCGTAGGGTGCGAGTCCGAAGACCCTGACCTCGATCACGCTGCCTCCGCGGCCAATAGAGCACGAGCCCTGTCGGAGATGGGGAGTTTGGCGCACGCACGGGCGTCCTGCTCCCTGAGCCAAGCAACGAGCGCGGCGGTGATGCCGTCGTTGACCTTTTCGGTCCAGTCGCCGGGCACCTCGTCACCGTACTCCCACTCGTTGTCCTCGCAAAGTTTCGCGTCCCAGCCGCCCCAACGGCCTCGGTTCTTGACGTGGGCACGGGCGACGCAGACGTGCTCAAAATCACCGATGCCGTCGCTGTACTCGATCACGCATTTCTCGCCCCAGTCCGTGATCTCACCCGTGAGACGAGCCCGCCACATCGGCGTCCCGTACCCGTGAGACTCGTCCAGATCGAGGTAGACGAACCAACCCTCCGGGTCCATGGCCTTTGAGTTGAGAAGCTCAACGTACAACGAGGCGAGGGGGAGAGGGCAGTTCGTCGCTTCCAGAATCTTGAGGGCGGTGGCCCATGCTTCGGGGGTCATCGGTCGTCCCGCCCTTCTCGGATCAGCTTCTTGTCGTTCTGACGACCCGTGCGCTTGTCCGCGCGGCGCTCCTTGATCTCGCCCTTTTGACGCTTGGCCGAGCCGTAGTTCACCTTGTTTCCTCCGCGGGTCTTCATGGTTCAGGTACGTCGGGTTGCTGAGGGTCGAAACCGCGTGACTCACGCCATGCGTGGATCTTCTTCGTGAGGTCCGCCCAGGCGCCGGCCAGATCGACGTTCCCATCGACCCCCATCGGCACATGGATCGTGATCTCTACGGTCGGAGGTGAGGGCTCACCCAGGTGGCGGGTCAGGAGAGCCGCGAGGTCGGCCTGTGTCGGGTTTTCCGGCACGTCGTAGGGGTCAACCTCGTAATCCTCGGGGTCGCCCTCACGGTCCTCCTCGGGCTCGTAGTGCTCGTCACAGTGGGTCTTTTGCCAGCCATACCAGCGTACTTGGCCGTGGTTCCCGCAGTCCTCGCAGAAGCCGGTCGAAAGCGAACGAGCCGTCTCGATGATTTCCTTGAGCCGCTTGACCGCGTGAGCGTTGTAGCCGGGCGTGGCGGGTCGCAACGTCTTGTCCTTGCCGTACAGGGGTACGAAGGGGCCGCTCGGTGTTCGGAAGCGCAGATTGAGAGCAGCATATTTCTCGCCTACCTCGTTCATGCAGTAGTGGGGCTGGTCGTCCTCGGGCAGCGCCCGAATGACCTCCTCCATCTTCTCGCATACCGCTGCGAGCAGGGGGAGCCAGCCGGGTTCGATGTACATGCCCGTCGCCCGTCCTTTGGAGAACACGAGTGGATACTTCTCGATTACGTCGATCTCGTTCATGGTCAGAGCACCCAGTAGATGAGAAGGCCCACCGCACCCAGGACAAGAAGGACCAGAAGGATGGGGTGGATCGTCCACCCAGGAAAGTAGAGACAGTCCAGTAGCGGGGGTTTGCGGTCCCCAGGTTGACCGCGGGTGCCTTTCACCGGATCTCCTCCCAGAGCACGCCGAGCCAGTTGTCGCCGTACCATGCGCCCTCGCGGAGAGCCGCGCCCCAAAAGAGGCCCGAGCCACGCTGACGGTTGGAGCAGTCCTCCACGATGCGGCGACCGGCTGTCGAGGCGAGTACCTCGCGCACGTCCTCGTGTGCCTCCAGCTTGAGCCGAAGGCACAGACGCATGTTGTCGAGATCTTCGTCGGAGAGCATTGTGACGTTCATTTCGACCGCCTTGCCCTTCGCAGCGAATTTCGCCTTCATCGGGTTCTTGTGGGCGCGGATCTCCTCGCGGATCGGGTGATCCGCATGGAAGCGCAGGGCTTGGAACAGCCCCTCCGTGTGGAACCAGGACACGCCCAGGTGTTCGACCGGGTGGGCGCTCATGTTCCCCAGGATACCGAAGGGCTCCCGCACTTTGCGGACTATGCAGGGATCCTCAATTACTAAACCGTCCATGACCCTGTGTACGCCACCCCCTACCCCTCCGAAACCATCTCGTCCAAGGTGAGGTCGTTGGACGACGTGCGGGTGAATACGTGCTGGACGAAACGCAGATGCGTCGTAGGGATGGTTTCGCCCAGCCCGTGCCCGATGACCCGATACCACCCCGACGGAACCGACCCTTCGGGGGTTAGCCCGGCCGAGCGAGAGTCGGCTTCCGGCGGCTTGCCTTCGCCGTGGTAGAGCACGGCACCGACTTCGGCGCGCGCGTTGCCGGGCGCGTTGCTCGTCCATGGCTTCGCCAGAAGGACCTGATAGTAGGTGATTGAGTCTCTCATTCAGTGTCCTTCTTGCCCGCTGCTACGACATGGCGCAGCCGGCCCATAATCGAGTAGAGGTTGTCGAGGTTGTCCGAGGTCATGTTGAGCCCCAGTTCCAGATGATCGGAATCCACCGAGTCCAAGACGGAAAGCACGACCTCGCTCTCGGCAGGGGACAGCAGCACCGGGAACACAGCGATCCATTCCCGGGAGGAGATGCGTTCACCACAGCCTCCGTTATGGCTCTCGCACCGAGACCCTCTCGTCGGACCCCGCTCGGGCACCCAAAGCATGTTGGCGTCGTTAAAAGTCGCCGAGCAGACAGGGCAACGGCGATAGACCGTCCCCCCGCTTGACCAACCGCCGCTCATGTCTTGAACCCTTGCTTCTTACACGGCGGGCCGAGCGTTTGGACTACCTCGTGCTCAACGACCTTGCCGTTCTCGACACGCACCCCGCTGATCGAGTCACCACCTTCCCAGACGAACACAAGGTCGGCGCTGCCTTCTAGTGCGGCGAGGAAACGCGGGAGGGCGTCGTAGTACGCGTGGCCCGAACCGCAGCCTCCCCAGTGGAAGCTCGTGATCTCGACGGTGGCAGGCCCCTCTTGTGCTTCGGCCCCACAGTCACCACAGAATTTCTTGCCGCCGCTGTCGTGGCCGTTCTTGCACTTGCGAGTGAAAAAGCTGGCGTCCAGACCATCGAAGGGGCTGATCTCAGGGAGCCCCTCGTCGTCTTTCCACTGGTGGTAGGCGGAGGCGGAGATGGTCAGTTTGCCCGAGATGATTTCGGCGGAGTCAACGTTGTAGCTCATGGGGTTTCCAATCGGGCGTCATCCCAGGAGTCGAAGGAGACGCGGTAGAGGGTGTCAGGGATCCGGCCGAAAGTGTCGATCAAGGATATGCGGTGGAATTCGGTTTTGGGGCTCGGCACCTCTTCTGCGATGAACCCTGCGGCGATCAGACGTTGGAGCGCGACGGTCCAATCTCCGTGTGCCACCTTACGCACGTCGTTCACATCCACGCCTAGAGCCGCCTTGACCGGAGTGTCCGCGGCCAGTTCCTTGAGGCGAAAGTAGAGCACCTTGGGATCCATGGTTAGTACCCCTCGATTCGGGATGTGCGGAACGCCTTGCCCTCGGAGTCGAGCAGGCGGGCCTCAGTGTATTCTTCGGTGTCCTCAAACGAGGTGCCCCAGACTTCCATCTTCACGGCCTTCGCCGCTTCGGTCTCGGGGAAGCCAAAGCCGAAGGGTTTGGGGTCGGTCATGTTGGCGGGATTGGTCTCGGTTCGGATCAGGTACATCAGTCGTTCCTCAGTAGCTCGTAGGCGGCTTGGATCTTGCGAGCCATATCGGTGGCTGTGATCGAGTTGGCGTGCTTGTCAGGGTGCCACTGGCTGATCAGCTTGCGGTATGCGCTCTTGATCTCCTTTTGGGTTGCTCCCGCCAGAAGGTCAAGGACCGTTTCGGGACTCTCGCCGTCGAGAACCTTCTCAGCTTCGTTTCGCCCAAGGCGCGCTTCAAATGTCGCGCGCCATTGCTCGGGTGAGCCGTAGCCTTCTTCCTCGGGGTCGTAGGTGTCGTAGGTGAGGACACGAGGCTTCGTGCCCGTGTGGGGAAGCTCGTCGCCGTTGAGTGCAGCCAACGCTGCCGCCTTGGCGTCCTTCAAGCGCCACCATCCCTCGGGGAATTTGCGCTGCCGCTTCGTCCGAGGCGGCTTCACCATCTCCAGAGTGTTGCCTTTGCGCACGAACACTCGGTACTCAGGAGGGTCGGCGGCCTTGTCCACGATGATGCGGGCGTTGCCCTTCTTCTCGTCGTACTGCAAGACGGCCCCAGAGAGCGTGGATCCGCGGCCCCATTTGAGCGAGACGACACGTTCGGAGACCTCCTTGGCCGTCCAGCCCTTGCGCTCCAGCCACGAGCAGACTTCGGAGAAATCGAGCAGCGGCCCCTCCTTCAATCGGAAGAGACGGTCCTCTTCGTAGTCCTTGCGGTCGTGGTACTCGGTCCCGTCCTCGCGGTACGCAGCCCAGCCCAGCGAATAGAGCACGAAATCCACATCGGCATCGCCATGCTCGGGGTGCTCGATACGACCGTGGAGACGCATGGTCCTACTACGCCGGGCCGGCGCCTTCCGAAACCTGAGCCGCTTCAAGAGCGAGGGTGAGAGCTTCGGCCAGGGCGGCCCCCTTCAACTGCTCGGTGTAGACCCGGAGGTCGTCGCCTGCTGCCTCCACGACCAAATGCCGAATGCACCCGAGGGTGCCCGGATCCGTAAGATCGGGCAGGCCCACGCCAAACCAGTGCGCATCACCATCGCCTTCCTCGTCGTCCCAATACGCGACGAACGCCCGGTCTCCGCCTTCGCAGTAGATGATCCTCGACCCGTGCGTGGGCAGCATCCCATTCATCGAACGCCACGTTGGGCACGCAACAAGGCGTCGTGCGAGTGCCTGTTCTTCGGGTGTCATTTCGGGTTCTCCAGTCGGGCAGCCAACTCGTCGGCCGCGTTTGTCCAGCCCCACTCGCGGAGCAGCGTGATCTTCTCGTGGAATTCGGTTTCAAGCTCGGCCGTGAAGCCGTCGTCGTCGCCTTCGTCGGGGTTGAGGATGTAGTTGCTCAGGGACAAACACCGTGAGACAGCCTCGACCTTTCGCCATGTCGCCACACTCACACCGGCACCTCACACCCGGGGTGCGTGAAGCCGTCGGCTCCCTCGTGCCAGACACAAGGGTCGCCAACTTCGATCGTCTTGCTGCAAGCCTTGCATGCGATCGAGTCGGTGCCCGGGAAATTCACCACGGGCGCTTCGTCGGGTCCGTGGTACTCGTCACCGAGGTGCTCCTTGCACTCGGCACAGTCGGTGTCGAGGGGAACATCATGGCCGCACGTTTCGGTGCTGCGCGGATCTGTCGAATCGGACACGGGGGGCTCCATGTCCTACTTACGCCAAACCCGATCAGATCGAAACTTACCAGAGGTCCGAAATAGACCCGCGTGAGTAGCGCTTCCACGTTGTACGCGTTCCCAGGATGTGATCGTGGACAGAACCGCGCTGAACCGCGATGGTTCGGCGCTTGTCGCCCCGCATGCCTGAGCCGTGCTGTCGCCGCCTGGAGGCGTTCCGGTTGCCCCGGGCCTCGGACTGCTGGTCGGCCTTGATACGCGCTCTCAGGATGCTCAGGGCCTCCTGACGGTTCACATGCTGCGACCGGCCGCCGTCCACCCTCACGGTGATACCCGAGGGCTTGTGTTTGAGCACGACGCAGGTGTCCGTCTTGTTCCGGTGCTGCCCGCCAGCGCCCGATCCGCGAACGAATTTCTCGTCCAGATCCTTCGGATCGATCACAACTTCGTGCGCCTTCGGTTCAGGCAACACAGCGACGGTGATTGTGGACGTGTGCACGCGCCCTCGCTTCTCGTTCGGGGGCACTCGCTGGAAGCGGTGCCCTCCGCCCTCGTGTTCAAAACACGCGGCGGCTCGTTTGCCGGACGCGCGGAACAGAACGAAGCCAGCGCGCGCGTCTAAGAGTGAGAGGTCAAAGACACTCCAGCACCGCCATCTTCTCGTAGATCCGGTATTGCTCAGTGACGAGCTTCTTTGCATCGTTGCCGCCTTCTGCGGCCCGAATTTCGACTAGTGTGGTTTCCATTGCTACGCTCTCCGAATGGGTATGTTGGATGATATAGTAAAGCCGTGGTGGTTCAAGCCAGAGGTGTTTGCGGGGGTGTTGGGCCTTTTGGGGCTCAGCATCGCCACGTACGCCCTCGTCACTTGGGCGATCCACAAGTTCGTGTGGGACCTGATCGCTGGTTTCATCAGCGCGCTGAGCTAATCGTCGTCAGCGTCGGGGTCGAGGCCGAGCGTGAGGGCCTCGCGGCGCTGCGACCGGACTTTGAGTAGCTTCTTCAAGTTCGCTTCAAGCCACTCGTCGTCAGTGTCAGCGTCCATGTACCCCTCCATCCACTCGTAGAGCACGACCTCGGGCAACGTGCTCAGCCCAATCGTCCCGTTGCCGCTGCATACCCGGCACCGGCACACGGAAATCTGACCCATGTTGCCGGAGCCTTTGCACCGCGGGCACGTGACGACCATTCCCACACTCAGGGAAGGGGATAGGAGAGAATTCGATCATGTTGGCGACCCCGGTAGGATTTGAACCTACGGCTTCCACCTTCGGAGGGTGGCACTCTGTCCAACTGAGCTACGAGGTCAAAGAGTTTGGTCGCCGGACCAGGGATTGAACCTGGGACCTCCACCGTGTCGAGGTGTTGCTCTACCACTGAGCTATCCGGCGATGCTTGGCGTCCTTGGCAGGGATCGAACCTGCGGCCTGCGGTTTAGGAAACCACCGCTCTGTCCTACTGAGCTACAAGGACGTAAGGTAAAAAGTTTTACCTTAGAGGTAGGCCCGGTCGGGTTTGAACCGACGTGTACCAGCTACCCTTTCAGCGTCTTATAAGGACGAGGGGATACGGACCCAAAGGCCCGCACGAGGGTCGGCGTGAATCCACGTCGGCTAACGCCGTCGCCTGGATCCACGCCTGACGACGGACTCAACCTCGCACGGGGCGAAGGAGAACGGTATCAGGTTGCGGAACATCAGAGCGTACATGGCGTCGGTCCTGGGGTGGGTCTACACCACGACTCAGCACGATGCAAGGGTCAGATGACTTTTTTAGCCGGTCACAGGTCGATGACGATGGCTCGGTTCGCGGGACGGTAGTTACCGTCCACACTGGACCCGTTGATGAACGTGATCCCATTTTGTTCGTGGACCCCGTATCCTTCGTGGATGTGCCCGAAGACGTGGACTCTGGGCTTGATCCGAGGGAGGGCTTTCGCCAGTTCTTCGCATCCCGCATGGAAGGTTTCTTGAAACAGCGTTGGGGGCCATGGGGGGCAACCGTCCAAAATACCCTTTGGCGGGCCATGGGTGATCAACACGTCCGTGTCATTCGGGACCAAGGCCCATTTCTCGGCGAGCTTCGGGCCTCGCGGCAAATTGAAATGCCAGTCGCAAAATTCGGGCTGCCATGGAGATCCCCAGAATTTCACGCCCTCGATCTCGATGCCAGAGTCTTGAAGGTAGGTAAGGCTTGGGGCGATGGCGTCGATGGTCTGCCGGCACCACTCGGGATCTCGCTCAAAGGCCCCATCGTGATTCCCCGCGATGAAAACCTTGTGCTTGTGGGGCTGGAGGGAGAACCATTCCAAGAAGGCCCTCACGGAGACCTTGCTGTTACTCCCGCAGAAATCCCCAGCGTGGATTAACACATCCCCTTGTGGCACGCCTCCTCGGATCCGGCTGTGCAATGAGTGGGTATCTGAGATAACTACGAGCTTCACCGGCTACTCCTCGCCTTTGAGCTTCTCGATTTCTTGGAACAGCAGCCCCTTCTCGACCTCAGCGACGGTTTGTGACGCCGCGAACCCGAGCAGCAGGAGCTTGCCCGCCTCCGTCGCCCGGTCCTCGTCCATGAGCCCAAGCTCCTGTGCTTTGGCGAGATGGGGGGCCTCAACGTACTGAAGCTCGTGGTCCCGCCACGCTTCCAGCACGTTGATCACGTCGTAGACCGTTTCGTTGGGCCAGCCATCGCAGCCGTTCGGATCGTTGGCGACGCTGACGGGGAACAAGGTGTCCCGGGCATGCCGAAGTCCGGCGATCAGTTTCTCGATCTGATCGCGGGACTCCAAGCGGGAGCCGAGATCCACTTCCACTTCGTTGCTGCACTCGTCGCAATAGCTTATCCCATCAGCCTGCACGAAGACACTCGTGGTCGTCAGGCTCAGGGTCAGGGTGTCGTTGATCTCGATATCTGCGCTCATTGTCCCGTGCTCCCGAACCCGCCTTCGCCCCGCTCCGTGTTGCCCAGATCCTCGACCTCCCTCGGGGGCAACCGAGCGTGCCCGCTGATCACCATCTGTGCGATCCGATCTCCGTGTTTGATCGTGTAGCCGTCTCGGTTCAGGCACACGAGCGCGACCTTCACCTCGCCTCGGTAGTCCGAATCCACGGTGCCCGGCGCATTGATCACCGTGACACCATGCTTCGCTGCCAGCCCTGACCGTGGCCGCACTTGACCCTCAAAGCCCATCGGGATCGCAACCGCGATCCCCGTGGGGATGATGGCCCTGTCGCCGAACTCCAGATGGACCTTGGCGTCGGGCAAACACGCGTACAGATCCATTCCGGCGGACCCCATCGTCGCGTAGGTGGGAAGGGTGGCTTCCTCGCGGAGCCGGCGGGTGGGTAGATCGAAAGCACGGGCCATCGCCCCGTACCTTACCCCTTATTGGGGATGGTGAAACCGTGCTGCATGAGCGCCATGATCAACAGCATCCCGTGGGTGTGGGCGTTGCTGCGATCCCACACCAGGGCAAGCACCACCGCGGGGATCTCATCATTCGCCATCGCCTCTTCGATGCGGGCCCAATTAGCGAACACCGCCTCGGGGTCGTCGGTCAGTTTCCCGACGGGCCACTCCAACTCCAAGCCTTGCGTGTTGAGGCAAATCTGGAGCATGTCGTTGTCGATATCGGCCTGGAGGCTCACGTCCTCGTACTCAAACCCGAGCCGTCGCAAGGCTTCGCACGTGGCCCAAGCCTCGTGGATCTCCCTGGAGTACGTGAGGAAATTAAAGGCGAACACCCACCGGAGGCGTTCAGATAGCCGGATCAGTGCAGGTCAGTCAGCACGTCCTCAAAGGCGTCCTGATCCAATTCGGTCAACACGAACACCGACTGCGCGATGCCTCCGCCGCGTGCCGTGCATTTGAACCCGCCCTTGATCGCCCTGGAGATCCGAATGAGGGGCGGGCCGCGCCCGCCTTTGGGGTTGATCGCCCCGGGCGTGATCGTCGTGATCCCCTCCACCTCGCACAGTTTCACGAGCAGGCGTTCGATGCCCTCTGCGAAGGTGGAGTGGTTGCGGACGAGACGGGCCATCGATCTAGTAGCCGCTGTCGTTGACGCTACCCTCGACCAGAGTAAAGCCTCCGGCGCGGAGCTTGGCGAGGATCGGGTCGATCATGGGGGTAATGTCGTAGTCCATCTCGACGTGAAAGGCGACCCCGTAGCTCGGGTGCTTGCGTTCGTCCTCCTCAGTCGTGCGGGCAAGCATGACCGAGCCGTCGATTTTCATGCCACCGTATTCGCCGGAGAAGGCTTTGTTCGCCTGGGTCTTCCGCTTGGTCTTGGACTCTTTGTTCCACTCGCCAATCGTCTCCACCGTGATCTTCTCCGAGCGCACGAAGGAGCGCGCAATGTCCTCGTCGGCACCGATCAGGACGAGCAGCTTGCGGACGGCCGCCTGCGACCGTGCGTGCCACATGACGTTCGTGGTCCGCCACTGTCGCCGCCCCTGGTGGTAGTAGCGGTCGCCGTCAGTGTCATACTCGACCAAGCGCACGAGTTTCTCAGGGAGAAGCTCGATGGCACAGTGGATGCGTCGGTCCAAGGTTGGGTGCGCGAAGTCTACGGAGAGCGTGGAGCCACTGACGTGCCAGAATGCGAAGGCTGGGTTGCCAAAGGCGTCAGTGATCCCCTTGACCTGCTCGGCAAGATCATCTTGCTCGCGCCACAGGAGGACGCGAAGTGCCGGCTCGGTCTTCCGCCCGTGGTCACGTTCCACCTTGATCTCCCCGTCATAGACGGAGAAGCCCGCCTCGGTCAGCGAGGAGGTCAGGGCGGCGATGGCCTTTTCTGGATCGAATTCAAGGTCGAAGCGAAATCGTATGTCCTTCGATGGGATGTACCCCGTGTGGATGGCGCTCTCCAAGGAGCCCCCGGAGGGCTCGGCCACAACCGTGACCTTGAAATCGACGCCCGCATCGGAGGTGGTGAAGGACTGCGACAAGGACGGGGTGTCCTTCGACTCGCGGCGCACCGACTCGACCTCAGTGCCATCGTCCTGCGTGGTCTGGTCCACCGAGAGGCTACGGAAGGTTTCGACTGACACCTTCCCCTTGATCGCCTTCTTCAGATCGTCGGGGGCGTTGAGCACGGTGAGGAGTTTGGTAGCGCGCGTCTTGGAGACGGCGAGCGTCCACCCATCATGCTTGGAACGTCGCCATTGGTTCCGGCCGTCGTAAACGGCCGCCGACTCCATGGCACGCGGGATGTACGAAAGCACGACCTCGATCACAGGGGACGCAGTGCCCTCGCACGCGAGGCTCAGGGTCAGCGTGCCCTGCTCCGCATCCGTCGAGAGGAAAACCTCGGGGTGGCAGCGGTGTTGCTCCTTGATCCGAAGAAGGTCGGCGGGGAGCGTGGGCGGGTTGGCGGAGGGGTATCGGAGATGGATTTTCATGGCTCAGTTTGGGATCTCGCCGGGTCGGGGCGCGTGGAGGAAGGTGACGTTCCCGCTGAGGTCGTCGCCCTCGTGCTCGATTTCACTGCCGAGCGATACCTTGTCGCCGTCGCGGTCGATCAAGAACATGCGCATCTTGGAGGAGGTGGCGGTCTCGTACAGACACGTCACGACCTCTACTGCGTCGTCATGCGCGGCGTGGAATTCTTCGTTGCTGACGACAGGTCCCTCGGTCTCGGCCTCCTTTTCGGAGGTCCACGCCTCTCGGACAGCGAACGATGCGAAGGCGTGGACGGCATGAAGCATGTGCGGGACCGTCTCGTACATTTTCCCGAGGTTGGCGTGGACCTCCTCGTCCGAATCGCCCACGTGGAACTCGCGGAGGTCTAGGAAGCCCTCGATGAAGCCGTCCTCGTCCTCGGGGTCAGGGGCGAGAAATATGATCCCGGGAGGCGCGGAGCCCTCTTCCGCGAGGGCTTCGCTGATGCGGTCGATGCACCACGTAGACCATTGATCGATGCCCTCCGAGTCAGGGCGCGGGCCATCATATCGAGTGACTTGGATCTGGAATTGAGATTGGGGAGCGTTCATTCGGATCCTTCAGTCAGCTTGCGGGTGGGCTCACCCTCGATCAACGAGGCGGCACCCGGCGCCTGACTTTTGAGGTGCTCGATGCCCGCAGCCACAAGGATCGAATTCGCGTATGCCTCGACCTCCTTCTTCGCCTCGGTCTCCAGCTTTTGCGTGGCCTCGCTGAACTGGTCAAGGGTGAACGCTGCGGAGTCGGAGGAGATGCGGGTCAGCTTTTCAAACAGCCAAGCAATGCGCTCCTTGTCCTTTTTGCCAACCGCCTTCTTCGCCAAGATTTCGTCAAGCTCAGTCCGGTGGGGGTTGATCTCCTCACGCACGGCCGCCATCTTGCTGCGGAAGTTCTTGCGGAT
>Ga0307378_10002493_pt1 | contig 28081 bp, 16 predicted proteins | sample UN1MG_FD_202238 | JGI IMG/M metagenome (GOLD analysis project Ga0307378, IMG submission 202238) | Soil microbial communities from Risofladan, Vaasa, Finland - UN-1 | ecosystem: Environmental > Terrestrial > Soil > Coastal area > Acid sulfate soil | place: Finland: Risofladan, Vaasa | collected... | reverse complement strand
ATTCCAGTTCCAAATATACCGATAGCCTTAATAACTGAAGGGGCCATTACTTTTGCAACACATGCTCCGGCTGCAGCAGTTCTTATGTTAGTCAGGAGCCCTTCGTCAAGAAGAACTGCTTCAGTAACTCCTGTCCGGGCGCTCATTACCAACATCAGGCCCTGTGAAGATGACAAACCGATCTTAGGATTTTCATAGAATCCTGAAGCGATTTTTATTACAAAGTACTCATCATCTTTGATGTAGCCATATTTAATATGCATTTCACCGGGAGGATTATCAAAAACCAATTCCCCAACCGGAGGCACGGTTACGTTTCCTTTGGAATAATTAATAAATCCTTCAGCTATCTCAGATACAATATCAATCCCCTGAAGCAAACGGACGATCTCATCTTTATTGATTATCAGACTCATGATCCTTAACTATTTGTTTAAATAAAGATTCGGATATTCTTTTCCCACTGATAATTGCAACCAGTTTTTTCCCGTTGAAAAAATCTTTCTTTTTGATAACCGCCGCGACGGATAGAACAGCAGCAGGTTCTACAATCATTTGCATATGGTGATAGACTAAATAAACAGCATGCTTTATCTCTTCTTCTGATAGTAGAACAAATTCATCAACCAGAGATTTACATATAGGTAATGTAATGGTATTTGGATCAAGCCCACCGGCTACACCATCTGCCAGGGTGGCCCTGTTGAACGGGGGAATAATTTCTCCCCGTTTAACGGATAATGCCATTTCAGGTGCCAGTTCCGGCTGACAACCAATTATGTTGATTGAAGAATTAATTTGCTTCAGATAAGAGGCAATTCCTGAAATTAATCCACCACCACCAACCGGAATGAACACAGCATCAAGACCGGGAAGCTGTTTTATAAGCTCAATTCCAATAGTTCCCTGTCCTGCAATAATGTATTTATCGTTATACGGATGAATAAACGGCAAGGAATTTTCATAAGCATATTGCTGTGCCAGGGCCTCTGTTTCTGCACTATTCTCACCCTCTATTTTCAGAATAGCATCAAATGTTCTTAAGTGCTCCAGTTTTGACTCTGATATTGTTTCTGGAACAAACAGGACAATATTGCACCTGTTCCGGCTTAAAGCATGGATCACAGCAGCCGCATGGTTGCCGGTTGAGGAAAGAACAAGACCTTTAGTGTCAATCCCTTCTTTGCTCATTTGATACAGTTTACTTAGCGCTCCCCTGTATTTAAAGGAGCCTGTCTCCTGGCTGTTTTCCAGCTTCAAATATAAATCAAGCTGTTCCAGGCCGGGGATAGTGTTGCATAACAGCAGTGGTGTGCAGATAATTTCTTGTTTTATTGCGTTGTAGGTATTATTTATCAGTTCTAACATATAATAAAGGTTAGTTAATTTCCGGTTGGGATTATCTTCTTATTCAACCAGGGGATACTATTGGCATATGCAGCTTTCGGGCAATACGTGTTCCAAGCAATATAACTGGTAAACAACTGATGGTTACTTGGTTTGAGTTCCATAAAATAACTTTAGTCAAATTATCACTTACACTGAGGTCTGGAGGAGGTATCCTGTCCTGAGCCCGGCCGGTCCCCAGTTTTCTTCATGGATTCGGAAAAACCTCTTTATACAGTGTCAGTAGTAAAATTAATGAGAAGTTTATTCATAGCAAAACAGTTAACATTTGGTAATTGAATCCAGGCGAGCGCATTGGCTTCGAACTTCGCCCCGGTTCATCGGGGCTACGTCCGACGAAGTCGCCGAGCTCGTAAATATGGTTCACCGCTGCTTGCGGCGAGGAATCTTCGATCCCGATAAAACTTGTTTTATTTGCTCGCTAACCCCGCCGCAAGCAGCGGGGAATGCGCTCGCCGGGATTCAAAATCATATAACGCTGATTTTCAACAATTTATTTTTAAATGGTTCAACATTGTTGGCATAAAATGGCTATCTTTTCACAGATGCGACAAACCGAGACTTTTATTTAAGTCAATTTATAAATTTGTTGCATATATTATCATCTCATACTCATCGTGTCAGGGTGAAGTCTGTCATTTACTACGACTTTGTCCACCATTTGCCTTAGTATTGCAGCCCTGATATTTGTCTTTTCAAAATTGAACTCAGCCGGCAAATTTTCATGGGACGGATCCAGCATTCCCGTTTCGTACGTATCATTAAACAGACTGTTAGTCAAAAAATATTGATTTGGGGAAATATTTGTTTTAACTTTTTGTCGAAAAAATTATTGAAAAACATGTAAAATGATGATGTCATGAAAACGAAGTTTGTATTAACCTTTTGTCTCTTGTCTTTTGCCTTTAGTCTTTCTATGGGCCAGGTACCTCTGGGATTAAATTACCAGGCAATTGCCAGAGATGGTGACGGTACTGAATTAGCGAATGTAATACTTCCCGTCCGGATTGCTATCCTCTCTGCAACGGGACCGGATATTGTGGTATGGGAAGAGGAGCATAATGCAACAACTAATGATTTCGGACTGATCAACCTGATCGTCGGGAACCCCTTAGCAACGAGGATTGACGGATCTGCTCTTCTTTTTACGGATATCGACTGGCTTGTCCAACCTCTCTTTGTCAAAACAAGGATATTTTACGAGAATGAGTGGAAGGACCTTGGTTCGGCAAAGCTATGGTCAGTCCCTTATGCCATGGTATCCGACAGGGCTCATTCTCTTACAGGCAATCCATTGATGATGAACGGCGACACAGTCTATTTCCTTAATAACGTGGCAGTAGGCACAGACAGCCCGGGGAAGGCCAAACTGGCTGTTGTTGGAGATGACCCTCTCTCGGAGGATGCACTGTTTGAGGTAAAGCGGCAGGATGGATATACCGTATTTGCGGTTTATAACCAGGGTGTGAGGATAAATATGCCTTATGATCCAGAAGCAAAAGCTCCAAAGGGAGGTTTTGCTATCGGCGGTTTCGACCAGACCAAGGGTATAACACAGGACTATCTTTTTATTGATTATGATAGCGCCAGGTTATATATTAATGACCTGCCAACAGTCAAGGGACCGAAAGGTGGATTTGCTATCGGAGGCTTTGAAAAAAATAAAGGTGTTCCACAGGACTATTTTGTTGTTAGTGACGACAGTGTAAGGTTGTATATCAGTGATAGTCCGGTTAAAGGACCTAAAGGTGGGTTTGCAATCGGGGGATTCGACAAAACAAAAGGTACAGGAGATAATTATCTCGAGGTAACAACGAAGAATACCAAAGTTCTTGTAGAGGATGATGGTGACTTCTCGGTTGAAAATGTCAACACCTCTGAAAGCTTCATAAACCTGACCCCCGAAAACTATTTTATTGGTCATCAGGCAGGCATAAACACAATCCCGGCAGCGGTCAGTGATGATGGTAAATATAACTCTTTCATAGGATATCAAAGTGGAACATCAAATGTAACAGGTAAGGGCAATATATTCCTCGGCTATCAAAGCGGTATAAATAATACCGAGGGCCAGAATAATGTATTTATTGGAAATCAGACCGGTTATACAAACACAGGAGTGGGCAGTTTTATAGGAGATTACAATGTCTTCATTGGCTACCTGACAGGGTATTATAATACTGAAGGACAGAGTAATGTATTTGTTGGCAAACAGGCAGGATTCAGAAATACAACAGGAAGATATAATACATTTCTGGGACAGAATACGGGTGCTCAGAACCTTGATGGCAATTTCAATACCTTTCTGGGAGCAAAAGCTGCAGAATTTAAAACCAACGGAAACAACAACACTATGGTCGGTAACAGCGCAGGAGCAAATAATTACAAAGGTTCCGGTAATGTGTTTGTAGGCTACCGCTCCGGAATGGATGAGGATGGATCCAATAAATTCTATATAGCAAACGGGGTTGGAAGCAACCCGATGATGTATGGTGACTTCACTGTTTCAGGCCACAAACTGGTAATCAATGGAGACTCCGTTTCCAATCTGGGGGATGATAACTTCTTTGTTGTTGGCAGTGCGGGAGGTACTATTGCTTGGGATGCAGCCAGCGACAGGCGTTTAAAGGGAAATATTATAACAATAGGGAACGCTCTGGAAAAGGTAAATAAACTGAGAGGTGTGAATTTCGAGTGGAATGATGAAAGATTCCCAGAAGGTACACAGATGGGATTTATCGGTCAGGAAGCCTTTGAGGTCATCCCTGAAGTTGTAAATAACAGAGGAAAATATATTACGATGGAATATGCGCCTATAACTGCTTTACTCGTAGAGGCAATAAAGGAACAAAATCTGATAATAGAATCTCAGGAAAGGATAATTGATTCTCTAATAGACAGACTTAATAAAATAGAAGCAGCCCTGGATATAAAGTAATAAGAGAGGTTCTTGGCAGCGTTTCATAAGTTCGGATCAATATAGAAGGTGCTTCTTCTCCGGTTTTCCCCATTTTGCCTTATACCCGGCATCTGCAAAGAAGATCTTCAGATCGGCCTATACTCCTGATCAACCACAAAAACCGTAACATCTGCTTTGTAATAAGCAGCAACGGAGTATATCTTTTGTGCAGTTAAGGTTCAACCCGGCAACAGCCCCATCAATATTAAACAAAAGGGTATAAACTTTTTCATTTGGCTACTCTGTTTCCTATTCTCCTTATCCATTCCGGTGAATATTATGCGGGGATAAAATATATTCCCCGGATAAAAAGGATGCAAAAAATTGCAGGAAGCAAAGCTGTAATCAATCCGTATTTTTCAAGAACAAGAGGGAAGAGCAGCACTGCGAAGATCAGGCAGAGAACAGCTGTGAATAATACCCGGAATGTACTAAAGTACTTTTTCATAGATCCTATTACCTGTGATGAGAAGTATAAGTTACTGAATATTTGTCGATCATTCAATTCCTCCCTTTCCGGTTCTTTTTCATAAACCGGAATTTAATATCCCTCTAATGATCTTACCGGCAGTGACAGGTTTCGAATCCGTACCTTCATACACCGGCCTCATTCCTGGTAATGCTTTCTCAAGATATATGGGAAGTGCTGAGCGGTTGGGCTCTTCAGAATGTTAACATGACAACAGGATATCAAATCTTATTTCCAGGTGATAGGTTTGAAGAATTATTGGGATATTCATGGGTATTTACCTGTAATATCTTATACACTTCAGATTTGCTTTTCATACCCTCAAATGTGAGCGTTTCATCAAAATAGCTGTTTTAAACTGGCAAACATGCCTGATTTATCATAACTTCACAGAAATATATGTTGTTAAACATAATAATACTTATTGCTATGAGACGTAGATGTATTTTAAGTATGATGATGTTATTGTTATCGCTTGGCTTATTGTCCCAGATCCCTCAGGGATTTAATTATCAGGCTGTTGCAAGAGATGCTTCAGGAGATGAAATTACCAGGACAGATTTGTTTGTCAGGATTGCTATCCTGTCAGGCATCACTCCTGAGATAATAATATGGGAAGAGGAACATTCGGTAACTACTAATGATTTCGGGTTGATGTCATTGACGGTCGGAGACCCTGCTGCAAAACCAGTAGCCGGGTCAGTTAAAAATTTTGGTGAAATAAACTGGTTAATAAATCCAATCTATATCAAGACACGGATCTATTACCAGAGTACATGGTTTGACATGGACCCAAGCCAGCTGGTATCAGTACCTTATTCAATGGTAGCTGAGCAGGCTTTAAGTGTTGCCGGCAATCCATTGATGATGAACGGCGACACAGTCTATTTCCTTAATAACGTGGCAGTAGGCACAGACAGCCCGGGGAAGGCCAAACTGGCTGTTGTTGGAGATGACCCTCTCTCGGAGGATGCACTTTTTGAAGTAAGGAGAATCGATGGCGAAGTGGTTTTTGCAGTATATAACCAGGGGGTGAGGGTAAATGTCCCGACCGATCCTCTTGCCAAAGGACCCAAGGGGGGATTTGCTATCGGTGGCTTTGATGCAGTCAAAGGAGTTGTACAGGATTATTTTGTGGTTAACAATGACAGCATCAGGGTATATATTGACACCAACCCTGCAGGGAAAGGCCCGAAAGGGGGTTTTGCCATCGGTGGCTTTGGTGCTGCCAAAGCACCTGGAGAAGAATACCTCAGGGTTACCCGCGACAGCACCAGGGTATATGTAACCAATCCTGCGAAGGGACCCAAGGGCGGATTTGCAATCGGAGGTTTCGATGGAACAAAAGGAATTACGGAGAGTTTTCTGAATCTTACACGGGATAATTATTTCATAGGTTATCACGCAGGATATAATAATTCGGCCGGGATAAATAATGCATTTATTGGCACCGAGAGTGGATACAACAATGCAAACGGATACAATAATGTACTCATTGGTAGCAGGAGTGGCTATTATAACACAGGGTATAACAATATATTTATCGGTAGTCAGGCAGGTGAGAATTCTTCTTCTACCACCAATACAACGTTTATCGGAAATATGGCCGGATTCAACCTGATAGGTGATGACAATATTGCGATTGGTGACGCTGCGGGGTACAATATGTACATGGCAGAAAATGAATGTTTTGGAATGGTAATTTTAGGGATTGATGCAGGCAGGAATGTCGCCGGAAGCTATAATACATTACTCGGATACTCAGCAGGATCGAAGTGGGGAAGTGCAGGAACTGGTGAATACAACGTATTCGTCGGATCAAGTGCCGGTGCGGGTGGCGCCAATAAACTTACTGACGGTAATGTATGTATTGGATACCGTGCAGGGTATGACAAGAACGGTTCGAATAAGCTTTATATTGCAAACAATTCCACAACTACTCTTTTGTACGGGGAGTTTGATAATGAATACCTGTTACTTACCGGGGATATGGATATTACGGGGGATCTTGATGTAGCCGGAGCTTATTCTAAATCTGACGAAAGGTACAAGACAAATATCAGTGAATTAAAGGGTTCAATTCAGGCTTTGAGTAATATAAACAGTGTCTATTTTGACTGGGATGCTGATGAATTCCCCGACAAAAGATTTAGTACAGGCAGACAAATTGGCTTCCTCGCCCAGGAGGTTGAACCATTCTTCCCGGAGATTGTAAAGACCGATAAAAATGGTTATAAATCTCTGGATTATAGCAAGATGACTGTTGTTCTGCTTCAGGCAGTCAAGGAGCAGCAGAAGATCATCGAATCGGATAACCGGGAGATCGGCCGGCTGCAATCAGAAATTCAATCCCTGCAGGAGAGGCTTAGCCAGATCGAGGCCCTGCTCATGCAGCAAAAGTAAAGGGGGTGTATCAGAACATAAAAATTGACTGATTTTTATGTTTTAAAAATCAATCACAAAATCTCGACTTAATAAATAGCTATTTATAGATTGAAGTGTAATGCAAAAACAATTATCATATGACTTTTGACACACCCCCTGAGTTTCACAGAGTAAACGGGCGTGATTCCCTGTAACTCTGTGGTCAAATAAAACATATTATTAATCCTGCCTGCGCCCCGGATGGTGTTTCAGCCAAAGTTTGCATCTTCGCGAATGCTTCGGCACGGGAACACTGCGGCAGTCGGACGGTGGGCAAAGGGGGCCAGTTCCTGTCTGTAAACTTCTCTTAAACATATTGTCAGAAGTTACAGTTAACCAACTTTTGGTTACCTTGGCTGCTGTAAAAGAAACAAACCTAATAATACCATGTAATCATGAAAAGATTTCTTCTGTTATTTGCCGTAATAGGCCTGATCCTGTCAATTCCTGCCGTTCACTCGCAGGACAGTAAAGTGATAAAGAAGATCATCGGGAACGGGACTGCTGACAACCAGACAATGAACCATCTTGATATACTTTCAAACCGGTTCGGAGGACGGTTAGCAGGATCTGATGCATATGAAAATGCAGCCGAATGGTGTGCTTCAAAATTCAGGGAGTGGGGGATGCAGGTTGAGCTGGATGAAACGGGCGAGGTACCGGTCGGATTTAACCGTGGACCCTGGTTCGGAAGGATGCTTGGTAACGGGGGTATGGTTTTGCATTTTGCCACACCATCATATACATCAGGCACAAAAGGGATACAGAGAGGCCATGTTGTCCTCGAACCAAAAAACCAGACTGAATTCGACCGGATGAAGGGCAAGTTGAAGGGTGCATGGGTTTTGATATGCGGGACCAACACAGGCTGGCCTATTGACTACTCTGAAGCGGGCGATTCAACAAGGACCAGGATCATTACTGAAAATAATGAAATTGAAGAAAAGAACAGGGAGATACAGATGCAAAACCGGATGAATCGTGAGGCGGGTGAGCAGCAGGAACTTCTTCCCTACAAGGAGGAGCCGGCCCTGTTTTACAGGCAGATGGCAGATGCCGGTATCCTGGGGATCATCCAGTCGGCACCGGTGCCTATCAGGGCACTTTACGACAGGAAGAATATTAATAATAAAACCCTGACATTTGACAACCTACCAACCATACCGGACATCAAGCTGGATGAGCATCAATACAGGATAATTGAGCAGATGGCAAAGGAACGTCAGTATTTTGAACTTGAATTTGATATCCGGAATCACTTCAGGATGGGACCGGTGAAATATCATAATGTGATCGGTATTATCCCCGGGACAAAATATCCTGACGAATATGTTATTATGGGTGGTCATCTTGATGCCTTTGATGTGGCAACCGGTGGTGTGGATGATGGATCGGGGCTAACTCCTGCAATGGAGGCAGCCCGCCTGATAATGAAAGCAGAAGCCAAGCCAAAACGTACAATACTGGTTTGCCTGTGGGCGGCTGAAGAGTTCGGTCTGCTGGGTTCAAAGAGCTGGGTAGAGAGAAACCATGACAAGCTGGATAAGATCTCAAACATGTTTAACCGCGACGGAGGCCCTACAGTGGCAAACAGTCTGACTGCTACCGAAGCCATGTATGATGACATGGCAAAGATATGTGAGCCGCTTAATGATATCAATCCTGATTTTCCATTTAAATTGAATAAAAGAGAGGGACCACCACGCCCACCACGCTCCGGAGGAACCGATAGCGGATCATTTGCAGTAGTTGGTGTACCAACCATGACCTTTGGAACGGCTGATACCAAAGGCTATGATTTCAATTATGGTGAGATCTGGCATACTGAGAGGGACCTTTATAACATGAGTATACCCGAGTACCAGGAGCACACAGCGGTGTTAACAGCCATAGTGGTGCTGGGCGTGGCCAACCTTGATCATCTGCTCTCAAGAGAGGATTACTATCTTATAGAGGAATGATTTTTATGTTTGGCTGCCGAGCCACTTCACCTGCACTTTTACATTCGCTTAAGCTGTGGTGGCCGTGGAAAGCTATTCCGGTAACGGAATATCCGTATGGTTCATTCTTTTATCCAGCTGTTAAGTATGGTTTCCTGTAATTTGTCAGGCTCAGCCAGTGAAGTAATGGAGTAGCTCACGGCATTCCTGGTACCAAGTACAACTTCAACCTCTCTTTCAAAATAGCGTTGTTTTATCCTGAATACTAAACTGTCTCCTGGCTTTTTTGAATTCAGGATTTCTTCCAGTGTTCCAGATCCTGGTGGTTCTCCATCAATAAATAATATCTGATCTCGGTCGCTCAATCCTGCTCGCCAGGCAGGTGAACCCCATTCAATACCATTAATCGCCAGGTCACCATTTACATTCCTGGCGCTTGCCCCAAGAAATGCCCCGGGAAGCTCTTCAGGTTCCGGGTCAATAGTCAGGCCGGAATACTCAAGATACCTGGCATAATCGATCTTCCCTGTTGTACTGGAGTATACCTCAAATATCTCATCCAATGAACTACCTGCTGCCCGTTCACATTCAATGCGGAATTCTTCATCTGTGAACCCCCGTTCCTTGTATTTGTAGTAATCGAAATATAATGCCCTCATTACATCATCAAGAGACTTTTTATTACCGGATTCATGCCTGATGGCAAGGTCGAGGAGCAAACCCAGTGCGCATCCCTTGTCATAATAGGATATTGTTGTATTTGAAGAGTTACTACTCCTGTTGAAGAAATTTATCCAGGTATCAAAGCTTGAGCTGGTTGCCGATTGAAATTTCGATCCGGGGATATTCTCGTAGCTCCTTATTGTACGGCTAAGGTAATCGAGTACCTCCTGCCTGGATAGCAGTCCTGCACGATTCATAATAAGGTACTCATAATAGACTGTAAGCCCTTCAGATACCCAGAGCATATTGGTATAGTTCTCCCTGTCATAATCAAAGGGACCAAGTGCAACAGGTCGTATCGATTTGACATTATAAAGGTGAAAAAACTCATGGGTAATAAAATTCAACCATCCTGTGTTGCTGCGCGGACTATTGGTGTTGTAAATATCCCCCCGGGAGTAGACCGCCATCGAGTTTGCATGCTCGAGGCCACCCATACCCTGGTCCATAATGATAAATGTGTAATGTTTATAGGGAATGTCACCGATTAGTTCTGCAGACTTTTCGACTATCTTCTTTAGATCGGTCACGAACTTTTCCCTGTTGGTATTACCCGGATTTTCCATTGCGACATAATGAGGGATACCTTTCACCTCAAAATAAAGTACCTCCTGATTACCAACCAGGATCGGGCAGTCATAAAGGACATCAAAATCGGGTGCTGAAAATCTATTTGTTTCTCCGGTCACAGGATCAAGCCCTGTTGATATCTGGCTCCACCCCTTGTAAGGATCAATATTTACAGATACAGGATGATCCAGCATTCCCTTAATATGCATGAATACAGCGGTTGGACATATAAATGCCCGCCCATAGTCAAGGAATGGATCGGCGACAGAAACATTATGAGCATAAATGTCGTAGGTTATAACCACGTTAGAGTTGTCATCAGTCCTGATCTTCCAGCTGTTCTTCGTGGTTTTTTCCCACTCAAGCTGATTCCCTTCTGAATCCGCTGAGGCAAAATTTACCACATTTTTTGGGTAATTCATGATCCAGTAATATCCCGGGGTCCAGACGGGTAATTTCACTTCAAGGTACTCATCATTGACATCCTTACATTCCATTTTTACATTGAAATAGTGTGTGCCTGGCTGGTCCATCGACAGGGTGAATTCTATAGTGCCAATATTATTTCCGCAGGAGGAGATGAAAAGGATAAGAATTAATGGTATTACCATCCGTGAAAGTCTGAAAGTTGCCATTTGCTTAGCTTTATGATAAATAAGTAGTTGAATCCCGGCGAGTGCATTGGTTTCGAACTTCGCCCCGGTTCATCGGGGCTACGTCCGACGAAGTCGCCGAGCTCGTAAACCCGTTTCCCTGCTGCTTGAGGCGGGGAGTTTCATTAGCAATATACAAAGAATTTCATTGTCAATCATGCCAGGAACCTTACATAATTTACTTACCTGCTGAAACTCTTTCTTGGGCAACTTGAAATTCGACGCTAATATCCGGAGAGGTCGCATCGATCAGTTTTGCATGTTCACTGACGACTATAGAAGAATTATAATGCTCTGATTTTACCCTGTTCTTATTTAACCTTTCTGAGATACTGGCCAGCTCTTCCTGAGTCAGTGAGTGATGATGAGGATTAATGAGAGTTTAATTTGTAGTTATAATACTACATCAAAGTTTCGGCAATTCTTGCAGCGCGGTAATTTTAAGTGACATTTCGTAGCCTGTTATTTCAATCAGTGGCATCCCCTCTTTTTCAGTTCCCTTCACTGCATCATATTCAAGCTGCGACCCTTCCACTACCTTGATCCTGGTTGTGAGTGCCTCTTCATTAATATCGAGATCAGCATATTTAATATTTGCCTTGAACCTGAAGTCTAATTCTTCAGGAAGGCCAAGGACGACATCAATGTATTTACCGTTCACCTTTACTCCTTTGAAATATGATCCTGACCGGACCACTGTAAATTTATCTTCGTAACCATCATCAACCCGTAATGAACTAATAAGTTCATCAATGGTATAGTTGCCATATTTCGATTGGGCAACATTAAGAGTATTCAGCAGGGATGTATTGATTTTGTCATTGTAGGATGATGAAATTGTGCAATTCCCTGCCTTACCGAACTGGTACTTGGTATATTTTGAAGCAATTTCAATATCCTCTACATCATCAATAGTCACTGTGCATTCATAACAGTCCATATCAATATCAGATGACTTCCCTGATATGAAATCGGAATACTTCGCTTCAAACTTAACATCTGTGGTAGATTCGAAAGTATATTTGTCATTATAGGAATTGATCTCAATCCTGCCCGCATCGTTGCCATATATCTTTGAATACTTTGACTCACCACTTAGATTTCCTAAATTCCCGGCATAAAGGTCAGTATTGTAAAGATTGACTGTAACCTCATGCAGATCCTTAAGCTCGACAGTACTGTATTTTGCGGCAATCCTGACTTTATCGCCACACTCCACGCCATATATCTTATCATTATACAGATCAAGATCAAGAGGTCCCTTAATCCCCTCAAGATCAATCCTTGAATACTTTGATCTCAATTGCAGGTTACAATCTGCAGGGACCCACAATTCCCCTTTCATATTGAAATCATTATACCTTAACTTTTTGCCGGCTATAAGGTCTATTGTTTTAATACCCATAATATTCACCCTGCTTCTCCAGAACCGGTTCATGATAGTGACAGATCCTTCTGAACTGGTGAATTCAAGATCTTCAATATAGTTACTAAGATAGCTGGCATCTTCCGCTGATTTCATGCTTATATCCACGGTCATAATATATTCAACCTCTCCCTTGTCCCAGGTATGGATCACCAGGTCGCAATCATAATTCTCAAAGACTACATTCGCATCGTTATTCACATTGTATTGCCACTTAAAGCTTTTCTGGATATCCTTTCCCTGTGCAACCGTTGAATTACATATCGCAGCAAAAACCAGTAGGAGGAGGGAGTTACATAATAATTTCATCATTGGCTTCATTATTTCTGATTTTATTGGTTTCTAAAATTACAAGTTCAAGCAGGTGGATCTTTTTTTCGTAGATGTCAAATATGGTATTAATTACCTGCTCATTATTTCCAAGCTCTCCCAGGTCTTTCAATGCCTGGGAATATACCTTATCAAGGTTTTTGATCTCCTCAAACAATTCCTTTATAATACTGTTTTCGGGCACCTGGATTGATCTGATCTCTTTCTGCTTATAGTCCACGAGGGTTTTGTATTCCTGTTCGCGTTTGCCAAGATCAATGTCAATAGCTGTGAGGTTAACTGTCCTGCTGAACCGGTAATCCCGGAACAGATCATTTGCGATATAGCCAAGGGATAAAAGGATGATCGCTATTGCTGCAGCATTTCGTACCTTTCTTAGTATTATCCTTCCCGGTGATCCCATCCTTCTTCCTTGTGAATGTAGGAGATCGGTCCGGATACCTTCCCATATTACCGTATCGTCGGGTGATTCAACATCAAGATGACAGCGCTTGTCATTCAGATATTTTTCGAGATCAGTTAACATATACCTTGTGTTTTAATTTCTTATTTAAGAGTCCCAATGCTCTCCTGTACTGTGTTTTACTTGTCGATTCGGAGATATTCAGCATATCTGCTATCTCCCTGTGCCTGTACCCTTCGAGTGCATGTAATACCAGGACGGTTCTGCTTCCCTCAGGGAGATCCTTAATGGCACTGTGAACGATTGTCGGATCAAGTGTAAGATCCAATTCCTGCTTTTCCTCTTCTTCAAGGTTAAATTCCCTTATATCCTCAAATTGCACCTTTTGCTTCCTCAGGAATGAAATGCAATTATTTATCACGATAGTCTTAAGCCAGCTCCCAAATGCCTTTCTATTGATGAGCTCTTCAAGCCTTTCAAATGCTGATACGAACGATTCCTGAAGAATATCTTCAGCATCCATTTTATTGGCGAGGAACCTGACAGCAATATTATACATTGCTTTAGAGTATTGTTTATAGAGCAGGAACTGGGCCTTAATGTCCCCCTCAAGGCATTTATCAATGAGCCGTTCGTTGATATTTATATCCTTTTCGGTCATTCCTTTAATTTACAGACGAAGTTATTAGAAATAAGTTGAAAGTTCCGGAGTAAATTTCTTCCGGGTTGGATGGATCAATTACCCTGGTAAGGGGTTAATTCTTCAGGTACCGGTTCCTTACGCTTAAGCAACTTAATGTAGGGTATAACCAGGCCATTTTTTGATTCAGATGTTCCGTCGTATGTTATAGTTACTATAGGCACTTTGGTAATTCTTTGAATATCAGATTTTATCGCTTCAGTGATAAGTGACGGACAGCAAAATCCGGGATTGGTCTGAACAAACAGTGAAACGTCAGGATATTTTTCCAGCAGGTAGAATATTTTTAAAAGGTTATCGTATGATTCGCCGGAATGAAAGGGTTTTATGTTGAATTTTGAAAGGTTTTTTTCAATCTTTCTTACGCTGAACTCATGTATCTTACCAAGCCGTTTCTCAAAAGGTTTGTAATATCTTTTTTCAAGCATCATCAGTCCTGACAGGAATGCTCTGAAACCCAGTGCTTCAAGGTTGTGACCCCTGGCTATTCTTCTGCGTATAGCATTTTCAGCAGCGAGTTTTGTATAGTCATTATATGGGGTATTAATTACTTCACCCCCTGCATCTTCGATGGTGGTTATGAGACCCTGGTTCATCACGTCATTATCGCGGACATAGAAGTCGCCGAAGATGGCTACTTTGGGTCTGTTACCCGGCACAATTTCAATTGCATCAAACAATTCATTTATTTCAACACCTGCTTTTTCCAGCGCGTAGTTTCCTTTGAAAGCCCTGATCAGTATTTGCAGGCTTTTTTCTGTAACCGAGTCTGTTCTACCTTTTTCAACCTCATAAGGACGTACATTGCAACCCAGCCGGCGAAGCATACCACCGAACATATAGGCAAAATAGGCATGATAGGTGGTATTAACCGAGATCTCAAGGTGAGATAGCTCCCCGGAATAAATAGCTGAATTCTCAAACCCTTTACCATAACTGTCAAGTATGGTCTTTATATAATATGGATAAAGCCTGATATTGCATGATAGCCTCGTTTCGGTAATCCACAGCATTGTCTTGCCGGGATCAAGGTCATATTTCTCAATATAGTCGATGTAATCCTGGGTAATTATGTTAAGCGGAAGACACTGTCCTGTATTGTGGGCCATGCTTTTCCTTATTGTCAGATCGGATGATTCAAGCAGTTTTGCATTTATTCCGGCGCGCTGAAGATTGGCCACAAGCAGGGGTGAGGTAAGAGGATCCCAGTTGGGGAAAAGCAGTGTCTTGCTGTTGTCGAGTGATTTAAGCGGAGGGGTTATTATTGCCGTCTGAAGAGGAATGGGAGGCTGATCCAGGGCAGAATGATTCTTAAACGACCTGATCGCTGCTTCAATCCTTGTTTCATAACCCACACTTGAGTCGTGGTCGTCGGTCTGCAGAATAAGGTATGGTTTATGATGTTTTTCAAGGATCTTTTTAAAATATTCAATTACAAAGGAATCCGGAGCACATTTAAAAGCCGTTATGAAAACCGGGTACACATTTTTGATACCCGCTGTTGCTCCTGCCGCTTCAAGGATCCTTACTGCGAAGTACCAGGGGAATACCCTTAACAGGTAATCGATTTCTTCAACTCCTCCTGCACTTATCGGAACCATATCCTGGTAAAAGGTTTTATATCCCATTCCCTGGAATATATCAGGTATTCCTTTATTCATACTGGGATCAAGAATGAGATATGGCCGCCCCAACAATACAATTGAAATATCGGGTGAGCCATCTGTCTCCCTGGCAAAGGCCTCCTTCAACCTTAGTTTTTTAGTCCTGTACTCGCTCATTGATTCCTGCCAGGCTGCATTAACGAGGGCGAGGGATAATGGTTCGGGTGAAATCCTTCGCAGATATTTGTGAAGTTCCTTTGCCTGGCTGTCGTGGGATTTCCCGTTATTCAGCAGTGGCACAATAGATTTTCTGTATATCTCCTTTTCGCGCATCAGTGAAGCCACGGAAGAGATATACTGGGTATAATAACAGTACAACCGGTCCTTGTTATCATCTTTTTCGTTCGACTCCAGGTATACCGGTAAAAAAATATGATCGCATCTGTCGGCCAGCCATTCAACATGACCATACATTGCATCAACGGGGGCACAGAATTCAGCGCCGGCAAGCCTCTTACCTTTTCTGACGGCATTCTTTATTCCCTCGCTTGTCACTGTCCTGAATCCCAGCCTGTGAAAGAATGATCTCCACAGTGTAACCTCTTCAATCAGGTGAAGGGCAGCGGGTATCCCGATAATTGGTGAATCACCCTTTCCCTGGCCAGGGATTTCGGCAAACAGCTTCCTGCGCTCTTTGATCAGATCGAATCCGGAACTATTACGTTCAACATAAGCCCTTGTATCATAATCGCGACCGCACAAAAATCCATATGCTATCTTTTCTCCGGATAGTGTGGTCAACCGGATCTTACATCTGTTATTGCAGAGTGTACAAATTTCTGTCTCCACCGGTATCTCCTCACTATAGAGCCCGAAACCCCTGAAAGTTGAGTTCATGACTTTCTCATCGGCGAGGTGAAGGGCAACACCAAATGCACCCGTGAGGTGGCAATATCTGGAAACGAATATTTCCTTCTCAAGCCTGGCCTCGAAAGCCGCTACCAGAGCTTTATTCTTTGCAGTGGCCCCCTGGAAACAGACATTTTCACCAATGGCCCCTTCGGTTGCAACTTTCCTAAGGTAATTCTCCCGAACCGAATGTAGAATACTGGCAAGGCATTCGTCAACTGAAAAACCGGAACTCAGGTAGTTGTTGATGTCTCTTTCCATAAATACTGTACACCGGTCGCTCGACAGTGGTGCAGGTGAATTTTCAGACCTGCCTGAATATTCTTCGAGCGACACACTCAGTTTCGCTGATAGCTCCTCTATAAAACTTCCGGTTCCTGCAGCACAAACAGAATTCATCTCGCTGAATATAACATTCCCGTCGCGCATGAGGGTGAACTTGGAATCCTGCCCGCCAATCTCGATAATTGTATCGGTCTCAGGGTTAAGCTCATATGCAGCCCTGGCATGGGAAGTGATTTCATCAAGGATAATATCCGCACCAGTTATTTTTCCAATAAACTTCCGGCCCGAACCTGTAGTTCCCATTCCAAGGACTTGAAAATTGATTGTCCTCCTGGACAGAAAATTGTCGATAGCCTCAAAAATGGCCTGCATTGCTTTAACAGGCTGCCCGTTGGTATAGGTATAAAAGCCAGCGATCGGCTGCTTCGATTGGCTCATTAGCATAGCCTTTGTACTTGTTGAGCCTATATCGGTTCCCAGATATCCGGAAATACTTTTCCCCGGTTCAACCGGTTCATATATGTCAACCTGTACATCGGAGTGGTGACTGACATATACAGAAGTGAATATTTCACTGTCGCCGGAATTGAAGTCCGGATAATAACTTAAACTGAGCTGGAGAGGGGAATGAAAGTACTCCTTCTTCTTCAGATCGCATTCGATGATATCCGACAGCGATCCTAATCCTGCAGGGGATGAATTCACCTTATCCCTTATTGCCTGAAGAGCTGCCCCAATAGCTCCGAAAAAATTTGAATGGGGATGTACTTCAAAAGTTGTTTGCAGCAGATCCTCAAGATGTCTTCTCACAACCGGATTCAATGAAACTCCTCCTGCAAATACAATTGGTTCACGGATACTGGCGTCACTGAAGAGGGTGTCTGCAATATTCCTGGCAAGCCCCTGGCACAGGCTGTCGCAAATTGCCTCAAGGCTGTATCCTGCCTGTTGTGCATGTATCAGATCGGTTTTGGCAAATACTGCACACCGTGATGCTATGCCCGGGATCTCCTCCCTGTTGCGGTTGGCTATTTCACAAAGCTGCTCAATACCCATAAGCTTGAGTCTGCCTGACTGTTGATCAAGGAAGCTGCCGGTTCCGGCAGCACATGAGGTATTGGTAACCGTATTCATATAGTTACCCTCTCTGTCAAAATTTATGAGGTGGAACCTGGCTGCACCAATATATAGCAAAGCGCCGGGTAACTCATAGAAATGTTGTGCTGCTTCAATTATTGAAGTCAGCGAATCATGGTAGGGAACCTTTTTGCTGAAGATCCTGTTACCGGAAACATGGGCAACCGCTCTGACCGATGAGAGATCGAAGCCGGTTTCCATCTCAAGAAGTGTCTCTGTTATCCTGCCCTTATGAAACCTGTAGCCTGAGTTGATCACTGAACCGTCATGGTCCAGCTGAACCATTGAAATTGCTACAGAACCTGTGTCAATACCCAGGAAGGTCTCAGGCATACTTTCGGGCATTTATAATGCATTCACAATATACTAAACTTGGACCTTATCTCTCTTCTGTAGGATATGATATTTATGCGGTGACCTATTTATCAACAAACCTTTCAGCTGACTCGCTGTATCTGTTGCCTGATATGTGTTGCGCTATTTCATTCAGTTGCTGAATCTCATCATCTGAAAGTTCAATTTCGACCGACCCAATATTTTCATTCAGGTATTTACGGCTTTTCATACCGGGGATTGGTACAATATCATTTCCCTGATGAAGAAGCCAGGCAAGAACAAGTTGTGATGGCTGAATATTGCGTGAACATGCAATCTGCTCCACCTTGCCTACAAGTTTCAGGTTCATTTCAAAGTTTTTACCCGTGAACCGTGGTTGATTCTTTCTGAAATCATCATCAGAGATAGTATCCATATTCCTGATCCGTCCGGTGAGCAATCCCCTTGAGAGAGGGCTGAAAGCCACAAAACCAATACCCAGTTCCCTGCAGGCACCTATAATATCCGGCTCCACATCACGGGTAAACAGTGAATATTCAGATTGGAGAGCCGTGATCTGATGAACGGCGTTTGCCCTGGCCAGTGTTCTGGCAGATACTTCGGACAGGCCGGTAAATCTAACCTTCCCTTCACTTACCAGATCAGACATTGCTCCGACAGTATCTTCTATCGGGACATTTTTATCGAGGCGGTGCATATAGTAGAGATCGATATAATCTGTTTTCAGCCTTTTCAGACTTTTATGACATGCCTCCCTGACATAGGCCGGGTCGCACCTCACATTCATCTTACTATCAGGTCCGTATAAATATCCGAACTTGCTTGCCAGTATGACCTCCTTTCGTTTGCCGGAAAGAGCTTCAGCAACCAGTTTCTCGTTGTGCCCCTTACCATACACATCGGCTGTGTCGATAAAGTTTATACCAAGCTCAATTGATTCATGAATGGTTGCAATTGACTCCTTCCTGTCTCCTTTACCATATGCTCCCGACATTCCCCAGCAGCCCAGTCCTATCGCGGACACATCCAGTTCTCTTAACTTCCTTTGTTTCATCTGTTTAAAATTTTTGCCATGAAAAAATCCAACAAAAATTTTCACACATTCAGGAACCACTCCTTTCAGTCGTTCTCACAAGAAAATTTCAATCATTCTTGTTTGTGAAAATATAATGCTTCAAATTTTCATGTTCGTTTCATAATATTTTACAGATAGGTCCTCTATTTATTAGTAAAAGTAGGATAATTTGAGTTTATTTAATCCTCCTTCGCGTTCCGCTACGGCGGACGAGAAGTTATGGTTTAATTGGCTACGCCGAGCTCCCCACCAGTCGGCAGGTCGGTTCACCGGGGCTTGCCCCGGAAAAAAGGGTCCAGGGCTTGCCCTGGGGTTTAATACCATTTAATAAGGGATCAGGCTCCGTTGGCGGTCTTTAATATTGGGACCATGATTAACTAGTAATACCAATTATACTATAATGGATAAACATTTAAGGATTAGCTTAAGGTCATATCTTGTATTCCTCTCTGTATTGATCTTTTCTCTTTTTTCGGTTCTCAAGGCACAAACCACAGCCAAGATCCTGAATCGATTCGATGATCCCTCAAGCATCGATCCACTCAATATTCAGATTAACGATTTTAATTCGGAAGATTTTCAGCCCCTTAAGATGGTTGCAGATGTGGCATATTCGCAAAAGAACTATCTTGAGGCTGCCCGGATCTATCTATATATCGTTAATAAGAACAGTGACGATTGTGAGAGTTATTATAAAATTGCCTGTTGCTACGGAAACATGGATATGGCAACACAGGCTATCAATTTTCTTATAATGGCAATTAATGCCGGTTATAATAATTTTGAGAAAATCAAAACGGAGAAGGCATTTGAATTATTGGAGAAAGATCCGGCAGTAAGGGCTCAATTAAGCGAGGTGGAACAATATGGATTCAATTTTGGCCGGTCGGCCTATTTTAAGGTTACAAAGTTCGAAAAATGCAGGTTGTTCTTTCCCGATGAATATGATCCGGATAAAGAGTATCCATTGGTTATAGGGTTGCATGGCAATGGTGGCAACGCGCTCGAATTTTCAAGGTTATGGAGCGAGATAAAAGATCTGAATGTCATTTATGCTGTACCTGAGAGTCCTTACAATTATTCAACAAACGGGGGGGCATTAACTCAGCAATATACCTGGGGTATTCCGGAGAGGGATGAAAAACTCTGGGAAATTGCTGATACATTAATTACCGGATATATATCTGATATTGCATCCGGAATGAAATCAGATTATAAGATCAGCAGCACAATTATCCTTGGCTTTTCGCAGGGAGCTGCCTATGCATATGCTACCGGGATAAGATATAATGATAACTTTGACGGATTGATATGTTTTGGGGGCCGGATACCGTCAGTTGAGGATTATCCCTGGTTGCTTTCATCCAGGGAGCTTGAAGAGAATAATGATCTGAAAGTATTTATCGCTCATGGCACAAGTGACATGGCCATAAATATATCCGAAGCCCGCAATTCGTTCCGCACATTAAAGAAATACGGGTATAATACGAAATTCAGGTCATTTGAGAGTGGCCATTATGTCCCCGGCGATATTCTAGTTGAAGCAATTAAATGGATGGTAATAACAGATTAAATCATTGATGGTTTTCTTGTTATACGTAATTAGCCCATAAGCACTGCCTGCCGGTTTACCTGTCTGCTTACAGGCAGTCCGGGAGGAGTCATGGCAGGCCGGCATGCACCGATCTTAATACTTCCCCACCGACACCATCGGTTCCCCCTCGCTCATCGGAGGAGTGGCAATTATATAGAGGATAATACCATCGTATGGTGATTTCACCTCCTGGAGCATGTTCCCGAAATAATCGGTCAGATAGCCCACTAATTCTCCTTCCTGTACATGGTCGCCTCGTGACAACAGTGGGTAAAACAGTCCCTGTTCATGTTCCGAACGGATGATCTGGTACTCCTCTACCCATACAGACTCAAACAGGATATCGGGTTCTCCGTCTAATATTCCCAGGTGCTTCATAATGTTGTAGTTGCCTCTCATTACTTCAAGTACATCTTCTTCATCAGAGCCACCAAGTTTACCAATTTCAGTGGATATGGCCGGTTTACCCCTGAGCAGTGCGGTATTACTGACATACATTGAATTTTCAATGTCTTTTGTCCTTCCGGTCTCATGAACTATCACCTTAAGGTTAAAACTGACCGCCAGCCCCCGCGTCTTAAGATCTAATTCTTCATTACCTGTTTCGGTGCAATAGAGGTATCTCATCAGGTCTTCGTTTCCGTCGCCACAGTGATTATCTATAAGGTAGTCGCACTGGTCAATCACCTCCCTGGTCAGGTGATATGCCATCCTTTCTGAACTGGTGCCATCAATTTTACCGGGGAATACGCGATTGAAATTCTCCCAGTCGAAAGGGTTATAATAGACCGTTCTTTTCAGAAAAGAGGGAATATTAGCCACATGCACAATTATTACTTTCCCTGTAACCATCGAAGGATCGAGCTGCAGTGACAGGCGAGTCATAGCCAGTATCGGAGGATATTCATACCCATGAACTCCGGCAAAAAGTGCAAGAACCGGTCCCTCTTCATATCCGTTGATAACCGTTACCGGTATCCTGACCTCTTCACAGTCGCTGCCGGCAGGAACAATGATATAGCCTGATCTTTTTTCGCCACGCGAGGTTACTATTTCCCCAACCTTGAATTGATCCTGTCCGCAGGAATCAGAAAGGCTGCTAATAAGCAGGGCAATAGTAATTAGTAATGTAAGTTTCAGTTTCATAGTTTGATAGGAGTTTAAATGTTGATTCGTTGATTCGTTGATTCGTTGATTTCCTGCCTGCCGCAGGCAGGGTTGATTCGTTGATTTCCTGACTGCTGTCGGGCAGTGGTTATTTCCTGACAGAGGTCCCTGTCAGAATAGCATGATGGACAGGAATGTCTGAACACCATTAGTGAAATTCCAGATCCTCAGATTCTCATTTGGTCCATGCTGGTTATTATCGGGATTAACCAGTGGTACCAGTACCGCCGGTATATCAAGGGCACTGATGAAAGGGGCTATCGGGACAGTACCACCCATAATCCGTACAACAACAGGTTCCTCTCCGGTTCCGGTACTTATTGCAGTGGTAAGCCAGTTTCCAATTTCTGAATTTATCTCGGTGCGGAAAGGGAGCCTTGCACTACCGGCCGATTCAAACCTGACTATCCATGATCTGGTAAGCCTCTCCTCCTCTGTAGGTTCCCTGTCGATCACATAACATCCCTGGGCCCCGATGTGCTCCCTGACCAGCCTGACCAGCCTGTCAGGATCGACCTCGGGTACAAGCCTGATGTCAATTGCGGCAACAGCTATGTCGGGCACAATGGTACGGACCTGACTTCCAATCCAGGCTGACTGGAGTCCCCTGACATTGAGCGATGGGTACTGAAGTGATTCCTGATAGAACCTGCCAACCTTTTCCGGCTCCGATATGCCTATCACCTCATTAATGGTTACCGGATCATCAGGCACCCCACGCAGAATTGCCAGCGTCTCATCATCTATGTTGATGCCGTCATAAAAGCCGGGAATAACAACCCTTCCCTCCCTGTCTTTCATACTGGCAAGGATATGCGACATCATAAATGCCGGGTTTGGGGCATAGTTCCCGTAGTGGCCACTGTGCTGTGCTGTTCTGGGGCCATATACGGTAAGGTTTATTCCAACAAGTCCACGGCCGCCAAATACAATTGTTGGTCTGCCGGTAACATGTATCGGACCATCATTTATTATCATGAAGTGGGCAAGGAGCTTATCGCGGTATTTCTCAACTGCGGGCGGCAGTTGCTGCGAGCCTTTTTCCTCCTCACCATCAAGGATCACCTTCAGGTTGATCTGTGATTTGCCTCCAAATTCGCTGTCGATTATATCCACTGCATTCAGGAACATTATTATCGGTCCCTTGTCATCTGAGGAGGATCGTCCGAATATTCTCCACTCCGGGTCAAACCCCCTGTTCATATTATCCCATGGAATTGTAATCCATTCATCATTCTGTATCTCTTTCAACACAGGCTTATAGGGATCATCCTGATACCATTTTGACGGATCGACTCCCTGTCCGTCAAAATGCATGTAGAACAGAACGGTTCTTTCAGCTCCTTCGAATTTACGTTCGGCCAGGAAAAGCGGAGTATTGTATGTTTCAAGTATCTCAGTGGTGAATCTTCGCTTCCTGAAAGCGGCGGTGAGCCATTCGACATTCTTTTTTATGTCCTCCCTGACAAGTGCATCGTTCGGCAGACTGAGAAATGATACCAGCTCAGTGATGCCTTCAATTGTCATGCCGGTACTCAGGGATTTTAACTGCGCCGCATCCTGTGCACAGGCCGGGGGAAATAATATCAGGAATATTGCTCCTGTCAAATAAATTTTTTTCATACCTGTGGAGTTTATCTGCAAATCGATATCAAATCCGAAGATAGCTTTTTTAGTCAGAAATCTGAGGTCGAAAAGATGATACTTGAATGGGAGAGATGGGATTTTTAAATTCTTTTAACATTCAGATTGATTAAAAACATACTGCAGGAGTATCTGTGTTAGGATATCTTTTAATAAGTTTACCTGAATTATTACCTAAAACTGAAATAATGAATACTAAAAGAGCTTTAGTGTTGTTACTGGCATTTATGCCATTTATCCTGTCGGGACAAAAAAAACCTCTTACCCATGCCGATTATGACGGATGGAAGAATCTTAGCAGTTCATCAATTACAGATGATGGCAGATGGATCAATTATGAGATAAACCCGCAGGAAGGTGATGGAAATCTATATCTCTATGATGTAAAGGGTGCCGGTCTTGAGTCGTTCGAGAGAGGCTTTGGCTCCTCATTTTCGGGGAATACGGATTTTTTTGCCTATCTGATCAAACCCACCTTTGCTGAAACCAGGCAGGCAAAAAAAGATAAAAAGAAGCCTGATGAGATGCCAAAGAATAATCTTGGTATAAAGGTACCGGGCAGCGACCAGGCAGATATTGTTGAACGGGTAAAATCGTTCAGGGTCGGTGCAGATGGCGGATCATGGATAGCTTATCTCATGGAAAAACCTCTTCCCGAGAAGAAGGAAGAAGGAAGCAATAATGAAGAGGCAACACCCGGGCAGGGAGGAAGGGGAGGAGGAATGAGACCTCCTGCCGGAGGAAGAGCCGGAGGAGGTGCCGCGGGCGGAAATGGCCAGGATGTTGAAGGAACTGATCTGGTGATAAGGAATCCTGTAGAGAACTTATCCCATACATTCAAAGATGTAACTGATTATGTGGTTTCTGATGATGGATCTGCATTTGGCTTCGTTCAGGTAACAACAGATTCAACTAAGATCAATCATTATAAGGTAACTTTATTTAATGCCGGTACGGAGGCAACAAATGAGATCTTCAATGGTGACGGAGCACTTAAAAACCTTACTCTTTATGAAGATGGCAGCAAACTGGCATTTCTTTATACCAGTGACACATCCAAGGTGAAAGTTTATGACCTTCTCTACTCTGATGGAGCTATGGCTAATAAAATAATAGGCACTGAAACGGCAGGAATGCCCGAGGGTTGGTCGGTGAGTGAGAATGGCAGCCTGCAGTTTTCTGAATCGGGAAACCGCATCTTCTTCGGCACCAATGAGAAGCCTGCTGAAGAACCCGAAGACACACTCCTTGCCGATGAGAAGTACAGCCTTGATATCTGGAGCTGGCATGATCCTATCCTGCAGCCTCAGCAAAAAATAGATCTTTCAAGAGATAGACGGAAATCCTATCTGGCAGTATATCATATCGCAGAGAAGAAGATGATCCAACTGGCCGACGAGGAATTGCCGGATGTAACGGTATTCATGAACAGGAATAGTGATCTTGCGCATGGTTCCTCAAGTCTGAAGTATCGGATGATGACCTCCTGGGATGCAAACCGCTACACCGATCACTATCTGGTGAATGTAAAGAATGGCGGGCGCAAACTGTTGCTTGAGGCTGCTCCATCAACGGTAAGTTTTTCCCCATCAGGGAAGTGGATGCTCTACTGGTGCATAGAGACAAAGAGCTGGCTGGTACAGCCAACTGCAGGTGGTGAGGCAATTAATCTCACAAAGGGTCTGGATGTACCATTTTATGATCTGCTGCATGATACTCCCAGTGAACCTCGTCCCGAAGGTGTTTCCGAATGGATCGAAGGTGAAAGGTATCTGCTGATATATGACAGTTATGATATCTGGAAGATGGATGTGACAGGAGCTGAGAAACCTGTGAATCTCACCAATGGATTTGGCAGGAAAAACGATATGCAGTTCAGGTACAATTCACTTGAAGGCGGTGGCGGAGGGGTCCGTGGCCGTGGATTTGGCGGTGGAGGTGCAAGAGACCGCGACAAATTCTACCTTGAAGAAACAGAGACGATCTACCTGAATGCTTTTCACAATCAGACAAAACAATCAGGATTATATACCGTCAGGGTGAACAGGCCGGCAGATCCGGTGAAAATTGACCTGGGAGACTATTCATACAGGTCGGTAGTTAAGGCAAAGGATGTGAATAAGCTGATCTTCCAGAGAGGTGATTATGTCAACTACCCTGAGCTTTATGTAAGCGATATGAACCTGGCCAATGCTGTTAAGATATCGAATACGAACCCACAGCAGGCTGATTATAACTGGGGTACCGTTGAACTGGTGGAATGGATGTCGTTTGACGGACAGAAGTTGCAAGGGCTTCTATACAAGCCGGAAGACTTTGATCCTTCGAAAAAGTATCCTATGATCGCCTATTTCTATGAAAGGAGCTCGCAGGGACTTCACAGCTATGCAGCTCCATCACCCAGCGCATCAACAGTTAACAGGACATATGCTGTAAGCAACGGATATCTTGTCTTTGTTCCGGATATTCCTTATGTTGAGGGCTATCCCGGACAGAGTTGCTATAATGCCGTGGTAAGTGGTACCTACTCGATGCTTGATCAGTTTGATTTTATTGATCCTGACAGGCTTGGTCTTGACGGACAGAGTTGGGGAGGATACCAGATCGCTTACCTGATAACACAAACAGACCTTTTTACCTGTGCATTTGCAGGAGCACCTGTTAGCAATATGACCAGTGCATATGGGGGCATAAGATGGGGATCAGGGATGAGCAGGATGTTCCAGTACGAGGAGACACAGAGCCGGATAGGGGCAACCCTCTGGGAGAGGCCATTGCATTATATTGAGAATTCACCGATCTTCTTTGTCCCAAAAATAAATACCCCGGTACTGATAATGCATAATGACGAAGATGGTGCAGTTCCCTGGTACCAGGGCATTGAATTCTTTGTGGCCCTCAGGCGTCTAGGCAAACCGGCATGGTTGCTTTCATACAATAATGAGGATCATAATCTTACGAAAAGACCAAACAGAGAGGACCTTTCAGTAAGAAAAATGCAATTCTTCGATCATTATCTTATGGGTGCCCCAATGCCTTACTGGATGGCGAATGGAATTTCGCAGGAGGAGAAGGGCAAGATAGATGGATATGAGTTGATGAAAAAACAGGAGTAAATAGTTCATATACCTCATTAATATATAGTTTATAACTATTTATTGTTGTTAATAATGTTGTCCGGATCGGTTTGATTTGAATAGGTAAAAAACGGAAATTCGAATCGAAAAGGGTAGTTATTAACAAAAATGAAAGCGACCAGGCTATCAAGATATCTTATAATGCTCCTCCTGGCTCTGAACACAGCCGGTATTCACGGGCAACCTGCCGGTAAAGAGGTAATAGCCCGAAACGGGGATGGGATACATAAGCTTCTGAAGGATCATGGCCTTGATCCGGCAGGGTATACAGAAAAATTCATTGAGCTGAATAATGATAATATAGGCAGGAATAATTCCCTGTTCGTCGGGCGGAAATATCTTATCCCTGAGACTGTTGCACAACCTTCTGGCAGTGGTGGCACTACCGGTTCAACGAAGTATCCTGTTCGTGAATATGCAATTTTCGGAGAAGATTATTCACGCGTTGAGATCACGGATAACGACCTGTCGGGTACAATATATTACCTGATGTCAGGACATGGCGGGCCGGATCCGGGCGCAAACGGGAAATATGGGACCTTTACACTCACCGAAGATGAGTATGCCTATGATGTTACTCTGAGGATTGCAAGGAACCTCATACAGCATGGAGCGCTTGTTTATCTGATAACCCGTGATAATAATGACGGGATCCGTGACAGGAGTATACTGCCGGTCGACAGTGATGAAAAGTGCTATCCCTCTGCACCCATCCCTGTTAGCCAGACTGCCAGGTTGAGGCAGAGAACCAATGCAGTTAACAGGCTGTATGCACAACATAAAGGAAATTACCAGAGACTTATTGTGCTGCACCTCGATAGCCGCAGCAAAGGCGAGAACATTGATGTATTCTTTTACCACCATAGTAACAGCAGGCCAGGCAAGCGTCTTGCAGATAATATTCATGACACCTTCAGGGAAAAATACAGGAGGTTCCAGCCAAACAGATCGTACAGGGGAACAGTTACCACAAGAAGTGGATTATATGTGGTAAGAAATACAGATCCGCCAACAGTCTTCATTGAACTTGGAAATATATCAAATACCAGGGACCAGCTCAGGTTTGTTTTATATGATAACCGGCAGGCTCTGGCCAACTGGATAACCGAAGGAATAATAACTGATTATTTAAACCGTTAAATATTCAACTGCTGTAGCAGAAGCTAAAGCGGCAAAAACAAGTTACCGG
>Ga0307378_10002491_pt1 | contig 28127 bp, 16 predicted proteins | sample UN1MG_FD_202238 | JGI IMG/M metagenome (GOLD analysis project Ga0307378, IMG submission 202238) | Soil microbial communities from Risofladan, Vaasa, Finland - UN-1 | ecosystem: Environmental > Terrestrial > Soil > Coastal area > Acid sulfate soil | place: Finland: Risofladan, Vaasa | collected... | reverse complement strand
TACACATTGTATCCACAGAGCATCCTTGTTTGGTACGTAGATTCCAGGTAATTTAGGACCTCCCGTGCCGTTGGATTGAGGTTCGGGTTAACCGGCTCAATGCAAAAAGCATCAGCAAGGGAACAGAATCCTATGAACACGGCTGCTATAAATACCCTGCAAACACGCATCAGTGCCTCCTTTCGATTTCAACGGTCACTATTTCCTCTCACCGCTGGCATCTTCTATCTTCGAAATACCGTTGACCGCAAGCGCCTTGCGGACAGCAAAGTAATCCTCGCGCGAAACTGTTTTGCCCATAGCTCCTATCGCTTCAGCAATCTGGGGCCGGCTCTTGATTCCGACGACCGCGACATCTATGCCTAGATGCATCAGCGTGGCTACCAGGACCAACTGATAAGTTGAAAGGTGGTACTTCTTCGCCAGTGGCTCCAGGCTTTGCACTGCTGCTGCAATTTTCCGGAAGCGTTCGCCCTGAAAATCGGGCAGATACCTGCGAAAATCGGTGAAGGTTTCACTGCCTGTGTATTTGCCCGTAAGCAGTCCCTTGTGCATAGGCGAATAAACCATCACACCGATCTTTTCCGCTTCACAGTAGGGTAAGAGATCTCTTTCTATTTCCGTATTTATAAGACTATAGCAAGGTTGAACCGCATCATAGGCTCCGAAACGCCGCTGCGAGCGAATCTGCTCCACCGTGTGATTGCTCAGACCATAACTGCGAATCTTTCCTCGCTTCTTCAATGAATCCATAGCCTCAGCCACATCCGCTAAAGGCGTCAACAGGTCGAACATGTGAAGCAAATAAAGGTCTATTGTTTCAATGCCCATGCGCTGCAGCTGCAGGTCGCAGCGTTGACGTATATGGGCCGGCGAGAGGTCCGGGTAGCGCGATCCATCCGGATTGAAGTGGTTGAATACCTTCGTACAGATAACGACGGTCTCGCGGGATTTGTCCTTCAGAAATTCTCCGAGAACTGTTTCGGCGTAACCATCTCCATAGGCGTCTGCGGTATCAAAGAAGTTTATCCCGGCATCGTAAGCCGTTTTCATAGCGGCTAATATGTCTGTTTTGGACTGTTCGCCCCAGAAACGAGGGCTGAGTTGCCATGTGCCGAAACATATTGGTGAGACTTCCAGCCCCGTGGCACCAAAGATAATGCGATGGTTCATTACAAAAAGTCCCTTAATCGAGATTTCCGTATATGACACTTAGCAGCACCGTTAAGCTTCTTTATATTTCATTAGAGTATCAAATTTACCTGATGAAAACAATAAAAGTCTGTATAATACAGATACAGCAGTGCACATTTAGCGCTCCGTAGACAAATGTATTCTTTAATTATGTCTTTCAATTAGATAAAGGCTTGTTGAACAAGTGAGCCAGACAAGTTCTGTTGTTGAGATAAGTGAGGAAGAAAATGGTAAATGAAGCCTTTGGCGGGGACAAAAAGCTCCCAATGAACTCTTTGTTGGCCAGATATGAGCGCAGGCTAATCGACAGTAACGTAGCCCGCTTCCCCGATTGGGTAGAAGGTTATCATTTGACGTTGACCACCCTTGCCTGGTCTTCTGGCCTGATTATTTTCGGGTGGCTGGCGAGGAATAATTATTATTGGTTGTGCGGTTCGTCAACGATGCTGTTTTTGCAGTGGTTCACGGATTCTTTCGACGGCGCATTGGGCAGATATAGAAATACGGGTATACCAAAGTGGGGCTACTACATGGACCACTTTCTGGACTTTGTGTTTATGAGTTCGGTGTTGATAGGTTATTCATTTTTGCTTGATGGCTCAAACAGGCAGATTATCTACCTGTTGATACCTGTTTCCGGCTGTTTCATGGTAAGTTCATACTTAGCCTTTGGGGCGACCAATGAATTCAAGATAACATATTTAGGGACCGGGCCGACAGAGATACGGATTTACTTCATTATATTAAACTGCCTCATGATATTATTCGGCATAGGTTGGATTGAGAAAATCCTGGTCTATATTCTTATCTTATCAATTGCTGTTCTATGCATAGTCGTGTATAGAACGCAAAAATACGTTTGGAAGATAGATATGGCGGAGGAAAGGGCGAGGAAATATGAACAACAAGGCATGGCAAAAGAAGAGTAGTCAACTGCTTTTTCGCAAACGGGCTGAGGCTGAAAGGAATCCTAATGAAGAAGGGCATATTTTGAGAGACACAACCAGGACTCAGAAGGAAGTACCTGCATTATGAACCAATCAGCTAAAACAATATCGATCCTGCTTGCAATTTGTTCATTGATCCTATTTGCGAGTGTCTGTTCTGCCGACGGACCATACCGGGCCAACTGGGAATCACTAAAGAAAATCCCTGTGCCACAGTGGTTCGACGACGCCAAGTTAGGCATATTTAGCCACTGGGGACCTTACAGCGTAGCCGGTTTTCGAGCCAAATACGGCTATTCCGAGCACTTCGCACAGTTTCTTTACCGCAGGCCCCAGGAGCATAAGAAATTTATGATGGAGACTTTTGGCGGGATGCCGCCGAATTTTGGGTACAAGGATTTAATTCCGTTCTTTAAGGCCGAGAAGTTTGATGCAGATGAATGGGCCGAACTCTTAAAGAAAGCTGGTGCTCAATATGTCATCCCTGTTGGCGAACATCATGACGGATTTGCGATGTGGGACAGTGAATTGACGCAGTGGGATGCAAAGGAAAAAGGGCCTAAGCGCGATGTCATCGGAGAACTTGAGAAGGCCGTTCGCGCACAAGACATGCAATTTGGCGTATCATATCACCGCGAACGTCACTTTGGCTTTTTTGGGAATCCGAAACACGCCGCCAAAGTTAAACCGCATGCGGTCATTGAACAGGAAATTGCCGCTATGCCGGAATGCAGTGACCTTTATGGCCCCTTCGGTCTTACTAACAAATTTATCGAAGACTATATAGCCCGTTGGAAGGAGATTGAAAGAAAATACCAACCGGACTTTATGTGGATCGACGATATTCCCGTTTTCTACAATGATAAGGGGCCGCAGGTGGAGAAGTTCCGCGATGCGCTAAAACAAATGATTGCTGATTATCTCAACCAGGCTCAGTCATGGGGAAAACCTGTCTATCTCAACAACAAGGGCAAAAGGGCCAATTGGCCTGACGGTGTGGGTTGTCGTTCTGCGGATAATATGGCGATGAACAGCGTCGGCCCAAAGTGGGAAAATCCGGCGACTCTCGGGCATTCCTATGCTTATTGCCGCGAGGAAGATGAACAGGACCAATATAAATCAGTGACCACTCTTGTCCATTTGTTGTGTGACGTAGTCAGCAAGAACGGCACCTTGCTGCTCAACATTGGCCCAAAAGCTGACGGTACTATTTCTGAAAATCAGAAAAAACGACTGCTGGGAATCGGCCAGTGGCTGGAAGTTAACGGCGAGGCAATTTATTCAACTCGTCCATGGGTCACGTTCGGTGAGGGACTGACTGACATTTCTAAAAGCAATGGACACCTCGGGAACAAAGATTTTTCTACGTATGCTGCAGAAAATATTCGCTTTACTCGTTCGAAGGATAACAAGATTATTTACGCGATCTTCATGAATTGGCCCAGTCAGGGAAAGAAGGTTATTGTTCGGTCTTTTGCCAAAGATGCAGCCGGCGCGATGCTAAAAATAAAGAATGTAAGCCTGCTCGGTTACAGCAAATCAATCCAATGGAGCCGTTCGAACCGAGGACTGCTCTTGAAAATGCCGGCCGTGTCTGCAAATCCACATGCCAATGTTTTCAAGATCGAACTTCAGTAGAAACTCGTGAGGGGAACAAGTTTTGTAAACATAGATGTTTCAGAAAGGTAAAGTAACGACAGACCAAGCAGGATTGAAGCAGGTGTATCTTTCAGGATGGTTGTTGACATGAGAACATAATTTTCCTACCGTATTTGCAAGAGAGTGCAATTATTATATATTTGCGCACACTGATTTGCTGAGCAAAGAAACTGTGATGCAGGTGAGCCGAGCCCATAACAGGAACCATAAAAAACAATTTAAGGAGTAGGCTTCATGCTAAGAAGAATGACACGTACATGCGTGCTCTTGTTGATTGCAGCACTATCGGCGGTGAACTTCTGTTTTGCCGGACAGAAAGTAGCGATCACCGGTGTGGATGATGACCCTCAGATTGCCTTCGCAGTGAGAGATATCAAAGAGGCTTTACAGAAGTCCGGTTATGAGTTCGTTGACCGAGATGCGGAATTTCACATTATCTTTAGGCTCTTCGAACCCGGCATGGGACCTCAGTCATTCAGAATCCAAAAGGAAGCTGATCGTGGCGTCTGTATAACGTACGGGGATTCACTCGGCGCGATGTATGGTGGTCTGGAACTGGCTGAAATGATCACACTCGGCGGGGGACTTGATGCTGTACAGGAGAAGGCCCGCAAGCCTTACGTGTTCAGGCGCGGACTCAAATTCAATATCCCCTTTGATGCCCGTTCGCCCAGTTACGACGACACCGGTACGGCCGCACAAGAGAATATCCCGGTGATGTGGGATTTCAGTTTCTGGCAGGGATTTCTGGATACTATGGCGCGAAACCGCTACAACGTGCTGACGCTCTGGACCAACCACCCTTATCCGGGACTGGTGAAGCTGGACAAGTATCCCGGCATTGGCTACGATGACGTTTGTGTCCTCGATGAGACGGTCGACACAGGTACCGATCGTCACTTCAATAACCTGGATATCTACGATCCAAACAACTTCAAGGTAGTCAAAAAGATCTCCCTAAATGAAAAAATAGTCTTCTGGAACCGGGTTTTCGATCACGCCGAAGCTCGTGGTATCGAGATTTACATCTTTCACTGGAATATCTACACCTTTGGTGCAAAGGGAAAACACGGAATCAACGATAATCCCGACAATAAGAAAACCATTGAATACATGCGCTATTGCATTGGGGAATTCCTAAAGACCTATCCCCAAGTCGACGGAATCGGGGTCACTGCCGGTGAGCATGTGGATAAACAACTTGTTAAGAAGGTCGGCGGTATAGAGCAGTGGCTCTGGCGTACCTATGGTCAGGGTGTCATGGATGCAAAGCGAGCAAATCCCGAACGCAAGCTTCGCTTCATCTTCCGTCAGCATCAGGCCAATCTCGGCAGGATCGTAGACGCTTTCAAGGACTTCGATGGTCCTTTTAATACAGGTCATAAATACGCCCGGGCCCGCCTCTATTCGACAACCACATCACCTTATCTCGATATTGAATACAGAGAGGATCTGGAGCGACACAAGGTGCCATGCTGGTTGAACTTGCGTAACGATGATCTTTTCGTATTTCGCTGGGGAGATGCCGATTACGTACGCGAATTCCTTCAGAACGTACCTCGTGATTTGATGCGGTTTGAAGCCGGCTTCTATATGGGACCGGACGGCTTTGTCTGGGGTCGCGAATTCATCTGCAAGGATCCTGACCTATCAGGCGAACTGGAAGTCAACAGACACTGGTATCGTTTTATGCTTTGGGGTCGGCTGGCTTACGACCTGACCCTGACCCGTGACTTTTTTGAAAAACGTTTGAAGAATCAATTCCCGCAAGCTGAACCTGCCCTGCTTTACGAAACTTGGGCGGCCGCGTCCCAGATTGTTCCCCAGGTTAATCGTTTCTTCTTCCGAGTAAATGACTTTCAATTCTCCCCCGAAGGCTGTATCTACAATCAAGGTTTCCTACCGGTGGACCAGTTCTTTCAGCATCCTCCCCTGCGGGGTTCCGGGATTCTCTCGGTGCAGGAATATGCGTCATCGGTTATCAAGGAAGAAGCGTTTGATGGGATTACGCCCATGGAGGTGTCAGACAACATAGACAAGCTGGCGGAAAAGGCACTAAATGGTGTTAAGACCTTGAGAGAAAATCCCGCCACCAATAAAGAGTTGGCCGCTACCTTAACGGATATAGAATCCATGGCCTACCTTGGCCGTTACTACGCTGACAAGATACGCGGCGCGGCCGATCTGGCAGTATTTCGCGCGGACAAAAACCGCCAGGAACATCGTCAAAACGCGGTTCGCCATCTGACCGACGCAGTCAAGGAGTGGGAAGCTTACGCTCGGATAGCCACGAGCCAGTACAAACCGCAGCTTTTCTCGCGCAGCCATTACATGGACTGGTGGCGAATCCTGGAGGAGGTAAAGAAGGAAGTCGATCTGGCCAGGTGAATTATTCATATTGCATTAACTGATTTTATTTAATACCAGATAATCTTACAATATAGTAATAAAGCAGATGAGTTAAAAAAGTCACATGAGAAAATTGTTGCTCACCATAACCTGCGTCTCTTTACTTTGCTTGAAAGTGGGCCAAACCGCGGCCCAAGATGTCACTACGGATTGCAGTAAACTCCATGACGCCATCTCCGACTTAGTCGAAACATTCGGTAGTCGCTACCCCAAAGGACCAAATTATCTTGACCGTCTGCGACGTGTCGAAGGTCGTCTCCGACATGGTGATACGGCTGCTGTGCGGGAACTCGAAACGCTGCGTCGGGAAGCTCTTCTGGCGAATCCCCTGCTCACGGAGCTACCTGGCATACTGATGGTCAAGCGCAGGCCTAAGGACTTGAAGAAAGATGGGATATTTACGGCCGAGGACACACTAATCGGCTATTCCGCAGGATTGGGCCGCGATATCGGCATGCCGTCCAATCACGAGTGCAATGCTTCCTTGGAGCGAAAAGGATACGATAACGAGCTTTGCCTGCTTTCGCCGGCTGCTCCTGATGGCAGGCTAAAGACCGTCTATCGCCCGGACGACGGCGGATACGTCGGTGAGCTTGATCTCCACGTCGGTGGCAAACGCCTGTTATTCACTAAATCCGACACTGTGAACTGGAAGCTCTGGGAAGTGAGTGTTGATGGAACACAGGTGCATCAGGTCTCGCAAATGCCGGACGATGTGGACGCAATGGACGGCTGCTATTTACCGAACAGCAGGATCGTTTTCGGATCAACAGCCTCATACCAGTCGGTTCCCTGCTGGCACGGTCGTAAGCGCGTCAGCAACTTATATGCGATGGATGAGGGCGGCTCGAACGTCCGCCAGCTATGCTTTGATCAAGATCACGACTTCCATCCCGTCGTTCTCAACAGCGGGCAAGTGCTTTATCTCCGCTGGGACTACACAGGTATTTGCCATATCTTCCTTCGGCAGCTCATGACGATGAATCCGGACGGCACGAAACAACGCGCTCTTTACGGTAGTAATTCATGGTATCCAAATTCTTTATTTTTCCCCCGTCCGATTCCAGGAACGAATCGCCTGATATGTATTCTTTCCGGCTACCATGGTGTTCACCGCATGGGGCAACTGGTTATTATAGATCCGAGGGCAGGCTGGCATGAGGAGCGTGGAATCGTCCAACGAATCACGGGGCATGGCGAGCCAATCCAGCCGAAGGTCCGCGACGCCCTTGTTGATGGCGACTGGCCAATGTTCCTGCATCCCTACCCACTAAGTGACAAGTACTTTTTGGTGAGCTGTCGGATGGATGCGAAGTCTTCGTGGAACATTTACCTTGCCGACGTATTCGACAATATCGTTCTCGTGCATAAATCTCAGGGGTACGCACTGTTGGAGCCGATCCCCATGAAGTCACGGCCAACTCCACCGACAATTCCTGATCAAGTCGATCTTAAAAAACATGAAGCAACTGTTTACATCAGTGACATATATACAGGACCGGGGCTGGCAGGCGTACCACGTGGTACAATCAGGCAATTACGGGTTTTGGGTTATCATTTCGGTTATCGAGGACTTGCAGGCCCGGACAAGATTGGCTTTGGGGGACCGTGGGAGGCAATGCAAGTTATTGGGACTGTGCCCGTAGAAAAAGATGGGTCGGCAAGTTTTCTTGTTCCTGCAAACACGCCGATGGCCCTCCAGGCACTTGACGAAGAAGGTAAGGCCGTGCAGCTCATGCGAAGCTGGTTCACAGCCATGCCCGGCGAGCAGGTTTCGTGTATCGGATGCCATGAGACGCCAATGGACGTCTTTAATTCACGTCCAAATATTGCCGCCACACGGCTCCCTCGCAAGTTGACGTCTTGGTATGGTTCTGCACGCGGTTTCGACTTCGAACGGGAAGTCCAGCCGGTGCTCAACAAATACTGTGTGTCATGCCACGACGGCTCAAAGGACGGTATTGCAGATCTTCGTTCTGAAATCGACGGCGGCCGGGCCATACCAAAACCCATTGGCTATGTTTCACGTCTTCACCCGGACATGCTGGCGGCAACCGATGGGAAGCTCCGATATAGTCCGGCTTACGATGTGCTGATCCATTACATCCGGAGAGTGGGCATAGAGGACGATGTCAGCCTTCTTGTGCCGGGTGAATATCACGCCAACACCAGTGAACTCATCCAAATGCTCGAAAAGGGGCATCACGGCGTCGAACTCGACGAGGACGCATGGAGTCGCCTGATTACGTGGATTGACCTGAACGGACCGTGCCACGGGACATGGGGCGACGTCTTTCCAATTCCGGATGGTGCTCATCAGCGGCGGATAGAACTTTGCAGGCTCTACGGCGGTCCGGCTGATGATCCTGAGCTTGTGCTTGACAACTCCTGGATGTCGGCCGGTCCGATTGCCGTGAGCGATGTGTCACCACCAGAGCCGTGTCAGCCCGAGGGATGGCCTGTTTCTTCAAGTTATGCGCGTAAGCAGCAAAATTCTCTTGCACAATTCCAAAGAGAAATCGATATAGGTGGCGAAAGGTTGATCCTTGTCCGAGTGCCGGCGGGAAGGTTCGTCATGGGTGACGTCAAGGGAGAAGCGGACGAGTTCCCACAACGAGTTGTAACAATCACCAGGCCAATCTGGATCAGCAAGTGCGAAGTAAGTAATGCCCAGTTTCGTCTATTCGATCCGTCACATAACAGCGGATACTACGTGAAACACCGTGACCGCGCCGATGGAAAGGGGCTATCGCTCGATGGCGACAACCAGCCGGCAGTGCGTGTCTCGTGGGAACAGGCGATGCAGTTCTGCCGCTGGATGTCAAAGCGGACCGGATTGACAGTGACACTTCCAACCGAGGAACAGTGGGAATACGCCTGTCGCGCGGGAAGCGCAACGGCACTGTATTATGGAATGGTTGACAATGATTTCTCGACATGGGCAAACATGGCTGATCGCAGCTTCAGCACGGGCCTGATGAACGCCAGCGGACGTATGATGCCGGAAGGTGGAGTGACCCAAGCTACAGGAGGCGTTCCGCATCTGGTTCTCGAAGGCGCCATGCTTGCGGACACGCGATTCGATGACGGCCATCGCGTTACCGCCGACGTCGGCTCCTATCGCCCCAATGTATGGGAACTACATGACATGCACGGCAACGCTGCGGAGTGGACGCTAAGCGAATACAACCAATCCAAACGCAAGGTTGTCCGCGGCGGGTCGTTTTTCGATCGGCCGGGACGTTGTCGGAGCAGCTTTCGATGGGCGTATCCAGCCTGGCAACGTGTGTTTAACGTGGGTTTTAGGATAGTGGTTTTTGACGACAATGTCGCCGCCGATTCAACATCTCGAACCATGCTCGATATGAAATCATCAAGAAGAGATTTGAAAAACTTGTACGGCAGCGAATAATGTAAGAGGAGCCGAGAGATGACACTGATACAAAGATTGCTGTATTTGGTAGTAAACAACCTTCGCCTGGAAAACGATATGCGACGACGATTCGCACGCGACCTGCTCTATAGCATCATCAGCGTCGTATCGCTCTCGTCGGCACTTTGCGCGGTTCCCGAAGGGCCTAAGCCTAATCTGATATTTATCCTCGTCGACGACCAAGGTTACTACGATCTCGGTTGTTTCGGCGGGACTGAGTTCGACACGCCGCGAATCGACAGGATGGCCAATGAGGGCATTCGGTTCACCGATTACTATGCGGCGGCCCCAATCTGCAGTCCATCGCGAGCCGGCATTTTAACCGGATGCTATCCGCGTCGAGTCGGTCTGGCGACATGGGTTCTGCGTGCCGATTCGCGTAAGGGGATTCATCCGGACGAACTGACCCTGGCGGAACTACTCCAGTCATCCGGCTACGCAACGGCGTGCATCGGCAAATGGCATCTCGGTTTTCAGCCGCCGTTCCTACCTCAACAACAGGGATTCGATTATTACTTCGGATTATTGCATAATCTGGATCCAGTCGAGACGGTCTATTTTGAAGATGCGGGGGGAGTCCCGCTGATACGTAACGGGGAAATAGTTAAACGGCCGGCCGATCCGGCGGAATTGACCGAGATGTATACTGATGAGGCGATCCGATTCATCCGTAAAAACAAAGAGCAACCGTTCTTTCTGTATCTGCCCCACACGATGGCGCACAATCCGATGGGTGTGACGCAGGATTTCAAAGGCAAGTCACGGTTTGGTCTCTACGGCGACGTTATCCAATGCCTGGACCATCATGTAGGACGACTCCTCGATACATTGAAAGAGCTGGGCATCGCTGATAGAACGCTGGTTGTCTACGCCTCGGACAACGGGCGCGGCCCGGGACGAACATCCGCCCAGCCTATCCGAGGCTCAAAGCTATCTACATTGGAAGGCGGTATTCGTGTGCCCTGCATCGTCTGGGGACCGGGCGTTGGCGTGAAATCCGGCCAGGTTTCCTCGCAGGTCGTGCACGCCATGGATTGGTATCCAACCCTCGCGACTTTTGCGGGCATAAAGGTTCCCAGGGACCGGGTCATCGATGGACGAGACATCAGCCCACTGCTTACCGGCCGTTCTAAGACTGTTCCCTCACCATCGACCGGTCTATCCCTCAACGCAGGGGTACCGTTGAGTCGTCCTTGGAATCCACCTCTGGAATGGGCACAAATCGTGACACGGGAAGAATATTACCAGGCATTTTTCTATCACGGCAGTCTTGGTGCGCTTGCCGCCGTGCGATGGGAAAAGTGGAAGCTGCAATTGAATCCCAACGTTGAGCTTTATGACCTCGAACAAGACCCCGGTGAAACAACGCCCGTGCGCAACGCCAAACTCATCAGGAAACTCAGGGGCATGGCCATCCTGTTCCAGGAAGAGATGCGTGTTGGCACTCGACCCGCGGGCGAACTGCCATAATCGAAGCAAGCGACATAAGAAATATAACAGCTTCTATATTTCTGGAGAGAAAGTTTGCTTCTCTGGAGAATACTTTAACAATACTGCCAATTTCACAGTTATCAACGAAGAACTTGAAGGAGGTTATAGAAGATGAAATTAAAATGTATGAAGGTTTTAATCTTTGCATGCATCGTTTTTTGGCCTTTGTCATCTGCAGAAGCGGTGGACCGGCCAAACATAATCTTGATGATGGCCGATGATATGGGCATGGGTGATACCAGCGCTTATCAGGATTTCACTGGCAACAGTGATCAAGTACAGGTCCACACGCCACACATGGATCGGCTGGCACGCATGGGTGTGCGGTTCACAGACGCCCACACGCCTTCCAGCCGCTGCACGCCTACACGTTATGCCCTGCTGACAGGACGCTACCCCTGGCGTAACCGGCTCAAGCACTGGGTGCTATTCGGTTCGCAGGGCGATCCTATGATCGAACCGGATCGACCTACGCTCGCCAGCATGCTGCGCGACCAGGGATACTACACTGCGATGGTCGGCAAGTGGCACGTGGGTCTGCGCTACAGGCGTCCGGACGGATCACCAGCAGGAGGCTGGGACGACGCGGACCTGACCCAACCACTGTTCGATACACCTCTGGACCACGGCTTTGACTACTGTCGAATTACATCTCGTTCGCATGGGTCCTCCGGTCCCGAGGCCAATAACAAGAAGAATACACCCACGCAATCCATTGGCCCGGGTCATATCCACGGCCGAACCGTAGTGAGTGCTACCGGCCAAGGCAAAAAGCTCGTTGAAAAGGGTCCGGACGCCTATGTGCTGACCGAGCTGGGCGGTCGGCACTCGGATAATGCAATCGACTTCCTCGACAAACACTTGACCGGTGAGGCAACACGTGACAGACCGTTTTTCCTCTATTACGCCTGCAACTCCAACCATGCGCCCTATACCCCGGACACGCACATTGGCAACTCGCAGGTGGCTGGTGCGGCCCGCAACGTGGCAGGCGACGAAATGGACAAACGGTCCGACTTCATCTACGAAAATGATGCAGCCCTCGGGCGTCTGCTGGATTACATGGAAGGGACAGACGATCCTCGCAACCGGGGCAAGAAGCTGATCGAAACCACGTTGGTGATTTTCACCAGCGATAACGGTGCGGAGAAGAACAATAACACGGCCACCGGCCCGTTCCGCAGCAACAAGGGCTCGGTTTATGAGGGCGGCCATCGTGTACCGTTCATCGTGGCCTGGTCCCAGGGGGGGATCGGCGACGGTAACGCATCCGATCCAGGGCGCACCAGCGACGCACTGATTGGATTAAAGGATGTGTTCGCCACGTTCGCAGAGCTTCTCGGAGTGACATTACCCGATCTTCGCACCGGCGACAAGGGTGCAGAGGACAGCATAAGTGTGCTGAGCGCCTGGCAAGGTGATACGATTCCGAACCAGCCTATGCTCTTAAACGACCATAAGGAGGCCAAGGATCATGCTGCTGGAGCCATAAGGCTTGATGCCCCTATTGTGAAAGGCGTTGAATATAACGGCAAGTGGAAGCTGTTTTTCGATGCGGACCTGCTGCGTAACGGCCGGATCAATCCGACACAACTGTATGACCTGGCCACTGACCCGCAGGAGCAGAAGAACCGTATCGGCGACATAGCCCTCAAGCCGCTGGTGAGTTACCTGGCACATCAGGCCCTTCTACATCGGACGACGGGAGGGCATCGTCTGGCGGAGTTTGCTCCGAATGGACGCATTGTATTCGATTGGCACATCGACCAGGATGCCGACCTTGGGGACCAGACGTACAAGGTGGGGCTGGCCGGGCGGTTCGCCGGCAAGAAGGCAGCAGGTGTGACTGTTGTGCCGGCAATCGAAGGTGCACCGGAGGTGACCATGACCGTAATCGGCATGCAGGGTGACAAGACGCTGGATAACGAGACATTCAGTCCCAACAAGAACGGGCTTGGTCTGACCGGCGGCACTCACCTTCAGGTGGATGATGGACAGGCCCTGTTGATCTGTTTTGACCACGACGTTATTATTGAATCGGCCGAGATTGTTGCTGGTAATGGTACGTGCGGGGGGTATTACCTTATGGCCGAACACGAACCACTGCATATCTACTGTGTGGATGCTGATAACGACTCAGAAGATCAGTCCGGTATTCTAAGCGACCTCGGAGTGCTCAAGGCCGGACAGATTCTTCGCCTGGACAGCAGCCCGCATTTGGGAGTTGATGAGCCCGGCAGTTGGCGCCTCGGTGCGCTGACCGTACGCGTACTGGAAGACTGAACCGAACGCAGAGGAATCTAAGGATATGAAGAAAATTCAACACATTGGTTTAGTCGCCCTGGTGGCGATAGCCAGTCTGCAAGTTTCGTGTCTGGTTTACGCACAGGACAAACGATCCAATTTTGTGCTGGTCTTTATCGACGATATGGGCTGGGGCGATTTCTCCTGTTTCGGCAATACAGAGGTCAGAACCCCGAACATCGACCGGCTTGCGGACGAAGGGCTGCGTTTCGAGCAGTTCTATGTCAATTCCCCGATCTGCTCGCCATCTCGCACGGCTATCTCAACGGGTCAGTATCCGCAACGTTGGAACATCAATTCGTATTTAAGCAACCGCGCGCACAACCAGGAGCGGGGTATGGCCCAGTGGCTCGATCCCAACGCGCCTATGCTGGCACGATTCCTCAAGCATGCCGGTTACGCCACAGGTCACTTCGGCAAGTGGCATATGGGTGGTCAGCGAGATGTGGGCGAAGCACCGCTCATTTCGGAATACGGATTTGATGCGTCCTTGACCAATTTTGAGGGATTGGGGCCGCGCGTGCTGCCGTTGTGTGATGCTTATGATGGTAAGCCGCCCCGGAAACATGCGCTCGGTTCTGACAAACTCGGTCACGGCCCGATTACCTGGCAAGATCGATCGCAAGTGACAACATCCTTTGTCTCAGCTGCTGTGGAATTTATCAAACAAGCAGAAACCGCTGAGAAACCTTTTTATATCAATGTCTGGCCCGACGACGTACACTCCCCCTTCTTTCCGCCAAAGGAAAGACGAGGTGACGGCAAGAAACGCACACTTTACCTGGGCGTGCTCAATACCATGGATGAGCAATTGGGCCCGTTATTCGATTATATTCGCAGCAGTGAAAATCTTCGCTCCAACACCCTGATCCTGATTTGTTCGGATAACGGCCCCGAACTGGGAGCCGGCTCAGCCGGACCTTTTCGTGGTAATAAAGCCATGCTTTACGAAGGTGGTGTTCGCTCACCTTTGGTAATCTGGGGCCCGGGATTGGTCGAAGCAGACAAAGCAGGTATTGTCAACCGAACATCGGTTTTGGCTGCAATCGATCTGGTGCCCTCGCTGCTGGCCCTTGCCGGGATTCAGCCGCCTGATGAAGTCACCTTCGACGGTCAAGCCCTTCCCGATGTGTTATTAGGAAGATCCCCGGCCTCGCGCAGCGGACCACTGTTCTTCAGGCGTCCCGCTGATAGAAACACATTCGATAGTCTCAAAGACCTGCCCGATCTGGCAGTAAGGAATGGCCGCTGGAAACTGCTTTGCCAATACGACGGTTCCTATCCGCAGCTTTATGATCTCGAAGTGGATCCCGGCGAAAAAACAAATCTGGCCCATAAATATCCGGAGGTGGTCCAACGTTTGAGTGCCTCATTGATTAAATGGCATAAGTCCATGCTTCAGGACAACAGAGCAACCTCTTTCAGACAAAAGAGCAATAAACTTGAAAAAGCAAAGAAACAATAATTGACAGTATTTCAGACAAGAAGAAGATTATTATTTATTCAAGGCACAATTCTCCTTGTCTTGAGTAAGGCGAAGGGAACCGGAGCAAGCCTCCTTCCAATGACATAATACATAGCGAAGTCAAGCCCTCAAGCCTGCTCGTCAATATGAAAGTAACTCTATAGGTGATAGACTTTGGTCTTTCCAATTGCAGCATGGAGAAGTATAATCCAAGACCGATGTAAAAGTAAATCCATTGAGTTTTGAGCAAAAAGGTAGTGTGATGCAACGACGTGACTTTCTCAAGTTTACAGGTGCGACTGCAGCTGCTGCGATTTGGAATCTCGAGGGCTCGGCGAAGGCTCAAGGGCATCGGCCAAACATAGTGCTCATCATAGCCGATGACATGGGATGGGACGACTGTGGGGCATACGGACACCCGACGATACGAACTCCCAACATTGACAGGCTTGCCGCCGAAGGCATGCGCTTCACAAATGCCTTCCTGACAACCAGCTCTTGTAGCCCGAGTCGCGCCAGTATCATCACGGGTCGTTATCCGCACAACACAGACGCAGAGCAGTTACACTGGCCGCTTCCGGCCGAGCAGTTAACCTTTGTAGAACTGCTGAAGAAAGCCGGGTACTGGACTGGTTCCGCGGGCAAATGGCACCTTGGTGATGCGGTCAGGGACCGTTTTCATTTTGTCAGCGAAGCGGATGTCTCGGGCTTTCAGCTGCCCACGGGCACAAATAAATCAAAAGCTATAATGGTAGCAAAGGAAAAAAGCGGCTGTGAGCACTGGGTATCGACAATTCGAAGACGACCCAAAGACAGGCCTTTTTTTCTGTGGCTTGCAGCCCTTGATCCTCATCGTGACTATGAGCGCGGGATTATTGCAAATCCGCATCGACCGGAAGATGTGCGCGTTCCGCCCTATCTGCCGGATGTGTCGGAAGTGCGAGAGGAACTGGCCCTCTACTACGATGAGATTACGCGATTAGACAGTTATGTAGGCAAGGTTCTAACAGAAATCAAAGAGCAAGGTATTAAAGAAGACACATTAGTTCTCTTCATCAGCGACAACGGCCGCCCGTTTCCAAGAGACAAGACCACGCTCTACGATGGAGGAATCAAAACGCCGTGGCTTGTACGCTGGCCTCAACGAGTTCAGGCAGGAAGTATCTGTACAGAGCTTGTAAGCTCCGTTGATATTGCTCCTACGGTCCTTAAACTTGCAGGCATAGATGTTCCGTCGAGTTTTCAGGGTCACAGTTTTGCACCGCTATTGACGGACCCGAAGAAAAAGCATCGTGAGTACATATACGCCGAGGACCATTGGCACGACTACGAGGACTTGGGACGTGCGGTGCGATCCATGCAGTACAAGTACATTCGCAATGATTACCCTGATTTACCTGCCACACCTCCTGCGGATGTGGGTCGAAGTCGCACATTTGCTGTGATGCGTCGTCTGCGATCTCGGGGCAAACTCAATGAGAGTCAGATGGCATGCTTTGCCAGGCCCCGTCCAGCCGAAGAACTTTACGACGTCATAAACGACCCATACGAGATGCATAATCTGGTGGATGAGCCTGAATACGCCAACGTCCTCAAAGAACATCGCCGGGCCTTGAAGGATTGGTCGCGGCTTACGGATTTTCGAATCCCTGCAATCCGAACGCCCGACGAGTTCGACCGTGAGACCGGAGAACCGCTGCCTAATCGAATTCGTCCTCGACCTTCGAAGAGAGACTTCATGAAGGCAATGCCTGAAACTTCTCTTTGAGCATCGTTTGGGCAGATAAGAGGCCCGATTGTCGGTTTTTGAGTTTTACGTCTAAGAAAGAACTATGGTTAACTCTATAATGAGATTTGTAATGATAGACATCCTGGTGGTTGCCACTTTTGCCGTTTTAGGGAATGCAGTTGTTTCTGAGACGGCTTTGGAGGCTCCAAGGCTTACTCAATCTGATGAGTTTTCCGGGTCTGCACGTTGCCGGCAGTGTCATGAGCGATTCTACAAGCTCTGGGCACCCTCTCACCATGGACTGGCTATGCAGCCTTATACAGTCGAGTTTGCCAAGGTGAATCTGACACCACAGACTGAGGATATCACAGTCGGAAAATACCTGTATCGTGCATATATTGAGGTTAGCCAGGGATATGTTCAGGAGAAGGAGCTGAACGGTGAAAAGCGATTTCCCATTGCCCACGTTTTGGGTGGCAAGAACGTGTACTACTTTTTGACACCAATGGAGCGAGGACGTCTTCAAACCCTCCCGGTAGCCTATGATGTTAATAAGAAGCAGTGGTTTGACACGGCCGCTAGTGGCGTGCGCCATTTTCCCGGCGTGGAACGTGATGAGCCCTTACACTGGACCGATCCATTATATACATTCAACACATCCTGCCATAGCTGTCATGTAAGTCAACTTTCGACAAACTATGATCTCAAGACCGACACGTATAATACGACGTGGGCCGAGCCGGGCATCAATTGTGAAACCTGTCACGGGCCCGCGGATCAGCATGTGAAGCTATATCAGCAAGCGGCTGCCACTGGGATTAAACCTGATGATTTGAAACTCATCAGCACAAAGCCGTTCTCCGTTGAACAGACTAATTCAATGTGCAATAGCTGTCACGCCAAGATGAGTCCGGTTAGTGCTTCCTTCAGGCCTGGGGATAATTATTTCGATCATTTCAACCTGATAACATTAGAGAATCCGGACTTTTATCCCGATGGGCGTGATCTGGGAGAGAATTACACCATGACAAGCTGGCGTATGAGCCCATGCGTCAAGAACGGCAAGCTGGATTGTATGCACTGCCATACGTCGAGTGGTCGCTACCGCTTCAGAGATCCCGCCAATGCCAATCATGCCTGCATGCCGTGCCACAAAGAACGGGTAGAAAATGCCGAGGCACATACGCATCACCCGGCCGATGGTGATGCAAGCAGGTGTATTGCGTGTCATATGCCGATGACGAAGTTCGCTCACATGAATCGCAGCGACCATTCGATGCGTCCTCCGGCACCGTCAGCTACTATGGCCTTCAAGAGCCCCAATGCGTGCAATCTCTGTCACACTGATGAGGATGCCGCCTGGGCGGACAAGCTCGTGCGTCAGTGGCACACCCGTGATTATCAGAAGGTGATTCTGGAACAAGCCCAACTAATAGATGAGGCTCGTAAGCAGGATTGGACACATCTGGACAGGATTCTCCAGTATATCGACCGCGAGGACAGGGACGAGATAATCGCGGCATCACTTCTTAGACTGTCGCGCTCGTGCGATTCGGACAAAAAGTGGCCTGGGATTATTAAAGCTTTGAAAGAAGATCCTTCGCCGCTGGTCCGGGCCAGTGCCGCCGAAGCCCTCGACAACTATCTAACGGCCGAATCACTTAGAGCGCTGCTGGGAGCAACACTTGACAATTACAGACTCGTTCGCGTGCGTGCAGCAGCCAGCATGGCCGGTATTCCGCCTGAAAGGCTTAGAGACGATTATCAAAAGGATCTGCAAAACGCAACTGCTGAATACCTTGAGGGCCTTCAGGGCCGGCCCGATGATTATGTCAACCATTATAACCTGGGCAATTTCTACCTTGCCCGTCGTGATACCGATCAAGCCATCCGGTCTTTTGAGACGGCCATTAAGCTGCGCCCTGACTATATGGCCTCTTATGTAAATGCGGCGTTCGCCTACAATGCAGCAGGCAAAAACGATAAGGCAGAGGCGAGTTTCCGAAAGGCCCTTGAATTGGATCCCAACAGCGTGGTGACCCACATCAATCTTGGTATGCTGCTCGGCGAGCAATCTCGCCTGGGTGAAGCCGAAGATACTTTCCGCAAGGCCCTTGAGATTGACCCCAATTCGGCAGTGGCATCTTACAACCTGGGTGTGATTCTGGCTCCCAAGCAGCCTACGGAGGCAGTAAAATGGTGCGGCAAGGCTTACCGATTGCGACCAGACGAACCCAAGTATGGTTATACATACGCCTTCTATCTCTATCAGAATGGGGATGCAGACACCGCCATTGACGTTCTACAGGCTATGGTCAAGCGCCAGGTTCCCTACTCCGATGCCTATGCACTGTTAGGTGCGATCTATCAGAGGCGCAAAGAATTTGACAAGGCGATTGAGGTATATCAGGCAGCTATTAAAAACGTGCAACTGCCACAAGGCGAAAGAAGCGGCTTTGAGGCAATGATGAAAAGGCTTCAGTAGTAGCGAGGCAAGATTACGGTAGGCCAAGAGACTAACGGATTAGATGAAAGTAGTAAATTCAGCTTTATATAAAATATTTTCGTTAGGGAGATAAAAGGTGGAGAAGGAACCATTGCTTGAGCTGATAATGTTGGCAACTTTGCTTCAGACATGCCAGAAACTGCTTTCTCCTCTCCTATAACTAAATGCCTTAAACCGTGCCATTATTGCTGATGGGAAACAATCAATGAGATTGTGCCAAAGATTCTTGATAAATTTCCACTAATATCAATCTCAGTTAATTAAAGCCGATTGTCCATTAATGTTATTCTGCGAAAGCAGGAATCCAAGACCTGTATCCTTTAGATTGGCAATTACAATATCGGTTCTTTCTTACTGAAATCATTATAACTCAGTAAAATACAATCTAATAAGAGGCTGGTCAAGACGAATTAAGGGATTCCTAGCGGTGGCAACTTCACAGGGTTCAGAAAGTTTGCCGGCATCGGAACGACGGCGTAATGCCATGCACGGGAAGTGTATTGTACTGACTGTTCAAATGTGCTCTAAATCACTTTCCGGCAAGGCGCTTACTTGAGCATCTTGATGAGGCGAACGAAAGGCATTGATGCTCTGAAATAGAGGATCCAAGCTTGGACTATGTTGAAAGTAACAGGAGATGAAGAATTATGTTGTTACGTTGTTGATATGTTTAATATGTCTCTTGGCAGGTTGTGCAAAGTACTTCTATCAAGAAGGCAAGACTTTCGATGAGTGTGCAAGGGATCGCGCGGAATGTGTGTCCGAGTTAAAGAAACGTCTCGGCACGGTATCGCAACGGCCAGGCGACTATGAATACAAGTTCATAGAAGAGTGTATGAAGCGAAAAGGATACAGACTCGTCACAGAAAACAAGTTGCCTCTTGACGTCAAGCGCCTGGATCCCGATACGAGCCTTCAAGGATTCCTTTACGGGTACCGACGAGGCCTATCTGGCTCCTTAGGCGAGGAATAATTGAATTGTCAGAATCCTTCGCTCCATTCAGTGGACGAAGAGGTATTTGCTTTGAGGTTGCGCCAGTGTTCAGGTGCTGCCGTAGGAGATGAATGCACAGGCATATTTTGTGAGGATTTCAAACGAGCATCACATTCAATAATGCCGAGCTTCTTTGAAACAAGATGGACACATTTTTATTTCAAGGCCGGGATTTGCTGGAGAGATTGCAGATTCGTCCCGAGTCATAGGGTCCCATGGGAAAGATGAAGCTGTTTTCTACATGTAAAGGTTGCTTGTTGCCCCTCATTGGTTGTCCCCGGCCCCCTGCTACTATTCCTCGCTTTCCACTTCAGTTATATCCACTGTCAGCCTCTCCCTTATCTCCCGGCCATTGGCTCTGACAACAAGAAGAATTCCGCTTTCGCCTGGTGGGATCGGACCGCCACTGAATGCAGATTCACCGGGGCCAAGTTTGTTTTGCTCTCTTAGGGGAGCGTAGGCAACGAGCTTTTGTGGTGCAATGATCTTTGAGAATACACCTTTTGGGGGAATGATATCCGGTGCAATGGCTCGGTACTTGGCCGCCCCGGGCTCCATACCTCAGAAAACATAAAGCCCATACGGGCTGCCATTAAAAAGATAGTGAGTCTGATTCCAATCGATTTGCAACTCGGTTTCAGTCTTGTTTGTAACTGCCAATCTAAACACAACAAAAGATCGTAATCCTTGCTTCAGAGGCTCAAGTTGTGCTTCATAATAAGAATTAGTCGCAACTTGAATTGCAGGATCACTTACTGAGACCATAACCGGAGCACACCCGGTGCCCATACTGATTATGAATCCAGTTAAAACTGCCAGAATAATTTCTCTTCCCATGGTCTGTCAAACAACCCCTAATGTGAAGGCACGGATAGAACCGGAAAAGGAAACCGCCGTACCAAATGCATAGTTACACTTCCTCAAAGGGCATTAAGAATACCTTCAGGGTTAACCTAAAGTGGTTCTGAAAATCTCATTAATAATATTGTCATCTCTTATGACTTTATAACACCCCAATAGAGTTTCTATGGAGTAGCAAGACATTCGTTAGTATTCCGCTCATTCTCACAGCGAGTCACTTACTCGATTACAGTTAACAATCCAATCAAGCTCTGTAATTCCATGATAATATCAAAATCCTTGTCAAATTTTAACCTTTTAGAATATCTCTTGCAAGTCTTGACACAGAGTCCACCAAAACCTACAAGCGTCTTCGAGCCAGTGGGTAAGACAGTAAAGTGACAAAATATCAGAGTTTCCAGATAAAAACCGGATTCAACCTTGCTGCTAAACCATAGAGAACGTAAGAATCTGGCATATGACGAGCACTTGCGTACTACGACAAAGAAGTTTTTGTAGAAGGTTTCCTGTGGCACTCAGACCGGCGAGATAGTACAATCGGAACCGTGTTTTGGATGTATACAAGTCCTGCGATGACAAGCCGGACGGGCTTCTTCAGGGCAACCGCCACTCGAACAGGGAACATCCCACGGGGACGGAGTATCATCGCTGTGACCTACGGGAGAAAATTTGTACGAGGCAGTCGTGAACCGAATTCAAGGTTTTGGGAAAATAACATGGCTTGGCAAATTCAGAGAGGTAGAGACATGCAAAAACTAAAGCCACACTACAAATATCGTACTGTCTTTGTTTTCTTACTGGTTTGCTTCGTCGGTAGCTCATGGGGAGTGGAACTCGGAATAAAAGCAGACAATTTCACGATTGACGGCAAACCGGCATTCCTCTTCGGCATCAGCTATTACGGGGCACTCGGAGCGCCGCAAGATTACATCCTTAATGATCTGGAAGATATGCAACGTTTGGGATTCAATTGGATTCGTGTCTGGGCTACATGGAGTGCCTTCGAAAACGACGTCTCGGCTTTAAACACAAATGGAGGAGCCCGACAGCCTTATTTCGACCGACTCAGATGGCTGATTGCCGAGTGTGACCGGCGGGGTATGCTCGTCGATGTCACACTATCGCGAGGCGAGGGTGTGATCAACATCGGACCACTGCAAACAATAGAAGCACATCGGCGAGCAGCAAGTCTGTTGGCCTCCAAGTTGAAGAACTTCCGCAACTGGTACCTGGATTTGGCGAACGAGAACAACATTCGCGGGCGAGGAAAAAAGGCGAAAACGCTGTCATTTGAAGCACTGGGCAATTTGTATCGTGCAGTCAAAGATGTCGATCCCGAACGGTTGGTCACTGTGTCCTACGTAGGCGATGCAACGGAGGCAGAGCTGCGGAGCTATCTACAAAACGTGGGTGTCGACTTCGTGAGCCCTCATCGTATCAGGAGTCGTGGTTGCGCCGAGCAAACTGCTGAGGCAACCCGTCAATGCCTTGCGCTTATGAGGAAAATCGGCAGTATCGTGCCGGTGCACTATCAGGAGCCTTTCCGTCGAGATTTTAGTCCTAAGCGATTCCAGCCCAACGCCGAAGATTTCGTCACTGACCTGCATGGCGCTATCGAGGGGGGTGCGGCCGGTTGGTGCTTCCACAATGGAGACAACCGGGCAACAGATGAAGGCCAACCCCGGCGATCTTTCGATATGCGAAAGCTAAGACTTTTCGATCAGCTCGACCAGGAAGAACGCGAAGCAGTTGCGGCAATTTCAAGAATTATCAGCAAGCAATCTCTGCAATAATCTTTTTGTGAAGTTTCGGTACGCCCTGCAAAAAGAGGAGTAAAATATGAATATGCAAACGAGAAGAGAGTTTCTCCAGACAGTAAGTCACTCCGCCGCTTCAATGGCAGTGCCTTCGTTGCTATGTGGCAGTGACAGTCTGAGGGCTCAGACTGCGCAGCAAACAAATAAACCCAACATAGTTTTTATTTTGGCTGATGACCTTGGCTACGGAGACTTGGGATGTTATGGCCGTCAAGACATCAAGACACCTGTAATAGACGGGATTGCCGCCGAGGGGGTAAAGTTCACGCAGTATTATTCGAACGGGCCGGAATGCAGCCCGACACGGACGGCTTTCATGACCGGCAGGTACCCGCATCGTGTCGGCGGTCTGGAGTGCGCAATCGGGACCGGTAATGTTGGGCGATATGACGATGCGATCCGGCTCCGAGAGACACACGACCTGGGACTGCCCATCGAAGAAACATCAATATCGCGAATGTTGAAAGACGCCGGGTACGCGACGGCAATCACCGGCAAATGGCATCTCGGATACGAACCGAAGTTCGCCCCCCATCTTCACGGCTTCGATTACGCATTCTACTGCATCGGCGGCGGGATGGACTATTTTCACTACCTCGAAAGTGTGGCGGGCTACAACCTCTTTCTCAACGGTAATCCCGTCCGGCGTGAAGGATATTTCACCGATCTGGCTACGAATGAGGCTGTCAGATTCATTGACAAGCACGCGGACGACTCCTTTTTCTTGTACGTGCCTTACACGGCCCCGCACTCACCATTCCAGGGGCCAGATGACTACAGGCCGGATCCACTGCCGTTGGATTCACCACTATGGAATCAGGGGAAAGCCCCACCTGATGTTTATATTGCCATGATCGAGCATATGGACAAATGCATCGGGCGTATATTAAAAGCACTCGATGAAAAAGGATTGACCGAGAACACTGTGGTTATCTTCAGCAGCGATAACGGTGGTACCGGCAGCGCCAGGAACATTCCCCTGTCCAAGATAAAGGGCAGCACGTTCGAAGGTGGCATCCGTGTGCCGGCGATGGCACGCTGGCCCGGGGTGATTCCAAAGAACCTGGTCAGTAATCAGGTGTGCATCACTATGGATTTTTCAGCATCTATTGTGCGCATCGCAGGAGCCACAATCCCTCCCGGTCGCGAGTTCGACGGGCTCGACATCCTAAAGCTGATCGAAACAGGACAACCACCTCAGAAAAGGACACTCTTTTGGAGAGGACGTCGTGGTGACCGAATCTGGCGGGCGGTCCGAGACGGAGATATGAAGTACATTCGGCGGACCGACGGAGACAAGACAGAGGAGTACCTTTTCGATCTCAAGAATGATGTCGGCGAAACCCGCAATCTGCTGGAGGATCAGCCTAAAGAAGTCACCCGGTTCAAGGCATTGCTTGCCGATTGGGAAAAGAAAGTACAGCACTCACGATAAATTCGCCCAGTACTTTTTTCACGGCATAACCGCATGACGTTACACTCCTACACATTACTCGATTTTACCGGAGAGACACTATGAGATATCAATTCCGTGATTTAATTGTTCTACTTGCGATTTTGGTTTTGGCGACCGGTTCGCTTCAAGGTGGCGACTGGCCCATGTATCGAGCGGATGCCGCACGTACGGGCTATTCATCCGAACCACTGCCGAACAACTTGGAGCTGCGCTGGATCTACCGCAATCGGACGGCACCAACGCCGGCGTGGCCGGACTCGTCTCGAATCACTTTCGATTTTGCGTATCAGCCGATCATTGTCGGTGACATTGTGCTGTTCGGCATTTCAGCAGAAGATAAGCTCGTGGCCATTGATGCTCGCAGCGGAAACCTGCTGTGGACGTTTTTCACAGCTGGTCCCGTGCGTTTTGCCCCGGTAGCATGGCAAGATCGCGTCTTCGCGGCCAGCGACGATGGCCATATCTATGCAATCAAGACCGACGACGGCACACTCATTTGGAAGCATCGCGGCGGGCCAAACGAGAGGATGTGTCTGGGCAACGAACGCATGATCTCTCGCTGGCCTGCACGCGGCGGACCAGTGGTGATGGGCAGCACAGTCTATTACGCAGCCGGAATTTGGCCGAGCGATGGTGTCTTTCTGCATGCACTTGATGCCCGAACGGGGGAGGTCCTCTGGACAAACGATAGCACCGGCCGGTTGTACTTGCCGCAGCCCCACGGCGGAGCCAATGCTTACAGCGGCGTTGCCCCACAAGGGTATCTGCTGGCTTCGGACCAACGCTTGTTCGTTCCCACAGGACGAGCCGTACCTGCCGCATTTCGACGCTCGGACGGACAGTTCGAATACTACCGCTTACAGCAAAACGGTTCGATTGGCGGCGCTAGAGCGCTCATTGCCGACCGTTTCGTCATCAACGCCGGATGTTTCCTGACAACAGACACCGGCAACCTGGCTGCTCGCGCAGGGCGAGGTGTGTTTTGTGCACTGCCTGATGGGATTCTGCAATCAACAGGGAATACACTGCTGGTGTATCGCTGGGCAGATCTGGAAGAGCCTGACCGGAAAGGGAATCTTGTCCGATATCGGGGACTTGAGAAGCGTCGCCAAATCGTTTTGGTAGATGAATCCTCCGAGCGTAATCTTGCCGAAAAGGTCATTGAGAAGTTGCCAGCTCTCGGAGACCTCTATAGAACACAAGTTCGATTCAGGGAGGTCGACGAAAATGTGCCCAAGCAAACCCGTTTGGAGCGTGCGCTAACACAGGCAAGACCAGATGTTGAAACGCTGGGTTACGAGGTCGGACCGTTCCTTGCTACAACCTATGAGCGACGGCACGAAGTGATCGGCGCTGCCGGAGAAGCGGTATGCGGCGGGCCGGACATTATACGAATCGCAAACCTTGATAATGGTCACATCAGATGGTCATACGAGGTTGAAGGCGACGCTCTTGGCCTGGCGGCAGCAAACAGTATGCTCGTCGTCTCGACATCCAGGGGAGTCATCTACTGCTTTGGTGCCTCAAAGGGTGAGGTTTCGCCCTCAATGTCCGGTGTGCGCAAGGAATCATTACCAGCCCCACACAGTGACATCGACTACGCCAAAATAGCTGAGGAGGTTCTCGGCAGCAGCCGTACTGCAGCAGGTATCTGCTTCGATCTGGGATGCGGCACAGGCGAGTTGTCGCTGGAGTTAGTTCGGCGATCACAGTTGTACGTGATCGGAATCGACTCAGACTCCACTAACGTACAAAGAGCGCGGCGTATGTTGGATGATGCCGGTGTGTACGGAACACGCGTGTCGATACACTGCGGAGATCCACACAAAACGCCCTATCCACGTAATTCCGCCAACTTGATTCTTTCCTCACGGAGCCTTGCCGGAGAGTCCGGCGTTTTGGACGAGACGGAAATCAAACGTCTGCAGCGACCATTCGGAGGCGTTGTTTGCGATGGAACGCCGGGTCAATTGCAGGTTCGACGTCGTGGTCCGCTGAAAGGGGCGGGTCAGTGGACGCATCAGAACTGCGATTCAGCCAACACACTTTGCTCTGTTGACAACATCATCCGCGGGCCGCTTGAGATGGCATGGTATCGGGATGCTGTACTCGAGATTGCCGACCGACATGCACAGGGCCCCGCTCCCTTGTTTAATCGAGGGTACCTTGTAGTCGAAGGTGTACACGGGATATGTGCTTTGGATGCATACAACGGTCGCACACTGTGGACATATCCGATTCAGGGAATCCTTGCCGATTGGGACGGAGTACACCATGATGTAGGCATCGGCGACACCGGCAGTAACATCTGTTTGAGCGACGAGGCAGTATTCGTGCGCACTGACGAAAGATGCTTGAAAATTGAATTGGCGACGGGCAAAAAAATCGCCGAGTTCAAAACGCCAATTGATCCTTCAGCCAAAGATCGCAACTGGGGCTACATTGCCTATACAGATGGCCTGCTATTCGGTTCGATATCGAATAACGAACATACTATTAGCCCCCGATATAAAAGCATTCGCCTTCGCAATGAATCCGTTTTGCTCTTTGCCCTGGATGCCGACACAGGCCAGTTAAAGTGGCAATACAAACCAAAGCACTCAATTCGCAACAACGCGATCGCAATTGCGGGCGGCCGGGTGTATCTGATTGATCGACCAATAGCTCTTGCCGACCGTATCACTGATCCGATATTAAACGGGAAGCATCGTCCCCCACTGGAACCCGCCGAGCATCCCGGCGGAACATTAATAGCTGTTGACGCCCATACGGGTTCAATCCTCTGGAAAAACAATGACGATATTTTTGGGACGCAGATTGCCGCCAGTGACAAGCACGGTGTGCTGTTGATGTACTATCAGGCCTTAAAGCACAACTTTTTTAAGCTGCCCTCAGAAATCGGCGGGCGAATGTCGGCCTTCGATGCGAAAACAGGGACGCGTTTGTGGGACAATACAGTCGAGTATAAGAGCCGGCCAATGATCAACGACAACGTGATTTACGCTGAGGGCGGTGCCTGGAGGCTGAAAACAGGCGAATCCGTCCCGTGGAACTTCAAACGCTCCTACGGGTGCGGGCAGATTGCCGCCAGTACACACCTGTTAGTATTCCGGTCAGCAACGCTCGGCTATCTCGACCTGAGGCGTGATGCAGGCACCGAGAACTTCGGCGGCATGAGGCCGGGCTGTTGGTTCAACGCCATTCCCGCCGGCGGAATGGTTCTCGTCCCTGATGGCTCGTCAAAATGTTTTTGCAGCTATCAAATGCGCTCTTGGCTCGCCTTGCAGCAACAGCAATAACCGACCGGCGAAACACACCGAACGCAAGACGTATTCATCAAAAGACTCTTTGTCGCCCTGCCGGCATTTTATAACAAGCAGCTCATCGTATATTTGACTCCCGCTCTTTCGCATCGTTCTATAGTACAAGTCGAACGAACTGTGAGAAACGTTCCATTTTTTACTTCATCCGTTTAACGAATTAGCTGCCGCTAACGATTTTTCTCCTTTTCCCGCCCTTTCGGTCAATGCCGGAGCGTGAAATTGGGTTTGTTTGGGTTTGTTTTCCCGCAGTCCGGGGCTTGGTTTATTTTCATATTCCTTTCCTATAAAAGAGTTTACGCCCGTATTGGCCGGCGCAAATTGGCTTTGTTTTTTCAAATCGACCTCATTGTCCGCCGGCGGGCGTTGTTCCGGGGGCGATTCCTCCTCGACGGCTTTGGCCTGCTCCAGTTGCCGCATGAGTTGTAGCCTTTGAAGCTCGGCCATTATCCTGAACATGCTGTTCTCGATTCGGCGTTCATAAATCAACAGCCGATCCAGCACCATCGAATTCGAGAAATCCTTAATAGCCGCCCGGCCGA
>Ga0307378_10002489_pt1 | contig 28161 bp, 22 predicted proteins | sample UN1MG_FD_202238 | JGI IMG/M metagenome (GOLD analysis project Ga0307378, IMG submission 202238) | Soil microbial communities from Risofladan, Vaasa, Finland - UN-1 | ecosystem: Environmental > Terrestrial > Soil > Coastal area > Acid sulfate soil | place: Finland: Risofladan, Vaasa | collected... | reverse complement strand
CTGAACAACTCAATATAATGGCATTAGTTGCACTTGGATATCCTGATCAAGAACGTGAATCTTCAAGAAAATCTCTGGATGAACTTGTTCACTGGGAGAAATATTAATTCTCTAAACACAATAGAGACTATTATGTTGCAGGTGCACATTTTTTAAATTCATAAGGTGAAGCAGAGAAAGATTATCTGTATAATAATGCTATCTTAAATTTTTTTTCTTTTATAACTAAATGCACATAATATTTTTATTAAAATAAACATAACACAATCCATTATGAAAAAGTTAGAAGTTCCCTTTGGAAAAAATCTTGCTTTTGGTATAGGAGAAATCGCTGACCAGCTTGCTTATCAGGGTTTTACTTTCACAATTTTCACTTTCTATTTCTCAGTTATCAAGCTTGATGCAAAATACATTACCATAGTTTTTATCATTTGGTCAATCTATAATGCATTCAATGACCCACTTCTTGGATCACTTTCTGATAGAACAAGAACTAGAAAAATTTTTGGAGGTAGAAGACGTCCTTGGATGATTGTTGCTGCACTTCCTTTGGCACTAGTTATGTTCTTATTGTTTACTTCACCTGGTGGGCAAGTAGTTGGTGGTTATAATATTTGGACAATAATCTATATGTTATTCATTATGTGTCTCTTTGATACCTTTTACACTGCATTTTCTATTAATCGTACATCTCTTTATCCAGAAATATTCCGTACTGACAAAGCTCGTGAAGAGGTTGGTGCTGTTCGTAGAATAGTGATGGTTATTGCTTTATTATTAGCATTCATTATGCCAACACTATTGATATCTGATATGACCCTTAAAGAACCAACTTCTGTAGCTGGTGATGTTATTTGGCAATATCAATTAACAGGAATAATTTTCGGTGTGATTATTTTAATAACAATTTTAATCAACGTTTTATGGGGTGCGAAAGAAGCACCTTATGAAGAATTGGAAAAGAAACAGCCATTAAAACTTTGGGAATCTTTGAAGGTTAGTCTTACAAACAAGAAATTTGTTATTTTTGCTTTATGCTCAACTATGAATTGGTATGTTTTCAGTTTAATCCCAACGATTATGCCAATTTATATTAAGAATGTTGTAGATTTTGATACCGATTGGTTAGCTTTAGCATTAGAATCGCTAGGTGAATTACGGATAAGTATTCCTTTAGTATTAGCATTCGTTATGTCAATTTTCGGTGTTCTTTTCTGGTCGTTCATCGATAGGAAACTAGGAAGTAAACTAGGTTTTATTCTCTCTATGTCTTGGTGGGCAGTCGTTCTTATCCCCTTGATTTTCATTAATTCTTATCTTGGGATTGTAATTATAATGGCTTTAAATGGGATAGGACTTGGAGGTTCTCCCTACTTCATTGACAGGCATATTTCGAATATTGCTGATGATGATGAAGTCAAAACTGGTCAAAGAAGAGAAGGATCATATTTTGGAGTTCATGCATTATTTGTCCGATTATCTACTATTCTTTCAATTGGTTCTATAGCAATTGTTCTCACAACAAATGGTTGGGATGTGTATGATCCTGCTGTTGTAACACCAGGAATTATATTTGGTCTTAAATCTTTGATGTCTCTCTTTCCCGCTGGTGCATTGATAATTGGTATTATAATACTAATATTCTATCCACTTGGAAGAAAACAAGTACAAGAACTTCAAGGGAATCTAAATCTTGGTAAAAAAATGAACGAAGTCAAACTTCAAAAAGCAGAAGAAAAAGAAGAGCTATAATCAATAGCAAACTTCTTTTCTTTATTTTATTTCATCTAGACCATAACCATTTCGTACTCGCTCTCGAAAGATAGCAATAAACCGAGTAATTGGACCACCATCCACAGTTGTGTGATCTATATTAAAGGTTATCCAGAGATAATCCCGTGGAACTATTTTTTCAAGATCAGGTTCGCCATCATCTTTTTTCAAATAACCTGGACGTTTTTCAATTCCTCCAACATTAATTGATAGATTTTCAACAGCAATAGGAATAGAAGTACCTCCTCCACTTGCATACATACCAACTGATGTGAGTCCTATTGTTCCAAGAAATTGCCTTCGAAGGAATGGATTTCTGAAAATTTGATTAAAAAGAAACCGTCGCAGAAACCTAGGCATCCTTGTTAATCTATCAGTAGCTGAAGCTCCTTCTTTTTCTTTATCAACCATACTATCATCTTTTAATGTTTTAGAACTCCATATAATATCTGTTATTTCTTGAATTGTTTTTTCATTAGCTTTACGTATCATTACCAAAGTTGGCATTTTCTTTCCTTTAACCTCACGTTCAACAAGGAAGGAAACATCTACATCTTCAAAAACAACCATTTTCCTACGTCGCCATTTTATAGCTTGCATGTATGGATGCTCTGCTACAGTTTTTGCAAAAACATACGTTAAGTAAGCAGAAAATGAAAGCTTGATGCCTTTTTCTTTAAACTCTTTAATCTTCATTAGTGGATATGTAACATCAATTTCTCCAATAGCATAAACTTTCATAGTTTTTTTACCAATGGATATAAAATCTACAACAATATCTCGACTATGTGAAAAAGGTACTGTATAGTAGGAACCATATTTCGATTGTTTTATTTTTCTTTTTTCACTCATAGTGAATAATTTTACTGAAAAGTTAAAATAAATATTCTGGTTAATAAGTAGGTGTTTTTTACATATCAATGGATTTTATTCCAAATAACTAGTTAATCCTCTTGAAAATTTTTTTCGATATAGATGTTACCGTGCTTTAAAAGGAAAATAAACACTTAACTGATTGGAGTAAATTTTACTCGTTATGAGGATAATTGTGAAGTGCGAAAAACATGGCTGATTTACTACTTTACATCTTAATTTCAGCTGCATGCCTATTAGGATTAATTGGTATTTTATATCAAATAATAGTTCAGTATAAGAAAAAAACTGAAGTGGATGTCTATAGTGAACAAATGCAATTTGCTATTGATCAAACTTCGCGAGAGATGCAAAAATTCTTCGACATGTTAAAAATGAAACCAACAACTAAAGGAGGATTTGGTGAGAACATTGTTGAAATATTATTATCAAATCTACCAAGAGATTTAGTGAAAACACAATACCAACCTTGTGATATAACAGGGAGAATTGATTTTACAGTGGAGTTGATTGAGAGTGATCTTCTATTACCAATAGATAGTAAATTCATTTTACCAGAGGAATTTGATAATTTAGACACAATTAATATAGATAAATTTGCGATAGATGGTTTAAATAAAAAAGTTCTTAGAAGAGCTAAGGAAATAACAAAATACATCGATTCTGTTGAAACAACTGATTTTGTTTTGATGTTCATACCGGATTTTGTTTATGGCGTTTTAACTGGTAGAACCTTTCAAGAATTAGCTGCAATGAAAATTGTCCCAACAAATTCTAGTGGTTTATTGAGCACTATTTTTATGATTAATATGCAAAATCGTTTCACTGTGTTAAATAGTGCTGCAAGTAAATTTGGCGACATTCAGGTAAGAGCTTGTCAAGGAATTAACACTGTAATTGAAAAGATGAGAACAAGTTCAACTCAAATACAATATTGTATGAATAATATTTCAGATGCGATAAGTGAATTAACCAAATTGAATACAATGCTTGAATCTCTTGATAGAGGAGAAATCTAAAAAAAAAAGAATTTTTCTTCATTACTAACCATTTCATACTGAATAGTAATGAAGATTTTTTATTACCAACAACCAAATATACTTTTGAATATGTAATATAGAACCGCTGTAATCATTGCATTATTTGCTTTTAGGAATCCTTTGCCAAAATCATGCTTATCCCAATTAGCAGTGTAGACATAATTGGTCCAAAAATATGCTACAAGTACATCTTCACCCTCACTTGGGAATCCTCGCAATTCGTTCAGTTTCTTCCCATTCGCAGCTAATTTGAAGATTTTTTCAATATCCTTTTGTTCAAACATTGGGAATGTTTGTAATACCAACGCAGCAATTGCAGATGCATGAGGTGCAGACATACTAGTTCCTGAAAGATAATAATATCCAAGAACAGATGAGAATTCTGGTTGATATGGACCAACAATCCATGCACCAGGCAACATGACATCTAAATCATTGTACTTTTGTCCTAGCGTTTTGTTTGGTCTTCCGCTGAAATCTTCCAGATAAACTTGATACTCATTTCCAAAAACATCTGGAACATTGAGTTCTTCTGGAACATCACACAAGAAGCCTTCATCAAGCCATAAAACATGGTAGAACATTTCTGTCCAACCACACGCAGCAGTAGAAATTACTTGTTTGTAAGCACCTGGATAATCCATACCAACTGTTCCTTCATTACCAGCAGAAACAATAACAATGACGCCTTGATCGATTGCATAATCAATCGCATCTTCAATCATTTGTGTTGGTTCTGGACCACCAAGACTCATATTGATAATAACTGGACCGTCAAGTTCGTCAGCTAAATCTGCAATGTAATATATGCCTGCAGAAACCATTTCATCAGTTCCACCTTTTAAAGCAATTGGTCCTCCTGGAGTATCAACTAACCATGCATCTAATACCAAAACTGGTATGATAGTTGCTTTTGGAGCGATACCTTCAACATAGTAATCATTGTTGTAGTTGTATCCAATGATTGTACTTGTTACGTGAGTACCGTGACCACTAGCTAAATCAGTGATAAAGCCTCGATCATCTCTTAACTCACTCATCATTAAACCATATTCGTCATCCCAGTAAATATCGTGTGAAAATCCTTTACCCAGATCCCAAGCAATGTTGCCTTCTGGGAAGAAAAATGGCCACATATCGAGTAAACCTGTGTCTAAGACAGCAACATAGACTCCTTCTCCATCATTGGTGACATCTTCTTTATCAACTAAGTCGTACCACCAAGGAGAGTAGCTCGTCAAATCACCATAGTCTTCAGTGTCTACATGCCCTATCAATTCTGATTCTAATTTAGGTTCTACGGAAATATCATAGAGGTCATTAGTATTAAGTAAATTTGGTTTGCTACCAGCAATATTTGTAATTACAAAAAAACTGGGAGCAACTAAGCAAACTATTAATATTGTAGTGAAAATTTTATTTTTCATACAGCACCCAACCCATAGTATATTATCTAAGTGTTGTATGAAAAGTCACTCCATTTTAATATATAAGAAATGTGCATCCATTCAATGCTTGAGTTTTTAAAAATTGTATTTTTTATGTGTTCTTTTAAGATATTAAGCATTTCTTTATTAAAGGTCATTCTATTTCTAGAATCTGAAAAACGCTTAAATAGTAAACACAAGTATTAATCAAGAATATAGTCTCAATGAGATGAGAATATGGACACTACTGATCCCCAAGTAAATTCCTCTAAGATAATTTTTGGTGAAATTTTTAAAATTTTTTTAAAAACAGGTAGAAAGAGAGTTATACTTTCCATACTTTGTGGAACAATAATCTTTCTAGCAATAACTAGTCTAATAATGGTTGTTTATACTCAGCGTTTTCAAACTTTCCAAACATTTCAAGAAGAAAACATTGATTGGTTTAGTGATGGTACCGTTAGTATAAGAACAAATAGAGAAAGTTTTGGTCTCTTAACTTTTCCTAATAATTTTCTTACTAATTTATCTGATGAATTCATTTCCATGGCACAAGAATATGTCCCTGATCTTGAGGTTTACAATTATTCAGCTGCAATTAGTGTAGCTGTTTATTTCTTTGATGAGTATCTTTTAAGTCTTGGAGGTGAACCATGGGTATTTGAAGAATTTATGACAGTTGATAATAGAACATATAATGCTTTATCAAATTGCTTAATCGCTGGGAGAATGCCTGAAGATTACACAGAGCTATTATATTATCAAGAAAATAGTACTGCATATGCAATCAATGACACTATAGAAGTGTGGACAGTTAGAGATCATAGCACTAGATCATATAATTTTACCATAGTAGGAATTGTTGATGAGGTTGGTGAAGTCTTTAATGAGGAACGATGTTCAACAGATATCTTTGATTGGAGTTTTGATGATATAACTCAATTTAGAAGCAATCTTTTAGGCGATACATTTATTACAAGTTTTGCACTTTATCAAGAGATTTTTGAGGATTTTATTTATAATTCTGGAATAAGAACTTATTTGATGGATATTGATTACGATTGTACTAATCTTAAACTGAATAGATTAATTAGTTATTTAGAAGACATGCCGGGACCTGCAAATTATGCTTGGTCTGAAACATTAGATTATTTTGTTGATTTATGTCCTGATTTAAAGGTACTCTTAATTGATTATAGTAATTATTGGGTGGATGAAATTACAAAAATCCTCTCGATAAATGCTCCTTTAATATTTATAATGGGATTATTGAGTGTAGTAACATTAAATATTGGTTCAAGTGAGTTAGGAATAGCTTTTCGTAGAATGAAATTGTATGGTTTAAGTTACAATACAATAAGAGGTATGGTTCTACTAGAAAACATCCTTTTTAGTTTTGTTAGCCTCATTGGTGGGTCGTTAATCGGTTTTGGAATTGGCTATCTAACAACAACTAATATTAGCGAACGTCCAGCTAATTTTTATATCAACTTTTTACAAGAACCTCTTTTGTTAATTTCAATAACTACCTTTTTCGTTGGATTCTTTTTATTAAGTTTCTATATTCAAAATTCAATTGCTAAAAAGACTGCGAAAACAACAGTTGAGGAATTCAAAAAGAAAAGATCAAAAATTAAAACAATCTTTTCAACAAATGAATTTAGATTATTCGTAATTGCATTAATATTCACAATAGTATCACTAATACTGTTCTTTGTTTACAGATTTTCTGGACCCGAAGCTACTGTTACATCAACATTATCATTTTTGACCTTTTTCTGGTTTATGATTATGTGTAGTGCTGCTTTTCTTATAACCTTTGCATTTTTATTACTTGCAAGATTAATGACTCTCTTATGGTCATTATTAAGTAATAGAATTTGGGGTAAACACCTTAATCTCTTCTCTTTATCAATTAGGCATATATCAGTCAATCAATCCATCTATCAAATTGCGATATTAGGTGCATTGATTTTTGGATTCGTTATTCTCCCTGGTGTAGCAATGGGTGAATCAATTCCAAATCATGTAACAACAGAAACACAAATGATTATGGGATGTTCCAGTTTAGCAGTTTATGATTGGGTAGATCCAGAGGATATTCGAGATGGTATCCTTAATAATATAACCGAAATTGAAGGGTATACAGAAGTAATTTATTATAAGTTAACCGAAACAAATGATGACTTGCGGTACCCCAAAGCTTTTACAATTTATCTGTTAGCATTAGAGAGTCCTACCAATTTTACCTCGATAATTGATACAACTTTATTAAATAATTCAAAAGTAAGTGTAGAAAGTGTTACAGAACTTGATATAGAAGATAATATTTTTCTAGATCAAAAATTTGCTAGAAAAAATGGATTGCAACCAGGAGATCTCTACTCCTCAACCAATTTTGGTCGATATGACTATAATCTAACAGTAGTGGATTCTTTTGACTATTTTCCATTAACACCATTGCCAAAAAAGGGGCTCTTCCAAAGCTCAATGGATGTCTATGCAATGGTTGGAAGCTATGATACAATAAAAGAAGTAGTGAGATCGGTAAGTTTCACAACTGAGATTTACACTTGGAGTATAAAATTAATAAAACCGGTAAATGAGACAGTGATACCTAAGATAAAAGAAAAATTAGCAGAAGAAGGAATCTTAGCAGTTTCTTATGAGGATATGTTCAATGAATTAAATTCTGAAATTCAAGAATTTCAGAAGAGAAATCTTCTTTTCTTTGTATATTTGACAATTTTTACTTTGTTATTTGTTGGCTATTTTACTGGAAGAAAAATCTTTGAAGAACGTGGTCGAATAATAGAAGCATCATATCGTGTTGGAGCAGTAAAAGGACAAATACTAGGTTACTTTACATTAGAATATTTATTGATTAATCTAGTACCAATGATTACAACGTTACTAATTTCTTTGCCTTTAATTAAGTATATTTCAGTTTATTATATAGGCATTCAAGAAAGATATTATCTCTATAAGCCAGGAATTCCAGTTTGGTTAATTATTCTTGTAATTTTAGGAGGAATAACTATTTCATTAATTGGATGGTTAATTTCGTTAGTACCTTTGATATATAGATATAGACCCGTCAAGCAGGAGTGATAAAGATGATTGAATGTCGTGATGTAATAAAAATCTATGATGATCCAGAAACAAATACTCGAGTAGCTGCTTTACGTGGTGTTGACTTACGAATAAATAAAGGAGAATTAATTTCTCTCATAGGACCAAGTGGTTCCGGGAAATCAACCTTCATTAAAATTTTAGCAGGGATGGAAGCAATTTCGAGTGGAACAGTTCGTGTTGGTTCATATCAACTAGGATCAATGGAACCAGATGAATTGTTAAAATATAGACTAAATACAATAGGTCTAGTTCATCAATTCCCTGAACGAACTCTATTTCTCACAGGAACGGTTATGGATAATCTAAACTTTGCTTCAAGCTTACACACAAGAAATCTTTCAGAGAATCGAAGACGAAATAAAGAAATTTTAGAAAGCTTAGGTATTTTAAATTTAGCTAACAGAAAAGTCAATGTTCTGTCTGGAGGAGAAATGATTCGAACAGCAATTGCTTGTATGTTAGCAAAAAATGCTCCATTATTATTATGTGATGAACCTACAGGACAACTTGATACTGAAAATACTGAAATTGTTAAAAGATTACTCAGAGATATTTCTCGAGATTATGGTACAACTGTTTTAGTTGTAACACATGATCTGCGATTTCTGAAAGGTGTTGATAAAACATGTGAAATTCACAGTGGGAGAGTAAGTTCTTTATTTAAAACCCAAGAGGATTTAGTTATTAACGAGCGAAATTTCCCATTAGAGTTTACAAGCCAAATAGATTCGACTCAAAATGTTCGTATACCAACTGAAATATTCAATTTATTAAAATTAGACAACAACCTAAAATTTGTTCTAACAGAGGATTCAAAAGTTGAAATTAAACATCCTGATAACATTCCTCCCCATAAGATAGAAATTGAAGAAATCAAAAAACAGAAGAAATTAGAAATTCAACCTATACCAGAAAATTACTTCAGTAAAAATAAAATTGAAATTAACCTAAGTGATGTTTCAAAAATATATGGTAATCGTACTCTTCAAGTACATGCTTTGACTGATATTAATCTACAATTCCATAAAGGAGAATTTGCTTTTATCATTGGTCCTAGTGGTTCTGGTAAAACTACTTTAATTAAGTTGATTACTGGTTTAGAAACATGCTCTATGGGTGAAATCACTATTTTAGGTGATGAATTACATGAGCTTACCGATGGCGAACGTGCAAAGTTTCGCAGAAAAAATATAGGAATTGTTTCTCAACAAGGAGGTTTGCATCCTTATATTACAGTTAAGGAAAATCTCTTTCTGAAGGATATTTACGCTGGTAAGAATATTCTTTTGGAGAAATTTCCACAGAATAAGATAGATGATATTTTCAATATGTTTACAATAGATCATCGAAAAGATTCCTATCCTCTTGAAATATCTGGTGGGGAATTGCAGAGAGCTTCTTTAGCTGTTGCAGAATTTGGCACACCAGGGATTCTTATTTTAGATGAACCTACAGCTAATATGGACTCAGAATTATCTGAAAAAGTAATGGACCAATTATATAACCTACATCAACAACTGAAAATTTCTTTACTTATCACAACACATGATATAAATCTAGTTAGAAATGGTACAAGAGTCATTGAATTGAAAGATGGAAAAGTCGACAAAGATGGTTTAGCTCTTGCGAAAGAAGAGTAATGAAATCTTAAAAGTATATTAATATAAAAAAACCAGAAATGAAAGATTATTACCTATAGTTAGGAAGTGCATTTGTGCCTGTTAAGAGTGCGAATTTCATTCTGGTTTTATCTTTCTCTAGATTTATTTTCTGTTTGAGTTCGTATTTATAATTCAATTTTTATCACCTAATTTTTTTTCTATTTTTTATTATTGTCCAACGAACAAAGCGAATTTTATTCTTGCTTGTTCGTAATCTTTCTTGACAGTTTGTTTGATTGTTTCTTTTTTACTTGTCATTTTTTTATCTCCGAGTTTTTGTTTGTAATTTACATACTCATATGTTGATATATAAAGCGGATTCACCAAAGGGAGTCTCAATTGTAGGTCACAAAATGTGACTAAAATTTATTCAAAAAAAGCTACTCTTTTCTTATATAGATTATAAATCATTATATATCCAAATGTTCGTTTTTACTTGATAGCTATGAAAAAAGAAATTGAAGAACAAAAAACTGTTGAAAAAGAGGAGAATGGCTCAATAGTTTTTGAAAAGGAGTCAAAAAAGAATAATAAAGATTTCATACAAGAACGTACTTTTTGGGATCGTATTCCAAAATACAAATGGTGGGTTACACCACTAAATATTCTAATAGTATGTATTTTCTTGATAATTATCGATTTAGCTACTCTACCAAATACTGCCTTTTTACATATTGATTGGGCTTGGTGGCCAATTGGAGGATTAATTTTTGCTTATCTTGTAAGCTTCATTATTTTTAAACGACCAGAGATAGCTTGGATAATCGGACCGATATTGATGGTTGGTACAAGCATTTTATTACTGGCTCTTGATTTAGTTTTTCCTCCAAATGATGGTTTTATCAGATTGGATTGGGCTTTGATTCCAATTGCTGCATTGTTAACCTTTGGTGTTTTAATTCCTATTATTACAAAATTTGGTCGTAAGAAAGAAAAACCAATTGATAAATTTAGAAAAGCATTAGCTGAAATGAAAGATCAGGAAATGAATGAATAATTGTTTAAAGATGAAAATTAGGAAGTGGGTATTCTATGATAAAAAATTTTAAACAAAAAAAGGAATCACCTCGAGAGAAAAAAGTTAGATCAAAATCAAAAATTCTCAGTGATTTCATATCACCTTACAAAGAAATGCTTTCTTGGTTAAATTCTTTCACTGTTAGTTTCTTGAAAAGAGATGCTAGTTCTTCAATTTCAACTTCACTTCCAATGGAATCCTTATTGGCAGTTTTAGATAATCTTGCACCAGAAAAAATAGAACGAAAAGTACGAGATAAAGCTGGTCCTTTTTTCTATAAAGGAAATGAAATTGGTATATTACTTACTCATGGTTTTTGTTCTACCGCGCAAGAAATGCAAGAATTGGGATTATTATTACATAATGAAAAAGGATACACAATTTTTGGTGTTTTACTTGCAGGACATGGTACCAGCCCAGCTGATTTAGCCCAAACAGATATGGTGGATTGGTACAAGTCTTTGAAAGAAGGATATGATTTTCTAAAGCAATATTGTGAAAAGACCGTGTTAGTTGGTCATAGTATGGGGGGAACTCTCTCTTTACTTTTAGCAGGTAATGAAGAAGTAGAAGGAATTGTTACTCTATGCACTCCAATAAAAGTAGAATATTTTATGCAAGATTTTCTATTTTTGATTTCTGATTTATTGAAATATTTTCCAAGAAGAAAAGAAGAGATTGAATTAATGGAAAAAAATAGTTTGTTAAATTATAGAGTTTCAGCGTTAAAAGCTGTTGAGCATTTATTAGATTTAATGGAAATTGCTCGAGAAGAATTAGTAAAGGTTTCTGCACCGATTTTTACAATTACTGCTGGCAAAGATGAACGAGTTCCTATTTATAATGCTCAGAAAATACACCAACTGGTTAGTAGTAAGATTAAAGAAGACTATTTCTCTGCTGATTCACATCATACAATTCTTTATGGACCAGAAAAACATGAAATATCGAATAAAATCTCTCACTTTATAAGTTCCTTATTTAAAAAGTAGATTATTTTCTCTTCTCCAGATTTTGTGTGATGTATGTACTACTTTAATAATATACAATATTAAAACTGAATATGTAAATAAAAAATTGAGTAAAATGAAATCAAATAATTCGTTAGATAAATTTGGTCACTTCCTTGTAAGAAACATGAGAGATAATGCTATCGATTTTTTTGATAAGTTAATAGAAGGATATTATAAGGCAACGACATTACAAAAAATCCATCAAGAATTATCTCAATTTACTTCAGAACAGAAGGATATCATTCGAAAAAGCTTCATCGCAGGAATAGATACTTCTATTCATGATTTCTTATTTGCCTTAGAGGAAATACATGAGACTGCAGATGATATACAAATAATGGTTGATGGAGAAAATGTGGTTAGATTAAGTGAAGAGCTTCATAGAGAACTCTTAACAAAAGATGGTTGGTTTTCTAGATTTAGTCATTATGTAATTGAATTCTAAAAACTCAATTTTATTTTCCTCGTAAGTATCAAAGTATAACTGATCTCTAAAGTGGTTGACAATTTGTACAGACATAAGCAGTTGATCCATCCACATGCTGCTTCTCAATAATCTTACCACATAAAGGGCAAGATTTTTCTTTCATGCGTTTATCCAAAATGGGAGTATATTTACCAGGTTCTCCATAAAGATTCAATTCGGAATCTCTCCCACCATTGGTTAAAGCTTCCTTCATAACACTTTGCATACTGGTAAAAAGATTTTGACGTTCCTCTCGAGATAAACTTGAAACCTTTCTTTTAGGATGAATTTTTGCCTTGAAGAAAATATCTTGGAGATAACCATTTCCTATCCCTGCAATAAATTTCTGACCTACAAAAAAAGTTTTGATACTTTTCGTATGGTTTTCAAGTAATTCATTAAACTTTTCAAAATTCAATTCATCATCTATCGGAGATAATCCTCTAAAACTAATATATTTGTGATTTAGAAAATACTCTTCTGTTTCTACTAAAATAAAGCCCCAAGCAATTACACGTACTGTTAACATTGTTTTATCTTCAAAAGTAATTTTAATAGTATATTTTTCTGGTAAAGTACTTAGATCTTTATGATAGAGAATATTTCCACTTGTTTCAAAACTAATAAAGAATAGATATTCTGGGGGATCAAAATTTACTAGGAAATATTTTCCTTCATTGATTATTGATTTAATTGTTTTGCCTACCAATCGTTTTTCATATTCTTCTGGTGTAAGTTTCATGAATCCTTGATTTACTAATCCTTGATAGTTATCCAATGCTATTCTTTCAATTCTTTTGCCTACTAATTCTTCATTCATTTGTTTAGTAATGATAATGACTTCAGGTAATTCCAACATAACAATCCACTCTAAATCTATTAAGAGAATCTCATTTAATATTTTTATGAAAATTTGAAGGAGATAACCTAAAGTAATTTCGAGAATATTAATCAAGAATCATTTAATATTCATATTTATTTTTTAAAATAGATGATTTTTATCAATTTTTATTTGTCAGATTCTAGTAATTCACTAGCTGATACACCTACCCATGTTAATCCAAGAGCTCCAGGACCAACATGCACACCAATAGCTGGACCAATTTCCCATGTTAAAATCTCTAAATTATTGTAATTGAGATTTTGGAGAAAATCATAGAGGATTTTTGCTTTTTCAAAATTTCTAGAATGTAAAATAATTAGTGTTTCTCTTTTAGGTAAAACCTTTACAACTTTCTCTCCTAATTTCATAAGGTATTCCATAGAAGCACTCTCACCACGAACACGCATTGGTGATTCTAATTTTCCATCTTCAATGGTTATCAAAGGTTTAAAATGAAAAAGCTCTCCTAATATATGTTGAAGAGTAGCTATTCTACCTGATCTTTTCAAATATTTTAATGTACCAACAAAAGCATTAAGTTGAACATTTGGTATAATCTCATTTTGAAGTTTATCAATAATATCTTCTTTTGTTAATCCCTCTTCAATCATTCTTGCAGTTTTCATTGTAACTAATCCATGAGGACTCGTAGTTGTTCTATCATCTATTACAGTTACTTTGTTATCAGTCATATTTTTTGCATGTAAAACTGAACTTGACCAAATACCGCTTAAATCTTTAGAAAGAGTAAGCATTATTGCTTCTTCAGATTTTTCAAGCGCATTATCAAAAGCTTGTTTGAATCTCTTTGGAGCAGGAACTCCTGTAGTTGCTTTTAAATCATCTTCAGATATCATTTTGAAAAATTCTTCAGTAGTGATATCAATGTACTGTGTTCTAGTTTCATCTGGAAAAAAAATCGATACAGGAACAATTTCAATATCATATTGTTCAATTATTTCGACTGGTAAATCACAAGAAGAATCAGCTATTAAAGTTAATTTTTTAGTAATTTTCCCTTCCACCTTTTTTTTGTGCCATTCTTTCAACTAAAATCTAGTTGGATTGAAATTATAATAAATAATTATTATGTATTGTTTTTATTTAGATTTCTGCTAATTTTATAAAAAAAATGCAATTATGAAATATTTTAGAAAAAAAAGAGTATGAATATTTTTTAAAAATAAAAAAAGTTAGATATCCAACAAGAACAATAAGATTTGAGCTGGTTATTCAAATTAGAATATCTTCTAATTTTCTAATATCTTCTTGGTTTACTTTTTTTGTAGCAGTAAGTTTTCGAATTATCCGAAAGAAACGATATAAAACTACCAATTAGGATCTTTAATTTGTAATTAAGATAGTCAAATATATTCTTAACTTAATTACCTCTCGGAAATTTGCAGTTAGTAGTTATTCCTCTTTTTCTTCTATTAAAAGGGGAAATGACTCAAACGCATTGCCAAAATGCTGTACTCAAGAAAACATACATTATTCCTGCATCCCCTAGATTTATATCTGCAAATGATTCGTCGAATTGCAGAATAAATGGAGTATTTGGAGACTCATCATTTTGAATCCAAATTGGATTTCCACCGATATAACCTGCATTTAAGAGGGCGTCATTTAGTTGAGTGAATGGATCGTCTTCATCAAGTTCTCTCTCAAATGGAGAGAAAAAAATATTCTCAGGTACTTTAACCGGGATTAATTGAAAGGTTGTTGCTTTTTTTAGCATTTTCTTCGGTAGGTTTCCTTGGTACACTCCTTTACTCAAATCATCCTTCGAGAGAGTAATAACTTTTATGTGTTTGCTATTTGGTTCCCAAGCCTCATTGTAAACATAATCACTCAAGAATACAGCTAATGCTTGGACTGTCGCTGGAATGTTTAATTGAAGGTCTTGTAGATTAAGAGTAAAAACATGATCCATGCGACTATCACCATCATATTCTTTGCTTGCTTCTTGAGCGAGATTTTTCATTTCTTTATAAATGGGCCAAGAATCATCATCAATACCAATAGGGGGACCAAAAATTCGGTTGATAGATTTGGAAGAAGGAGGTTCTTTCTTCACATCCAATAAATAAATCGTTGTCGAAGGAATGCTATTTTTAGTAATCAGTATTTTTTGGACTAAATTGATGACTTTCTTATTTCTTTCGTTCATGTACACAACACCAAATATAATACTAATAAGAGAACTGAAGTAAAAAAACTTCTCTTTGGGTTTTTTCATAATTAAATTGGAAAATCTTTATTTCTTTTCAAACGAATAATAATTTTAAATTTAAAAAAACAATAGTTATTCTTCTCTTTCATTTTCAGGTCTTGAAGAAGTTAGACCTTTTTGTATGAATACATTACTCGACAGAAGGATTATAAAACAAATAATCACAATATCAGTCCTGAAATGAAGATTAAAATAAACCAACAATTGAAAGAATCCTTTGAAAAATTCAGTTTTCAAATAGAATAATACAAGTGAATTATTTTTTTAAAAAATAAAAAAAATTAGATATCCAACAAGAACAATAAGCTTTGAGCTGTTATTCAAATCGGAATATCTTCTAATCTTCTAATATCTTCTTGGCTTACGTTTTTTGTAGCAATCTTGACAATAAACTGGTCTAGTACCATCTGGTTTAAAAGGTACTTCAGTCTCCTTTCCACAATCAGCACAAGTAACTTTGTGCATTTCTCTGGGTGGCCTGTCATAATTGCCATAATTATTTTGCATTCTGATATTCACCAAATATTTTTATTATACATAAACAAAAACAAAAAAACAATAAGCCATATTTTTGTTCGATACCTAAATTAATCAGATATTTTATTATTGACCAAAATTCGATGCTAATATTTTTTTGTTGATATCTTTTGTATACGAATTAATGTGCTGATTTTCGACTTATAAATTTATTCTATTTGAATATAATATCCTCTTCAACGACTTTTTTCTAGAGGAACCTTTTTTAAGTTTTATACCTCTAAAACCAAAGATTTGGCATTAATAACAGGAGATTTTGACTCATGGAATCTAGTTCTAGTTCGGAATCTGATATTATTGATAGAAAAAATAATGGCGATCAATCCCAATATAAGGTTTATTCCTATAGATGGGTCGTTTTAATTTTATTCATGTTTGTTGGAGCTATGACTCAAGTAATTTGGATTACATTTGCTGGAGTAACTACTGAATCAGCAATTTATTATTTTGGTTCAGTCACAAGTTTTAGTGAAAATATGATTTTACTTTTATCAGTAGTTTTTATGATTGCTTACCTTCCAGTTAACTTTTTTGCTTGTTGGCTTATCGATAAGCTGGGATTAAAATGGGGTACAGGTATTGGTGTAATTTTTACTGGAGTATTTGGTTTCTTACGAGCAGTGTCTGCAAATTATTGGCTAGTTCTTACATTTCAAATTATGGTAGCAATTGGTCAACCATTTGTCTTAAATTCATTTACAAAATTGGCCTCGAATTGGTTCCCAGAAAAAGAAAAAACGCTTGCATCAGGACTAGCTACATTAGCTGTTTTGTTAGGTATAATTATTGCTTTTATAACCTCTCCCTATATCTTAGGTAGTACCGAACCTTATCGAATGCCTGTTCTTCTATATAGCTTTGGAGGTGCAGGATTATTATCAATGGTATTGTATCTAATATTTGTAAAAGATAAACCACCTACTCCTGCAAATGCTTACAGTGATAAAAGTAGAGTTTTAGCTACGAAAGGTACCTTTTCATTGTTCAAAAAACGAGACTTTACATACTTGTTCTTCCTACTCTTTATAGGTCTTGGAGCATTTAATGCAATATCCACAGTATTAGATATTGTTTTCGATTATCCAGAAGGTTCGGAAATTCCTGGATTAATAGGAGGAGTAATGACAATAGGTGGAATACTTGGTGCGATAATAATTTCCACTCTATCTGACAGATTTAGAAAACGGAAAATCTTTATCATTATAGCGATGTTTGCAGGTGCGATATTAACACCCATATTGATATTCGTTCCAATAGATGTTGTTAGATTCATTGTAGGATTCGTTTTTGGTTTCTTGCTGGTTTCAGCATTACCTGTTGGTTTAACGTTTGCTGCAGAAATAACCTATCCGGTTCCAGAAGAAACATCAAATGGTTTTATGCAATGGGCAGGGCAAATCAGTGGGATACTCTTTTTGGGAAGTATCATGCTCACAAATGTGTACAATGTTTCATTGATGTTTATTAATATAGTAATAATATCAGCAATGTTTGTCGTCGGAATTATTTTAGCTTTCTTGATGAAAGATTTGGATGCCTATCAAATATAGGCTCCAATCCATTTTTTATCAATTAATTTTAATATTCTTTAAACAAATTTCTCATTTTTTTCTTATCTAATTTTTTTAGATTTTTATTCAAATCTCTTGTAAAAATGTAGAATCGAAAGTAACAATAATTATTCTTAATTGTAAAATTTCAAAAAAAAATTATTCCACTTTATGTGAGACTTTATCTACAATTTTCCAACCTTCTAATGTCTTTACAAGATTGTGATAATCTATCCAGCCCCCCATACGAATTTTAGCAAAAGCGATAGTACCATCAACTTGAAGAGATAGAAGCTTTACATTCATCTTTTTTTTGAGTTCTTCTTTTCTTTCTGGAGAATATTGCCTATCTTCGTCTGACCAATGCTCATGAAGATTTTTACTGGTAGAAGTGTTTCCAAGGAAAATACGACCATCAATATGAGCTACTGATCTCATAAGGGTAAAATCTAGCTCTTTGACACTTTTAATATAGGTTTCAATTACCTCCTTTACTTCTTCATATTCTGTTTTTGTCATGTAAATTACCTTCATTGAGGTTTTAGAAATAAATCCCTTTTTGTAAATAATTTTTTCCTATTAGGTACTATATGAGTAAAATAAGAAATCTATTTAAGAAATAAATGATAATATTGCATTATAGACACATAGGTCTATGGCGAGGCGAGAAAATTATGACAAAAATCGAGAGAGTTTTGAGTTTTAGTATATTACTTCTATTAACGCAATGTTTACTAATCTCTTCAATATCTCAAGGAATTATAAAAATAGATAATCAAGATAATTCTCTTGTAAATATTGAAAATAAGGAAAATGTTCCGTTAGTAGAAAAGTATAATGAACTCAATCTCGAAAAAAATAAGGCTTTTATTGACACATGTACCTATGATAATTTAGGTAAGGAAAAAAAAGAGAGTATAACAAATAATCAATTTTCTTCTCTGATTGATTCGGATTTAATAACTACTAATGATGAATTAAAAAATTATGAAATGGATGATAGTCATCCTTATTCATGGTTTGATGCTACTGGCGGAATACTTCTTCCTTTAACTGATAATTCTGCTTTTGAATTACCATTACCATTTTCATTCCCATTTTATAATGGATTTTTCAGTACTATGTATGTTAGTAGTAATGGTTGGCTTTCATTTGTAAATAGCGATCCATTTAGTTGGTATCCAGATTATTATCCTGATTCTAATCCAGAATACCAATATTCAATAGCACCCTTTGCAGCTGATCTTTATCCATTTGATAATGTTTTTGTTTCGATTGAACCAGACATGGTGGTAATTGAATACTATAATATAGAATACTTTCCTGTCCCAATAGTTGGAACGTTTGAGGTCATATTATTTGATACTGGGGAAATAGTCTTTCAATATGAATACCTAGATATCGTTGATTATTATACTTGTGGATTGAATTATGGTCCAGATACTAATTATTATAATTTATACACAGACCTTTATGGAGGAGTATCTGAGCTAGCAATTAGTTTCAATATAATAATACCAGAACACGATTTAGAAGCTTCTCTTGAGGCTCCTTATTCACTTGATCCTTCTGAAAATACAATCATAAATGCAACAGTAACAAATAATGGACTGAATGATGAAACAAGTGTAGAATTAGCAATTACTATTGATGGATTCGAAGTAGCTAGCCAAGTTTTTGCTGATTTATTAGTTGATGAAACTGCATTGGTGCAATATTCTTGGACACCGACTATTGAAGATACCTATCTTATTGAGGCATATGCTACTCCTGTTTCAGGAGAAATAGACATTGAGAATAATAATGACTCACATAATTGTACGGTATGTATTAAAACATGGACTGTTATGTATTACCTTGATGGAGATGTAAATCTAGAATTTCTTGCGATAGAAGACTTTAACGAATTAGAACGTGGTCTTGCTGCTGCTCCAATGGTTAATGTTATAGTTTTGTTTGATAGGCATCCTGGTTATGATACTTCTAATGGTGATTGGTCTTCAACAAGATTATACGAAGTTGTACCTGATTTTAGTTCAACAATTCAATCCCTTATGTTATATGATCTAGAAGAACTAAATATGGGAGATCCAACAACGCTTTCAGATTTTATTAGCTTTTGTTTCCAATATTATCCTGCAGAGAATTATATGCTTAACCTCTGGGATCATGGTGGAGGAATTGATGGTATTTGTTGGGATGAAACAGATGGATACGATTATCTTACTATTGATGAATTACAATCTGCAATAGCTCTTAGTGAAGGACTTTATTTCGAAAAAATTGACATAATAAGCTGCGTTGCTTGTCTAATGAATATGATGGAAGTATCATATGAATTACGAGATTTGACTGATTACTTCATTGCTTCTGAGGAAGTTATGTATGATCAGGTTGTTAATTGGGAAGATGTTCTAAATAGATTTGGAGCTGATCCATTGATGACTCCCGACCAATTTGCATATGAAATTGTTGATTCGTATAGAGCAGATTGGGAATTTCACTATATTCCAACTCACTTTTCAGCAATAGATATAACTGTAATATATTCAATAGATGTTATTATCAATGATTTTGCTACAATGTTAGAAACAGTAGTATTAGATGGTTATGTTGATGAAATTGCAGCTGCAATTTCAGGAACCCTTGCTTTTACTTACCCACAATATATTGATTTCATACACTTCATCGAGAATATACAAGCTAATGCATTCTTAATGTCTCAATATCCTACTTTATCAGCATTTGCAAGCATTCTGCTTCTTGAGCTTAATAATGCTGTCTTAAATAATTTTCAACATGCTGATTTTAGTGGCAATGCAAATGGTATATCAATATTCATGCCTTTTGACTACAATGCTTATGTTGGGCTTATCAGTGATTATATCTACGCAATGAATGATTATGCTGGTCTCGATTGGTTAGCAAACTGCTATTGGGATGAATTCCTCGACCTACTCTATACAACTGGTTATTTTATGGCTATGGATATTGAATGGGTATTTTCAGTTGGATATGAAATATACTCTTCTCCTGCATTCTTTGATATAGATAGGGATGGAAACCCAGAAATTATCTTTGGATCCACTGATGGATATCTCTATTGTATAGATAATACTGGTTCTCTAGTTTGGAGTGAAAATATAGGTTCTATAATTTATTCCTCACCAACAATAGCTGACTTAGACAACGATCATACTTTTGAAATTATAATTGGTGCTGAAGATGGATATCTTTACTGTTATGATGAAAACGGTGTATTTCAATGGTCATATTATACCGGGGATTCTATTTATTTTCAAACTGCAACAGTAGTTGACATTAATGATGATGGTTATTTGGAAATTTTCATTGCTTCATTAAATGGTGTACATTGTTTAGATTTTCTTGGAAATCAGGAATGGACTTATGCTCTTGGTGTAACATTTTTTGCAACACCAACCTTTGCTGACTTAGATGACGATGGTGAATTAGAAGTTCTAGTTGGTGATACCAATGGATACTTCCATTGTCTAGATTCAGCAGGTGCTGTTATTTGGATCTATAATACTTATAGCGAGATTGGCTCAACACCAGCAGTTGCTGATTTAGATGATGATGGATATTTAGATATAGTCGTCGGTACAATAGGTGGCGAGGTAATATGTCTTGATTATACTGGTTCTCTGCAATGGACTGCTGATATTTATGCACAAGTGCTTTATTCAAATATTGTAATTGCTGATATTGATAATGACGGCTATTTGGAAATTATCTATGGTACTTACGAATATGTAGTATGCTTGGATTACACAGGTCATTGGAAATGGTGCTACTATGCTAGCTTTGAAGTCTTTTTGGCTGCTCCTGTTTTAGCTGATTTAACTGGAGATGGAAAATTAGAAGTTATTATCGGTAGTGACCTTGGCTATTTATACTGTTTTGCTTCTGATGGAAAAATCCTTGGATCATTTTATGCCGATACCACCATATTTTCCACAACTTTAGTTCTAGATATCGATGACGACGGAATTGTTGAATTAATTTTTGGCAATCTAGGGGGCGATCTATTCTGTTTAGATTTGCCTGACTTAGGACCAACTGGTGAAACTCCATATTATACATTCGGAGGAACAATTTTCCGAACTGGTTACCCTGACACTGATGGTGATTTCATTGATGAACTAACAGAAGATTTCTATGGAATTGATCCGTTTGATACTGACAGTGATGACGATAGCTTGACAGATTGGGAGGAAATAATCTATTATCAAACAGATCCTGCTGATAATGATACAGATGGAGATGGATTAGACGATGGAGAAGAAGTAGATACCTATCTAACAAATCCGTTAAACGCTGACACTGATGGTGATTTAATGCCCGATGGTTGGGAAGTGAATAATGGTCTTAATCCTCTGATCAATGATGCTTCTTTAGATCCTGATAGTGATGGCTTGACTAATTTAGAAGAATATCAAGAGGGAACCGATCCTCATGATGCAGACACCGATAATGATGGACTCACCGATGGCGATGAGGTTGATAAATACTTTACCGATCCGACAGTTTCCGATGCTAATTGTGACTCTGACTCGGATGGCTTGACCAACGTAGAAGAAGTCGATACCTATCTGACCGATCCACTAAACGCTGATACTGATGGTGACACCCTCACTGATGGCGATGAGGTCAATGTCTACTGTACCGATCCCTGCGATTGTGATAGTGACGATGATACTATTCTTGACTGCGAGGAAGTCATCTTAGGAACAGATGGCTTTATCACTGATCCTAACGATGCTGATACTGATGGTGATGGAATAGATGATAATGAAGAAATAGCTAATGGAACAGATCCTACGGATCCTAATGATCCACCCACAAGTAGTCCTACTCCTACTGAAACGACTACTACAACTGACACTGGGGGTATTGAATTCTTCTTGATGCTTCCTGTTTTCCTTTTGGGTGTACTTGGACTCGTTTTCATTCGCAAAAATAGAAAGTAAGGAATTTTTTCCTTCTTTTTATTTCCTTTTTTTTTGATTTTTTCCTTAAATATTAGTTCTAGTTATTTCTGTAATATTTTATTTTTATTTTGTTCTAATCTTTCAATCGCATAAACTGCTTGTTCTCTTACTCGCCAATTTTCATCATTTATTGCATTTTTCAATGCTGGTATAATCTGAGGCATTTTTTCTCCTATATCCCCTAAAATTGCTGCTGCTAGTGATTTAACTAGTTCACTTTCCTCTTTTTGTAGAATCTCTATTAAAATTGGTATAGTATTTTTTTTCTGCTCTCCTAATTCCCCTAAAGATATTGCCGCCCAATTTCTCACTTCTTCTATCTCATTTTCCATAGCATTTGTTAAAGCAGCTATTACTTTTTTATTATTTTTTCCTAAAATCCCTAGCATATATGCTGCAGCTATTTTCTTCTCATTACTTCCTAAGTTTAAATCTCTGAGGTATTTTGCTATTTCCTTTTTCTTATCTTCTATTTGCACCTGGAAAAACGCCTCGATATTTTAGAAACTTTGTATATTACTTTTTTTAGACTGAAAAACTTTTTTCTATTGGTTAAGTTTTGAATATCAGTTGATTTTCTAAGGTAAATTTTTCTTATTTCTTTAACTTCTTTTTAATATTACTTATTTAATTGTTCAGAGATTACATTATTGACTATAAATTGAGGTCTATTGATGAAACTCTTTGAATCACCAATTATTCATAAAGTATTGATTCGATCCAATAGAGAGAAGGTATTTGATGCTATGACTACTGCTGAAGGTTTAGATGGTTGGTTTACTAAAGGCTCTTTTGTTGATCGAAAATCTGGTGGTAAAATTATTTTTCGTTGGGTAGATTGGGGTCCTGACAAACATAATTCGGAAGCAATTGCACCTATACTAGAAGTGAATTTTCCTGAAAGATTTGTTTTCAAGTGGTGGGAAGATCATTATACTACTGTTGAAATGACTTTTGAAGATTCGCCTGATGGAACTATTGTTACTGTTAAAGAATATGGTTATCAAGATACTAAAGAAGGTCATAGACGTTGTCTAGAATGTGCAACTGGTTGGGGTGAAGCATTAACTTTACTCAAATTTTATGTTGAACACGGTATTAGATATTAGTTCTGATACAGTTCTTAATACTGCAAAGATAGTTATAAATAACTAGTTGTCTATATTTTGTTGAAACTTAATTAAGAATATTTAAAGGAAGATATCTTTCTGTGAAAAAGACTACCTACTCCTCTGAATGGAATGAAGAATTAAAGCGTAATTTAAAAAAACGTTTCAGAAAAATATCTGATCCCAATTATTCTTTATTTGATGAATCGCAAAAACTTTACAATTACATAAAGCGTTTTTCATTGATTTTCTCTTTATGTGGTATACCACTATTTGTCCTTGGTTTAGTTATAATTATAAAAGTGAGTATTTTAGGTATCATTCCACTTACCTTTGGTGGGTTAGGAGTGATGGTTGTTTTCTTTTCACCTTATTTAGTTCTTGAATATCTGAAATTTAAACCAATCATGGAAATGAAGAAATCTAAACAAATTGGTGCCTTAGTTGAACTTGCTAAAAAATACAGCTCTTCAAATGGTTTCCTTGATCAAGAACGAGCTCGATTAGCTACTTATTTACTCGTTGATTTTAAATCAATAGAAATTGCTCATATTTTAAAAGACAGATTATCTCAAAGAAAACCACCTAGACTAACTGATATTCTAAGAACATTCTCTCTTTTAGCTATAAAATTAGGTTATAAAGATCATGAAGATTTTCTGAGGGAATTAATAGATGATAAGCAAGTTATGGAAGAAAAGAAAGCTAGTATAGATGACGTTGATTACGAAACTGTTGTTCCTATTACTAAAGTATATTTTCTTGATGAAATACCATATGATGCCAAGTGTATGGTTTCAGGTTTAAAACTTGATTTTAAAAACGATACTATTGTAGTTTGTCCTTTCTGTTCTGCTTGGTCTAAAAAAGAGCTTCTTGCTACTTGGTTAAATGATAAACAGGTTTGTCCAGTTTGTCGTCGTAAGTTACTTCTTGATGATTGTCCTACTGTTCAAATAAGATTTGATAAATGATTTTTTTATTAAAATGTATCATTTTTACCATAAAAAAATAGTAAATTTAAAATTTAATTAAATCAAGTACTTTTTTAAAGCTTTATTTCAAAAATTTGAATAGGGGTTTGATGTGGAAGAATATCAAATTCTCTTAGTAGATAATGATAAAAGTGCATTGGAAAAAACTAAACACTTTTTGAGCAAACAAAAAGAGAATTATAAGATTTATACTGCTAACTCTATTCGAGAAGTAAAAAAATTAGATGATAAGCTAATTTTTGATATAATAGTATTTGATTATCGGATGATTAATACAGAAGGAATTAATTTATTACTACAGCTCAAAGCTAAAAATCCTCATACAACTCAAATTCTTTGTGTTGCTGGAGATTCAGCTGAATCTACTTTCCAATTACTGAACCTTAAAAGTTTTCAAAGTCATCTGAGTAATAGTAAAACAGAAAATAAACTAGTTGAGCTACTTTCCTTCATAGAATATACCCTTAAGAATAGAATATCTGATAATCAATTGCAAAAAAAACAAGAATTATTTGATATAATAGTACAAAGCATAAGTGATATTATAATCATTACTGATTTTGATTTTAAAATTCAATTTGTCAGTCCTTCAATTCAAGGTTTACTTGGGTATTCAATAGAGGAATCAGCAGAACTAAAATTGCAGGATATTCTTTCTCCAAGCTCTCAAAAATATGTTGAACCTCTTATTTCAGAATTTCTTATGAGAAAAAAAGCGAAACGATTTACTCTTGAGAGAATAATCACACTCCAATTAGAACTTGTCTGTAAAAATGGTTCTTTTTTGTGGACTGAAGTGAAATTAAGTTACTTGCTTGATAAAGAAAACAATATTACTGGTTTACTAAGCATTGTTCGTGATATAAGTGATAGGAGAATTACTGAAGAAACTTTGGATTCTGAACGTAAAGCTTTTCAACTTATAGCTGAAGCCTCAATTAGTAAATTAAATATCGATTCTCTTTGTGAACGAGTTTTAATTGATTTAATAAATATTTTAGATTTCAATTCAGGTACTATTAGATTATATAATGAAAATACACAAACACTTTTCCCAGTAGCAATTCAAGGTTCAGATTCCGTAAAAGAAGAATTGAATGTAATGCAAAAATTAACTGATGTTAATTTTATCAGTGCTGAAGTTGCTCGAGAAAGAAAAGCTATTATTGCTCCAGATATAGAAAAGAATGATATTTCTAGCGAATTTCCACTTCAAATTATTTCTTTACAAGCAAAAGCATTAATTGCATGGCCAATTATTAGTTCAGATAATCGACTTCTAGGTGTTGTAAAATTAATTTCAGAAAATATTAAAAATATGCCTGAAAGTAGTTGGATTTTCTTTGAAACAATTATGAGATTCTTTGCCACTATTCTTGAAAGAAAGCAAGCAGAACGACTTTTACTCGATCAACAATCTTTGCTTCAGAAACAACGAGATGAATTAGAATCATTTGCTTCAACAATTGCACATGATATTCGAGGAAAATTACAAGTAATATCAATGTATAATTCTTTGAGCAAATCAATTCATAGTAATAAGATTGATGAACAAATAGGAAATATTTCTGCTTTTATTGAAGATCTCCTTTTGTTAGCAAAGAAAGGAGAAATTCTTGGTAATTTATCAGAGATAAATTTAACAATATTACTCAAAGAAATAATTGAAGATGTTAATTCTATAGCACCTGATTTGAAGATAGAATTAAAAGAATTGCCAAAAATTAAAGGTGATAAAACAAAACTCAGACAAGTTTTTGAAAATCTTATTATGAACGTTGTGAAACACGCTAATGCTACTAAAATAAAAATTTATTATAAAAAAGCAAAAGATACTTATCAAATTTTCATTGAAGATAATGGAAATGGTATTTCATTAAATAAACAAAAGGAAATTAAACTTCTTTTAGAAAAAGAGAATTATTCTTCATTTGGTTTATTAATTGTTCAAAAAATAATGGAGGCTCATCATGGTTCAATGGGTTTCGAGAGTGAAGAGGGTTTGGGTACAATATTTGTTATTTGTTTTCCAAAATAATTTATTTCAAAATTAAATTCATATGAGGGTGGGCAAATGTCAAAAATCTATAAAGAATTTCGAAAACCAGTTTTTAGACCCTTTAAACCTGCTAGTATTGGTAACGAAAAAATACTTCTAAATTACCATCATATACCAAACGGTAAAAATTGCCAAATTAGTTCTTTACAGAAACTATTGGGATTTTATAATCTGGAATATATTACTTTTCAAAAACTAAAATAATTATAATCTGATTTTTTTAAAAATATTAAAATACTAATTTTAATTGATATATAATTTAAAATAGAAATTTTCTGGGAGGAAAATTTTTGGTAATATTAACTACAGGTGCAACCGGTTTTTTGGGTGGAACACTGGTTCGAAATTTAATCTCAAATGAAGGATATAATCCAAATGAAATTAGAGTTTTAGTTATGCCTGACGAAAATATCGATGATTTACTTGAATTGGGAGTAAAACCTTTTGTTGGTGATTTACGTTTTCCTTCAACTTTAAAGGGTATTATGAAGGATGTTTCAGTGGTTTATCATAATGCTGCATTAGTAGTCAATGATATTTTCTCTCGAGAAGAAATCATGAGAGTAAATCGAGAAGGAACAGTAGTTTTAGCTGAGGAATTTTTGAAAGAAAATACTACTGAAAAGTTTATTTTTGCTAGCTCTTTTGGTGTTTATGGTTATGCTTTTCCTAAATACCCAGTAGCTGAAGACTATCCAAAAAGACCAATTAATAACTATCAAGAATCAAAGCTTTTAGCAGAAGAAGACCTATTTAGATTGCATTTAGAAAATGGTCTAAATATCACAGCTATTAGAAATTCATTGATTTTAGGTCCCAGGGATAAGGTTACCTCTCTAAGAGTTTCTCAAGGTCTTCTTAATGGAAAAATATCATATATTGGAAAAGGAACTAATAAACTCTCAATTGTGGATGCTCGAGATAGTTCTAATGCAATGATACTTTCAACTAAGAAAAGTATCTCTAAAGGAAAAGCATACAATGTAAAAAGTTATGACATTACACAAAATGAATACTTTAATTATTATTCAGAAGCTTGTGGTGGATGTTTTCCTCAGAAAAGATATCCTTATTGGTTAGCTTATTCTTTTGCATGGCTAAAAGAAATATCAACTCCAAAAGACAAAGAAGTATTAGTTTCTAGAACAAGAGTAAATAGATATCATAGTACAAGAATGCTAGATTCCACAAAAATCCAACAAGAACTTAGTTTTAAACCTATTCATTCTGATTCTAGAAAATCAATTAACGATGCTGTTTCTTGGTTGAAAGAAAATAATTATCTTGATTTATCAAAAAAACAATTATTGACTTGACCATTATTCAATTAATAATTAACATAATCATATAAACTCAATAATTAAAAAGCAAATGATA
>Ga0307378_10002488_pt1 | contig 28171 bp, 8 predicted proteins | sample UN1MG_FD_202238 | JGI IMG/M metagenome (GOLD analysis project Ga0307378, IMG submission 202238) | Soil microbial communities from Risofladan, Vaasa, Finland - UN-1 | ecosystem: Environmental > Terrestrial > Soil > Coastal area > Acid sulfate soil | place: Finland: Risofladan, Vaasa | collected... | reverse complement strand
GCCGAGACGTTGAGTTATCTGGTGATTATGCGCTGTCGGATATAATTCGCGTGTTTCAGATAGAAAGGGCGAAGCTCTTGGTGACGCTTGATGCACCTCCAGAGGTATGCGTGTCCAATAACTTCACGGCGACGGTGACGGTGAAGAACACGGGCGATGCTGTGGCCCAGAATGTCACTCCCGTGTTAACCATAAGCCCACCGGAGCTAGCCTATATCACTGTTTATCCAGCCGTCCCTGTGAATATCAACGCCGGTGTTACGGCCAGTTTTGACTGGACCTTGCACTGCGATGCCCCTGGTGATGTCGGAATCAGCGTTAATGTAACCGGGATTGATTCCTGCTCCGGGGAGGCGATTCCAGAGGGGGATATTACCCTGCCTGAACCCGTCACAGTGGAGCAGCTAAAGGCACACCTTGTTGCCCACCTTACCGCACCGGAAGAGGTGTGCGTTTCCGATAACTTCACGGCAACAGTGACAGTGAAGAACGAGGGCAACGTAGAGGCTCTGAACGTCACCCCTATCTTGGACGTAGGTACGGGAGCCAGTATCACTGGTTTTCCAACCGGCCCTGCGCTTATCAACCCTAATGAGACGGTCTACTTTGAATGGACCCTGCACTGCGATGACCCTGGTGTGGTCCAAATCTGCGCCAATGTAACCGGGACTGATGGCTGCACCAACGAAGATATTCCGGAGGCTAATATAGAGCAGCCTGGTTGTGTGAACGTGACGCAGCGGAAGGCGCACCTTGCGGTGACGCTTGGGGTAAACCCAACAGAGCTGTGCGTGTCCGATAACTTCACCGCGATGGTGACGGTTACCAATACGGGCAATGTAGAGGCTCAGAACGTCATCCCCAGCTTAAGTATAAACCCATCGGACGAAGCCAGTATCAGTGTTGGGCCATCACCCAGCTCTGCGAATATCGGCGTCAATGGGACGGCCAGTTTCAACTGGACCTTGCGCTGCGATGCCTTTGGTGTAGTCCAAATCGGCGTCAATGTAACCGGGCAGATGGCTGGCGCCTGCGAGGGCAAAGAAATACCACGTGCTAATATAATCCTGCCTGCTGCCATCAACGTGACGCAGCAGAAGGTACACCTTGCTGTGAACTTTACTGCAGAAACACCGGTATGCGTCTCGGATGACTTCACGGCAACAGTGACGGTGAAGAACGAGGGCAACGTAAAGGCTCTGAACGTCACCCCCAGCTTGAGCGTAGGCGAAGGAGCGTATATCTTGCTTGACTCATTTGCTCCGGTGGATATCGGCGCCAATGAGACGGCCAGTTTCAACTACACCTTGCACTGTGATGCCTTTGGTGTAGTCCCAATCTGCCTCAATGTAACCGGGCAGATGGATGGCACCTGTGAGGGCAGGGATATACCGGCTGAGAATATAGAAGGGGCGCCTGCTTGTCTCAACGTGACGCAGCAAAAGGTTCACCTTGAGGCGGGACTTGTGGTGGAGCCAGCGGAGCTGTGCATCTCCCAGAACTTCACGGCAACGGTGACGGTGAAGAACGCGGGCAACGTAGAGGCTCTGAACGTCATCCCCGTCTTGACCTATAACCCAGCGACGGGAGCCAACTGCACCGCTCTAACACCGGCTTCCAGTAATATCACCCCCGGTGGCACAGTGACCTTCAACTCTACCTGTCACTGCGAGGAAGGTGGTCTGCTTACCGTCAGCCTCAATGTAACCGGGCAGATGGCTGGCGCCTGCAATGGCACGGATATACCAGTTGATAATATAATCCTGCCTGCTGCCGTTAACGTGACACAGTATCCACCACTTATAATTGAGTGTGACCATGAGCCCGAACCAGGGAACGTTTGTAATCCGGTCTACTTCTCGGTTAATGCCACTGGTGGAGCCGGAAACTACAGCTGGCTTTGGGACTTTGACGATATGCATTCTGCTCCCGAGGATAATACCAGCACTGAGCAGAATCCAACTCATACCTATATGTGCGCTGGAAACTACAGCGTCAACGTTACCGTCACTGATGATAAGTGCGGTAATGAAACTTGCACCACTCTGGTGACGATTATCGTACCGAAGCCCAAACTGATTAATCCTGAACTCAATGAAACAGTATTAAACAGATGGGTTACCTTCGAGTGGGAGGACGTTGGCTGCTGCAACTACACCCTGCAAGTGTGGCAGAAGGATGGCGCGCAGGAGAAGGTATTGCTGGTAGAGACTGGCAAGGACAACTTCTGGTCAGGCTGGATTATGGATGGTGATAAGTACAAGTGGCAGGTTACTGCCACTGACCAATGTGGCCATAGCGCTGTCTCTGACCTATCATACTTCGAGGTTCAGGATGCCACCTTGAATGTTGCCGTCACCAGACCTGCAGAAGGTGATTCCTGGGCTGGAAACTCAACGAAGACTATAATGTGGACAACTGAAAGATTGGATTCATTCTCCAGCGGCTTTGGTGCTACCGGAGATGAGATAATCACAGTTGATATATCATACTCAACCGATGGTGGTGCTACTACCTGGAATCCTATAGCCACCGGTCAACCGGAAGATGGTGTCTTCTCATGGAGCGTGCCTGGAATCAACAGCGACAACTGTCTGATTAAGGCTGTAGCCAGTGATGGCTACGGTAAAACGGGTGTCGGCTACAGCGGCATATTCAGCATTGTAACTGCTGATACAGTGGATCCAACTGTTACAGTTATAAGCCCGAATGGCGGTGAAGACTTTACCGGTGGTTCAACTGAGGACATAACATGGACTGCATCTGATGATGTAGGCGTAACTTCAGTTGACCTTTACTTCTCATTCGATGGTGGTGTTAGCTGGCCAGTTATTGCTACTGGGTTAACCAGTAGTCCTTATTCCTGGACAGTGCCTGGCGTTAACAGCGATATGTGCCTGGTTAAGGCGGTAGCCTTCGATGCTGCTGGCAATAGTGCAGCAGACATGAGCAACAGCGTGTTCACGGTCACTACCGCGGCTCCCGATGTCAAAGCTCCGGTGGTAACTGTTAATAGGCCTGTTGGTGGCGAGACTTTCGCCGGTGGCTCACAGGAGTTCATACTCTGGAGTGCCACTGATGATGTATCAGCCCAGGGAAACATAGGCATCACTATCTACTACAAGGTTGGCACCGGTACCTGGATAGAGATTACCTTTGATGGTGTTAACGATGGCGAATACAAGTGGGATGTGCCTGAAGAGAACAGCACACAGTGCCTGATTAAAGTTGTGGCCACTGATGAGGCGTTGAATACTGGATTTGACGTTAGCAATGAGTTTGCCATCGTCACTGAGGCAGTGGTGGTACCAGTTACCAGTTACAACATAACTCTGTATGATGGCTGGAACCTGGTATCGTTACCATTGATACCGACCAGCACCAACATCACCGATGTGCTTGCTGGCATATCTGGAGCTGGCAATGTAACGCAGGTGTGGGCTTACGATCCCACGCTGATGCCTGGCGACCCATGGCTTTCCTACTATCCTTGGATAGCCTGGTCGCTTAATGAGCTTCAGGAAATGAATGATGGTGTCGGCTACTGGGTGGTTATGGATGGTGCGGGTATTCTCACCGTCAACGGTCAGGTTATGCCCGGTCCTGGTGAGTTGCCGCCGATGTACGATGTCTACGAAGGCTGGAACCTGGGTGGCATGAAGTCCATAACTACACGAGCTCATGATGATTACCTGGCCAATGTGTACGGGAAGTACACTGTCATCTGGGGTTATGATACCGATGCTGATAGCTACGATCTTGTCTTCCCCAGCCCGCCAGGAAGTGGTGTGCTGACTCCAGGCTCAGGCTTCTGGATCTGGATGACAGAGGATGGCATAATCGTTCCTACAGGATATTGAGTTGATGTAGATTGATATACAGGGGAGGCGGAAGCCTCCCCTGTATATAGAAGCTTATAGAGGCTTTTAAATGAAACAAAAAGGATAATGCAATATGAAAAAAGCTCTTAGATTAGCTTTAGCTTTGTTTGCAGTCTTGCTTGTGGGTTTGGCTGCAGTACCTGTTTTAGCTGTGTTGCCTCCGCCACCGCCGCCACCGCCAACAGCCAGCTCCCACCTGTTTCATGGTACGGTAACCGTTGCTGGTAGCCCTGCTATTGATGGCACTCTGGTTTCGGCTCACATCGGCAGTCTGGCATGGTCGACGACTACGAAGAGTGGTCAATACGGAGCTGACCCATTATTATTATTCGCATTACCGGCTGATAACACTGGCACACCGGTAAAAGATGGAGGCGAAGACGGTGATACAGTTATTTTCAAGGTAAGCGGTGTGGAAGTAAACAGTTATGTATTTAAGGAAGGTGCTGCTACAGCGCTTAACCTGAATTTAGCGGTTGTGGTAGCTCAGATAACCGGAGTTACAGGCGAGGTAAATTGCGATTCCCTGGGCGGTGTTACCGTCCAACTATTTGCTGCAGGGGGCAGCACCACCAGCGATGGGGGTGGGAGTTATGTCTTGCCTGTTCCTGCGCCTGGGAGCTACGATGTGGTTGCCAGCAAAGCTGGATTCAGGAATGAGACCCAGGCTAATGTTGTAGTAGTGGTTGGGGTCAACACCCTGGACTTCCGTGGTGACACCGGGCTTGTACCCAATGAGCCCGATGCCTCTTATGCCATGGATTGCGTGCACAACTGGCTATTCCCGCCAAGTACCGAGTGTGGCTTGAGTGCTGAGAAAGCAATGGATGTGATACATGCCTGGTTATTCCCGATTATTATTACGTAGAATGTGAACGGAGAAATGGCTAATTCAATGTTATTATCCGGTGTTTTTTGCAGAGGGTATTGACTTTAGGTTATTATAGTTTGTAATATATGGTAAGTTTAGTTAGTTTAAGGAAAGAGGTTACCAAGGAGGTAGCGTAATATGAATTTAAGAGAGTTTAGCAAATCAGCCTGGATAAGAATGGCGGGAGTGCTGATTGCCTGTTTGCTTGTTATTACACCGGGCATGGCATTGTTTTCTCCTGTGAATGCTGTTACTATCGGGACTGTGGTTGTGACAAGGAACTTGCCGGCTACGGTGGAGCCAGGAGAAACTTTTGAGGTAACGGTTACTTTTATTTCTGATGCTGCAGATTTTCACGCTATCCTCTTAACTGACCTGGCCCCCTCGGGGTGGGACGTAAGCGTGGATAACTCATGGTCCACACCAGATACCAATAATTGCAATAATCCCGTTATCAATAAGGCAGAGCTGAGCTGGACTGGACCTTATGCTACGAGCACATCTTTTACGGGAAAATACAAGGTAACAGTTCCCGGTGGTGCTACGGCGGGAGTTTACACTTTCCCTGATGCCGCTCAGCATTTTCTGCGATACTATGTTGGTGCAGCGGCGACCCCCGAATACGTTTACGATTTCGCTGGAGACAGCGATGTCGAGATTCTGCCGTACTATAATCTGATTCTTTCCAGTTCAGATGGTGGTGAAGTGACCGACCCCGGAGAGGGGACTTTTCCTTATGTTAGTGGTAGTTTGGTGGACCTGGAAGCGACGGCTGAGCATGGCTATGGATTTGATGCGTGGACTGGTGATGTGGGTACTGTGGATGATGTGAACGATGACACGACAACGATACTCATGAGTGGCAACTATACAGTCAGCGCCAATTTCACCCTGATTCCTGTCGAGAGTGGTATCTCACCAACCTCGGTGAGGAAAACATTGAGGCCGGGAGATTGTACTACAATAACCAAAACGGTCACGGTGGGTACAATGCCACCCATGGCTGATATTGTTTTTGCCTTTGATCTCACAGGCAGCATGAGCGGTATTTTGTCCGCTGCGAAATCGGGAGCAGGAAATATTATGGATGCCCTGGATGTTCTTGGTGTTGATGTAAACTATGGTGTCATGTCCTATATGGATTATCCTCACTCTTATTCGAGCTACTGTGGTTACTCAGATACTTATGGTAACTCAGGTTCAGGTGATTATGCCTATAGTCTGGACCAGCCGGTTACGGATGACAATGCTGCGGTTACAGCCGCCATTAATGCATTGACTTTGGGGAATGGAATGGATGGTCCCGAGGCCTACACCAGGTTTATGTATGAGAGTTATGCCGACACCGATGTAGATTGGCGTCATGGGGCCAGGAAGATAGTGGTTGATTTTGGTGATAATATCCCCCACGATTGCAACTTGAATGAAGGTGTAACCACTGGTACCTGGTCTACCGGCGGTGACCCGGGGCGCGATGAGATACAGGGCAATGCTGATGACCTGGACCTGCAGACAGTCTTGGCTGAGATGGCGGACCAGGGCATTATGTTATTGGAATGCCATAACTCAGCCTCAGCGTACTGGGATTACTGGACTGGCATCACTGGCGGTAAGGTAACTATCACCGGCTCTGGGACAATGGTTGATGATGTTATTAACGCTGTAACTGAAGGTCTTACTGTTGTTGCAGTAGATGGACTTCATCTGGAAGTAGTTACCGCAGGTTTTGAATCCTGGGGAGACTTTACCCCTGCTTCCTATGATGGGGTGGCAACCGGTACCAGCAAGAACTTTAAAGAGACTATTTGTGTTCCTGCGGGAACTGAGCCTGGTACTTATACTTTTACTGTTAGCGCTTTGGATAGTAACGGTGTTAGCTATGGTGACCAGTCTGTAGAAATCAGGGTACTACAGGAGGAAGTTGAAGAGATTGGTATCCTGCCGCCTGAGCCGGCAAAGATTGGGGCTTCTAATCTATTTATCAACCCCGAGCAGGTTGTACACAACCAGTGGCTTGATATTTCTGCCAACATCTATAATAAAGGCGAAACAAAAGGGACCCGCACCGTTGCCCTGGTTATAAATGGCTATCTGGCAGACAGCCAGTCGGTTGGTGTATCTCCGGGTGCTAGTCAGGAGGTAGTCTTCAGGGTTCGTGCGGACAGTGAGTTCCTGGGAGGAATTTATACCGGTGCAGGGACTTATAATGTTAATGTGGAGGGGATGGAGGGGCAGTTCTTCGTACTGGCAGAGCCTGAAGCACCCGCCCCAACTAAAGCAGGCATAGGTGGTCCGCTGGGCACTGGTGGCATAATTGCCATTGTGGTGATTGTGATACTGCTAATTGGTGGCCTGATGTTTGTGTTGAGGAAAGAATAAGACCTGTATTGATTGGTGACTTACGGGGGCGGCGCAAGCCGCCCCCTTTGTTTTAACCCCCCGAGATTGCCGCGCCTTCGGCTCGCAAAGACAGGGAAAGTCGGGGACAAGCCCCGCCCCTACGAAAATAATAAGTGAAAAATTGCCAGAATGATAGGAATAGCCAGTAGCTTGGTGGTATAATCAGGTTAGGAAAAGTGTATGGGGTATCAGGGGTGGATATTAAGCAGTAAATTTGGGAGGAAGAAAATGAAGAAGATTAAAAAAATCCTGGGTGCAGTTGTTATAGCGGCACTTCTTATCAGTGGTATTCAATTGGCAGCTCAACCAGCAACCGCTTCTGACCAGGAAATCTTAAATCAGGAGCAGGGCTCTGTAATGGAGGAGCTTACTCTTGATAAGCTTACTGCTGGTGCTGACTCTATTCTATTAGGCGAAGTGGCTGATATCGCTTGTTACAATGAAAGTAGCCTCTACAACCTTATTACCCTACAGGTAGAGCAGGCTATCAAAGGTGAAATTGAAGGGGAGGCAGTGATAAGGGTATCTGCCGAAGAGGTGGATGCCCCCGACTTCCAGTCAGGGGAAAGGGTGATAGTCTTCCTGGAGAAAGGCGAAGATTTTTTCACTGTCATTGGTGGCTCTTGTGGGAAGTACACCATCCAGGATGATAAGGTGGTAAGTACCGGCCAATCGCTCGTCGATTTCATAGCTGAGATCTCCGAATTGGTGGAAGCACAAAGCGAGAGGCCTGAATTGTTGTTGGAGCAGGCCAGCCTGGTGCTCGACATCCCGATGCGGGGGGTGCCAGTTGAGCCAGGGGGAACACCGCTTGCGGGTGCCTGGCAGAATATGATGACTGAGGACTTCGAGGGGACATTTCCTGGCGCCTGGGATGTTCATCGCAGCACAGGCGCTACCGATGCCTATTGGGGCAAGGATGGCTATAATCCCCACACTGGCTCCTATAGCGCCTTCTGCGCTAAGACTGGAAGCGCGGCGGTTACGCCGCCAACGTACTATCCCAATGACATGTTTGCCTGGATGATTTATGGACATTTCAGTCTGGCTGACGCCACCGATGCCAGGCTGGATTCCTATTTGTGGTTGGATACAGAGCCTGGTTATGATTTTGCATTCTGTATGGCGTCAACCGATGGTTCTAGTTTCAGTGGCTGGGGCTATAGTGGATATAGCGATGGCTGGATAGATGTTTCGCTCGACCTGAGTGGTGTTTGTGGGGAGGATGAAGTCTGGATAGCGTTCATATTCCTGAGTGATGAAAGTATGGGATATAAAGGAGCCTTCATCGATGATGTGGTGCTGCGCAAATATCTGGGTGTCAAAGAGCCTGATATATCCCTGGACAAGAGCCACCTGGACTTTGAATTGGATATTGAGGCTGGCAGCATAGGGTCTCCAGGTCCAAAGAGAGTGTCAAGCACTCCTGATGATTCCCAAACGCTGTGTAACGCTTGCTCTGCTGGGGCTGATAATGATGGTTACGGACAGGATTCCCAGGCTGAAATAGAAGTAAGAGAGCAATCGAGAGTCTCAGAACAGGCTCAGTTGGAGGCCATACGCAAAGCGATAGAGGAGAAGGGCGCTCAATGGCAGGCAGGTGTAACCTCTGTTTCTGGACTTTCTCTGGAAGCCAAAAAACAGCTATGTGGCGCCAAGTTCGCACCTGTGACTGAGGATGTAGCAGCGGTAACTCCATCAATGGATCTGGGTGCTTTGCCAGCGGCATTTGACTGGCGGGATAAGGATGGAGTCAACTGGATGACATCGGTTAAAGACCAGAATCCCTGCGGCACCTGTTGGGTACACGGCACACTTGGCTCTCTGGAGGCAGCTATCAATATCTACCGTGACGACCCTGACATAGATATGGACCTTTCAGAGCAGATGATTCTATCCTGCGCCGCCCCTAATATCACCCCTACTTGTAGTGGGGGCGAACCTGTGGAGGCCTACGATTACCTTGTGTGGGATGGAGGGGTACCTGATGAGGCTTGTTTCACCTATCAATGCCCGGCAAGCAGTCCCTCTGCTGTTCCCTGCAATTGCTGCCCTGATTGGGCGGATAAAGCGTGGGAGATTACCTATGCCCAGGTAAGCCCCGATACCACTGACGCTTATAAAGCAGCACTAATGGAGTATGGGCCACTGGGAGTTCCAATGAGGGCTAACGATGACTGGTTTTCCTACACCGGTGGAATTTACCAACCGGTGCTGGAATCTGAAGAATGGATGGATGCATTTGCTCTTGATGAACCCAATCACTGGATTACCATGGTAGGATATGATGATGCCGGAGGGTACTGGATTGTCAAGAATAGTTGGAGTAGGGACTGGGGGGAAGAGGGCTATGGCAAGATACTCTATGGGGATATTGAACAGTATAGCCACACCTTTGCTATCCTCTCAGTGGATGGCCCTGATAATTGCAAATCAGTCACTGTTTATAATGATGGCGATGCCGACCTGGAGATAAGCGATGTTACTATCAGCTATGGTGCGGGAGAGCCGACAGGCTGGCTTGATGCCGAGAGAAAATCTTTTACCCTTACGCCGCCTGAGCGTGCTCCCGGTCAGTTGCATATTCGCGATTCGGAGGGAATTACTGTTTGGGTGGATGCCACTGGATTGGGTGGAGGAGATTATCATGGCACGATGAACATAATTTCCAATGACCCCGAAAGTCCAGCCGTAGTAACGGTGACACTGCATGTACCAGCCCCAGACCTTATCATCAGCGAGAAGTCGGAGGAATGGTTTGACTTCGAAGCGGGCACCTATAACATAACTTATACCGTAACTAACCAGGGAGATGCCGCGGCGGGCGCCAGTACCACGCGCATATATATCGATTCTGTAACCGTGCTGGATCCTGTTTGCCCGGCGCTGGGCATCGGTGCCTCTGATACCATTACAATCGGACCATACACAATGTCGGGCGACAGCGATACCATCGAGGTCTGTGCCGATATCTATACTGCAGTTGCCGAGAGCAACGAGGACAACAATTGTCTGGAGAATGAGTGGGGGACACTGATAACCGGGATAACGACCGAGGTCAATTGTGATATCATGCCGGGCGTTAGCATCCAGCTGTTTGATGATGATGGGGTGACTCCTATCGGCGCCCCTGCCACCAGCGATGGCAGTGGAAGCTATACCCTGGCTGCTTCTATTTCTGAGACAGGAACTTATAAAGTGGTTGCCAGTAAAACGGATTACAGGGACGAGAGCCAGACCATAGACATAACAGAGTTGGGGCAGGAATACGAGGTCAATTTCCGTGGTAACACCGGACTTGTACCGGATGAGCCCGATGCTTCTTATGCCATGGATTGTGTTCACTACTGGCTGTTCCCACCAGGCCTCGAATGCGGCCTGAGCGCTTCAAAGGCTATGGATGTGATACATGCCTGGCTGTTTCCTGTGTTGTGATAATGTGGCTGGAAGAAAAGAGACCGGGCTTATAAGCCTGGTGCTGTGATTTTAGAAGAGGGAGTGGTTTTCAACCACCCCCTCTTTTTTTAATGGGATACGGGGTAAAAGTATTGACACACGCCATGCAGTGGTGTTAGTTTGGGGATTAATCAAGCTGAAAATAAGCTGACGGGCTGAGAGTAAATGCAGCGGCAGATTAAGCTGGAGAGATTCACTTGATATGAGTGGAGTAATGTTTAAACTGAGGGGCAAATGGCTGGGAGTAGTTCTCAGCCTTGTTTTATGCCTTGCTCTGGTGTTTTCGGTTGTGGGCGTTGTGGCTACGGGAAGTGCTTCGGCAGACGAGGAGGGCAGGGATTACCCTGTTATGCGTCCTGATAGGGAAACCCTGGAGGAATGGATAGAGGCTTATAATTCTGCCCCCAGGGCTTACATAGAGCCGGAGGGCTTTCAGGTTCCCAGCCGTAGAGGGTCGCTTAGCCTGTTAGATCACCTGGAATACACACCATCTGAGCGTGACCAGGGGAGCTGCGGCAATTGCTGGGCCTGGGCAGGCACGGGCTGTCTGGGCGTTGCCCTCGATGTCCAGGAGGGAATGAAGGACCGCCTGTCGGTGCAGTACATAAACTCATGTGAATATGATGTAATCGGAAAGACTTGTTGCACTGGAGGCTGGTTGTCTGATGTGGCGGATTTTTATGACCCCGGTGGCGCAGGCACTGGCCAGTGCATACCATGGTCCAATACCAATGCCTATTGGCAGGATGGAGACGAGTCTTGTGATACGCTCTGTGGCAGTATCTCTGAGTCTCCCAATTACCCTATCACTTCTATTAACGAGGCGACCATCCCTACTCAAACGGTTGATAAAGCCACGGCTATCGCCAATATCAAGTATCAGCTTGATAGCGATAAAGCTGTGTGGTTTGGTTTCTTTATGCCCAATTTGAGCGCATGGAGTGACTTCTGCAGCTTTTGGAGTGCCAATGGGGAGGAGGCGGTTTATGAAATGGATAAGTACAACGATGACGACTACGTCAGTGCCTATGGCCATGCCGTTCTCTGCGTTGGCTACAATGATGAACCAGGTGACCGCTATTGGATTATGTTGAATAGCTGGGGAACCACCACTAATCGTACCAACGGGCTTTTCCGCATAAATATGGATATGGCTTATGACTGCACCTACACAGGTTTTGGCATGTATGCTTTCTACTGGCAGAACCTGGACGTTACCTTTGGTGATATGTCACAGCCCGATATAGATATTTCTCGCACCAGCTTCGAGAAAACGCTGCCTCCGGGCACGACTGAGAACTATACCTTAACCATCGGCAACGATGGCGACGCTACGCTTACTTACGATATAAGTGATTATGAAACCACAGGGTTCGCTGTGCCCGCAGGGGTGGAAGTGCCGGAGTTGAGTCAAGGAGAGGTAAAAGGGCGGATTGAGTTGATAGAGCTAAATCCCTCAGAGCCGATGTCCTTCGCTGAGCCGCTCCTCCCCTTTGGTGGCGTTCAGGAAGAGATTGCCTACGACGACGGTTCAGCTGAGAATGCTCTTGCATTTTATGATGCTGGTGGTGAGTTTGCTGTTAGGTTTACGCCATCGTCGTATCCCGTCAGCCTCCAGACTGCCAGAATTTGCCTATGGGTCGACGGTTGGACTGATGGGCCTGATGATGACCACGAGGAGTTTGCTGTGGAGGGCTACGATGATGATGGCGCTGGCGGCGCGCCGGGTACACAGTTGGGAACAACTGTCTATACCACCGCCACCGACTGGGGCTGGTGGGACGTGGATATATTGGGGCTGGGAGTCACCATAATCGAGGGCGATTTCTACATCGCCTACAAGCAGCTTAGTGACCTGCCTGATTGCGAGGCGCTTTGCGCCGATACGGATGCCACTGATGGGCGCTCCTGGTACTGGGATAGTGGTTGGGGGCCGGTAACTGATTTGGGGTATGGTGAAATGGACTGGATGATTCGCTGCGTGGTGGAGGAAGCCGATTGCTCCTGGCTCAATGAAAACCCCAAATCGGGTAGCATTGGACTAGGCAGTTCAGACAACATAACAGTCACCATAGATACTACCGGGCTTGCTCCTGGTGATTACAGCGCCGATATAGTGATTGCCAATAACGACCCCGATGAGAACCCTACTACAGTGCCGGTAACCCTGCACGTCACACCAATGGTTGCCACCAATGCTGCCACTCTGGTGGAGGAGACCACAGCCACCCTCAACGGCACGATTAGCAATGATGGCGGCGAAGCCTGCCAGTACCGCTTTGAGTATGATACCAACTCAGGAGAGCCTTACGCCTATAGCACAAACTGGACAGGTAGCAAAATCACAGGAGAGTCCTTTAGCGAAGCTATTTCCAGCCTTGATGAGGGTACCAAATACTACTTCAGGGCACAGGCCAAAAACAGCGCTGGCACTGCCAGCGGCTCTGAGCTGACTTTATTGACCAAGCCTGATGCTCCAACCAGCTTTGATGCCACCATAGCCGGCACCGCCCAGATAGACTTATCCTGGACCAAAGGAGATGGAGCGCAGAAGACGAAAATTCAGAGGAAAGAAGGCGGCTATCCATCAGACAAGGACGATGGTACTCAGGTCTATTTCGGCACCGGGACCAGCACACCAGATATGGGACTGACCCCGGGCACAACCTACTATTACCGGGCCTGGTCCTATGTCTCTGGCAGCGAACAATGGTCAGATAACTATGCAGAAGATTGGGCTACTACCACAGCCGGTGCGGAGCCGGTCATCACCGTTTCCCCTCCCAGCTTCGAGAAAACGCTGCCTCCGGGCAAGACTGAGAACTATACTTTAACCATTGGCAACGATGGCAACGCTACCCTCACCTACGCCATTAGCGACAGAGTAACAATGGCGCCAAGTGCCACACCAGGGATTGAAGACCCAGGAGCTGGCTGGCCCAGGCAACTCAACGGCCTGGTGGGCGGATTCGACATCGCCACCTCCAGATGGATTGACACTACCAGCGCAGCCAGTTCCACGTGGTCTACAAACGGACCATACGGCGGGTATGTGAACAGCCTGGCAATGGCTGAAGCAAATCCTAACGTGATATATGCCGGAACAGAAAGCGGCTTGTTCAGAACGGCTGACGCAGGCGCCACCTGGACGAAGACCAACTTTCCTGAAACTCGAGCGCGAGTTGTCCAGGTTGCTGCTGACAATCCCGGTATTGTCTATGCAGGTACCGATGATGGCATATACAAAACCGGGGATGGTGGGAGCACCTGGACGCATAAAGGGCTGTCAGGCGCAAGGGTAAATGCGATAGCTATAGACTCTACGAATTCGAGTGTTTTGTATGTTGCCACAGGCGAATGGGAGCATTTAGAAAGCGATGTAGGGGTCTACAAGAGTATTGACGGCGGAGATAACTGGGAGAAGAGGTTATATAAAACAGATATCTCAAACGGACTTGCTGTGTATACCGTGCTCATTGACTCTGATAATCCCCAAACAGTCTATGCCGGAGTGGACGGTTGGACGAAACAGCTCTATAAGAGCACTGACGGAGGAGTGACCTGGGTAGGTAAAAAGGTTGTGGGAACCGGGTATGACGTAGTTGCCCTCGCTATGACGCCTACTGGTTATAGTCCTGCAACAATTTATGCTATTGTCCCGGCAAGTGCTGTTTACAGAAGTATCGACCGAGGGGAAACATGGGAGTCAACAGGGACGCCCTGGATATCCCCAGCATCACCCTGGGCCCTGGCTGTTGATAACAATGATCCTGATGTGGTTTATGTAGGCACGCATTACTATCTGGGGTGTTTATATAAAAGTCCAGATGGTGGTGATACATGGTCAATAAAAACGTATGGTCTACCTCCGGACTGTCCTTCAAGTATCGTGATTGACCCGCGAGACAGTGATGTCTACGCTGGTCTTTCTGAAGGCGGAGTATATAAATCTACGGATGGGGCAGAGAGTTGGAATCCCTCAAGTCAAGGCATGGATAATGCCGTCATAGATGGTTTAGCCGTTCATCCCACTTCTTCAGATACCGTATTTGCAGCGGTAGAGGGGGATGGACACTACCTGGCTACAACTACCAACTATGGCACTTCATGGGATTATCTGCTTGATTCACCCACCAAGCTTGGAGCGGTTGCAGTTGATCCTCAAAACCCTTCTACGATCTTTGCAGGGGATGATTATGAATATGCATATTCTTACGTCTATATTCACAAGAGCACGGATGAAGGACAGAGTTGGTCAGACACAGAATTGTGCTACAGGTCCGGAGTTGAGTTAGGAGTCTCTGACATCTGGGTGAACCCAGGTGATTCAAGTATTATCCTGGCAGCAGTGGCAGGCTTTGGAGGAGATAATGGTGGTGTTTATAGGAGCACTAATGGCGGAGCAACATGGCTGCGAACATACACTTTTTGGGCTACAGCCCTGGCTTCCGACCCCGGTAACCCTGGTATCATTTACCTCGGAACCGCACGAAACGGGTACGTATTCCAGTCAACTGACGGTGGGAGTAGCTGGACGAATATCAGCCCCAGCGCTGAATGGGTCTTGGAGGTGAGAGACATAGAAGTTGATTTGAACTCAGAAGTTTATGCGGCGACAGACGAAGGCTTGCTGAAGTGGGACGGCGCTGCCTGGACAAACTCAACTGGTCTACCCACCGATGACATTACTGCTTTAGCCATCGATAGAGACACAAGTCCGGGAACCGTCTATGTGGGCACCGGGGAGGATGGGGTATTCGTTTCCCAAGATGGAGGAAACACCTGGATGCCTTTTAATGAAGGTTTGGGAAATCTTTTCATTACCAAGCTCGCCATAAGTGACGGGCAACCCAGAATGCTTTACGCTGGAACAGAATACGGGGGGGTATATAGCTGCCTGATAGCAGCAGAGGATTGCCCCTGGCTGTGTGAGAGCCTCACCTCAGGCTCGGTGGCGCCATACAGCTCAAAACCCATTACCGTCAGCATAGACACCACCGGGCTTGCGGCAGGCGATTACGGCGCCGATATAGTGATTGCCAATAACGACCCTGATGAGAATCCCACTATAGTGCCGCTAACCCTGCATGTCAGTGAGGTGCCACCTGTGGAGCCGGGCATCACCGTTTCCCGTCCCAGCTTCGAGAAAACGCTGCCTCCGGGCACGACTGAGAACTATACCTTAACCATCGGCAACGATGGCGAGGCTAGCCTCACCTACACCATTAGCGACAGAGAAACAACGGGCGGCAGTAGCGGCTCAGCACCACCAGGAACATCCCCGCAGCCTCCACCCGCGGCAGATGGGAGTAGTGCTGTTGCTCTGCCTAATCATGAGGAGGAGCATGGCACGGAGCAGGTGTTCGAACAGGGAGATACCCTCGAAGAATTGAGGGATAAAATAGAGCAAAACGGCTATAATTTCACCGTAGACCATAACTGGGTCTACGATATGTCGCCCGAAGAGAAGGAGAAATTTTTCAGCCGGCATGACAGCGGTCTCCCTGAAGTTGTTGATGCCTCAGATGACATCGGCCCGCTTGCCGGGCAACTGGGGAAAAAGCTGTTGCCTTCTCAGTTTGACTGGAGAGATTATGCCGGCCATTCCTATATCGGCGACATCGGAAATCAGGGTGTCTGCGGCTCTTGCTATGCCTTCGGCGCCTGTGCCGCAGCAGAAGGGACATACAATTTTGCCAATGGTCTGTACGACGGTAACTGCAGCGACTTTTCCGAGTCCTTCATAATATGGTGTCTGGGGGACCTGCCTGAGTATGAGCCGCATTTCTACGGCTGTGACGGTTCGGATTACGACTATATGGAACTTACCGCACTCACTGCCGAGGGAGTCTGCAGTGAAGCTGATTTCCCCTACCAGACATCGGATGGCTGTGGAGACCACTGGGATGACCCACGCATAACTTTCGATTCCTGGCACCGGATTCCCTGTGGCGATATTGATGCCATAAAGACGGCCATCATGACCTATGGCCCCGTTGATGCCTCAGTATACGTTACAGGCGCTTTCCAAGCCTACGAGAGTGACATATACGAGGATACAAATACAACCTGCGATGGAGACCCGTGCTATTATACCACCACCGATCACATCGTCGCTCTGGTGGGGTGGGATGACAACGGAGGCGCTGAGAGCAACGGCTACTGGATACTGCGAAACAGTTGGGGATCTGACGACTGGGGGGAAGATGGCTATATGCGGATAAAATACCGCTCAGCCAGGGTGGCCTGCGAAGCCTGCTACCTGGTCTATGGTGGTGGGGGGGACTGTGCCTGGCTGAGTGAGAGCCCCACATCGGGCAGTGTTGCCCCCGCTGGTTCGGCTGAGATAACCGTGAGCATAAACACCACCAGTCTTGCTGCTGGTGACTACAACGCTGACATAGTTATTGACAATAACGACCCCGATAAGAATCCGACTATAGTGCCGGTAACCCTGCACGTTGTACTGCCAGCCCCAGACCTAATCATCAGCGAGAAGTCGGAGGAATGGATTGACTTTGAAGCGGGCACCTATAACATAACTTACGCCGTAACTAACCAGGGAGACGCCGCGGCCGGCGCCAGCGAGACGCGTATATATATTGATGCGGGCTCCTATGATGAGCATTATAGTTGCCCGGCGCTGGATCCCGGTGTTTCTGATACCAAGACAGTTGGCCCGTACACCATGTCGGGCACCAGCGATACCATCGAGGTCTGTGCGGACGTCCATACTGCCGTTGCCGAGAGCGACGAGGACAACAATTGCCTGGAGAATACGTGGGGGACTCTGATAACCGGGATAACGACCGAGGTCAATTGTGATATCCTGCCGAGTGTTAGCGTCCAGCTGTTTGATGCTGATGGGGTGACTCCTATCGGTGCCCCTGCCACCAGCGATGGCAGTGGAAACTATACCCTGGCAGCTTCCATTTCTGAGATAGGAACTTATAAGGTGGTTGCCAGTAAAACGGAGTACAGGGACGAGAGCCAGACCATAGACATAACGGAACTGGGGCAGGAATACGAGGTCAATTTCCGTGGTGACACCGGACTTGTACCAGATAAGCCCGATGCTTCTTATGCCATGGATTGTGTACACTACTGGCTGTTCCCACCAGGTCCCGAATGCGGCCTGAGCGCTTCAAAGGCTATGGATGTGATACATGCCTGGCTGTTTCCTGTGTGAGCCATAGAGGGGCAGGGAGAATAAAATTGTAGGTTTGGTATGTGACTTTCAGAGGGGCGGTTTCTAACCGCCCCTCTTTCTTTTGGCAATTACCTGAAGATAGCAGGTGTATCTAAATTAGTGCTTATGTTCCTTAAGAGAGTATTCACTAAATGACCGGGAGGTGTATAATGAAAATAGAGAATAAATGTTCGTGAGAATTGGGGGAAAAAAAGTGGGCGGTGTTGAGTTTAGCCAATTATCCCCTCGTATAATCTACCAAGTGATTATTCCAAAGCTTATAAAGCAGGTTGGGAGCGTGCCAGGAGGGAAAAGCAACTTGTCTCGTCATAACAAAGGGCTGAAAGGAGGGCTAGGCAATGGGGTTAATCTATAAAGATGTTTTCCTTAAAGGAGACAAGGGAGAGGGGGAATTTCGGGCATTGTGGGACAATGGATCTTCAGAGTCATTCGCTCGAAGAGATTTCGCTGAGAAAGTAGGGACTATCTTAAAGCTAAGTGCTCCGAGGGAGTTCGAGATGGGGAAGGGGACCCTCTTAGTGGCGCAATCTACAGGCATTCTAGATATAGAAGTCGAGAGTTACAATCTATTCTAGCATTTCCTTGTCGTCTCAGACCTTTCTGAGGAGCTAATAATAGGTGCGGATTTTCTACAAAGATGGAAGATCAAACTTGACCCAGAGAATGAAAGGATAACCATCTATCCAAAAGCCTTGAAACTAAAACTTGTATGAATAAGGAGGGCTAAAGGCAATGAGAAAAGGGGATTTGATGGGCAAAATCTTTGGGATTGCACTTGTGATTGCGATGATTGGGGTGACGTTTGGCGGGATTGGCTTGGCATCGCCCTCCTTAGATGATAACCCTCTGCACCAGCTACCTGCAACAAGTGGAAAGACTTCTCACCTTGCATCAAGCTGGTACGATGGTGGATTTATATACTCTGAAGGGACCTGCACACCGAAATTCAATGTAGGGGATACAGTAGAAGTTGATGCCTCTCCATCTTCTTGCCTATATGTAAGGAGTGGCCCGGGAACAGACTATCCTGACTTAGGCTGCGAACCAAACACCGCTGTTGGTGTGGTCCTCAATGCGACCCCGGTCTCTGCCAATGGCTGGTGCTGGGTAGAAGTGCGCTACTGTGATGGTATCCAAGGGTACTCGGTTCAAGAAGGGCTTAAGGATAAGTACATTTCGCCATCTACAAAATTCAGCGTTGGTGATGAAGTATGTGCCACGGCAAATTTAAACGTCCGAACCAGCCCGCCGCAACTTGACTACAAGACTACAGTGCCGGAAGGTGCTAAAGGCAGGATCTCGGATGGTCCTCGTTATGGCGCTGTAGAAGGGCAATCGGGATGCTACCACTGGTGGGAGGTTGAATATGAAGGTTACACCCCAGGCTGGTCGGCTGAAGATTATCTTGAGAAAGTGACACCGTGTCCACATTCATGTTGGGATAGGAGTGCTTTGTCAGGTAATAAACTCGCAGCTCTAGTAAGAAGTGATTTCCCTTCAGGTGGAGTTACGCAGACCGGTGAAAGTATAAGAGTCACAGCTTATGCTGTAGCCAAAGCAGAGAGTGGAGGAAACCCATCTGCCTGTGGAGACAATGATAAATCCATCGGACTCTGGCAAATTAATATAGACTATCATCCCGAATATGACAAATGCCGTCTGTTCGAGGAAGATTACAACGCAAACGCTGCAGTAGAAATTTCCAATAATGGCAAGGACTGGAATCCGTGGTGTACTTGGGAGAAAACTGCGTGTGGTGGAAATGGTAACGAAGCGTATAAACAATATCTCACCGAGGCGAGAAAGCATTTCTATCCAAAAGTCACATCCCTTAGTGTTTCACAAACTTCCATTAATTTAGGAGAGGCAGTCACAATCTACTACTCCGTTTCAGATGATGTTGGTTTGGATAGAGTTGAGCTATGGAGAACAACCGATAAAGATGGGGCCCCCGACACTGCTCTTTGGCAAGAAATAAAGAGAGCTTCTATTTCTGGTACCAGTTATTCTGACTATTTCACTGATACTCCTACATCTCCCGGCATCTACTGGTATGGAATTCATGTAGCTGATAATTCAGGAGCGCCAGAAGCTTGGAATGATGAACGGAATTCAAGGACTGGAGGCTCTCCAGGGGTTTACGGGCCAATAGAAGTTACTATATCGCAGCTAACATATCCGCCACAGGTAACAACCGAGGGTGCATCTAGCATCACCACGTCGTCAGCAGCGCTGACTGGTAACCTCGACAGCACGGGTGGAGAAACTTGCCAGGTATGGTTTGAGTATGGCACAACTACATCTTATGGCAGCTCGACCACAAAGTTATCTGTGTCGTCAACAGGGCCATTCGGCGCCATCATATCCAGTCTAAGCTCCGACACTACCTACCACTTCAGGGCATGTGCCTCAAACAGCAAAGGGACAAGGTATGGTGATGATAAGAGCTTTACTACCCAGTCAGCACCGAACAATCCTCCTGACACACCCGGCAATCTTTCTCCTACTGATGGAGCCAGTGTCAGCCTGACTCCCAAACTTGAATCCTCAGCCTTCTCTGATCCCGATTCAGGAGATACTCACGCTGCCTCCCAATGGCAGGTGAGAGAAGCCTCTGGTGCCTACTCTAGCCCTGTCTTTGACAGCGGCACTGATACCTCAATCCTTACTAGCATTGCTATCCCCTCAGGAACTTTAAGCTATTCCACTACCTACTCTTGGCATGTCAGGCACCAAGATAACCATGGTGTCTGGTCAAGCTGGTCAGAGGAAACCTCATTTACCACTACATCAAGCGAAGTAGTAAACTTCCCTGACCCAAATCTCGAAGCAGCCATTCGTGAGGCAATAGAAAAGCCTACCGGAGACATCTACCAGTCTGACCTTGAGGGACTCGCTCAGTTCGATGGTTCAAACAAAGGCATCTCCAACCTCACCGGGCTGGAGCACTGCACTAGCCTGACAGACCTCTCCCTTGGGGAGAACCAGATAAGCGACATCTCGCCCCTCTCAAACCTCACCAGCTTGACAGACCTCTCCCTTGGTTAGAACCAGATAACCGACATCTCGCCCCTCTCAAACCTCACCAGCTTGACAGACCTCTCCCTTGGGGAGAACCAGATAAGCGACATCTCGCCCCTCTCAAACCTCACCAGCTTGACAGACCTCTCCCTTGGGGAGAACCAGATAAGCGACATCTCGCCCCTCTCAAACCTCACCAGCTTGACAGACCTCTCCCTTGGGGAGAACCAGATAAGCAACATCTCACCACTGTCCGGGCTCACCAAGCTCAACGAGCTTTTCCTGGGTCTGAACCAGATAAGCGACATATCTCCTCTTTCAGAGCTGACTAATCTGATTTGGCTCAGACTTAGCGATAACCAGATAAGTAGCATATCACCTCTTTCAGAGCTAACCAATTTGGCTTGGCTCTGGCTTAGTGGGAATGACGTGAGCGACCTCTCTCCTATTTCAAATCTCACCAATCTCACAGGCCTCGACCTTTGCGCGAATCAGGCAAGTGACATATCTCCTCTTTCAGCTCTCACCCAGCTAAGAGCGCTTTACCTAGACAGCAATCAAGTAATTGATGTCACACCTATTTCATCTTTGACCAAGCTTGGCGAGGTTGAATACGCGTGGTGGGCTATGGGGTGGCTTGAGGAGCGGGAAGGGACGCTTATTCATCTTGGTCTCTGGAGAAACGAAATAAGTGACCTCAGCCCACTTGTGGAAAATGAAGGGCTTAGCGTGGGAGATGGAATTGACCTCCGAACTAATCCATTAAGCGAAGATTCTCTCAACACATACATACCTCAAATTCAGGGAAGAGGAGTAAATGTTCTTTATGATGCTGACAGTACTCCACCCACCGTATCCAGCGTCTCACCTCAGGACGGTGCCACTAATGTGGCTGTTGATACAGCGATAACGGCTACCTTCAGCGAGGCTATGGACAGCTCTACCATAACTACGGACAGCTTTACTCTAGCTGCCAGCGAGGTTTCAGGGACAGTAGAATATGACCCTGCCACCTACACCGCCGCCTTCACTCCTGATAGTAATCTGCTTTATGACCATGAGTATCGCGCCCACCTGTGGCCAAGTATCACCGATGAAGCTGGGAACCCACTCCCGTATGACTTTTCTTGGAGATTTACCACCGCACCCGGTGAAAAGGTCACCATGCCAGGCTCAGATATATACGACTTCGCTATTGGTCCCGATGGCAATACGATATATGCTGTCGGCAGCCTACCAGCACGGACAGTTGATGATGTTGATGACGTCACCATCGCCCTGTGGAAATCTAGCAACGGTGGTATCACTTGGGCAGACAAGACTGCAGAGCTGCTCAAGAAGAACGTTAATCTCAACCTTCCTGCTGAGTTTGTCATGCTCTCCCAGATAGCTGTGTCTCCGACCAATGAGGACCTTGTGGTTGTGGCCGGGATGGATGCTGCTGGTAACCCAATGGTAGTCGGCTCCACCAACGGTGCCAGGAAGTTCTACTACACCTCCACAGTGGAGGGTGGAGTAACAGGCGATATCATCTGTATGGATGTCTCCCCTGGGGCGGAGAATATTTATGACATAGCCTTCGGCACCGACACTGGCAAGGTGTGGCGCTTTAGAGTTGGCCTCTTATGGGGTGACGTGTGGAGAGACGCCACCGACACCGCTAAATATCCCGGCTGGATGGCATCTACCGTTGTTACCTCGGTAGCTTTCTCCCCCAGTTGGTCTGCCGACAAGACGGTGTTGGTCATCAGCGCTGATTTTACCGCTGGTAAGACCTGGCTGCAGACAGCCAAGTGGGGACAAACCAAAGGCTGGGGTGCAGAGGTAGACCGGGCTAAGGCCGTGGAGTTTAAGGTGGATACTAACTCTCTGGTGCCTATCCAGCACACGGGGTATGGCCTACCAACTGGTTTAACTGGAGTTACCGGCATGGCTCTTATCTCCGACTACACCGGCTACGAACCATCCCTACGCCGTGTCTATGCTTATGTTGATGCCACCTCTCCGGCAATCACTGACGGGGGCTATCTCTTCCGCATTGACAGCACCACGCTGAGCCTCCCTTACGGTCCTACCGGCAACCCCTGGCTTGGCAGCGTTGCCTGCTATGGCGACCACGACAGCGGTGATGCCATGCTCGGCATGCTGGGCGTCGGTGCGCCTGCCAGTCCCGATTTCACAGACTACTGCGAGGGAGTCCAGGTCTGGCGCACCGACGAGATAGATCTCTGCTGCCCTGACTGGAAAGGCGCCAGCAAGAAACCCTCAGGACGGGCCTACGCCCTGGTAGCCTTCACTCCCGACGGCAAGAAGGCCTACGCCACCACGGTGGGCAGCGGCGACTGTGATGAAAGTGCCTTCTCCGTCAGCCTGGACAAGGGTGACACCTGGAATGAGTCTCCAGGTGCCACCATCTATGTCCCAGACGACTACCCAATAATTCAAGCTGCGGTGGATGCCGCGAGTCCCGGCGATACTATAATTGTGAGGGACGGGACTTATACCGAAAATGTGGATGTGAACAAAGGCCATTTAACTATTCAGTCAGAGAACGGGGCTGAGGCAACGATTGTTCAGGCTGCAAATCCAGATGACCATGTATTTGGGATAACTGCCGATTATGTGACTATAAATGGATTTACGCTAACGGATGGTGAGTGGGGTATCTACTCGTCTCATTCTAACCACAATGAGTTGAGGAACAACAATGTAATGAACAACCAGTATGGCATTGTCTTGGATTTTTCGGGCAACAACAGCTTAATCAACAATGTGTTTGTAAACAATGGTTTGGCTATCAATGATTCCTATGAGAATCTAGTAGAGGATAACACTGTAAATGGCAAACCACTCGCTTATCTTGAACATGTAGCAGGCGCAGTGATTGCAGATGCTGGGCAGGTTATACTTATAAACTGCGATAGTATTACGATAGAAAACTTGGACTTATCTTCTGTAAGCCTTGGTATTGAACTCTGGAAGACCAATAAAAGTAAGATCATAAGCAACAAGGTCTCGGGTAATGGCGATGGCGCTGGCATTTTCTTAGAATCTTCGAATAATAACCTTTTAGCTGAAAACATCGTCTCAAACTACTATATTGGCGTGTGTCTGCATTCCTCCAGTCACAACACCATTACTACGAACAACGCTTCAAATAACAGTGATGGCATTTACGTGTACTATTCTTCAAGTAGTAACAATACATTAACTAACAACACGGTATCGAACAACAGTTACTGTGGCATCGAGTTTGAGTCTTCTGGCAACAACACGATTTTCAACAACACTGTCTCCAACAACAATAAGGGAATCTTCTTGAACGGTGATTCCAACAATAACCTCATTTACCTTAATGACTTCGTAGATAATGCTGACAATGTATATGTTTATTATTCTGATTCAACCAACACTTGGAACTCTCCAGAACAAATAACCTACACCTACAAGGGCAGTACTTACACAAGCTACCTCGGCAATTACTGGAGCGATTACGCTGGAAGCGACGCCAATGGGGATGGGATTGGCGAGCCCCCTTATCCCATAGATTCAGATAAAGACAATTATCCGCTGACAGAGCCTTTTAAGAATTATGAAATAGCGGCCGGTCCATGGTCTTTTGCTATTGTAACTGACCTTCATATTGGCCGCGGCTTTGATGACTATGGTACACCAGGCCATGATGATGAACTAACGGGAGGTCAAGATTATTGCCTTACGTATAGATTAGCAGATGTGGTTAGCTGGATAAACTCTAACCATAAGGAGGAGAATATTAAGTTCTTAGTCATCCTTGGGGATATTAGCGATACCGCCGAAAAATCAGAATTCCTCAAAGCAAAGGAAATATTGGATGAATTAGAAATCCCTTACATTCCCCTGATAGGAAATCATGACACTTTCTCTTACACCGGGGACAATGAACCTGAAAATATAGGGGATTCATATTTTGAAGAAGTCTTTTGGAGCCCCTTTACCAATGAAAACATGGCAAGGATTGAAAGGCTCTTTGATGATTCCTGGCAGCGGCAGGAAGAAAGGGAAGGATTTGATGGGCCTCCTTTCCTGCAAAACTACGCCTTCAGCTTTAGAGGAGTGAATTTCCTCTGTTTAGACTACGCTCGAAGAGACAACAATAGCATAGCCAGTATTGCGGAGCCCTTTTCGGAGACAAAGGAATGGCTTCAAAGTCATTTATTAGGCGATTATCCCGAACAATCTGCCATTGTCTTTTCCCACTATCCGTACTGTACGATAGGCGGTGTATACCTTTGGGAAGAGCAATATTTTGTTAATACCGTTAGGCAGAGTGATTGCAATGTTTTAAGTTTTGGTGGTCACATTCACAATGTGTGGAATGTAAATGGAGTGTTTTATGCCACTGACGGGCTATATCAGATCCCTGTAATAGTAACCAAAGGCATGATGGAGCAAGATCCTGATTTCCTCAGAATTGTACGGGTAAACGATGGGGAAGACATAGATTACAACAATATTGTAACACCGACTACAGTTTCGACCGAAAACGTGCCTTCGTTGCCGAATCTATTAGGAAGCTGGATATCGGCACTACTACAAAGCCCGGGTGAATTAAGAGTTTATGACTCACAAGGGCGAGTTGTAGGCATAGTGAATGGCCAAGTAAAAAATGAGATACCATACTCGCACTGCCAGGACAATACGATTAGTATATTATCGGCAACAGATTCATATGGCTACGAAGTAGTAGGCACAGATACAGGAACCTATGGATTAGACATAGCTTCCATTGAAGAGGGTGAAGCCACGGCCTTTGCTGCCGCCGATGTTGCTACATCAGCCAATGCAACACATGAATACACTATTGACTGGGATGCCCTCTCTGAAGGCGGGGCAGGGGTTACTATCCAGGTAGATTCTGACGGTGATGGCGATTTCGAAGAAACAATCGTTACAAGTCAACCAAACACGCCAAGCAGCCCCTCTCCAGCAAATAATGCCATTGGTGTCTCCATAAACGCTGACCTTAGCTGGAGCGGTGGTGACCCTGATGCTGGGGATATCGTGACTTACAATGTTTACTTTGGCACCAACTCAACGCCGCCTTTTAAGGAAACCATCGGGCCCTATGCTGCCAACCAGACTTCCATGAACTATACCCTGGAGACGTTAAGCTATAACACCACATATTATTGGAACATAGTTGCCAGGGATAACCATGGCGTCACTAAAGAAGGCCCGCTGTGGGACTTCACCACGGAAGCCGAAATTACAATAACTGGCATAACGGGCGAGGTTAATTGTGATATCTTGCCAGGGGTGACCATCACGCTATATGACGATGGCGAGGGAAAAGGCAGCACCACCAGCAACGGAAGTGGGAACTATACCCTGGCAGCTTCCATTTCTGAGGCAGGGGATTATACGGTGGTTGCCAGTAAAACGGAGTACAGGGACGAGAGCCAGACCATAGACATAATAGAGTTGGGGCAGGAATACGAGGTCAATTTCCGTGGCGAGACTGGACTTGTGCCAGATAAGCCCGATGCTTCTTATGCCATGGATTGCGTCAACCACTGGCTGTTCCCACCAAGTCCCGAATGTGGCCTGAGCGCTTCAAAGGCAATGGATGTGATACATGCCTGGCTGTTTCCTGTGTTGTGATAATGTGGCTGGAAGAAGAGACCTATAGGGTTGGTGTAGCTGGCGGCTCTACAGGCAGGGCAGTTGACAGAAGGAACATAATGCCTCTATAGTAGTTATAATGATTATCAATGCTTTCGTCTGGCAAAGTGAGCCCCGGCATGTGGCTGTGTATCTGCCGGTAATGAGATTTGGCTTCATGCCCCTACGATGCTGGACTAGCCTGGCATTGAACCTGAAGGAGGATACCGCATGATAAGAAAAGCTGTTGGTCTGGTGGTAGCTTTGATTTTAGCTCTGATTGTGTGGAGTGTGCCTGTGGCAGCACAGCCACCACCTCCTCCAGCATGTCACGTCTTTTATGGAGAGGTAACTATTGATGCCAGCCCTGCTACTGATGGCACCGAAGTTACTGCCCATATTGGCGACCTCTCCTGGTCGATAACAACCAGCGGTGGTAAATATGGATATGACCCCTTATTCTTAATACCACTGGACGATCCGGCTACGTCGGGAAAGGATGGTGGTGAAGATGGTGACGAGATTACCTTCAAAGTTGATGGTGAAGCAGCAGCTACTTATACTTTTCAGACCTATGCGGTTACCGAGCTCAATTTGAGCATAAGTACAACAGGGGTGACCTATTATACCCTGGTGGTGGATGTGAGCCCGACGGGTGCCGGCACCGTGGATTTGAGTCCTGGCGCCTCAGGCAATCAGTACGAATCTGGAACACCGGTGGCACTGACAGCCAATCCAGCCAGTGGTTATGTATTTGACCACTGGAGTGGTGATTTAAGTGGCAGCACTAACCCGACCAGCATAACCATGAATGGGAATAAGTCAGTTACTGCTCACTTTAATGAGATATCAGCTGTTCAATATACACTGACTATTTCCAGTGCAGAAGGTGGCTCAGTGACCACACCTGGCGAGGGGACTTTTGATTATGATGCCGGTGAAGTGGTGGAGCTTGTGGCCAGCCCGGACGACGGCTATGAGTTCGATGAGTGGACCGGAGATACAGGCACGGTGGATGATGTCGATGACACTACCACGACCATAACCATGGATGCTGATAAATCAATTAAAGCGGTATTCACTGCGGTGGTGCCCGGAATTTCTCCAGCGAGGTTTTCTGCTTCTAACCTTCGTCTTTCACCACAGGAGGTCCAGCCCGACCAGCAGGTTGAGATTTCAATCAGCATGGCTAATAATGGCGGCACAACCGGCAGCCGTACTGTCATTCTTTACATAAATGGTGACAGGGAAGATAGCAGCACTATAAGCCTTGCACCAGGCTCAGCTCAGGATGTAGTCTTTACGCTGAGCAAGTCAATCCCGGGTACCTATGATGTATTACTGGAGGGACTGCCAAGCCAATTCATGGTGATAGCAGCGCCGGCAACAGGTTCTCCGGGTGGACTGGGCACGGGGGCTATTATCGGCATTGTGGTAGGTGTGGTGGTCATTGCTGTGGTGGTTTTGCTGGTTGTCAGGAAGAGACGGAGATATGATTAGGGCGAGGCTCTGATGGACTAAAGGGGCGGCTTTCAGCCGCCCTGTTGCGTCATTGAAATAACTGTCGGGGACGAGCCCCGACCCTACGGGTTACTCGCTAAAGCCTTGCACTACGGAATAACTCGTAAGGTAGATTGCCACGCCTTAGGCTCGCAATGACAGAGGGGAAAAAGGCTCGCAATGACAGAG
>Ga0307378_10002487_pt1 | contig 28178 bp, 30 predicted proteins | sample UN1MG_FD_202238 | JGI IMG/M metagenome (GOLD analysis project Ga0307378, IMG submission 202238) | Soil microbial communities from Risofladan, Vaasa, Finland - UN-1 | ecosystem: Environmental > Terrestrial > Soil > Coastal area > Acid sulfate soil | place: Finland: Risofladan, Vaasa | collected... | reverse complement strand
ATCGATAATTTTAGGGGAGAGACAGTTCTGGGAGGACCAGCGGCCCTGGACCCGGGTTTGAAGGACCGGTTCCATCGTGCCCATTACCTAGACCCGGCCTCCGCCACCTTTGACCTTTTAGAGAAAGGCGTGGCCAAGGACCGTTGGAGGGAATTGGAGGAATGGGACCGCTGGATGATGCTGGGAGCGGATTGCGTCCTTTCTCATCCGGACCATCCCCAACCGTTGATAGCCGAGATAGAGACGTATAGAGGCTGCGTACGCTACGTGAACGGAGGTTGTTCATTCTGCGTGGAGCCGTTAAAAGGTCGTCCAATATGCCGTGAGCCTGGGGCGATAGTAGCCGAGGTACGGGCCCTTAGGGAGAGGGGTGTCGTCAATTTCAGATTAGGCTCTCAGACCTGCATCATATCCTACAAGGCCGAACTGGACGGGACTGACTGCCCCCGACCGAACCCGAAGGCCTTGGAAGAGCTGCTATCGGGGGTATCTGCGCTCAAACCCGATATATTGCATGTGGACAACGCCAACCCGGCGGTTATGGCCCGGCACCCAGAGGAAACAGAGATGATCCTACGCTCCTTGGTCAGACACTGCACCCCAGGGAACGTTCTGGCACTGGGGATGGAGACCGCGGACCCCGAGGTGGTCAGGATGAACAATCTGAACGCCACCCCGGAGGAGGTGCTGTGGTCCGTTCGGACCATCAACCGTTTGGGCGGGGAGAGGGGAAGCAACGGCATGCCCATCCTGCTGCCGGGCATCAATGTACTGGTCGGCCTGATGGGGGAAACGCCCACCTCATTGGACCTGGACCTACGTTTCCTGCAGAATATCCTTGATGAGGGTTTGCTCCTCCGCCGCATAAACATCCGGCAGGTCATGCCTGTGCGCAGGGAGTTCCCACAGACCGTGAGCCATTCAGCCTTCTTGAAGTTCAAGGAGAAGGTACGAACCCAGATCGACAGGCCCATGCTGGAGCGCCTGGTACCGGTGGGCACAGTGCTCCGAGGAATCTATACTGAGATCAGGGAGGGGAAGGTGACCTTCGGCCGTCAGATAGGGACATATCCACTGTTGGTCGGGATACCGCACCCGGTCGATCTGAACAAGTTCGTCGATGTGGCCGTGGTAGGGCACGGTTTCCGCAGCATCAGCGGTGTGACCTATCCATTGAACGTCAACAGTTGCCCCATCGCCGCCTTGGAGGCATTGCCTGGATTGGGACGCAAGAGAGCGATCAGGCTGTTCCACGCCCGTCCGCTCAAGGATGGTTCGGACCTCCGGAAGGCCTTGGACGACCCCCGTATCGCCGATTCTGTTCTGAAGTTCCTCATGTTCGATCAAGTCCAATCCTAAATAGAGGCAAAGCGAATCAGGTTCCGGCCATGGAATTTCGCGCCCTCGCTCGCTATCCGTTCCTTAAGGACGCCACCCATTTCGTAAAGGAGCGAGAGCTGGGACTGGACGATCTTCTGAAACACACCACCATGGCCGAGGCCCGGAGACGAGGAAAGGCCAGAGTGCTCTCGGCCATCAGCGATCTGACCGTGCCTAACAATCCTGTCACTTCTGAGGATGAGGCTGTGCAGGAGATACTGAGCTACCCTTACGCTCGGATACTGGTCTCCTGCATTGGGGATGACGTCCTGGTGCGACGCTACGCTTTGGCCGAAGCTAAAACCTTTAATGAGCGCCTGCGCAAGGAGGATATGGAAATGGTCGTCTTCCTGGCAGGTGAACTGGAAGTGGAGGCGGTGCGTGGCGATAACGCCTTGCGCATGCATTTCACTGATTTCCTGAACTACACATCCGGACTGAGGGGGCCGGAATGGAAGCTGGTGAATCAGGACCTCAGATCCGGTTACGTCCAACTGGAAAAGAACAAGTTCGTGCGGGTGCTGGAGCAGGCCTTGAACGAGAGGATCGAGGACGATCTACCGCTACCGGTGAACGATGAGCTTCTCACGGCCATCGAAAATGAGCTGGAAGACATCGTCGCTGCCCTTGAGGAGTTCAAGGAGAAGTATCGGGGAGAGGGCTTCGGCGAAGTAAGCATTTTAAAGTTCCCCCCATGCATGAAGAAGTTGGTGGCCATGGCGCAGGCGGGGCAGAACATGCCACACGCGGGGCGCTTCGCATTGACCAGCTTCCTTAGCTTCATAGGAATGCCAGTGGACGATATCATCAAGCTGTTCTGCAGTTCCCCGGACTTCGATCACTCCAAGACGGCGTACCAGGTCAGGCATATCACTGGTGACGGCCTAGGGAAGAGATACACACCGCCAGAATGCGCCACCATGAGGACGACCGGACTGTGCTTCGAGCCAGATGAACTGTGCAACGGGAGACGGGTCCAACATCCCCTGACATATTACAGAATACGTTCCTATGACAAGGGAAAGGAGAAGAAGGTCGAGAAGGACGCTACGCCCCCTTCAACCCCTTCCAGGTGATCGCCGCCCTTTGCACCGCGGTCAGGTTCCCTACCACGGCGAACCACAGCATCATGACCTCGAAGGCGTTGACCTCGAATCCCATTATCCCTATCTCCCGGTAGCCGAGGAGCATCATGACGAATTGGACTAAAGGTATGACGAAGGAGAGAACAATGCGGTCCGCCCGACCCAACAATCCCCCGTACATGCGCTTGACACCTACGGCCTGGGCCTGGGTACCCATATAGCTGGTGAGCAGCACACCGATTATGGCCATCATGCCTAGGTATGGACTGCACCAGGCGCTCACGGCCACGGCCCCGATCATTAATACATCGGCGTACCGGTCCAGAACGTGGTCCAGGAAATCGCCGCGCTTGTTCGCTTTCCCTGCCAGACGAGCCACTTTACCATCCAGCCCGTCGAACAACCCACTGATGATCACCAGGAAGGCGGACAATGGCAGCAGCAACTGCCAGTGATCGTATGAGAAGTAAATGCCCACTCCCGCCAGAGCTGCTAGCCCCAAAGCGGTGAAGGATATGATGTCGGGATGCACCCCCTTGAAGACGTTGGCTATCGGATCCATGATGAAGTTGACCTTGTCCCTCTTCGCGTCTAACACCATCGCAACGCCTCCTCGCTCCAGTCGATATTTCCAACTGCGTACTTTTCATTTTCCCCGGCCAGTATTGACAATGTCGCCTCCGCTGCCCCCTCAGGTGTCATCTCGGTGGTATCGATCTCAAAGACCGGAGCTTCCCCGTCCATCGATTCGGCCAGTATGATGTCCAAGGCTTCGGCCAACGCGTTCTCCCTCACCTTGGCCAGCGGCCATCCACGATCGGCGAGCCGTTCCGCGAGTTTGGACGGATGGCAGCGCAGTACGATGACCATGTCCACATCCAGGAGATGGGCAAAATGCCCCACCAGCACTCCTTCTCCGATGCCTTCCTGCACTAACGCCTGCTGCAGATCGTCCGGGTCGAGCTCAAAGCTGTCCCGGGTCATGTCCTTGCTCTTCAGCAGCCCGTATCTCTTGGCAAGTTCGTTGATCTCCAATACCTTCCAACCTTGAGATGATAGGGATCGGGCCACGGTGCTCTTGCCGGTGCCGGGCGTTCCGGTCAAAGCGATGATCATCCCACATGAATAGACTGCGGGTACAAAAGATGATGTCGAGGGGGCCCGAGGTGGCCCCCTCGCTCCCCGCGGACCTTCTCCAATCACATGAGGATAAAGGAACAAATGATACCAGGGTATATCAAGAGGGGGAGAGCATGCTACAATTAAGGTTAAATATCATTTTCCAAGCCTTTTAACGTCCATACCAGTATTTTTCAATAATAGATCGTTGAATTGCCATCGCAACCAAGCCTGGTCCTTTTCTCGGATTACCCTTTCCCTCATCGGTCCGAACGAGCTGCCGCTCATTTCCAGGCCGTGGTCCACGTCCATAAGGAACAGGCCTTCCGGCTCGGCCGTCCCCATGGACCGTCCCTCTCCTCGCAAGGCGGTCCTGATCTCTTCCAACGTCACCTTGCCTTGTCCCGCCTGGTCCAGCGCTGATACGATCCTTCGGACCATGTTGCGCATGAACTCCCTGGCTTGAAGGTCGATCACCACCATGTCGCCGATGCGTTCCACTTTGACCGAGTTCAAGGAACGCAGGGTAATCTTGCCGTCCGGCTTGCAGAACAAACGGAACTCGTGCTCGCCTTCGAACTCCTGGGCCCCCATGGACATTCGGGAAAGGTCATGCCCACGATACGGCAGGTAGTAACGATACCAACGACCACGGGCGCGACGGGGGGAGAAATTATCTGGAACTTCCGCCAGTGCTATGCAGTACACGTCCCGGCAGACTGCGTTAACCGCTCGCAGCAGCTCTTGCCGACGGAAGTTCGTATCTATAGCGAACACGTTCCCCAGGGCGCTGACCCCCCGGTCGGTTCGGCTGGCGACACGGAAACGATTCTCGTCCACGGAGGAAATGGCGCCGATATTTTTTAAAGCGGCCAGCAGTTCGCTCTCCACGGTGTGGGCGTGGGGCTGTCTCTGGGAGCCCATGAACTTTGTCCCGTCGTAAGCGAACTTAACCGCGATCCTACCGACCACGCCTCGGATATCCGAAAGCTGGACTAAATCCTTTGCAGTCGTCTTCTGAAAATCTCTATATAACGGCTGAGGTGTCCCAGGAACGATGCCGGAGGTCAAGGTGGTTCTCGTGGAGCCCAGGGTAGACGGGAACGTCGGGGCGGTGGCCAGGGCTATGGCCAATTTTGGTTTCCGTGAGCTTTGCATGGTAAACCCATGCACCTTAACGGACGAGGCGTTCAAGCGCGCTAAGCACGCTAATTACATATTGAAGGAGGCGACGATCGTCAGCAGCTTCGAGGATGCGATCGCCGATTGCTTCCACGTGGTAGGTACCAGCGGCATAGTGACCGCTGGAGAGAAACATTACATACGTATACCTCTGACACCGAAGGAGTTCACCGACCGTTTGGAGGGGGTGGAGGAGAAGATAGCATTGGTGTTCGGTCGGGAGGACATGGGCCTAAGCCAGGAGCAATTGGCACGATGCGACCTTCTGGTCAGCATACCTTCGCATGAGGAATATCCTATCCTCAACCTTTCCCACGCCGTCAGCATCGTTCTGTACGAGCTATATCAGAGATCCATCCACATCGGCTCGCCCAAGAAGGCCAGCGAACCGGAGAGAGAACGGTTGATCCAGTTCTTCGACGATCTGCTGGATGCGATAGATTATCCGGAGTTCCGTAGAGAACGGACATCCATAATGTTCCGCAGGATCATGGGAAGGGCATTACCTAGCAGATGGGAGTTCCATACTATCATGGGCGTTTTCGGTGATGCGGTCAAGATCATTAAGAAGAAGTGATTCACGGACTGTACTTTCCCAGTACCTTTCCCAGATCGTCCCCTGGAGCGACCGTGGGGGCGAAGGGACCGCTCATCTCCGAGATTCCCGTGATGATGGCGATCATTCGGATGTTTCCCTCCATCTCCTCCTCCATGCGCACCCCGAACTTGATCGTCGCATCCTCGTCCAGGACCTTGGTGATGCTGGCGATGATGCGATTCGCACGACGCATGGTCAGACCGCTCCCTCCGGCTATGTGGATCAGGGCACCAGTGCCACCGCGAATGTCCACATCCAGCAACGGATTTTCGATGGCTTCACGGACAACGGCCTCTGGATCGGCGTTCTCCCCGTAGAGAATGGTGGACACGCCACCCTGCTCCATGATCGTGCGCAGGTCGGCGAAGTCTAGATTTATGAGCGAAGGCAAGGTCAGGACATCAACGGTACCTTTGATCAGTTCAGAGATCAGCTGGTCGATCACCGCCAGTCCCTGATCGACCGGTATGTTTTCCACCATGTGCAGAAGACGATCGTTGTCCAGCACCAGCATGCTGTTCGACGCATCTCTGAGGCGCTTCAGCCCCTTCAGGGCGATATTTCGACGTGTAGCGCCCTCGAAACTGAAGGGAGTGGTGGCGATGGTGATGACCATTGAACCGCATCGTCTAGCAATGTCGGCAACCACAGGGGAAGCGCCTGTGCCAGTACCTCCACCTAGACCGGTGATTATGAACGTCAGGTCGACTCCCTGGAAGATCTTGGAAAGGAGCACCGATGCGTTTAGTGCGCATTCCTCGCCAACATCAGGACGACCCCCGGTACCTAGACCCTTGGTGTACTCCGCGCCTATCAATAATCTATTGGGACATTCCGTGACCTTGAGGGACCTCTGGTCGGTATTGATGGCGACCGTCGTAGCTGCCTCTATGCCGATCTGGTTGAGACGAGTGATGCTATTGCATCCTCCTCCCCCACAACCGACCACCAGGATGTTGAGCTCGTGCAGCTCTACCTCGGACTCGTCCAGCCCCTCGAAGCGCGACCCCATCCCTCAGCTCCTGCGACCGGCCGGGAGGTCACCTCAACTCGCTCACGGCTTTTTCCAACCTCATGCGGACGTATTCCCGAACCGCATTACGAATGGCGTCATCGATAGAAACGGAATCACCGTCCCTGATGAGGGACTCTAATTCCACCACCTTGACCTTGGGCAGCTCTACGGTCACCCTTTGAATGTGATCAGGGGTGAAGTTCGTCTCGATGAAGGAGTCAATGGCCGCTCGGATGGCGTCGGATATGGTCTGGTATTTACCGCCATCGATGAGCGCCTGTAATGCCCCTAACTTATCCGTTTGAATCCTAACGGTTATCCTCTCGCTGTCGCTCATACCAATGCCCTGACCATACTTCGTCCGACAATAAATCAATATTTGTCAGACAAATAGATGATAATCTTGAAGATATATAAATGTTGGCGACTGGCCAGGACCTGCGCTTTTAATGTTAAACCCAGGTCGTCCCACGGTGTTGTGATTTCATGTTTGCCGGTTCTCCTAATATAAGGAAATACCGCAAATCTTTATAAATGGGTATATAAATAACCTGGCGTAGGTGACCCGATTGGCCAAGATAAAAATTGAGAATGTCGTGGCTTCCACAACATTAGGGGAAGAACTTGACCTGCAGACCATCGCCCTCACCTTGGATGGCGCTGAATACGAACCGGAGCAGTTCCCTGGACTGATATACCGGCTGAAGGACCCGAAGACCGCGACATTGCTCTTCCGCAGTGGCAAGGTCGTGTGCACCGGCGCAAAGAGCCTGGAGCAAGTTGAGGTCGCCATCAAGAAGGTGGCGAAGCAGATCGAGAAGGCGGGCATCAAGCTCAAGATGCAACCAAAGCCGGATGTGCAGAACATCGTGGCCTCCTCTGACCTAGGACAAGAGATCAATCTCAACGCCATTGCCATCTCATTGGGACTGGAGCGTGTGGAGTATGAGCCCGAACAGTTCCCAGGACTTGTCTACCGCATCGATGTGCCCAAGGTGGTAGTACTGCTCTTCGGATCCGGTAAGCTGGTATGCACCGGAGCAAAGAAGGAAGAGGATGTAGAGGCAGCGGTCAACAAGATCACTGAGGAACTGAAGGCTGCGGGCTTGTTGAAGTGATTTTTCCCTTTCCGGTCCTCGACAATCACATTCATCTCCAGCCTTCGGGCCGGAATGTCGAGGCCGTCAAAGAATTTTTAAAGGTTGGTGGTACCCATCTGGTGCTCAGCCACATGCCTTATGACGAGGTGCCCATCCGATCGTCTGACGATTTCTCGATGGCATACGCGGTCACCCTGAGCCTCGCGGAGAAGGCGCGTTCTGCAGGGGCACGTACATTTGTCACCTTGGGGCCATACCCGGTAGAGCTTCTGGGGTTGGTCGAGCGCATGCCTTTGGAAGCGGCCGTGGAGGTCATGAAGGGCGGGATGGACCGCGCAGCGGATCTGGTCCGTGAAGGATTGGCAGTGGGACTGGGCGAGATAGGGAGACCTCATTTTCCAGTGTCGGACGAGATCATGACCGCTTCCAACGATATTCTGTCATACGGAATGCAATTGGCCAAGGAGTGTGGTTGTCCGGTGGTCATCCATGCAGAGAGCGCCACCCCTGACAGCATGGAGGACCTTGGAAGAATGGCGGACAAGGTCGGACTCTCCAGAGAAAAAGTTGTGAAGCATTACTGCACGCCATTGATCACCCCGGAGGAGTGCCGGGGGCTTTATCCTTCAATATTGGCATCGAGACCATCGGTGAATGAGGCTTTTGGCAAAGGAGATCGTTTCCTTCTGGAAACGGATTATTTTGACGACCCAGAACGTCCAGGGGCGGTGCTGGCAATCACCACAGTACCGAAGAGGATGCGTCAGCTAGTGGGGAAGGGTATCGACGAATCGGTCCTCTGGAAAATAAATAAGGACAATCCCGAGAAGGTCTACGACGTAGAGTTCTAGTGCAGGACCTGAAAGCCCTCTAATCCCTCAGGCTCTTCCACCTTGATGTCCATCCGGATCACCTCGGCTTTGGGGTGTTCGTTCTTGAGCTTTCTGATCAGTTCTTGTACCGCCTGACGTTGCCCTTCGAAAACTGCGTTGACCGTCCCATCGGGCATATTTTTGATATGACCGCTGATGGAGAGCACCTGTGCCCATTGCCGCGCATATTGACGGAAATAGACCCCTTGGACCCTTCCTTCGAAAACGACCGAGACGCGGTACACCATGATGATATCATCAGATTTCGGATCTATAATTATCTATCATTATCTATCCCGGTCAGTCTGGGGAGCAAGAATATTTAATATAAAGATCATATGGGAGCAGAACTCTATATTTGGCCGTGGCCAGAGGAAGGGATGGATGATGAAATCACTTGTTGAGGAAGCTCTAGCGAAGGAAGCCGCCCCAGTCAGGATGGAGGCCGCACCGAATTTCGGATACCAGCAGTTGGATTCCACGGACGCTGAGCTGGTAGAACTTTTACAGAAACTGAAAACGAACATTAAGATCTTCGGCGTGGGGGGAGGCGGTTCGAACACCATCAGCCGCATCTCCGAAGAGAACATCTCCGGGGTGGAGACCTACGCCGCCAACACAGATGCCCAGCACTTGCTGGCCGCCAGGGCGCAACACAAGATCCTACTGGGCCGCAGGAGCACCCGGGGATTGGGCGCTGGAGCGCTCCCACAGGTTGGGGAACAGTCAGCCAGAGAGGCTGAGGAAGAGATTAGGAAAGGTGTCGCCGATGCTCATATCGTCTTTGTCACCGCCGGCATGGGCGGAGGCACCGGAACCGGGGCCGCCGCCGTCGTGGCCGGGATGGCCAGGGAGATGGGGGCGTTGACCATCGCGGTCACCACTACCCCCTTCAAGGGCGAGGGGCGCATGCGCATGGAGAACGCCGAGTGGGGACTGCAGCGCCTGAGGAACTCAGCCGACACAGTAATAGTCATACCTAACGACAAGCTCATCGAGCTCTACCCGCGCCTCGGTCTAAATCAGGCATTCAAGGTGGCGGACGAGATCGTTACCAAGGCCATCAAAGGGATCACCGAACTTATCACCAAACCCGGCCTGGTCAACTTGGACTTCAACGATGTCCGAACGATAATGAAAGGAGCAGGGGTTGCCATGATCGGACTTGGAGAGAGCGATGGTCATGCCGAGGACCGGGCCAAGGAGGCCATCGAACGCGCCTTGAGCTCTCCCTTGCTGGAAGTGGATATAACCGAAGCGAACGGAGTGCTTGTCAATGTCATAGGCGGAGAGGACATGACCATTTCGGACGCCGAGTTCATCGCTGAAGAAGTGCAGAGGAGGGTCAGCCCCAACGCCAGGATAATCTGGGGTGCGGCCGTAGACCCGGCGTTGGAGCACACCATCAGGGTGATGGTCGTGGTGGCCGGGGTCAAGTCCAAGCAGATCCTGGGAACGCCCAACGACACCGAGAAGCTGCGCAAGGCCGATCTGGACTTTATCCGGTAAAATCTTCGCGGGGGCCATCCCCCGTATTAATTCTATTTTCCATATTGAAAGATGTCCTCTATCGAGACCTTGAATAATGCGGCCATTTTAAACGCCAAATTCAATGATGGATCGTATCTTTCCTTCTCTATGGCGAGGATCGTCTGTCGGGTTATACCCAACTTCTCCGCCAATTCCCTTTGCGTCAAGTTAGTCATTGATCGATAGACCCGTAGACGATTGCGCACTAACCTTCACCTGATGTAAAGCAATAGTGACTTTTTGAATATATAACATTACTTTTTGTAAAATAAACATTACTTTTTGTATATTTATATTTACATCAAACAAATATAATATTCCGTTTGGAATTATTATTCGGTTATTTTGACACTACCAGTTCAACAAATATTGTTGGAATACTATTTACAATATAATATTATTGTAAGGGTTTGGCACCGAAATGCTTTAACATATACATTGCGTCATCGTTCTCAGACGAGCGGTAGCCGAGGGCCTGAGCCTCGAGCGACGTTCGTTTGAGGCCCCTCCATGAAATCGTTCATTAGTGATGCTATGTCCCGAGCCGGTCCGGCGAACTCGATCAGCGCGCCTTCTTTCAAGGCTTCGTCCGCTGAGGACGAAGAACTTGAAAAGATCTTGATGAGCCTGAGGACCAACATTAAAATCATCGGCTGTGGAGGTGGTGGTTCCAACACCATCGACCGCCTGTACGCCACCAACATCAAGGATGCGGAACTGTTCGCCGCCAACACCGACGCACAGCACCTACTGATCACTAGAGCTCATAAAAAGATCCTGCTGGGAAGGAGAAGCACCAGAGGATTGGGCGCTGGAGCGCTCCCACAGGTGGGCGAAGAGGCAGCCCGAGAAGCGGAGGAGGATGTACGCAAGTCACTTACTGGCGCGGACATCGTTTTCGTGACCGCAGGCCTCGGTGGCGGAACTGGTACTGGAGCCGCCCCTTACATAGCGCAGATGTCAAAGGAGATGGGGGCACTGACCATCGCTATTGTCACCTCCCCTTTCAAGGCCGAGGGTTCCGTACGCGCCGAGAACGCCGAGTGGGGAATGGAACGGCTGAGATCGGTGGCCGACACGGTGATCGTGATCCCGAACGATAAGCTCCTGGACCTGGTGCCTCGCTATTCCATTAACGCCGCTTTCAAAGTGGCGGATGAGGTTCTTGTTAGGGCCATCAAAGGCATAACGGAGCTGATCACCCGTCCCGGACTGGTCAACCTTGATTTCAATGACCTCAAGACCATCATGAAGAGCGGTGGAGTGGCCATGATCGGCATGGGAGAGGGCGAGGGCGAGGACAAGGTGGAGCAATCCATAGACGAAGCGATCAACTCCCCCCTTATCGATGTGGACATCACCGGAGCGAACGGGGTGCTCATCAATGTCGTCGGTGGCGAGGACATGACCGTCAGCGAGGCCGAGAAAGTAGCTGAGATAATCCAGGGCAAGGTCAACCCCAACGCCAGGATCATCTGGGGTGCTTCCGTGGACCCAGCTCTGGAAAACAAGATGAGAGTGATGGTCGTTGTCACTGGTGTCAAGTCCAAGTTCATACTCGGACCGAAGGAGTCCGCCATGCCTAAGGGGATGACGGTCGACTTCATAAAGTAAAGAAAGGATTATTTATAATGAAGGATTAGGGCCAACTCAAGAGTGCATACAAATGGATATTGTCGAAAAATCCTGGGAGATCCAAAAAAGGATCGAGGAACGGGTCAAGAGGTTCGGGAGGGGCAGATACGGCCGAGTATTGAAGATGGCCAGGAAACCCACCAATGATGAATACATTAAAACCATTTTGATCACCGGTCTCGGTCTTGCCCTCATAGGGGGGCTTGGATTCGCCATATATCTGATAATCAGATATCTCCCTGGCCTACTCGGCTGAAGTATAAACTCAAGAGGGTTGCATATGAACGGTCAAGAAGCAACTTCATTCCCACAGAACGGGAACGGTCCGATCACCCTATCCGGGGAGAACACATCCCAGAGGGTAACCGCAGGCAGTCGGGCCGTCTGGAAATTGGTCCTCAAGCCCCGACAAGCGGGCAAGCTAAAGGTAAAGGTCTTATTGACCATCAACTACGGTACCGAGGACTCCCCTGAATGGGATGTGCGCCTCGCCGATACCTCTGGTACGCTATGGGAGAGCGCCAAGCTGACCTCGCCCGAAGTGATTTTCAATATGGACGGGGGCGGCGGAAAGGAATTGATCTTGGAGGCGGAGTCCCCCCGCGGGGCCCGCATTGACGATGAAGTACGTATGCGGATGCAGGTCTTTGCCGAGGGGCAGGAGAGCGGAAGCATGGAATTCTACGCCAACACCATGCAGTCCATCCTGATCCTTAAGACCTCCATCGGGCACGAAAGAGCTGTGGCCGACGGTGTGGCCGGAAAGGCAAAGACCGGGGACAAGGGCATATTCGCCCTGCTAGCCCCGGGAAAGCTTGACGGCTATTTGTTCATGGAAGCGATGAACACGGACCTGGTCAGGGAGACCTGTAGGGGTGTCCGCAAGGCCAAAGGATTGGTGGACGGGGAGACCAATCTTGCAGAGATAGAGCATTTCCTGACCCCCAAACCCCTTGTCTCTGGCATTTCGGAGGGTGACGTGGTGGAATTGGTCGCCGGTCCGTTCAAAGGAGAGAAGGCCAGGGTGCAGAAGATAGACGAGAGCAAGGAAGAGATCACGGTAGAGCTTTTCGAGGCCACCGTGCCCATCCCTGTCACCGTCCGCGGGGACAGCGTGAGGGTCCTCGAGAAGGAGAGATGATAAAATGGTAGAGACTATCGAAGTGTTAGTGGATGGCGGAAAGGCCACCCCAGGTCCGCCGCTTGGACCCGCCTTGGGCCCCACGGGGATCAATGTCGTTCAGGTCGTAGCCGCGATAAACGAGAAGACCAGAGGGTTTATCGGCATGAAGGTCCCGGTCAAGGTCATTATAGACCAGAAGACCAAGACCTTCGAGATCAAGGTCGGTACCCCTCCCACCTCCGCCCTGCTCTTCAAAGAGCTGGGCATCGAGAAGGGTGCTGGTGCGCCCAAGGCTGCCAAGGCCGGGAACATCACCATTCAGCAAGCGGTCAAGATCGCTCACATGAAGCAGGACTCGCTTACCGGGGCTGACATTAAAGCCCAGGTGTTAGAGGTCATCGGAACCTGCGTCTCCTGCGGCATAACTGTCGAGGGCAAAGAGCCCAAGGACATGCAACAGGATATCAAGGCCGGCAACTGGGATGACCAATTGAAAGCCTGAAACCCTTTCCAGTAAAACATTTTCTTTTCTCTTTTAATACGATATCTTTATAAATAGTAGGGTGATTAGGGGGTCTCACCAAACTGTAGGAGAACCTTCGTTGGTTCGTTGGAACTACAGGAGGGATCGAATTGGCAGAAAAATCAACTATTACGGCCGTTAAGAAAGCCTTGGGGAATTCTCCAAAGCGCAATTTTAAGCAAACGGTCGACCTGTCCATCAACCTGAAGGATGTGGACCTGTCCATACCCAAAAACAGGATACAGGAGGACATCATTCTGCCTCACGGTAGGGGAAAGCCGATCAAGGTCTGTGTAATCGGCAGCGGTGAAATGCTGATCAAAGCCAAGGAAGTGGCCGATAGGATCATTTCCGTGGAAGAGCTCGGAACCATCGCTGACGACAAGAAACAGGCTAAGAAGATGGCTAACGAGTTTGAATATTTCATCGCGGAGGCCCCGTTGATGCCCGTTATCGGTAAGAGATTGGGTATCGTACTCGGTCCTCGCGGCAAGATGCCCAAGCCCATCCCCCCGGGAGCGGACCCAAAGCTCATGATAGAAAACCTTCGCAAGTCGGTGTTCATCAGGAGCAGGGACAAGATGACCTTCCACACCTCCGTCGGGACCGCGGACATGACGCCAGAAGACATAGCTGACAACATCGAGCTGATCATCAAGAGATTGGGACTCAGACTCGAAAAGGGCACCATGAACATCCGGTCCGCTTTCGTGAAGACCACCATGGGACCCTCCGAGAAGGTGATTTGAGGAGGTTCTTAGCATGGCACACGTCGCGAATTGGAAAAGGGAGAGGGTGCAGGAGCTCGTGGACCTCATGGCCCACAGCCACGTTGTCGGCATCGTCGATCTGCACGGCATTCCCGCCGCCCAGATGATCTCCATGCGCGCCGGACTGCGCGGCAAGGCCAACGTGAGCATGACCAGGAACACATTGATGGACCTGGCGATCACCGAGGCAGCCAAGCTGAGGCCGGGCCTGGAGCAACTGAGGCCGATTGTTGACGGACAGTGCGCGATCGTCACTTCGGACGTCAACCCGTTCAAGCTATTCCGCCAGATGGAGGGTACCAAGACCCCGGCCCCGGCCAAGACCGGAGATATCGCGCCGGAGGACATCGCGGTGAAGGCGGGAGACACCCCCTTCAAACCCGGCCCCATCATTGGCGAACTGCAGAAGGCTGGTATTCCCGCGGCCATAGAGTCCGGGAAGATCATCATCAAGAAGGACAAGGTCCTCGTCCCCAAGGGCGAGCCAGTCCCGGATGAGGTCGCCAAGGTATTGGCCAAGCTGGAGATCCTACCCATGATCGTGGGCATGGACCTTCGGGCCGCCTTCGAAGATGGAGTGCTCTACGGGAAGGACGTCCTAAATGTACCGGCGGACTACTACACCAACATGTTGGGGTTGGCCGCCAGGAGCGCCCTAGGCTTGAGCTTGTCTATAGCTTACGTTACGCCTCAGACTGTCACGCCCTTGCTATCCAAGGCATATCGCCAAGCGATGGCCTTGAGCGTGGCTGGCGCATTCCCGACCAGGGAGAGCATCGGTGCTATCCTGGCCAAGGCGGATGCGCAAATGATGACTTTGGCTTCGATCATCGGTTTAGAAGATGAGAGGATTAAGAACCGCATGGCTGCGGTGCCCGCAGCCCAACCGGTGAGCGAAACCAAGGCCGCAGAGGCTAAGAATGAAGAAGAAGAGGAACAGGTCAGCGAGGAAGAAGCCGCAGCTGGTCTGAGTTCTCTGTTTGATTGAGGAGGTAAGGAAATGGAATACATATACAGCGCTTTGGTCCTTCACGCCGCTGGAAAGCAGGTTTCTGAGGATGCAGTCGCCGTTATCTTGAAGAGCGCCGGTGTCGAGCCGGATGCATCCAGGATAAAGGCCTTGACCGCTTCCCTAGAGGGTGTCGACATCGATGAGGCTATCGCCTCCGCGATGGTTGCCGCCGCACCTGCCGCCGCTCCGGCTCAGGCCGCCGCGGCCGCTCCGGCCAAGGAAGAAGTCAAGGAAGAAGAAGCTGTGACCGAGGAAGAGGCCGCTGCCGGTCTCTCCGCTCTGTTCGGCTGAAAAAGCCAGAAAGGGTCGGTCTCCAGTTACCGAACCTTCTCAGGCCTTTCAAACCATTTACTTTTTCATATTTTTCATACTGCGAGCGTAGCTTTTGTCCGGCGGACAGAAATCAATTTATGAGCCGCACCCATCTTATCCGTTCAGTTGAAGCTCCAGGACATCTTCCGGTTCGCCATCCAATTGGCCAAGGAGATGTTCAAGAAGCTGGCCGATGCCGGAGTATGCGTAGTGGTGCTCATGCATATACCAGAGGCGCGTTCAGAGGAAGAGAGGAAGAACCACCTGAATGTGGTCATCTCCAGGCACGTGGCCTCGAGCCCCCGGTACATGAACCTGCTAGCTTACAGATCGGAAGAACGGGGTTAGATCCCCTGTTCCGGACCCATTCGTGTGAGAAGGTCGGAGTAAGATATGCGCAACCCACGCCTGTTCAAGGACCAATCCAAGCTTTCATTCGATTACGTTCCAGAGAAGCTGTGCCATCGTGAGGCTCAGCTAGAGAAGCTGGAGATGATATTCCGCCCAGTGCTGGAAGGTATAATGTCGCAGACGGCGTTCCTGATCGGCAGCGTGGGTACGGGAAAGACCGCCACCTCAAAACGCTTCTGCCTGGACCTGATGAGGACCGCCCATGAGAAGGGACGGATGATGGATTATATCATCGTCAACTGCCGGCAGCGCTCAACCGAGGTTGCGGTACTTCGCCGCATCGTCATGCATTTCGACGAGAACTTTCCAGACAGAGGTTTCTCCACCGAGGAGATGTTGCGCTCCATTCGCAAGCATCTTGAAAAGCGCCGCATGCACCTGGTGGTAGTTCTGGACGAGGCTGACGTGCTGTTGGTGAAGGGGGCAAGCGACATCATCTATCAACTGACGCGCTTCGATGAGGAGGTGGTGAGAGGTAGACCGTCAATGTCGGTCATCATGATCTCACAGAAGAACGTGTTGGATATGCTGGATGCGGCATCCACATCCACCTTCCGTCGGGCCAACACCATCCGCTTCGATCGGTATGGCATAAAGGAGCTTTCGGACATCCTGCGCTTTAGGACGGACCTGGCCTTCTTCCCCGGGGCGGTGCGACAGGATTCACTGGACCTGATGGCCGATATCGCCTCCGAATTCGGCGACGCCCGCTTCGCCATTGAACTGCTGGATAAGGCGGGGATGCTGGGCGAGGAGGAAGGCGCTGAACATCTAGCTCCAGAACATGTACGGGGCGCCAAGGCGCTGACGTACTCCGTGGTCACCGAGTCCAAGATCGAAGACCTGGACAAGCAACGCAAGATGGTATTGCTAGCCGTCGCGCGCAGCATCAAGGACCAGGCGTACGTACGTACTCCAGAGGCGGAGGCGGTGTATCACATCGTAGCGGAAGAATACGGGGAGAAGGCCAGAGGGCATACCATGTTCTGGTCCTACCTACAGGACCTCTCCAACCAAGGGCTGGTCGGTACCCGTGTGGCCAACGAGGAGAGCGGGGGACGGACGACCTATATCTCCCTGCCGGACGTTCCGGCAAAGGTGGTACGCGTCAGGCTGGAGGAGAGCCTTGGCGCCCATTAACGGAAAGGTTTTGATAATTTGCACCCCATTGTGGAAATGAACATATGAAGAGGACCCCGCTTTACCCTGAACATCTGGCCCTGGGAGCCAGGATGGTCGAGTTCGTAGGATGGGAGATGCCCATTCAATACACTGGCATCATCGAGGAGCACGGTATCGTCCGTCGTCAAGCCGGGATCTTCGACGTTTCCCATATGGGAGATCTGCTTATTCGCGGACCGGACGCCGCTCGACAATTGGATGGATTGTTGACCAATCCCTTGGGCAAGGCCCCGGTGGGCAAGGCGGTCTACGGACACCTGCTAAATGATGATGGCCACATCATCGACGACGTCATTAACTATCATATGGCCGAGGGGCAGTATCTCATGGTCCCCAACGCCTCCAACGTGGACCGGGTACGCGAATGGGTGAAGAGCAGGACCGAGGGATTGGAGGTGGTGGACCTGTCCACCCGACTGGCCTGCATCGCGGTCCAGGGACCACTGGCCCCGGGGATCCTGCAACGATTGTGTTCCAGCGATCTTACTAGCATGAAACGCTTCCAAGGTCGATTCGCCTTCATGAACGGACCGGACTCGACTTTTCTTGAGGACCTACTACCTCAGACCGGAAAGGGGGTGGGCTGCTACATCGGTCGCACAGGCTATACTGGAGAGGACGGCTTCGAAGTACTGGTGGAGGATAGGAACGCCACCTGGCTCTGGAAAAGGCTGTTGACAGAGGGAGAGGGACACCTGAGACCGATCGGTCTGGGGGCCAGGGACACCTTGCGCCTGGAGATGGGTTATCTTTTATCTGGAACTGACTTTGATGGTAGGCAGACCTCCTTGCAGACCGGCCCCCCCTGGGTGGTCAAACTGGACCATGATTTCATCGGGCGGGACGTTCTTTTGCGACAGAAGGAGAATCCCTATGAGGTCCTGGTGGGGTTGCAACTTCTGGGCCGGGGGGTCCCCCGGCACGGTTATGATATAATTCATCGCGGGAATGTCGTTGGAAAGGTTACCAGCGGCAACATGTCCCCTTGCAAACGCGTTGGTATTGCCATGGGCTATGTGCCCCAGGACCTCTCTGGCATCGGAACGGAACTGGCGATCTCCATCCGCAATGAACATGTGCCAGCGCAGGTGGTGGAGACTCCTTTCTATCGGAAGTGATGACTTGTCCAGCGAATTGATGCATGATCTGATCGAGCTTCTCCACTTGCGGAGTGATACCAACGAAGGAAAGAAGTTACTGTTCGAGCTGGTACGGGCCAAGTTGGAGGAAATGGACCTGCGTATCGTCACCGGAGGCGTACCGGACAGCCCGGCCCTGGTCGCCGCCCATGGCGAAGGCGGAATTGCCTTCTCGGCCCACCTGGACACGGTTTCTGCCGGGAACGCGTGGACCAGGGACGACGGTGAGGTCGAAGCGGGGCGCATCTATGGACTGGGAGCGGCGGACATGAAGGGGGGAGCGACCGCCATGCTGGCCGCCGCCCGTACCCTGAAGGACGAGGGAGTGCCGTTCTACCTGCTGATCACCACTGACGAGGAGGAGCTGATGACCGGTGCGGAGTTCCTGACCAAACGCCCGGAGGTCAGGATGGCCAAAGGAATACTGGTCGGTGAGCCCACCGACCTGCGGGTCGCCTGGAAGGAGAAGGGCGTATCCAGATTGGCCTTGACAGCGCACGGCATCGCCGCCCATGCCAGTATGCCTTGGAAGGGTGACAATGCCATCATGCACATGACCCACCTGCTAGACCGGCTGGCCCCCATGCTCAGGGTGCCGAAAGGTCCCACTGATGATCTTACCCTGGTGGTCTCGACCATCAACGGGGGCACGCGCAATAACATAGTGCCCGAGAGGTGCGAAGCACATCTAAACGCCCGCTACCCCTACCCATTGACGGCAAGGGAGGTCCGTGAGAGGATCATGCGCACCTTGGAGGGGGAGACCTACGACATTGTGATGCAGTACGAACTGCCGGCCTTCGAGACCTCTCCCGATACCCCTTTGATACAAGAGCTGCTGGCCTGTGGAGCCGGTGAACTTACAACCGTACCATATGCCACCGAGGCGGCCGTCTATTCAGCGATCAACCCATTGGTGGCCGTGTGCGGCCCTGGCAGCCCAGGCATGGCCCACACCAAGGACGAGTACGTGGAAAGGTACCAGTTGGAGAGCGCCTACCGCCTCTACTGCGACCTGGCCCGCAAACTTCAGGGATAGACCCGAGAGACCGTCCTGGGATAGGGCATGGCGTCCCGGATGTGTTCCAACCCACATACCCATTTCACGATGCGTTCCACCCCCAGACCGAAACCGGAATGAGGCACGGAACCATAGCGTCTCAGGTCCAGATACCAACGATAGGGGTCTTCGGGAATGCCCTGTTCCTCAAGACGCTGTAAAAGTTTGTTGAGGTCCGTCTCCCTCTCACTGCCTCCAATGATCTCCCCGAACCCGAACGGAGCCAAGAGGTCGGCGCATTTGTACGTCCGAGGATCATCCTCATCCTCCTTCATGTAGAAGGCCTTGCATTCCTTAGGATAATTGGTCACGAACACCGGGGCGACCTCCTCTTCGGTGATGGATCGTTCCTCCAATGCCCCCAGGTCACAACCGTAGGTGATCTCGAATCCCTTTTCCTGCAGCAGATCGATCATTTTTGAATAACGCACCCGCTTGAAGGGAGCCTTTACCGCTTTTAAGGGCTCCGCGTCCCGCTTAAGCAGCCCCAGCTCCTCCTTCCTCTCCTTAAGGACCTTGGACACCATGGCCGAAACGAGCTCCTCCTGTATCCTCATATTGCCCTCGTTGTCCGTCCAAGCCTCCTCCAATTCCATGTGCCAGTACTCGGTAAGGTGTCTAGATGTTCGGGACTTCTCCGCGCGGAACGAGGGGGTGATGGAATAAACCTTCTCCAATGAGAATACTAGAGATTCCAGGTACATCTGGGCGCTCTGACTTAGGAAAGCTTCGCGATCGAAGTATTTCAGTTTGAACAGGGTCACACCGCCCTCGCAGGCGTTCTGGGTGAATATCGGGGGCGTAACCTCAGTGAAATCGTTCTCCATCAACCATTCCCGGGCCCCGGCCAGCAGGGTCGCCTTCACTTTCATCACCGCGGTCTGCTCCCGGGACCTTATCCATAGGTGGCGGTTGTCCAGAAGCAGTTCCTCGCTCTGATATTCGGTAATGGGGAAGGCCGTAGCGGTACCGACGATGTTGAAAGATGAGGCCCGTACCTCGTAACCTCCAGGCGCCCTCTCGTCCTTGTGTATCGTTCCCATGATCTCCACGGAAGACTCGATGGAAGCGGATAGCGCCCCCTCAAATTGCTGATCGGGAAGGTTGCCCTTCTTGATGGTGATCTGCATTATTCCGGTGGAATCGCGTATCACTGTGAAAACGATCTTACCACTGCTCCTGGTGCGGTATATCCATCCCCGCAACATGACCTGCCCGTCGAGGTCTGGGGTACCCAGTAGCGAGCGAATGCTCGAAAAGGACTTCATAATAAATACCTGGCCTGTAAAGAACGGCATCTATGTATTCCATAATTTCGGTCGTATGGGGGCAAATGGATATACCGGAAGGAAGGATTTCGAAGTGTGCGTACTAGATCAGGGGGTGTCAATGACCTGCCGAGCCTCATGGCATTGGAAGAGGGAGCCTTTGGTCCAAAACGGTTCTCTGAGGCGTTTGTGCTGGATCTGCTCCATGACCCTCTGGTGACCACATTGATCGTGGAAGCGGAGGGAGCGGTGGTCGCCTATGCCATGATCCGTTCGTCCCCCGCGTATCATACGGTCGAGGTTCTGTCTCTGGCCGTGTCCCCCCTCCATCGCCGGAGAGGCCTAGGGCGGGGATTGATTCAGGAGGTGGAACGATCGATCGCCGATTCTGGGACGGAGACTGTGATGCTATGCGTGCGACCCGAGAACCAGGCGGCGGTCGACCTTTACCTTTCAGAGGGGTATAAGGTGTTGGCCCGTTGCCGTAACTACTACGGAAAGGGGTCTGACGCGAACATGATGGTCAAGCATCTGGAGGAGTGAAATGGCGAAGGTGAAGACGGCAAAACTTAGTGATCTGAAATGGATGCAGGGAAAGGAGAACCTCCTCGGGGGACCCTCCTTCTCATTGTCCGTGCTGGAAATGTTCACGATGGCCCCGGACTTCACTGTGCACGTGGCCGGAGATTCAGCGATGGTCCTTTATCATGAAGGGAAGGGCGGCAAGAGCCGGCTGCTGATGCTTTTAGGCACAGCACTTACCGAACTGCTGCAGGCTGGAGAAGAGGCTGCTCGCCGAGCGGGAACGGTGAAGATCACTTTAGAAGTGGACCCAAGGAGCGAGACCATGCTCCCACTGGAATCGTTTGGTTATCAGATTAAAGGAGATTTGGCGAATTATTTTGGGAAGGATCGTCCCGCCCATTACATGGAGAAGATACTTCCATAATTTTATATATTTATAATAGTGAATATATTATTTCATCCAGATAACTGGCTCTACAAAAGTACATTCCAAGACAATTATTATATAGGGAACCAAGCATTCGCTCGAACAGACCAACGTTCACGAGATGTTGGACTGGGGTGAATGACCATGGAAGAGTCTCTTTGCAATGTTGAGTTCCTTAAAGATAACAACAATTTCATAGCACGAGTGCAAAGCGAGCTCGGAGGCCTTAGAGAATACCAGAGCCCAAATTTGGAAGAGGTTCTGGAGCAGGTCATCATCGACCTGCAAGAGGAATTCGAAAACGTGATGTGAATCATTCCGATTTTTCACCACGCCATAAATAGTATGACCATCTAGGTGGTATATCATTAGTGGCTGAGGAGGGTTGCGTATGCAACAGGACGAGAACAACTCGATATTATCCTCATACTACGGCGATGAGGAAGTAACCGTTATCATCACTCTCAAGGTAGAAACAAGGGACGCGGACCAGGTCTGCCAGAGCATATCTTTATTGGATCCGGTCGTGGACGTGTTCCTGGTGACGGGGGACACGGATATTGTGGTGAAGGCCAAATTACAGAATTATATCCATCTTAAGAAGTTTTTAGTAGAGGACCTGTCCCACATCAAAGGACTCAGGGACACCAAGACCCTCATGGCAGTAGCAACATTCAAAGAAAATGGAGAACCGAAGTACGTCGCCGATTAGGGCGTCGTGCGATATCGGTCTCAATGATGTCAATAGGATGGTGATTGTATGGAATATGATGCCAAAACAAAACTCAATCAGATAATCGACGTATTGGATCAGTTGTCGGAGGATACCTCCGTTCCCAGGAATATCAGGAGAGGGGCCACCGAGGCCAAGAGCCGGTTGAGCCAAACGACCGAGGCTATGGACGTAAAGGTTGCTGGAGTCGTAGGGAAGTTGGATGATCTGGCGAACGACCCGAACATCCCCATGCACGGGCGCACCATGATCTATAGGATCGTCTCCGAACTGGAGAACCTGTTGAGAGATGCTAACAAGTGATGTCCGATATGTCGTCAGGCACCGGGTGATAAACTATAAAAATCGGCCGGCGATGTAGTAGCCATCAGGCGGGCATAGTCTAGTGGTTAGGACTGGAGCTTCCCAAGCTTCGAACTCGGGTTCGAATCCCGGTGCCCGCACTTCATTAGTTTTTATGAGATATGGAAGGGGTTAGAACGCCTTTTTCCGATGCGGTAATAATTACGAATTGGATGTTCGAATCAAAGGTTCTTCCACTTCGAATCGTCCTTCTTACCGATCTCGTCGATCGATACCTTTTCAGGGATATCCAGATTCCGGCCGGGAGCCGGTTCAGTGCCCCAACCGGGATCGTCCCTGACCACCGGGGGATTGAACTTCGGGGCAGGCATCTTCTCCTTTTTCTTGCGCCCCTGACGACGTTCGACCGGTTTTGATGTCAAGTTAAAGGATGGCGTCCTAGTGAGATTGTAGACACTGTGGGTCATCATCATGACGATGATGAAGTAGGCCAGAAGGACGACGAAAGAAGATGGCCACCACAGGGGAAAGATGAAGGCAAGGGAGAGGATCGTCACCAAGCTCAGGCTTATGAATCCGGCGATGAAGCGGCTGATATTGCCAGGATCGCGGGTCACCACTCCGAGATTGTCGTAGTTGGTCATGCGGACGACGAGGAACAGATCGCCCTCTAGCATGCTATATGTGATCACTACCAGCGCCCCTCCGATGACGAACAGCGCCATATTATACGGGAACGACAGGACCATCACCGCCACCAAGGCCACGAAGTATAGCATCACAAGCACCTCCAGGCGGCGGGTCCTCTGGAACAGCTTAAGTGGTACTGGCAGTATGATCTTGCTCATGGTGCGGTTCATCAAAGAACCGCCATACCTCAGAAATTTGGGGGTGATCCGGGCGAGCCATCGGGTCAACCGCAAGCTCCCCTTCATCATTCCGGGGGAAATTACGCTCATGACGAAGCAAAAGGCCCCTGCGAAAGGGTTCAGCTCCGCCCCCTTGATCAACGCCGGGGAATTACTACCTACGCTGGCGTACATGACGGACTCCGCCCCGCGTCCGGTCACCGATGTGCTCATGAATATCGAGGACTTACTGGTGAATCCTAAAAGATAGGATACCACGCTCAGTACTATGACCTCGTAGAACAGCACTACCGGCACAGCGATCAACAACAGGGGGATGATGCTGCCCAGCATACGCAGGTCGATGAGCATTCCAAAGGATACGAAGAAAACCGCCACTAGAGCGTCCCTGAAAGGGGTGATGCGGTCTTCGATGCGTTCCACAAGCTTGGTCTCGGCAAACACCATGCCCAGGAAGAACGCCCCTATGATGGCCGGTACGCCCGAGACCTCGGCCAAAGCAGCGGACAGGAACACTAACCCCAGGGCGAACAGCACGAACATCTCGTTGCTCTTGATGCTGTGGAAGTAGTTCACCACCCTAGGAATGACCACGATGGCCAAAAAGATGAAGAAACCGTAGAAGGCCAATATACCGACGATGAGACGGGTCATGGTCATCTGCCCACCGACATCGCTTTTGAACATCAGTCCTCCAGCGATGGTCAGAAGCACCATGGAGAGGAAGCTCTCCACGACGACCATGCCTAGCAAGTACTCCGTCTCCGGGGTATTTATGCGCTTCATCTCTTGCAAGGCCTTCCCGGTTATGGCCACCGAACTCATGGATATGACCCCTGCCAGGAATACCGTGTCAATGATGGGCCAGCCCAGGGAGAAGCCGATGAGTATGCCTAGGAACATGCCTATTCCGACATCTATCAGCGCCAGTATGATCGCCGGGGCTCTGGTCTTCTGCAACTTGGAAATGGAGAACCCCAGCCCCACGAAGAACATCAGCAGGGTCAGACCCATGCTGGATAGGAATTGGATGAAAGTGGTGTCCTTTATAAGCCCCTCATAGACGAAACCGCCCACCTCAAAATACATGTAAGGCCCGATGAGCATTCCTGCCAGTATGTAACCGAGTATGACGCTCTGTTTGGCCTTCGTAGCCAATGCTGCTCCGATAAAGGAGACCAGCATTATGATACCGACCTCAAACATCACGTTGTCAATGGCTATCATCGTGCATACCCGGACGAATACGGCCATGCATTCTGGACGTGCCAACCTCCCTTAGATGGAGGCATACCATCCAGTGGTCGAGGGGCCCGCCTCAAGAGCGCGGTCCCTAGTGCATCCCGTTTCTCGATAGTAATACTGGCTATTAATAATTGCCCACATTTGTAGAGTCGCCGTGGCACTCACGTTTCTTGGCGAGCGTCGTATTTAATTAATTGGACGAGGGTTTAGATATGGGTCAATAATGGCGAGCGATTTCCATGCCATGAGCGGTGAGGAGACCTTGAAAACCTTGGGCAGTAGCGCTCAGGGACTATCGGTCGAAGAGGTGGCTAGGAGACTTGAGAAATATGGTCCCAACGAGCTGAGCGAAGGCCGTAGGATTTCCCCCCTCAAGATCTTCCTGGACCAGTTCAAGGACTTCATGGTGATCATTTTGATCTTCGCCGCCATCATCTCCGGCGCCATCGCTACCGTCAATGGGTCCACCGAGGAGTGGTTGGACGCGGGGGTAATCTTGGTCATCGTCATAATCAACGCCACGTTGGGATTTCTGCAGACCTACCGGGCCGAGAAGACCATGCAGGCATTGAAGGACATGGCCGCCCCCAGGGCCAATGTCATCCGGGAGGGGAGAGAGGAAAGCGTGCCCTCCAAGGACCTGGTACCAGGGGACATCGTATTACTTGCAGCGGGGGACCGGGTCTCGGCCGATGCACGTTTACTGGAGACGGTCAACCTCAAGACCAACGAGGCCTCTTTGACCGGGGAGTCGCTGCCGGTGAACAAGCGGACGGGAGACATCCTCAGCCCAGAGGTCTTCCTGGCGGAGAGGACCAATATGGTCTTCTCCGGTTGCAACGTGGACCATGGACGGGGGAGGGCGGTCGTGACCTCCACCGGAATGCAAACTCAGCTTGGCCGGATCGCTACGATGGTTCAGACCAACGACGAGAGCACTCCGCTGCAGAAGAAGCTGGACAAACTGGGTAAGCAGCTGGGCATCGGTATCCTGGGTGTTTGTATATTCATCTTCACCGTGGGGATCATGAGAGGTGTTCCGGTGGAGGAGATGTTCCTCACCTCGGTCAGTCTGGCTGTGGCGGCAATTCCCGAAGGTCTGCCGGCCATCGTGACCATCTCGTTAGCATTGGGATTGCAACGCATGGCCAAAAGAAAGGCGGTCATGAGAAAACTGCCAGCGGTCGAATCACTAGGTAGCGCCACTGTCATCTGCACAGACAAGACCGGTACCCTGACCAAGGGCGAGATGAACATCCGCGAGATCTACATGGACGACATCATCAATGTCACTGGAGAAGGTTTCGAGCCCGATGGACATTTCATGGCCCAGGGGGATCTGCTGAACGCCGCGGAGAGGGAGGACCTCTCCATGCTGCTGGTGGCCGGCGCCCTGTGCAATGATTCCTCCCTTTACCAAGAGGAGGGCAAGTGGAAGGTGCGAGGGGACCCAACGGAAGGCACCCTCGTCGTCACTGCCCGCAAAGCGGGTATCGAAGTGGAACAGTTGGCCAAGAACAGCCCCCGTATCTTCGAGATATCCTTTGATTCGGTCAAGAAACGCATGACCACAGTACACGAGGTCGACGGGAGGAAGTTGGCTTTCATGAAGGGAGCGGCCGAACGCGTGGTGCCATTGTGCACCAGGCGACGGATGGGCGACCGTACCGTGGACATCACCCCGCAGATGGCAGAAGCTGTTCAGGCAAAGAACAATGAGATGGCCGATCGAGCTTTGAGGGTCTTGGCCATCGCCATGCGTGATGTCACAGATGATGTTCTTGATGAAGTTTCTATAGAGAAGGACTTCACCCTGCTAGGCCTGGTGGGCATGATCGATGCCCCACGAAAGGAGGCGATCGTGGCCATCAAGAAATGCCACACCGCCGGCATACGCGTCATAATGATCACCGGGGACCACGAACTGACCGCCAGGGCCATAGCCATGGAGATGGGCATCGCCGAACCGGGTAAGGACCAGGTCATCAACGGAAAGATGCTGGATACAGCCTCGGATGCGGAATTGTCCGGACTACTTAAAAGCGTTAACGTCTTCGCCAGAGTAGCGCCTGAGCATAAGGTTCGCATCGTGGAAATGTTGCAGAACCAGGGGGAGATCGTGGCCATGACCGGTGACGGGGTCAATGATGCCCCGGCGCTGAAGAAGGCCGACATCGGGGTGGCCATGGGCATCACTGGCACGGACGTCTCCAAGGAAGCGTCGCAGATGATCCTGATGGACGATAACTTTGCTTCCATCGTCAATGCGGTGGAGGAGGGGCGCGGTGTCTACGACAACATCAAGAAGTTCGTCACCTTCCTGCTGTCCTGCAACTCCGGCGAGGTGGCGGCCATGTTCGCCGCCAGCCTGTTGTTCGTCGACCCTCTGTTCCTGCCATTCCTGTTACCCATCCATTTATTGTGGATGAACCTGGTGACGGACGGTTTCCCGGCCTTGGCCCTGGGCATCGACCCGACCCCGTCCAACATCATGGACCGCCCGCCTAACGACCCTAAGGAGCCGCCAGTAAACCGCAGCAACGCCATTCGCATATTGGCCGTTGGCGGTATCCTGGCAGTGGCCTCGATATTGGCGTTCCAACTGGAGTTCCAGGGGGCGCTCGAAAGCCTCGGCAAGGAAAGTGCGGTGGTTCACGCCCGGACCGTTGCCTTCTGCACCATGGTGTTCTCCCAGCTGTTCTACGCCCTCTCAGCCCGTTCGGAGAGGCAGACAATTCGTCAGATCGGGGTCTTCACCAACATGAAGCTGATCCTCGCTGTCATCGTATCGGCACTGTTGCAGCTGTCGGTGGTATACGTCCCTGGACTTAGCGATGCTTTCCGTACTGTCGCGTTGGGTTGGGAAGAATGGCTCATCCTATTGCCCATGTCCCTGTGCGCCATGGCGTTCAATGAGCTCTGGAAGGTGATGGCAGCACGCAAGCATCGGAGAACCGCATGATAGAGCTGGACGGATCTCATGGTGAAGGTGGCGGACAGGTCCTGCGTACTGCCCTCTCCCTCTCGGTGCTCACCGGAAAAGGGTTCCGTATGGAAAATATACGTGCTGGACGCGACGACCCGGGATTGAGACCACAACATCTGGCTGGAATTCGGTTGATGAATGAAATATCCTCCGCAGAGGTCACTGGTGATCAAATAGGATCGGATTCTCTGGAATTCCATCCCGGCCAGATGCGCGGCGGTCGTTATCGATTTGATATAGGGACCGCTGGTTCCCTCACGCTCCTTATGCAGACGGTCCTGCCAGCTCTGGTCGTCTCTCCCATCGAGACCGAGCTGGAACTGATCGGAGGGACCGATGTGCGCTGGTCTCCGCCCATCGACCATTACGCCCAGGTCCTTTTTCCGATACTGCGTTTGATGGGCGCCCGATTGGAGATGAACGCGAAAAGGCGCGGATTCTATCCACAGGGGGGCGGGGCGGTGCATCTTAAGGTGAGCGGAGGTAAAATAGGCGGGTTCGGTCCTCAGCAGCGTGGGGAACTGCGTCGCGTCCTAGGAACGGCCTTCGTCCAGAACCTGCCTGCAAAGGTGGGAGAGCGCCTGATGCAGGGGGCACGAACGGGGCTTCCAGGTGTTGACCTTGATATCACCCTTAACGTCTCCTCCGGTGCCTCCACCGGGGCCGGAGTGGCCTTGGCGGCGGAGTATGAGAACACCGTGCTAGGATGGAATTCGTTGGGAGAACAGGGGGTGGCCGCCGAGAGGGTCGGCCGGGTAGCGGCCGCTGGATTAA
>Ga0307378_10002486_pt1 | contig 28200 bp, 22 predicted proteins | sample UN1MG_FD_202238 | JGI IMG/M metagenome (GOLD analysis project Ga0307378, IMG submission 202238) | Soil microbial communities from Risofladan, Vaasa, Finland - UN-1 | ecosystem: Environmental > Terrestrial > Soil > Coastal area > Acid sulfate soil | place: Finland: Risofladan, Vaasa | collected... | reverse complement strand
TAGAATATGGACTCTCATGCCCCTCATAATCGGTCATAAAATTATCTGTTTGTACTGCCTCTTGGTGTTCACGAATATTTGTTAAATCGACCACACTACCGATTCCATACGAACATTCAAATTCAACCCTTTCGGGTGAATTAAGAATTAAATCAACCACAAAATCAAGTTTCTCTGAATCATATATATTTCCCCACATTCCATGTACGTCTTCTGCTGGAATGACAATCATTTGATCTGGGTCACCGTACCAAATCACATTTTTTCCGACAAATTTTTTGGATAATCTTTTAATATCGTCTGGAAGAGTGGGATCGAAAAATTCCTCTTCCGTTACAAAGTTTCTGATTTCTTCGTTGATGATATTTTTCAATGTCATGATTATCTATAAATAATTCTACCGCCTTTACTTACAAGAAGATTAGCATTTGGGTTGCTTTTCGATTCAATTAAGGCATTATGTAATATTTCGGCAGATGTCAAACCGTTATTATATACTCTTAGTTTCTGAATCTTACCATTAAAGTACGAATCAAAGTTTTGTTGAATCAATAAATCAGACTTTCTTGGGTCTTGTGATAAAATGTCTGCACCTGTATATGTGAAATCTGCTATAAACAGTGGTTCATTCAAATTAAATTCGTAATCCGTTTCAATTAAAAGACCAATATACACAATTTGTTTTCCTGAATTGTCTTTTACTTTAAAGGTAGTTTTCATTGGCAACCAAGTATCACCCCCAGTTACAATAGTTGTTCCCGCATGCTGCATTGAAGTGGGGTCGATTCCAAGATATTCGTAGAATGCTGGATTTGTTATTATTGGTAGACCAGTATCACCGTAATATGATATTCCGTTGATGTATTCATATTGCGCTTCTTGTCTATCTGGAAACGGGTGTAATCCATATGTTTCTGGATCATTAAGTACATCATCAATACTAAGTGGAAACACATATTGGCTTTCTGAAATAATATCAACATCTTCTGTACCATAAACAAACATTGTGATGTTATTCTGAACAAAGAAGTCGTTTTCATCATATGTTTTAAAGAAACCGCCATTATATAAATTTAAATTAATTTCATAATCACGATTCGATAATACAGTAATTGGTTGAGCAAATTTTATGTAATATGTGTTAGCCGATACCCCTGTTGTGCCTCCAGTATATTCGACACGCATTACAGTAACAGGATATTCAATTGTTGGATCGCAAATGTCTGCACTTTTAAATGTAGAGCTATCGGCACTTAATGATAATCCAGCTATTGGTGTTCCACCAGTGAATGGGTCACACATTGTTGGATCGGGAGTGCTTTCGACAACAAAATTATCGTCAATATACGTTTGATCCTCACCAGTATATATTCCATATGTTTGAATATCATAATGCCACGAATACTTTAACCCAAATGAACCACCACCCCAACTTATTGAATATGGCACGCCAATTTGTTTTTCACGATCATTATTAAATGCTTTAAAGAAATATTCTGGAAAGTCATTTAATATCCAAATCGCTCTTCCATTAACATACATAATAAATTTACCCGGTCTTTTTGGGGCACATTCAAGTAGATCAGGATCGTCAATTGTTTCATCTGGTGTAAATGCAATAGCAATCATTGTCCAACCAGTAGTTGGATAAATTGATGCTATTGATTTGTTTGTTATAATTTGATTATTTTCATCAATATATTTATATGCAAGTTTCTTATCTTGAGTAATTTCAAACGCAATAACATTATTCGTTGTATTCCCACTCTGAGGAACTTCTTTATATATTGTAGTTGTACTATTACCTTCGTAGGCAGCGAATGCTTTGGTGTTAATCGTTTCGGGTTGTATTGCCTCAAGATAGTTGTCTTCACTGGTTATCACACCTGAAACGGTTGTAATGTTTTGTTCAGAACCACCTGTTGTTGTTTCACCTGAGAAGAACGGATTATACTTGTCTTCTGCTCTCGCACCCATCATGTAGAAAATTCCTTGTGAATCAGGATATAAATAAACTAATGTTTCGATAGTAATACCATTATTATATCGTGCTGGCAATAGTTCGTAGTTATAACCATCCAATTTAAAGAATCCCTGTAAATATCCACCAGCAGCTTCGAAGTAATTTCCAGTGTCCCCTGAAGTAATCCCGCTTATTGGAAGAAATTCTGTGTTGATTGTCATTCCAGATGTTTCCCCGCTTGTTGGGTTCTGAACAACATTATACCCAACTCGGTACATTGAAAAGAGCGTGTCTGATGGTGTGACGGTAATTCCGTTCCACATTTCATTGGTTCTTCCATTGTCAAAACCAGTAAGACCAAAATCAATAAGGTCTATGTTATCTGATTTTGCACCAGACCATTTAGTGAGACTATATGCAGTCAAGCCAGTGTTTAAATCCCATGAATCTAATTCAGTAAGATCAATTTGGATTGCTAAGTTATCTGTGATAATATCGTTTAGACAGTCTAAATTCATTTTGTTGCAACAATTTATCATAAATACTCCAAGTCTTTAATTAATAATTCTGTATTTATAAAAAAGTTTGTGCATGAACGACAAATACTTATTATACGATAGATTTAATCGTTTGGATTCCAGTTTTAGATATCCTCTGCTTAAAGAAGAGGATAGCAAACATTATTCCCACAAACTAAATGAGGGTGTTGATAAAGGGATATTCACAAAACTTGCTGAAGTTTTTATTAAACACAATAAACTTTCTGGAAACGTAAATGAGGATAATCAATTTCTTAATGAATTCATTTCTTTAATGGAAGAGGAAGAGTTTGACCCCTTTGCACATCTAAGAAACAAGGAGAAAATTAACGAAAAGGAAGATTGTCTACTCACAATAAGCATGGAAAATAGTAAGTTGGATCATCCATACATTTCATTACCTGCTGGTTATACGTGTCCACTTGCGGATATTTGTAAAACATTAGTTCCAAGGGACAGAGAGAAGATTCACGGTAAACTGGTTCAGGATTATGGTGAGATGCGATGTTATGCGGGGAGTGAAGAAGCAAGATACCCCAACGCTCAAGAAATGAGATGGAGAAATAAAGACCTCTTGGATCAATTCGATAAAACAGGAAAGATTGATTTAATTTTAAAATCCCTGAAGTATTTTGAACAAAATCACGGTAAAATTGATGTTTTCCGTATTCATGAATCAGGTGATTTTTATGAACAAGAATATTTTGATTCTTGGCTTAAAGTTGCGGAGCAAAGACCAGATATATTATTTTATGCATACACAAAATCATTACCGTTTTGGGTTGCGAGAATGGGAGATATTCCCGACAACATGAAATTAATTGCAAGTGTTGGTGGGAAACGTGATGATTTGATTAGTAAACACGACTTGAAATATGCTGTGGTTGTACAATCCCCCGAAGAAGCTGCGAATCTAAGATTACCAATTGATGTGGACGATACGTTGGCTTATAAACAAGACGGTAATTTTGCCCTATTAATACATGGTACTCAAAAGGCGGGTAGTGATGCCATGAAAAACTCATTAAAAAACCGAGAGATAATTAAGAAATATAAGAAGTAATTTAGTATTTATAACAAATATGGGAGAGAACAAAAAAAATCCGAGAAGCTGGTCTGCACCGTACTGGAAAGACAATAATATATCTGACACGCTTAAAGAAGCGATTGAGCCAGATGAGGTTGACGTGTCTTCTATTCAATATCACGATGAGCTAAATCCATTGATTTGGGACAAGAATGGTAAGTTGAAAGAAGATGTTCGAAAAATTCTATTGCTTAATGCCAAAAGATTTATTGAGTTTTCTGATTTAGAAAATCTTAATTATAGTGACATTATTTTAACTGGAAGTATGGCAAACTATAATTATAATGAAACCTCTGATATGGATGTGCATATCATCTTAGATTTTAGTCAAATTTCAGAACACGATGACTTTGTTAGCGATTTTTTAAAAATGAAGAAAACGTTGTGGAATGAAAGAATGCCAATTCAGGTTAAGGGACATGATGTTGAAATGTATTATCAGGATTCAAAAGAACCACATCATTCAACCGGTACATATTCTATTTTAAAAAATAAATGGATTAACGAACCAACCAAACAAATTGTTGACATAAATTCGTCAAACATTCAATTAAAATCTGCTGATTTAATGAACGCAATCGATGATTTGGCGGAAATGAATGACGCTGAAGTATTCTTAGAAAAATATAATCGATTGAAAGATAAAATTAAAAAAATGAGACAAAGTGGTTTAGAGAATGAAGGTGAGTTTTCCTCAGAAAATTTAGCATTTAAGGTTCTTCGAAACACTGGATACATGGGTAAATTAATTAATCTAAAACAAGATTTTCTGACCCAAGAATTAAGCATGAATGAAAATAAATAACATGAAAAAAAGAATTATTGTAACTAAAAGTCAATTAAATGAATATGTCGAGAGGAAAAAGGCAGAACGCATTTTTTGCTCGATTTTGGATGCTTTGCACAAAAATTCGCAATTTTTGAGCGAACGAGTTTCTGTTACAAAATCAAATCAATCGGTTATTGAAAATTATAGAAGAAAAAAACTAATAACCCCACGTGTTGAGAAATTGTTGAAAGAAAATGGTCTTCTCAATGATAATGGGCAAATTATTTAATTAAACATGCTTTTTAATGATGAAGAAGTATTTATAAAAAAATGTAACCGAAGATAATAACACATATATTAAATATATTATGATGAAGAAAAATACAAGTAAAGATGCTCAAATAGCAAGAATGCAACAATTAGCAGACGTTAAAGGAACGAGAGTTCATGAAAATAGAAACTCGTTAGGTACACTAATCGACTTCAAAAGGGGTGCTGATAAGGTTGCTTATGGCATCGTTAAGGAAAACCACCAATACTTCATAAAAAAAGCCAATAGCCAAGGTAATCCTAATGTTGAGGATTTCGCTTATATCGGTGGACAGGAGAATATTACTGAGTACAGATATAATAAATTATCTGAGGCTGATAAAAATAGAAATATGCTTCTTTTGACAATCAATGAAGCCTTGGGTGGAAAAGAAATTGTTACCAAGTCTGGATCAAAACCCTCTCTATTGAGTGAGGGTGAAAAACCTACTTTTGAAAAAGGAGTGAAGCCAGATTTCGGTAAGAAAAAAGATAAGGACGAGAAAAAAGAGGAAAAGGACGAGGAAGAAAAAGAGGGTAAGAAACACGAAAAGAAAGAAAGTCCTGAATTTGAAAAGGGTGAAAAAGAGGAAGAAAAGGAAGAGGCTGAAGAAGAGAAAAAAGAAGATGTTGATGAGGGTATTGAAGACGAAATTGCAAGTGCAGAAGAAAAACTTGCAGGTGCAGAAGAAAAAACTGCTGAAGAACCTGATGCTGAAGTTGCTGTAGAACCAGAAGCTCCTGTTGAAGAACCATTAGATATTGACGCAATTGACGTTGACGCTGAAGCACCTGTAGATGGTGGTGAAGAAGAAATGTCTGTAGATGCAGAAATGCCTGTAGATGGTGGTGAAGAAGAAATGTCTGTAGATGCAGAAATGCCTGTAGATGGTGGTGAAGAAGAGGTTGTTGATACAAGTCTTGAAGGTGATCCTGAAACTGCTGATCCTGAAGGCAGTCAATTATTTCAAGACTCAGAAGAAAAAAGGATAATCGACTCAGAGATTGGGAAATTAGCTGAAAAAATGGGTAAAGAAGAATTTACCGATGAAGAAGTTGAATCTGCTGTTGGAAGACTTTTAGACCCTCTTAAAAAGGAATTTGCTAAAATGGATATTGATACCAAGAAGGAAATTGCCAACGAGAACATTATAAAAATTAAACCAGAAGAAGAGGGTGGGCAAACACCTGAAGATCAACTTCAAATGTCAGATATTGAGGGTCAAGAAGATGCAAACATGGAAATGGCTGAAGAAAAATCGTGTAATGAATGTGGTTTTGCCAAATATGCTGAGAGCAGAGGATATAATGCTGAATCTTTGATGGAATGTAGTGTTGATGAAATGGCAAGCCTTATGAATGGTTATGCTATGGAACAAGACGAAATGGGCGATGAAGACCTTGAGTCAATGGCAGTTTTTCATTCAGACGAACTTGCAGAGTGTTTGAAAGAAGAATATGCAAACGAAGAACTTACAACACATCTCGAACCTTTTGTTAAGAAAATTAATGAAGTAGAAGATACGTCCAAAAAAAAAGCTGATACCGTAAAAGGTATGTTTTGGTGGCAAATAGAACCTCAAAAGGAGAAAGATGCTACTCTTAAAACATTAACTGAAGAAGAAGTTGTTTCTAAATACGGTGGAATGTCTGATGAAGACCTTGCAGCGTTAGATGAAAATACATTAAACGAACTTAACGAACTTAATTTCGGTGGTTTAAAGAATGTTGGTAGTTACTTAGGTAATAAAGCTAAGTCTGCTGTTGGTAACATTGGTACTGGAATTAAACAAGGAGTTCAAGGTGCTGTTCAAGGCATAACAAATGCAGTTACAAACAAAATTGAACAAGTTGCGAATTCAATGGACCAAATGGGTACTGAAATATCTCAACAATACCAAAAAGGAGTTAAAAGTACAGTTGAAGCAAAAATTCAAAAGGCTGCACAAAAATTCGGTGAAATGGTTAATAAATTGGATGTTGCATCACAAAAGGCAGGTGATGGTCCAATTAATAAACAATCGGTTATAATGGCACTTCAAGGAATCCTTAAAGGCGGTGCTGTTGCAGAAGGCATGGACGGTAATGATCCACTTAATGTTCAGACACAACCAATGATGGAGGGTGAAGAAGAGGAAATTGAGGTTGAAAAGCCTGAAGGTGGAGAAGAGGAAGTATTTGACGTAACACAACACAAAGAACCAGAAATGAATATGACTGCTGGTTTTGAAACTATGGGTGCTGGAATACCTAAACCTGATGGTGCAGATGTAACTTCAGTTGAGATCACAAAAGATGCTGTTAATGTTACATTGAGTGAATCAGAAAAAAAGGTAAGAAACTACATTCGCAATCGCTTAGAAGAAATGGCAGGGAAAAGAAAACCAAGTCTTAATGAGGATAAAAAAAGTGAGTCGTTGAAGAAACTCGATAAAATGATTGCAAGTCAAGTTGCATTATTTGAAAGTGTTGTAGAAGAAGGCGATTTTGGTAAAAACATTGCTAACTTTGCTGGTAAGATGTCACAAAGAATTGGTGGCGACATTCGTAGACAAAGACAATTAAAGCAAGCATTGCCAACAATAGCAACTGATCAACACGCAATTAATCAATGGATTAGAGACATCTTTAGTGGTGGAAAGGTTCATAGAAGCGCAGCCAGTTATATTGGTAGAGCAACTCCAGAGGCAAAATTGGATATTTTAACTCAAGTGGCTAATGATCCAAACGGTGTTGGAATGCTTCAAGCAAATAAGATGGGCGAATTGGTTTACAAACCTGTTGATCATTTAGAACAAATCGGCTAATTAAACATCATAATTATATTAAAAATGACAATAAAGCGATTTATTGTCATTTTTTTTGTAATAAAAATTGAAGTTTTTCGTAATATTGTATAAATGAAATACTAATTATGCTATACGAGACATTAAACCCCATACGTGGGAAAAGAAGAGACGATGAATTATTGCGTCTTGCCGAAGAAGAGAAAGACTTTGAATACAGACGACTTTTCATTGAGGAAGCTGAACAAGACATACTTGTTTCATACAGTCGAAGCAAATTGTTTGAGGACATTGCATTGGTGGTTTTATTCGTTCATGCCCTAAGTATTTTTATGGAGGGACCTTTGTTTGGAATATCACTTCTATTTGCCTTTATATTATGGGTAACATCTGTGTTTTATAAATATCAACATCAGAAATTTCTTAAAAGAACTCGAAATACATTACTTTTTGTTGATGCAGTTATCAAAAGCACGTATGGAATCACTCTTCCTAAGTATTTATAGGAAATATTGATTATGCATACAGATTCAAATTTAAAACTCATTTACGTATTAAAGATTGGATACAATGCCAACAACGAGGGGTTGTATGAATTTATTTTCTCAAGCGATGAAACAAATATAGAATATGAGGATTGGTTATGGGATATGGCTCCAGCCTGTGATAATGCAGAACCACCACATAAAGATTTTGTTGATTCTATTTATAGTTTAAAAACAGGTTCATTTGATCTTGTGTGCCTTCATGAAGATGTTACTCGACCATATATGCATGGATATCACAACATAATTGCATTGGCATATGAAGATATTGATAATGAATGTGAGAATCCAGCAGATGATGGTTTCAATCAATATGAGGATTTGTTTGAGGAACAAGATGAACCGCCTGTATTAGTTTTCCATTATGGAATAACTTTAGCAAAGGTTAAAGAACTACTTTACGAAAGAAAAATCATATTCAAGGGGAACGAGTTTGTTGAAAGTTCTTCAGTGAATTTGAAATAGCCTATCTCACCATTTGGGAGAAGAGGATCGAAGCACGACATGTCAAGATATGTGTCGTGCTTTGCTATTTTACTGACCCATTGTATTTATTATAAAATAATATAATGGAGATAGAAGAAAAAAGTCCAAGTATTAGTCCCGAACACGTTCCCTTGATACCTCTTGATCCGAAACTTCAAAAGTTAAAGGAAGAGAAAAGGAAACTTGAAAAGGCATTAAGAAAGGCGGGTAAACTACCAGAACCAATTATTGTCACACAAAGTGGTGATTTGAAGAAGGTTAGTGAACTATCTATGGCTGAAAGGGAGTATGAGATTATTAGATGTGCCTCTAATCCAATATATTTTATTGAAACCTATTTAACTATTTTCGACCAAACACAGGGTGAAGGTGGTCAAATCGTACCGTTTGCTCTGTTTGATTTTCAGAAGGAATTAATCAATACTTATCTTGATGAACGGTTTGTGATTGCTAACAAATATCGTCAGGCGGGTATCTCAACAACAACTTGTGCATATATTGCATGGTATGTGATGTTTAAATCACATCGTAGTGTGGCAATTGTTGCGGATAAACTTGAAACAGCACGTGATGAATTAATGAACGATGTGGTTGACTTTATTGATGGTTGTCCTGATTGGTTGAGACCACATCCAGATGTTAAAGACACTCAAAAACTAAAGAGATATGATAATGGCTGTCAGTTGAGTGCATTCTCATCAAAAGGTCTTCGTGGTTATACTCCAACTTTATTGTTTTGGGATGAAACAGCATGGACAGAGAAATCAGATAAATTCTGGACATCTGCAAAACCAACTCTTCAAACTGGTGGTCGTGCAATTATGGTATCTACACCAAACGGTCTTGATCCAGTGTTCTACAAAACTTTCGAAGCTGCAAGACAAGGAAAAGAGAAGAGTACATTTAAGGCAGTTGAACTTTGGTGGTTCAATGACCCACGCTACAATAAAGGTTTGAGATGGGTTAAGAACAAGGGAAGAGAGAATGAGTTTGAGCGAATTGACACTGGCTTTACTGATGCCGAGCGAATAAAAATGATGGATGATGGCTGGCAAGCAACATCTCCTTGGTTTGAAGAAGAGATTAAGAGTGCCAACGGTGATATGCGTAAGATTGCACAGGAAATTTTATGTTCATTCCTTGGATCAGGTGACAACTTTATTGCAGAGGAGTTTCTGAGAAGAATTGAAGAGACGGAGATTAGACCTTTTCTACGTCAAGAATATACTGACAAAAATTTCTGGATTTGGGAAGACCCAATTCATGGAACAGAGTATATAATGGCAATTGATGCTTCACCGGGTCACGGTGAAGATAATTCAACAATTAATATTCTCAAAGTTATTAATATTGTTGAAGAAAAGGAAGTTATAGAAAACGAAAAAATAAAAATTGTTAAAGTAAAAAGGCAGAAAGTGGAACAGGTTGCCGAATATTACGGTAAAGTTACACCACAATTACTTGCCGAAATAGCATATCAATTTGGTAAAAGATATAACAATGCGTATGCTGTTATTGATATCACTGGTGGATATGGTGTTCAAACGATTGAGAAATTAATTGATGTTGGATATGGCGGTGAATATGGAAAGGAAACTGAGAACATTCATTATGCAGAGGTTTCTCATAAACCATCCAGAGATAGACTCCAAGGTTACATTAAAAAGGGACAGAAAATAATGTCAGATGGTTCTATCATCCCCGTTGATTTGATACCCGGTTTCTTTATCGGTCAAAACAGACCTTCGGTGCTTCTTGAGATGCAGAGAGCGATCCATTTAGAGGATGTAATCATCAGGTCAATAAGATTGCTCAATGAACTTAAAACGTTCGTTACAGTGGCTGGAAACCGTGTTGCTGACCATAAGAGATCATTCCACGATGATTCAATCATGGGATTGGCAATTGGTTTGTATGTTCTGAATTTTGACATGGCTCGTTTTAGACAAAATAAGGGTGCTACTAAAAAAATGTTGGATGCTATGCTCATGGCAAATGATCCTGAAAAAATGGCTGAAATGAAGAAGAAGTTGGAGGATGACAAGGAAAAGAAGAATATACCCATATTATCAAAGAATAAAGGAAACCCTGATTTACAGAAACATGTTGCAAATGCTTGGTTGTTTAATGGGATAAAACAAAAGTAAAATGTATTTATCTAAAAAGTGGTTTTTCACGTAAAATCAAGTATTTATAAAAAACTATAATATTTTATAAAATGGCAGAACAAGATAAAAGAGGTACGATATTTCAGCAACTGAACAATTTCTTCAATTTAGATGGGTTCGGTTTCGCCCCTATTCAAAGAGATGAAAATAACACAAAAATCATTATCAGGGGTAATTCACCTGAAGATATCAAAAGAAAGGCATTAGAACTTGAGCAGCAAAAGAAAATACAAAGCAAGTATTTTCGAACAACTGACAGGGGATTCCAAAAAGCACTTCAATATGAAGCAGCACGTCTTCCAGCATACATTGATTATGAAGGTATGGAATACTACCCAATCATTTCATCTGCCCTTGACTTGTTTATGGAAGAAGCTACCACAATTGGTGAGAATGGAAAGATGCTGAATATCTATTCGAACAAAGAAAGAATTAAATATATTTTAGAAGAATTCTTCTATGATGTTGTAAATGTAAACGTTAACCTACCTTTCTGGACAAGAAATTTAACCAAATATGGTGACAATTTTGTTTTGCTTTATGGTGAAAGAAAGAAAGGTATTACTCACGTGAAGCAAATGGTTAACTATGAAATTGAAAGGTTTGAACGAATCCAAAAAGGTAAACCTGCTGTTAAGTTTAAGGAAAGAATGACAGGAGATGAGTTTAACATTTTCGAAGTCGCACACTTTAGATTACTGGGTGATGATAAATATCTACCATACGGATCGTCTGTATTAAATAAAGTTCGTAGAGTATTTCGTCAATTGGTAATGGCTGAAGATGCAATGCTTACTTATCGTATTATTCGTGCTGGTGAAAAGAAAGTCTTTAAAATTGATGTTGGAAACATTGATGAAGACGATATTGAAGAGTACATGTATAAGGTAGCTACCAAGTTTAAGAAAACGATGGAAGTAGCACCCAATGACGGTCAAATTGATTATCGTTTCAATATTTTAGGGAACGATGAAGATTATTTCCTTCCAGTACGTAACGCAAACACTCAAACAGGAATTGAAACTTTACCGGGTGCTCAAAATCTTGACCAGATTCAAGATATTGAATACTTGAGAGACAATCTATTTACTGGACTTGGCGTACCAAAACCGTTCTTGTCATTTCAAGACGCTGCTGGTGGTGGAAAAAACATGGCGCAATACGACATTCGTTTTGCAAAGAAAATTAATCGTATTCAACAATCACTTATTCAGGAATTAAATAAAATGGCGATGGTTCACCTGTATTTTATGGGTTACACTAAAGAGGATATGAATGACTTCACCTTGACATTGACGAATCCTTCAACTCAACAAGAGATGATGAAATCCGAACTGTTCCGTGAGAAAGCACAGGTTTATACTGAACTTACTCGTGGTGAAAACGGTATTGCTGCAATGTCACATACGTTGGCTAAACGAACAATCTTTAACATGACCGATAGAGATATCGTTGAAGACCTCAAACAACAAAAGATGGAGAAAGTTGTTAATCAGGAGCTTGCGGATGCACCTGTTATTATCAAACAATCTGGTCTTTTTGCTGACATTGATAAGAAATTTGCTGATGAAGAATTAGCTGCTGCTGCTGCAACTGGAGGTACTGGTCAAGAAGGTATGGAAGGTGAAGGTGGTTTACCACCAATGGGTGGTGCGGAAGGTGGAATGCCACCTCCAATCGAAGGATTGCCAAATCAAACACCGGGTGATTTACCCCCAATTCAGGTAGAGGGTAAAATGTCTGAAGAAGAATATGATAGACATCTCGAAAAATTGGTTTATGGTCAAAACAAAGAGAAGCAACATGAGGTTAAACGTAAGGAATTGCTTAAAGAGAGTAACGATAAGAACGAAGACCTTAATTCTAAAGCAATCAATATGGTTAATGAAATTGATGCCATTTTAGGGGAGTCTGAGAGCATTAATAACAATACTATTGTTGAGTTTGAAGAGATTGACGCTGAGTTACTTGATGAAATTGATTTAAGTGATGCTGAAGCAGCAAAAGAAGAAAAATAAGTGCAGGTAAACATTTACAGTAATTTATAGTATTTATAAGAAATCACATAAGATATATGAAAAACATTAATATAGGGGTAGCAAATCTGGTAGTTTCCGACAAATTAAGGGAATCGATGTTTGACGATTCATTGTTAGTGGAAACTAAGAACACCGCATCTAAGTTTTTCGATGTGGTTAAAAACTCACCTGTTCTTCAATTAGAGTTTAAGGTTTTCAACAGTATTGAGAATAAGCATATTAACAGTGATGCGCTTATTCCTAATTTCATCGATAAAAATGTTAGATTGTTTGAAACATATACTTTGGAAGAACTTTCCACTGAGCACGATAAGTTAAAACCATTCATCGGTGAAGCGGTCATCGAAAATGAAAAGATAGCTTTATATGAGGCAATTACCACATTAATTGAAGAATCACTTAAACTAAGTGAGAATGTAAATATTGATAAAATGCATGAAGCATTTGATCTTGTCTTAGATCATATAAGACAGCCTAAAGAGGATGAGTCCACGAATATTGTTCCCGAAATCATTAATGAAGAGGTAATCGAAATCGCCATCAATAAGTTCAATGAAAAATATGAGAGCATGAACGAAGAAGATGTTAAGCTCTTTAAAAAACTTGTTGTGGCAGATAATAATATGAAAGAAGAACTCTTCAAAGAATTTAAAGAAGAAAACGTAGCTGCACTTGAAAAGTTGAATGAGGACAACAGCAATGATAAAATTGCAAAGTCACTTGAGAAAATTAATGAAATGACATTCAATGTCGCAACGGCTGACAGTGATATTGTAAAACTTTACGAATTAAAAAAAGCTATACTTTAGATCGATAATTTTGTAAACTCTGTAACATCTTAATCAATTCTAATTGAGGATGACAATCCGATTTGTCAGCACGATAACTTGTATGTGTCCAAATACCCTTTTTACCTTTCATTGCATTTTCTGAAATGGCTGGCGCACCATCTGGACTGCTTGTACTAATAAGTTCTGCGCCAGAATAATTATAATTAATGTTCCAAATGTCTTCATTAAACACTAAACTAATGTCTGGAAACTTACCTCCCCTTGCGTTATCATTTTCATTCATTTTTGATTGAAACACTAATGATAATATTAAATCCCTAACGGCATCTATTTGAGTTTGAGTATATGTTTCGAATGCATAGAATCCTCTAAAACCATTTGGATATCCCGTTTTTGAATTATAAAATGTAACATCGGTAACTGGACTTGCCCCTTTTCTTATTTCCTGAGACTGTCTATCTTTATCAAACATAATCGTAGGATACCAACCTAAATTACCTTGAGCATCTTTACCTTGTTTCAAACCACCCCAAGAATCAATCTCGATCCCTATGGAATGTTGATTTAGAGATTTGTTTCTATTGTCTTTGAGACCAAGATGATATGCCCAATAATTGGTATTGAATAATTGATATATTCCACCATCTCTTGCGATTATAAATGCAGTGGCAACCTTTTCTCCTTTATCTCTCCACCATTTAATATCGCCACCAACACCACCTTTATCACCACTAACGGTATGGTGCAATACAATTTGTGCTTTGCTTGTAGCTTCACCTTGGAAGTACTGATCTGATGGGAAATATATAAATTTATATCTACTATCTCTGGCAATTGAAAGGTCATCTAAGTCTGAGGCGATAATTCCATACTCATCGGCTTCAGTTACATTTGCAGCAAATGGGTCGAAATTTTCATTCGGATATGTTGCGAAGTCGTCATTACTTGCATGTCTAAATAAATCAGTATATCCAAAAGTGTGATAAAGTGGTTTATATTTTTTTATTTCTTTCCCACCAAAAATTCTATTGTTGTTGTCGCCTAACACACCCCAAACAGTCAACACATAATCCAATGCATCTTTTACTATTGGGTTATTAACATCATTATCATAATCCTTGAGTAACTTTTCAATTGATCTTGAATATGTATCTGTAACATATTTAGCACCTGCTCTAAAGCACAGTAGTGATGTGCTTGCGAGTTTTCCACAGTTTTCTGCAAAATATCTCATATATCTCGCCTGTGCTTTGATCATATATTCGGGATTGTTAATAATGTTTTGGTGTAAAATTATTCGATTTTGGGTAGCAACTATTCGAGTACCGGGTGCACCACTATCTGATTCATATGAGGAAACAGCAAGCTCTTGCTCAAGTCCATCAATAATTGCGTTCAATGGACGATATGCATTGAGGTTTTCTTCGCTCCAATAAAGAGGACCGCCTGCACCGAAATTATTTATAACAAGGCTAAAAATATCCAACATTTTGAATTGAAGTAATCCAGATGCAGTGGTTGTTTTAGAATAATACCAAAGTCGATAACCAGATTCAACATATGCTTGTGCAGCTAAAATGTTTGGATCGAGTTCATACATGTCACCATATTTTTGAAACCAATCAATTAACGATTGAGCTAAATTAGAAACATTCAATGGTTTCCCATCCGAAGCAATTGCATTTACCACCCACGTTTTATCAACCTTATTTCCAGTTCCATTATCACTAAACGGTAATGGTCCATTATTACCCTCTAAGAGTTTGTTTCCCCCAAGCGTAACAACCTGTGTTATAAATTCCTTACCCTTTTGTGTTATTATAGTATTTTTGCGCATTTTAATAAATTTCTAATGTGTACATTGAATTGTATTTAGCTTGTGCTGGATTTTCTGCTGTTCCAACTCCCAACGTAACTTCTTCAAAGGTCAATGAAGATGCGGTGTCTGAACTTCCACCATCGAATCCGACAATTGCAGCAGGATTTAGAACTCTTGGCATTGGATATTTAAGCAGTTTTGTTCCAGAAAAACTTGTAACCATTTTATTTGCGGTTATCTGATGTCTCACCGTTAATATTATATATGCTCCATTGAATATTGGTACGTTTTCTAATTGAAAATATTGTGTTGGTTGAAGCATGGCATTTCCAAAACCAGTAATGTTTGCTCGATACGCTCTATTTTCATATGTGCTATATAAACTCTGTGCTTTAGGAACAGGCGATTGAGTTTTTTCATCACCAGCTAATCGTGAAAGTATTTGAATTGATTCGTTTGTTTCTGGATATTCTTTACTATCAATACCGAAATTATAAAACATGTTTTGGTTTTGTTCACCATAACGAACTCGAAATGCACGGACTTGGCTATATATATTTCCTTTCTCTGGTGTTACAGGATTTCCAAAGGAATCATATTCATCGATTTGACGATCACCTTCTTCATTAGGTGTGCACCCCTCGTTTAAAAAGTCACTTGGTGGATTTCCTAAATCAGCAATTCCATCATCTTTAAACGGTGAATATTTTTCAAGACCTGTTGGATAACTTGATGTTCCTCCAATAAACATACACACAAATACGGGGTGTTGTTCTTGTTTACCACTGGTATCAATTTTAAAACAATCTTCCCATTCATCTTCTTGAAAACTCATGAAGTTTTGTAGTGGAAAAAATTCAAAGCCATTTAATGATAACATTTGAGATATTACTGTGAATATTGATAAATCGGGACTGTCCTTGGCATCAATTAGGTTTCTGACATCAATTATAGTGTCCCCAATTGGATTCATTGCTCTGTCAACAAAAGCAAATTGACTAATTAATCCTTTGTTGGTATTCGTTTTAAATGGATAACCATTTATGTTTTTACTTAATCCAGCAAGCCATTTATCATTTATGTTTTTAAACGAATAATATGTTTGGGTCACAATATCTTGATCCCCAGTTGATTTTTCGAATTCCTTTTTTTCGTTATCTAATTGTTTTCGTCTTTTTTCAATTCTTGTATTTAATTCCCCGAAAAACGTATAAAAGAATTGTTCTGTTTTTGATTTTATTTGTGCACCGTATGTATCAACATTAAAAGTATTATCCGTACCACTCAATTTTTCTTCAAGTGAACTGTAAAGAGGATTGATTTCTTCTTCGAATCTAAATGTTAACTCACTGTAACAAACTAATGCGACTCTATTCAACATACCATCCCACATGTAATCAAATCCCTTACTGGCATTATAGTCTTTATTGTGTTTTACTAAAAATTTCGAGTATTTTTCCTTCTTACACTCAACCATTTTATTCTCTGTCTCATAAAACTTAGTCTTTGTGTCTGAATATTGTTCAGGATTGAATTCATCAACACATTTCTGTGGGTCAACAAGTCGGTACAATTCTTTCATATTAAGTTTCAAATCATTGTAATTAAGACCTACCCACGTTTCATAATATGTTCTAAGATATTCCTTATCTATTGAACTCAAGTATTTATTAACGTCATGAATATCCGCAAAAATCATAATACATGCTGAATCTAATCTTTTACCTGCACCAGTAACAATAAAATCATATAATCTTGTCCATAAAGCATCTCCCTTTTGATGTCCCACCAACATTCCCATATATGCGAGAACAAATTGAGGTAATTCAATTAATGAGGGTGTTGAAAAGAAATCCTTATTTAGAAAATATGGGAAATAATTAAAGGCGGACAATGTTCTTCCAAAATTAGATAAGTACATTAGAGTTGATAATTCGAGATCAAACTCTGTACTATCATAATCAATAATTACTGGATACATTTGTGTATCGGCAAGACCTAATTCATCAAGCCAAACACCCTCGATTCCCGTAGTATCTTTAACATCAAGAATTCTTCCATAAGTAATGCCTTGTTCAAAGAACCATTGATTTCCGTTATCGCTCAGTTTATCAAGTATCTCAGGAAAAGGAGTGTCAAATGTTTCTGTACCACCAATTGGGGGGTTAAACACAATCCCCCCATTATTTGCACCAAATAGCCTATCATTTCTATACCAAGTCCATGTACTTGCAATAAATTTTGTTCTATTAAATGCATCGTTCTTCGAATCAGTGTCGGAACGAAAAATAACATTTTCGGCAGTGAAACCAAATGAGTCTTCAATGACATCAGATCGACCCTTAAAAATAATGTCTCTCCAATTTGTTTTTGTTTTTTCAATGAACTCATTAAATCCGTCTTTTGATGCACCACTTCTCATTTCGATGTTTGTTGTGGGAACTACCGTAAGTCCCACGAAATCCTCATCCTTTTTATCTCTATACATTGCATCCCCATTCGAGAAACTATAATTCGTTGGTGTATCACTATAAAGTGCTGGCAGGTTTTTTTCAATATATTTAAAAAAACCATTTGCTGGATCATATAAACCCTTTTGAGAATTGTTTTTAGATGCAAAAGTTTTTAAGAGTTGAGCATAGTCTTCATTTATTATTGAATTCACCAAATTTATTGCTTCGGCTTCAGCATATAATTTAATATATGCTTCACTCGCAGCATTATCAATATCATATAATCTTACTTTATTGGGGTCAGATATATTATAAAATGAATATGGGAGTGCAAACCCAGTTAGAAGTTGAAATCTTTCATAAAATATTTTGATGATTTGATTTAAGCGGGTATCATCGACCAAATTTATTGTTTGTTCACCATCACTACTATCTGTTCCAAAATAAGGACTGTGTAAATTTGATGTTACAAAACGACTATCAACGGGTGTAGATGGAATCCATTTATAATCACCCTGTGCGTCTTTTTCTGATTTTAGTGTTGCTTGGTTATATATTCTATTGTATTTAATGAACGAGTCGATAAACCTTTGAACCAAATCCAATTCAGGAAATGGTTGATCACACTTATCACTAATTTCAAAGGGTGCTCTTCTTTCCTCTACAATTTGATTACATATTTTTTCTTGTCTAACGACCAACGGAAATGCGAACACATCGGTATCTTCCTTTACGTCTTTATATGATGGATCGTTAATAATCTGATTTTTATACCTTGCATGGTGCTCTTCAGCATCTGTTGTTGTGGTTTTAAGTACAGAGAAGAATTTATCAACATCATTCATCAATATTTCAAAAATATTGTAAATGGTTGGCAACATACCAAGACGTTTTAAAATCATACTATTTATCTTGGTATTTAAACTTGAGGATGTGATTAATTTTTCATCCTCTAATTCCTTTTTCCCCCTGTATAATTTAACATAGTAGTCAGTGATATTAATTCCGATATGACGTATATATTGTGTTTCCTCAATTAATTCTCCCTCTGTGTTATCCCAAATAGGTTCAGCGTCTTTAATGTCCTTCGCATTAATTCCACTTATAATATCCTTTCCCTTTAATTCCAGTTTTTTCTTGTATTTATTTAATTCTTCTGAATATTTAGCATTTCTTAAATTAAGTGCTGTGTTGTATGTTGTAATGGGGTTTCCATTCTCGTCAAGTTCAACCTCAACCGATTTATCAGAAAAATAACCAATGTATAATTGTTTACTAATATTCACAGGAAGGTCGGGGGACGCAAATGTTCTTAAATAATCATTATATTCAGAAAACGTTTTAATTTCTTTAACTGTGCGCTGATTACTTTCATTTGGTGAAATATTATATGTAAATAAAATTGGATCACCCAAATCGGTTAACGATTTCTCGTTTTTAAAATTAAATAATAATTCTAATGATCTATTATATAATGCTAATTTTGTTTGAGCATTCTCATATTTTGTATTTTCAACATCCGTTTTAATTTTTTCAGGAATTTCTGAATAAACTTGCTCTAATTTTAAAATCAAATCCAAGGTGTTCTGTGGTGGTTCAGTAGAATCTGGCGATAATGTTACTGGATTATCTTTGTCCATTAAAGGTGCTTGAAGAATATATCTGAATGGAATGTCTGTTAATGGTGCATATGTAATAGCAATAAAATTTGCATCAATATGATAATTACCAGTTTCTGCCTTAAATTCGGTATTATATTTTACCAAGTGCATTTGGTATGTTAATATCTTACCGTAGTATCCCTTAAATGAAAGATAAAAAATTGGTGGGGGGAAATCGAACAATATTCGATATGGCGAGTTCTCACGATTAAAAAATGCTAAACCTCTAATGTCTACAAATTCAATGCTGATTTGTGGAATATATGATGAATTTATTTCAATATCAATTTTACTGATACCAAAACCCTCATAGGTTTTATTAACATCAGTACTTCCATCATACCAGTTAGTGGTATATTGATTAAAATGCGCTTCATTATCAGGGTCTTGATTTTGCCCCATAAAGCTAACATACCTATCGTCATTAAAACTTCTTTCGTCTTTTTTTGTGATATCAGTATCAATTCTTGTAGTTAAAATTGTTCTCCCTCTACGAACAGCACTTAATTCGGCAAGAATATACATGTCCTCATATGGTGGGATTCCATTGTGCTGATATTCTTTTTCACCCTTACTATTTTGAATATAGTTTAGGTTTGCATTATTCGGATCGATAAGTTTTACATTTCCTGCCATTAATCTTATTTTACATATAAATAGTTGAAGTGGAAAAATATAAAGATAATACTATCCAAACGAATAAACAAGACTATTTATATGAAACGACTAAAATGAGCATTATACTATTATCGGTCATAGATCATTTCCACCCAATTTGGACTAATGTTTTCTTTTATTTATTCATCACATCTATTCTGGTTTTCGGTGTTTTGTTACGTATTTGCATGAAAAGAATATCTGGACATCGAAATGAAGTCAAGCAACTTCAAACACAACATACTGCAAGAATCGATGCTCTAAGAAAAGAAAACATCACGAAAAATCAAAGTTTACGTGCTGATATATTAAGAAAAGAAGAAGAGGCAACTCGTCAATGGGCAGAATCGGAAAAGGAGGCATTTCGAGTATTAAATTCCATTTCAGAAGTTCTTGAACTAAGTGAAGACTTGAGTAAGCTAAAAACAAATGAGATTCTTTTAAAACTTGATGATATTAGAGATATTATTGATAATAAAGCGTAGTGAGACATGAAAAAAATCGAAAAACTGAAAGAAACAAATAAGTTACTCAATGAGATTAAGTTGCGATTAGAAACTCGAATTTTTTTGGAATCCAAAAAAAGTAAATCGTTTTTACAGAAATCACATTAACGGACTATTTATATAAAAAGTTATAATTATGATTAGGAGATTAAACGAGGCGAAGATACTACAGGCGGGAGAAACGGGATTTGGTATTTTGATTGAACAAGATGCTGGTTATATCAGTGCTGATCTAAATAAAGAAATACTAAGTGAAAGTTTCGTTTTAAAAGAAAATGAACCTCTTTTAATTAACTGCATTCTTCAAAAATGGGGTGTTGAAAATAAAAACGGAAGAGTTTATCCACAAGAAGTATTAGTTCCTCAAGTTGAAGAATATCAAAAATTGGTTGATGGTAGTAGTGCTGCTTCAGAAGCAGACCATCCAGATAGTAGTATCATTTCACTACAAAATATTTCGCACATGATCACCAAAATGTGGTGGGGAAAAGACGATCAAAGTCACATACTTTTCGGACAAATTAAATTAATTATCACAAGAGGATATATTAATATGGGTATTTGTTCAGTAATTGGTGATAAAATTATTTTGTATTTGGAGAATGGAATGAAATTAGGGATTTCTTCTCGTGGTGTTGGAACTCTCAAAGAAATTAATGGAAAGAACTTGGTACAAGCAGATTTTGAATTAATTGGCTTTGACCTTGTTGCAACTCCAAGCACACCGGGTGCATACCTGTACCCCGCTTCAACAAACATAGAGCAAACTACAATGGGCGAAAACTTTGTGAAGAAAAATGGTATTTATTTAAAAGAGGAAAGTGAAAAAATAATCAATGGAATTGAAAAATTCCTATTGTAATAAAAATAAAAAGCTGAAAATATAAGCATAAAAAAGATAAAAAGCAAGAATTTTATCCCGTAATTTAAGTAAATGGGTGCTTTTTCTTAATAATAATGTATTTATAGTAAAATAAAACACTTTGAAATTATGGCAAAGGAAGAAAAGAAATCTATAATTGAAGACGCTTTAACTGACTATAAACTAATTCAGGAAGCTGCTGAAGCTAATGCTGCCAAAAAATTGGCATCTAAGTTTCCGAATCAATTTCAAAACTTGTTAAAAGAAGAATTAAATAAAAATACTTCAGGTAAAGAACCTTATAAAAAGGTTGAAGGTAAAGAATCTACTAAGTTAGATGAATCTGAAAAATCAAATAAAGAATCTGTTATGAAACAACAAAAAAAAGAGGCTAAAAAAGCCGTAAATGAAGAGCGTGATAAGGATTTTATGGGTGATGTTGAGGGTGATACTCCTAACATCAATACTCCACTTCCAGAAGATGGGGACACATATACTGACAAAATCACAACTAAGCAAGACACTCTTGCTAATGACACAACTCTTAAAGAGGAATTTGATGTAACAGACCTTGAAATGGACGATGCTGGCGCAGCAATCGATGGTGCAGGTGCAGACGATGATATCGTATCAATGGAAGACATTGAAGCTGAAATTTCAGAAATGGAACAACTCAAAGGCGAATTGGAAGAAGGAAAAGATAGTCCTTTTGATCAATTAGTGTCTATGAGAGATAAGCTCAATGAAATGATTGGCGGTATGGACGAGCAAAAAAATCAAGGTGGTAAGCAAAGTATCCCGGGTCGTGAAAAAGGTGGACCAACAACTTCTATGATTGATGAAGAAGCTGAATTGGAAGAACAAAAAAATCACGGTGGCAAACAAAATTACACTGGCAGAGAAAAAGGTGGACCAACTACTCAGATGATTGATGAGGTAGAAGTTGAGGACGCTGATATCGAAGCTGTAATGAGTGAAGCAGAACTTGATGAAGCAATGGGTATGGCTCATAGCTCAAGTAAGCAAGTTGCTGGTGATCACTTACCCGGTAAAGAATTTGCTCCACACAGACACAAGCGTGTCGGTAGTGTAAACAATCCTCAAAATGAGGGTGTTTCTAAGAAACTAACTGCACTACTTGAGGAAAATAAGAAATTTGCAAAGAAGATCAACGAATCTAAAAAATACAAAGCAACTGTAGACAAATTACTTGAAAGCTATAAGACAGCATTGGGCAAATATCGTACTCAATTGAATGAGATGGCTATCTTCAACACCAATTTGGCAAACGTCAATAATTTATTGGTAAACGAAGATTTGGCATTGACTCAAGAAGACAAAGTAAAAATCATTAACGAATTCAAAGAAGTTGGATCAATTGGAGACTCAAAGAAAAAATACGATGGTATTTTAAATGAGATGACACAATCTAAGAAAACTCTCACCGAAAGTGTTGAAGCAAAAGTTACTGATTCAGTAGCATCTTCTTCAAAACAAAGACTTGGTGAAGTTGAAGAGAAAACTGCTTATGAGAACGATAGTCATATCAACAAAATCAAATCATTGATTGAGTATGTTGAAAGAAAAGACAAAAAAATAATTAAATAAAAAAAATAAAAAATTAATAAAATGGGATTTTTAACCGAAAGCGCAGAAGTTGGTAATATTGGATTAAAACAACTTCGTGAACAAAGAGAGATCACTACAAACCGTTGGGAAAAAATCGGTCTGTTAGAAGGTCTTGAGGGTAATGTTAAGGAAAATTGCGCTCAGTTATTCGAAAATCAATTATCATATATGATTAACGAATCTACTGATTCTGCATCGTCAGGTCAGTTTGAAACTGTAGCTTTTCCAGTTATCCGAAGAGTATTTGCTAAATTGTTAGCAAACGATATCGTGTCTGTACAGGCATTGAACTTGCCTATTGGTAAGTTATATTATATCAACCCTAAAGCAAGTGAAAGAGTAGACATGGGTAATAATCAGTATAACAATACTTCACCCGATGGCGCATACTCAAACGCTGCTGAATTAGCACTATCTGCAAGAACACAGTTCCAACAAAATTCATTGTATGATGCATTTTATGCAACTGAGTATGCAGAAGAAGGTACTTCATTGTTTGACCGTTCAAAGGGTCAGATCACTGTTGTAACTGGTGTTACTGTTCAAGGACCTCCTGTGTATGCAGCAGGTGATAAGCAATTGTTACTTACAATTAGTGGTTTTAGTACTACTTTTGAAGGTAAATTAATTGGTCCTGCTGGTGTTCCTATGGACACTGAATCATTCCTTGCTGGTTTGAGAATTTTCTCAAGCGTTGACTTTGTAGCACCTGCTGCTTTCTCAACCGAAACTATGTTGGCTGGTACTTCACTTCCTTTCAATGTGAGAGTACAGAAGTACGGACAGGCAATCGTTAACAAAAACGGTGTTTTAGAGGTTTATGTTGACTTAACATATGCTGGAACCGATGGTTTCCAACCACTTTCTGCTGCAACTACACCTGCATTCAACTATAGCTATAGAACATATAGTGACATTGAAGAAGATAGTCGTATGGCTGAAGTAACTTTCGTACTTGACCAAGTTACAGTATCTGTTGAAACACGTAAAATGCGTGCTCAGTGGACTCCTGAATTGGCACAAGACGTTAGTGCATTCCACAACATTGACGCTGAAGCTGAGTTAACTGCTCTTCTTTCAGAACAAATGGCTGCTGAAGTTGACCGTGAGATTCTTCGTGATCTACGTAGAGGCGCAGCATGGACAGTACGTTGGGACTATAATGGTCTTCGTAAGCAATCTACATCTTACTACGGTACACAAAAGGATTGGAACCAGACATTGATCACTAAGATCAACCAAATTTCCGCTCAAATCCACAAAGCAACCCTTCGTGGTGGTGCTTCATGGGTAGTTGTGTCTCCAGAAGTAAGTGCAGTATTCGATGACCTTGAGTACTTCCACGTGAGCAACGCTGCTCCAGAGCAAGATAAATATAACATGGGTATTGAAAAAATTGGTACACTTTCAGGTCGTTACCAAGTATATCGTGATCCTTATGCTCCTGCTAACACAGTGCTTATTGGTCATAAAGGTACTTCAATCCTTGAAACTGGTTATATCTACGCTCCTTATGTACCAATGCAGTTAACTCCTGTAATGTACAATCCATTCGATTTCACTCCGATTCGTGGTATCATGACTCGTTATGCTAAGAAAATGGTATTGAACCGTTACTATGGTAGAATCTACTGTGATGGTCTTCAAACATTCGGAATTGGCGAATTGAGATAATCTGTAGTTATCAAAATAAAAAAAGGGAAGCAAGTTGCTTCCCTTTTTTGTTTTAAATAAGTATTTATATGTGCAATGAAGAGAAAAACAAAGAGGATTATATTGAGGATAATTATCATTTTAATTCTATTGTCAATGGCATTGTTTTTAAACGGACAAAATGCTGAACCAAAAGAATCAAAACATCAAGATTTGGGTACTTGGGTGATGCCAAATACTGATGTTGGGGTTAAGGTATCTATTACTGCCTATTCTACATTTAGTCAACACGAAGAAAAAAGAATTGACAAGGAAATAATGGCGAAACAAAATATTTACAAACTTAATTCGACACAACAAGAGATTCAGTATGTAAATAAAATGATTTATTGTTATAGACTATATTTGATTAGTAATTCAATATATCAAGGAGACAGTACTGGGACGTGGATATATAACGCACGCATATACATTAACGATGTGGATGTAACAAATGGTGAATTTCCAGATGGATTTCCCGCATACATTCAAGGAGAACCAACGTTGTTATATGAATATGATACTACCAATCCCAAAGAATTAGTGAATTATTCAATTAAATGGGAAAGTGCAACATATGAAAATAGAATTACTCGAAAAAATAATTAACGGCATAATAAAAATTGTGGGGTTAGCCAAAACTAAAAAGAAAAAGAAGAAAATGCCTGACACTGGAACTACCGTAAATAATACGACAACCAATAATACGATAACAATAAGTCCAAACACCCAAATCCTTTTTACGTTAAAAGGATTTATTGCAACAATTTTAACAATTTTGGGGATGTTTATTGGATTTTATAAACTTGTTATAATCCCTGCTATGAACCAATCCAATATTCATCAGAAAGAATTGTATATTGAACAAAAAGAATTTATTTCTGAAGAATTTGATGACATAAGAGGTGCAATAAAAAAGAATACCGATGCTATTACAGCAAACAATAATCGTTTTAGAGATTTGAACAACTCAATTGGTGAAGAAAATAGTAGTGGGTCGTTATCTGCTACCACTACTGAGGCGGTAAGCGATACATCTTTAGCATCAACACATGACTAATCTTCTTCTTCCTTAATTTCGATTTGGGTAGTTTCTGCTAAGAATGCTTGTACTCCTTTTATTAGAGTAAGGTTTTCCTGCATTTGATCATATACCGCTTTACATACTTTTTCAAAATTTAGTTCACCGTCCCCAAGGGTATATTCCTTTTCACCCAATACGTGATAGTTTGACATCCCATCAAATTTAACCTTCATCATTCCACGAAAGATTAATTTTCTTTCCAAGACATTAAGGTAGATTCCGATCTTACCTTCTTTCTCATTAATCCACAAATAGTGAATGAATTGTTCATTAGATTGTGTATCCATATGTTTTTACTTTTAACTTTTTATTTTTAGCGATGTCGATCATGTGTTTAGTTCCCTTGCTTTTACCGTCCCAAAAGGCGATTAGAGCATCTGCATAATCTGCCATTTCAACATTTCTTTTATAACCGGCACTCTTACCGTGTTTATCCCAATCCGCAGGGAATCTTTTAACAGGATATCCTCTTTCATAGGCATATTTCTCTCCAAGAATATCTGCACCTTTTGCGCCACCACTTACTACTTCGATATAACCACAGTTTTGTAGCATGTAATCACAAGCATTCATTAGATGCTCGTAATTATCGAAATCTCTGCCACCAGCTATTATTACTTTAATTTCATCCATCGTTTTTAATTCCAAAAAAATCAAAAACTGCCCCTGCCTTGCCTAAATCGGCTGGCATATCGGGATCAAGTTCTTTTTCGTCATAATATTTTTTCATGATTGGATAGTAGTTACATCTTTTACAGTTCCTGCTAAAACAATCTCTATGTAACCAACTACCTTTATCGTCCCAAATATCCGAACATCCAAAGCGTCTTAATTCAGCATATCTTTCTTCATCTACACTTCCTTCAATACGTTGATTTGGGTAGGTTAATTTAACACCTGCTTTGGCTTCAACCTCTTCAATTGTTACCCAACCCTTCTTTTGTTTCCATTTAATCTTTTTATTCTTGCTCATCTCTTTTAGGATATGGTTTAATCATGTGTTGTATCTGTCTCTTTAAATACCTCTTATTTGATTTACTGCCACGAAAGTAGAAATATCTTTCCTTATTATATTGCGGAACAAACTCAGCATCAGGATAATGCTCTAAAATTACTTCCTTCCTCATTGTACCAAGCCTTGCACGAATAGTTCGTGAACCGTATATTTTTCCATCGATTTTCACACCAAACCTATGACCACTACCTTTTCGCATGCTGCCTACATAATGGAAGTTACATGCTTGATATATTGTACCGACTTCACCTGCTGCTCGATCAGTGGTACAGGTAATAACATCATATTTTTCTGGAAGGAGCTTAATGCTTTCCATAATTAATTTGCTTCCGCAATGTTCATGTGCCCAATGAACACAGACACCCCGTGCTAATAGGAGAATGCGTCCAGTGTAGTTATATTTGTCCCACACACCACGATTTTCAGCATATTCAGTTCCGAAAACTGTTACACCACCGCAATGTCCATCAAAGAAAATACCGAAATAATATGATGATATTGAGGGCATACAACCAAGCCACTCATATTCCACAATAATATCCTTTGCCTCTTGATAGGTAATTGGCTTGACGATTCCATTGGAAATATCTGTGTTTATATTTTCCCAATACTTATCTTTGGCGTTAGCATATTCTTTTATTTTTTCCTCACGGATTTTTCTTTGGTGTGCTTTGCCTACTTCAAATGAAAGTTTATTTGCTTCTTGCTGTTTTAATTTTTCAATTTTATTCCTAAGTGCTTTTTCTTCTTCAATCATCTCGCCAGCACAAAGTTCACTTCCATATGTATTCCACATTGATGCATTAGATGCTTCTAATTCAGCCAACTCCTGTTCGAGTTCTGCGACTGTTTTACTTTTCTTCTTCTTCGTCTGTCCACTCATGATCATAAATTAATTCTGTTTTTGCTCTGGTAATAGCGACATACTCAAGATTTTTCTCTTGTGCTATTTGCCATTTCTTATTATTTGGATATGGTAGCAAGTCTGGTCTTATAATAAAAACTCGATCTGCTTCCAATCCCTTTGCTTTATGTATTGTACTGAGAACAATCCCAGTGAGTTTATCTGTAAAGATTGTTTCAATATTATTTTTCAAATCAGGAATAGTTGGGGAAACTCTTGCTAAAAATATAAGAGTGTTCACTTTATCTTCCAATGCAACATATCCTGAATGTTCTTGAGGATTCAACACACCGCTTTTAATAATTTCATCTCGAAGGGAACATACCTCACTACTCCAATGTGAAATTAAACCAGATACAGTTTTATGTTCACCAATGTATTGAATTAATTGAAGACCAATATCGCTTCCCTTAATAACGGCTTTTTTTTGTTGTGA
>Ga0307378_10002485_pt1 | contig 28200 bp, 19 predicted proteins | sample UN1MG_FD_202238 | JGI IMG/M metagenome (GOLD analysis project Ga0307378, IMG submission 202238) | Soil microbial communities from Risofladan, Vaasa, Finland - UN-1 | ecosystem: Environmental > Terrestrial > Soil > Coastal area > Acid sulfate soil | place: Finland: Risofladan, Vaasa | collected... | reverse complement strand
AAAACTGCCGCCTCTCGTTATTCGATTTTGCCTGTCTTGTGCTCATGATATACCTCCAATTAAATCACGAGCAGATTATCAACTTTTCAAAGAACGCAGCAAGATGCACTTGCCCGGGAATTTACACCGAAGCAGCACAAAAGTGCGGAGACACATGGATCGAGAGCCTAAGAATATTGGAGCTATAATGGAAACAACAAAAATAGCGGTGTTTAAGGGAAAGCGGATAAGGAAGACCCTTTACAGAGACGAATGGTGTTTCTCGATTGGCGACGTGGTGGAGGCGCTGACAGATACGCCCAATAGTGCCGATTACATCAAGAAAATGCGGAAACGAGATCCAGAGCTTGCCAAAGGGTGGGGACAAATTGTCACCCCCCTTGTGGTAGAGACCGACGGGGGGCCTCAGAAAGTGAACTGTGCCAATACCGAAGGCATTTTCCGTATTATCCAGTCAATTCCCAGCCCCAAGGCAGAACCTTTCAAACGTTGGCTGGTTTAGTGCTTCGAATTTGTATTATTCGAGTTTGTTTAGGATTTAGAACTTCGTGCTTCGAGTTTCCCGGAGCCACGTGCTTCGGGTTACGGGTCGCTTCTCAAGTAAATTTTAAACCAGATTTTGCTTTATTCTACAAAAAGTGATAATATTAAGTTTTCGAGAGGTCCGCACCGTATAAAGATGATTGAGGTAATGGCGGAGAATTTCCATTGATGGAAAAATGTACTTCACAAGGCAGTGTTGAAGATATACATTCTTTGGTGGAAGGATTTCTTGTGTTGACGGACTATAGCCTTGCCGATATCATTTTGGAATAGAGCAGATAAATAAATTATGGATAAAGTAGCTTCAAAAACTGAGCAGATACCCTTCAAGCTACACCCGCGTGTTTTCGCCGCCCTTGGTGCAGACCTCATTACGAATGACGTTGTTGCCGTAATCGAGCTTGTCAAGAATTCTTATGATGCTTTTGCCACACGTGTTGATGTCCGTTTCGGTGTTGATCAAAAACGAGGTGCCTATTTAGAAATCGAGGATAACGGCTGCGGAATGGGCCGGTCGACTATAGAGGATGTGTGGTGTATGGTGGCCACGCCTTTTCGGTCTCAGAATCCCGTTTCGAAGATGGGTAAGCGCATTAGAAGGGCTGCAGGCGAAAAGGGCCTGGGACGACTATCAGCGGCAAGGTTGGGCAGTAGGCTTGAGATGCGCACAATGGCAGCAAATGATCTTTGTTGGCGCGTATCAGTTAACTGGTCAGAGCTATCCTCAATGGAGAGTATTGATTCTTGCTTTGTCGATGTCACATCTATTGGGGAAGACATACCTTTTAAAAAAAGCGGAACATTGATCCGCATTTTCGATTTGAAATCAGATTGGGACGAAGACAAGATATGTGATCTCAGAGAAAACCTCAGCAGACTCATTTCTCCCTTCGCTCAAATTAATGATTTCAGAATTTTCCTTGCGCCACCAGGATCAACGGATGAGTTTGAGCAGGTTGAGATATCTGCGCCCGAGTTCCTTTCCAAGCCCAAGTATGCAATTCGAGGACATGTTGCTAAAAAGGGTTCTGTTCATGCCAAATATGAGTTTTCTCCCATTCGGGTTGGAACAGGCAAAGCACGAACAACTAATCTTACTCTGACCTGGGAACAGATAGTCAAAGCGAACGATGAGTTAACGAAATACAAGGAGAATGATTCCAGATGCGGTTCGTTCGAATTCGAGATTCGCGCGTGGGACATAGCTTCTGGAGATACCGAGGAGATTGCCGAGAGTTTCAATGAGAACAAGTCCGACGTTCGAAAGACAATAAAAGCTCACAAAGGCATCTCCGTTTATCGAGACGGTATCTTGGTTCTTCCTAAATCGGAAAATGCCAGGGACTGGCTCGGCCTGGATCTTAGAAGAATAAGTAAAGTGGGTACGCGACTAAGTACGAGTCAAATCGTAGGCTATGTTTCGGTATCTGCCGAGAGCAACCCGAGAATAAAGGACAAGAGCGACAGAGAAGGATTGATGGCGAACGACTCAACGGTTGCCTTTCAGGGAATCCTAAAAGCCATCGTTTACCTGCTCGAAAACGAAAGGGACAAGGATCGAATAAAGCCTGCCGACGAAGAAAAACTCGTGGATTTGTTCGAGGATTTGACCGCTGAGGACCTACTTGCCGAAATGGTGGCAATAGTGGACGAGGGAGCCCCCGCTGCTGATGCATTACCGATACTGAATGAGTTCAACAAGAAAATAACGGACGTCAAGAACGCAATAAAGAAGCGTTTCATCTACTATAGTCGCCTCGCCACCATAGGTACCATCGCTCAGATGCTGGTTCATGAGATAAGAAACCGGACGACTATTTTTGGCAGTTTCGTACGATATATCTCCAAGCATGTTGATGCGGACCCGTCACTTGCCTCAAAAGTGGAACAAGCAGCCAATGCGATCAACTCTGTGGAGCAGTTGGCTGACACGTTCGCGCCTTTGGCCAGCCGGAGTTTCAGGCGAAGACGTAGAGACAGTATCCTTGAAGACAGCGTGAAGCGCTGCCTGGCTTTCGTTACAAAGGATATAGAGGACATGAAGATTAGGGTGCATGTCCCGACAACGAAAACACGAGTTGCCGTAGATCCCGGAGAACTCGATGCGATAATCCTCAATCTGATAAACAATGCAGTTTTTTGGCTCAAGCAGGCCAATAAAAGCAAGAAGCTTGAGTTTCGTTTATCGCGATATGATCACGGAGGGAGAGTAAAGTTATCTGTACACGACTCCGGACCTGGCGTTCCCGAAGAGGATGCGAAGAGAGTCTTCCTTCCTGGAGTCACGAGAAAGCCGGGTGGTATAGGTATGGGTCTGACTGTTGCATCGGAACTAGTAGCGGAATATGGAGGTGAGATGTTCCTTTCGCAACCTGGGAAACTGGGCGGTGCAAGTTTCACTTTTGATATGCCGCTTAAAGCGTAATGGATGGAAAAGCATGTTGAAGATACTATTCATAGAGGACGAACCCACAAGTGTCGAAACCGTAATAGAGGAACTCAAGCAGAAGATAGAAGGAGTTAAATGCAAGGTGAAGAAATTCCGGAATGCGAAAGCTCTTCTACAGTCATTCTCCCCAGATATAGTTGTTCTGGATATTTTCAAAGGACCGGAGAACGACACCGCAGGTTTGGGAGTTTACGAGTCAATCTGGAACGAACGCTTCTGCCCGATAGTCATATACTCGGCACGTCCAGATGATATCTCGGATGAGGTAGAAAAACATCCCTTCATACAACTGGTTCAGAAGGGGGCCGGCAGCGAATCACGTGTTATCTCTCACATTGAGTCCTTCCTTCCTCACGTGGAAGCGCTCAATGAGGTTCAGAACAGTGTACGTGAGCATATGAATAGAGAGCTGAAGGAAACCGCTCCGCGTGTGTTTCAGACAATTTCGGATCCGGACAAGAGAAGAGACGTTTTCGTACGTACCTCAAGAAGACGAATAGCGGCAATGATGGATCAACCTTTAGAGGAATCTGTACTGTGCTGGGAGCAGTACTTGTACCCACCTGTAGGGTCGAGTATCCTAACGGGAGATGTCATCAGGAAGAAAGAGAAGGATGGAGACAAAGCCGAGCATTACTTCATTGTGTTAACGCCGTCTTGTGATTTGGTCGGAACTGGTTCAAGGACACCAAACGTCGACAAGGCTTTGGTCGCCCATTGTACCAATATTAAGAACGCATTGCCCGAGGTCAACATAAGAATCGATACTGGCGAAGCGAATTTCAAGAAGAGGCTGCTTCTTCTCCTGAGCAAGGGATACGGCACCTACTGCCTTCCGCTTCCCGAGTTGCCGGGTGTCCTTCCCCCAATGACGGCGGAGTTGAAGAAACTTGAACTTATAGACTTGAATCTGATCGGGGAAGGCAATGGATGTGAGTATTGTAGAGTAGCTTCCGTTGACAGTCCTTTCCGTGAAATGATCACTTGGGCGTATCTTCAGGTTACTGGCAGACCCGGCCTTCCGAATCGCGATTTTGAAGGTTGGGCTGATGACATTTACAGAAATATAAAAGAAGAAGATCAGGGACGAGAAGTATGATAACCGCTATAGACTTCTTCTGCGGCGCGGGTGGCCTCACACGGGGATTGTTGGACGCTGGCATTAACGTTGTTGCGGGTATTGATTTCGATGGGAGATGTCGTGATACTTATGAGAGGAACAACAAACCGTCCGTATTTCATCAGGAGGATGTCAAGACTATAGAATACAAACTCATACGACAACTCGTACGAGGTGTGCCTAAGAAAGATCTGCTATTTGCGGGATGTGCGCCGTGCCAGGCGTTCAGCCAACAACGTAAGTCCTCTTCAAAACGACCGGACGCAACTCTTCTCATATCATTTGGCGGATTGATTGAGGAGTTCAAACCCGGGCAAGTTCTCATTGAGAACGTGCCCGGAATCACAAAGATGAAGGGATTCAGTGCGTATCGAAGATTTATCAGGATTCTGAAGTTAAACGGATACGAATATGACGACGGGATTCTTGACGCGAAACATTACGATGTTCCTCAGACCCGACGAAGATATGTCCTGTTTGCAATGCGAGGCAAACAGCCCAAGCTTCCCGATAGGATCTGTGGTTCAGGGCTACAGTCTTTCAAGACCGTTCGCGGCGCAATATCTCACTTCCCGCCGATTATAGCGGGTGAAAAGAATTCTCTTTTTCTTAACCATGAAGCTGCAGCGGTTTCCGAGACAAATCTGAAACGCTTGAAAAATACCCCCCATGACGGTGGAGATAGAAGAACTTGGCCTGAGGAGCTAGTTTTAGAATGTCATAAGGGCGGATATCATGGACATACTGATGTCTACGGACGGATGTTCTGGAATAGTCCGGCACCAACATTGACTGCAAAGTGTAACAGCATCTCCAATGGTCGGTATGGTCATCCGAGTCAGAATCGAGCCATTTCCTTGCGGGAAGCAGCTAGTTTACAGACTTTTAGCGACGACTATTTGTTCTATGGATCGAATCTGCATATAGCAAAACAGATAGGGAATGCGGTACCTGTCCGTCTAGCAGAAAAATTGGGTTGTGCAGTTATCGCTTGTCGAGGTAGCTAGGGAATGGTTTGAAATTGGATATACTCACAAAAAAACAACGTCATCGTTGTATGTCAGCCATTCGAAACAAGAACACAAAGCCTGAGATGATGGTGCGTCGGCTTGTTCATTCTCTCGGATATCGATATCGTTTACATGGGAGAGGATTGCCTGGTAAACCTGACTTAATATTCACGAGTAGACTTAAGGTTATTTTCGTACATGGGTGCTTTTGGCATCGACACTCTTGTAGCAAGGGACACTCGATGCCATCCACACGAGCTAAGTTTTGGAGGGGAAAGTTGGAGGAAAACAAGGAACGAGACAGAAGAAATCTGCGTAAACTGCGAAAAGAAGGATGGAAAGTTCTGGTAATCTGGGAATGCCAAACAAGAAATTCAGAAAAACTAATAAGTAAACTTAGGGGATTTCTTGATTTGTAGCCACTAATCGCCGCACCGGCGGCTGGACGATAAAGTAAGAGAAGCAAGTCAAAAGGCTTTCCAATTGATTATTGATTATTTTCTATTGATTATTCGTGGTTCTTCGTGTTACTTCGTGGTAAATCATATTCAGAAGTCAGAATTAAGAATCGTACGAGGATTTATTTTATATGAAATATTCAGGCCTAAGCGATGATCCTAAGAGCATAAAAGTTTCGCGCGGCAATCCGGCCGACTTCAAAGTTATCCAGCAATTCACATCCGAGCCGGCCGCCCGTGCCTGGGAACGTCGAATGCTGAACCAGGGCTATGATAAAGATACGAGCGGCAAAGGCTGGAAATTTGGGTATACCTATTCACTCCGGCGTTAAGAGAATTTAGAATTTAGAATTAAGAATGTAGAATTGAGAAGGCAAAAGACCGTTGACATTGACTATTTACCCCATGAGATAGGTTAAACCGCCATCTCACGGGGTGAACTATTTATTATTCGTGCTTATTAGTGTTAATTCGTGGTAAATTATATTCTGAAGACTGAAGGAAACGTCCCGGCGGTTTGGCAATATATAATGAGGTGTTAAAGAATGAAGAAGTTTAAGATTATTTTGATAATTGTGGTTTTGTCACTGGCAGTTATAGTTGCTCTTCAGAATAAGCAGGAAGTGGAAACGAAATTTCTTTTCACGACTATAACAATGCCGCGAGTGCTGCTTCTTCTCTCAATTTTGACGCTCGGCTTTTTTATAGGGTTAATAACAGCCAGCGTACTTCGCAGAAAAACAGGGAAAACAAAGTAAAAAGGCAGAAGGCAGAAGGCCTTGCCATTTATTATTTATTAATTACTATTTATTATTCGTGGTGAATCATATACATAAAGCAGAAGGCAGAATTCTGAAGTCAGAAGATGGAAAACATAATCTATCGGGAAGAACAGAGATTCAATTTGTGGCTGCGCTGGCTGGTTTATGTTTCCATGGGCCTGTCGGTGGTGATTAGTGTTTTTGCATTGCAAAAAGACCCCGCCGGAGCGGACTTGATGGCGAGTTGGGAGATTGTTCTTGGCGTACTTGCCGGGATCGGCGTGCCGATAGCTATCACGGCCATGTTTTTACTTTTGAAGCTGGAAACCGAGGTTCGCACGGACGGTTTGTATGTACGTTATTTTCCTTTCCACATTCATTTCAAGCGATTCGGGCGGGAAGATTTGAGCGAATATTACGCCCGGCGGTATAAACCTATCATGGAATATGGCGGATGGGGGATTCGATACAGCCTTCGAAATGGTAAGGCGTATAACGTAAGCGGCAATCGGGGCGTGCAGCTTGTATTGGGCAACGGCAAGAAACTGCTGATAGGCTCGCAAAAGGCCGATGAGCTTGCCGCCGCGATTCGCAGGATTTTGGAAAATCACTAAAACTCAAACATCCTCGACGAAACACTTCGCCCCCCCCGGCTTCTGGCAAATAGAAACATCCAACATCCAAAATCGAACCGCGAACCCCGTCATCTTTTGCTTTATTTAGGGATTGACATAAGGGTTGAAGTATCGTATATAATGCGGTTTCGAGTTAACTTTAATATTAGTAGGAGAATTGTAGAATGTCAGAACAACGAGTATACTTCTTCGGCGAGGGAAAAGCCGAGGGCAATGCAACGATGAAAGTGCTGCTGGGCGGTAAAGGGGCGAATCTGGCCGAGATGACGAACCTCGGTGTGCCTGTGCCGGCGGGATTTACTATCGGGACGAAGGTGTGTGATGAATATAATAAATCCAGGGGAAAATGGCCGAAAGGGCTCGAAGAGGAAGTCGATAAGAACCTGGCGAAGCTCGAAAAGGCCATGAACGCAAAGCTCGGAGACCCGAACCAGCCACTCTTAGTAAGCGTAAGAAGCGGAGCCGCCGTATCGATGCCTGGAATGATGGACACCGTGCTTAATTTGGGGCTGAACGATGACGTGATTGAGGGGATCATCAAGAAGACGAAGAATCCTCGTTTTGCGTACGACATTTATCGCCGGTTCATCGACATGTTCGGCGACGTGGTTATGGGCTGCGGCCACGAGCACTTCGAAGAGGTAATTCACGCCGCCAAGGAAAAGGCCGGCGTCCAGCTCGACAACAAACTCAGCGCCGAGCAACTAAAAGACGTCGTCGACAAATACAAAGCCGTCTACAAGAAGCACGTCGGCGAACTCTTCCCACAGGACGGCAAGCTCCAGCTCAAGCACGCCATCAACGCCGTCTTCGGCTCGTGGAACATCGCCCGCGCGGTCAAATATCGCCAGCTCAACAACATCACCGGCCTTCTCGGAACCGCCGTCAACGTCCAGGCGATGGTCTTCGGCAACATGGGCTCCGACTGCGGCACGGGCGTCTGCTTCACCCGCAATCCAAGCAACGGCAAGAAGGAATTCTACGGCGAGTTCCTGATGAACGCCCAGGGCGAGGACGTTGTCGCCGGCATCCGGACGCCAATTCCGCTGATAAAATTAAAAAAGGTAATGCCCAAGGCTTACAAGCAGCTTACCGCCCTGATGACCCGGATGGAGAAGCACTACAAAGACATGCAGGACATGGAATTCACCATCCAGAGCAAGGTGCTTTACATCCTTCAGACCCGAACGGGCAAGCGTACCGCCGAAGCGGCAGTCAAGAACGCCGTGGACATGGTCGCCGAAAAACTCATTACCAGGAAGGACGCCGTCACACGTGTCACGCCGGAGCAGTTGGATCGCCTGCTGCACCCGAGCTTCGATCCGAAAGCCAGGCGTAACGTAATCGCCAAGGGCCTTCCGGCCTCACCCGGCGCCGCCGTCGGTCAGGTAGTATTCACCGCCGATACCGCCGAAGCATGGAACGCCAAGGGCAAGAAAGTAATCCTTGTCCGGATAGAAACCAGCCCCGAGGATATCGGCGGCATGGACGCGGCAGTCGGCATTTTGACTGCCCGCGGCGGAATGACAAGCCACGCAGCAGTCGTCGCTCGCGGTATGGGCAAATGCTGCATTGCAGGTGTCGGCGCACTGAATATCAACTATGCAACGAAGAAACTCATCATCGGCAAACTTACAATCAAAGAAGGCGACTGGATCAGTCTCGACGGCTCATCAGGCGAAGTGATGACAGGACAATTAGCCACGGTCGAGCCGACCTTAAGCGGCGACTTCGGCAAGTTCTTGAATATTTGCGACCAGGTACGAACACTGGGTGTCCGCACCAACGCCGACACGCCGGAAGATGCCAAGCGCGCCAGAGACTTCGGTGCCGAAGGCATCGGCCTTACAAGAACCGAGCACATGTTCTTCGAAGGCGACAGGATATGGCCCGTCCGGCAGATGATTCTCGCCGCCGACGATTACGCCATCATGCTTGCAAAAGTCGAAGCGGCCCCAACCGCTAAAGAGAAAAATGCAATTGAAAAGGAATACGCCACCGCCAAAAAGCAGTTCGAAGGCGCATTGAAGACGCTGCTGCCCTACCAGCGGGGTGATTTCGAAGGCATCTTCAAGGCCATGGCCGGACTGCCGGTCACGATTCGGCTGCTCGATCCGCCGCTGCACGAGTTCCTGCCGCAGGATAAGGCAAATCAGGCCGAGATGGCAAAGAGACTCGGAGTCAAGCCTGCCGTCGTCAAGGCAAAGGTCGAACAACTGCACGAGTTCAACCCGATGCTCGGACATCGCGGATGCCGTTTGTCGATTACCTATCCCGCAATTGCAAGGATGCAGGCAAGAGCCATTATCGAGGCCGCGCTGAACGTCAAGAAGTCCGGCAAGGTCGTACTGCCCGAAATCATGGTTCCGCTCGTAGGCGCAGTAATGGAACTGAAGCTGGTCAAAGACGAAATCGTGGACGAGATCAAGCAGGTCTTCAAAGAGAAGAAGGCCAGGATTAAGTACATGATCGGCACAATGATCGAGGTCCCGAGGGCCGCCCTGACGGCCGACGAAATCGCCACCGAAGCCGAGTTCTTCAGCTTCGGCACGAACGACCTGACGCAGATGACGATGGGCTTCTCGCGGGACGATGCAGGCACGTTCCTGGGCGAATATGTCAATAAGGGCATTTACGCCTCCGACCCGTTCCAGCAGCTCGACCAGACAGGCGTCGGCAAGCTCGTCGAAATGGGCACGAAGCTCGGCAGAAAGACCAAAAAGAAATTGAAGGTCGGCATCTGCGGCGAGCACGGCGGCGAACCGAGCAGTATCGACTTCTGCCACCGTGTCGGAATGAACTACGTCTCATGCTCGCCGTTCAGAGTCCCGATAGCAAGACTCGCCGCGGCTCAGGCAGCAGTACGCTGATTCGTACAGCGTACTGTGTAATGCGTTCTCCGTATTACAATATTTAGCCCCCCGGTTTTACCGGGGGGTTTTTCTTTATTCAAAACAACGCAACAAGCAAATATTGGCTATTGACGAATTTGCTTGATTATTGACGTTAAATAGTATATAATTTGATTATTAACTGTTGGGAGAGCCGCCTTCGGCGCGAAAAAAGCAAGGCGGACAGCGGTTAACCGGTAAAAGGCCGGACGGGCAAAAGCCCATCCGGCCATTTTTATGCCCGCCGCAGCAATATTTCTGCCATAAAAAGCAAGGAGCATAAACGAATCGATGTCACTTGCCCATGTCTTCCGGCAGGAAGTTCTCCATTACCCAGACTTCGATCTTGTCCCCTTCTGCTTTGCCCGTGAAGGTGATCTGTCGGCCGTTGGGATGAAAACGGATGTGGTCCAGGTAGGCCATTTCCAGATCGACCTTCCTGGGCTCTCCACCCTCGACAGGGATGCGCCAGAGCTCTGCTGGGGATTCGCCCAGCCAATTGGCATAAAGCAGATGGCTCCCGTCGGGTGTCCATGCAATCGTTGCTTTACCTTCGAATTTGACCAGTTCCCGCGGCTGGCCGCCCGCGACCGAAAGGACCTTTAACTTGCCAGCGTCGAGGTCCTGAAAGGCAAGCTGCTTTCCGTCCGGCGAAAGGGCTAACCCTAAAATGGCTCCGACGCCATGCTGGCCGACTGCGGCCTTAAATACCACCTTCTTATCGCCAGCAGTCAGGTCGTGGCGGTAGATTGCCCAGCCTTTGCGACCTCTGTGCACGTCGAAGATGGTTTTGCCGTCGGGAGCCGAGTTAGGGGACCGCCCACCACTCGTGCCGATTGTGGTGGCATTACCCGTCTCGACATCTATCTTGAGTATCCCCGGACGCACGTCCTTCTTGGTTTTCCCGGCACCCAGCAACGAACGCCCGTCGGGAAACCAGGATAGCGAGTGCACATCGAAGTCCGTCAGTTCAGGGGAGAGTTCCCGCACTTCTCCGGTTTCCAGGGATCGAATAAGAAAGTGATAAGGAGGTGCAAAGCGCCGCTCCGGGCCTGCGTCTGGATTGCTTGACACGCAGGCCAGATACCGGCCGTCGGGGGACCAGGCGGGGGCCCAGTTCGAGCCCCAGTTACGTTGAATGACAAGAGTCGGTTCCCCGGTGACGTTTCCCTTCTGTGGGTCGAACGCCGCCACGTAAATGTTGCTTCCCCGGGAAAAGATCCCGTAGTAATAGGAGCCGTTCCGGGTCAAGCCCAGGGGATAAAGCCGGCCGATTTCGGGTTTGAGCAGTTGGGGCGTACCTTGCGTTTTGCCGTCGGCGACCTCGACCGCCCAGACACCCATGCTGCCGGTCCGATCGCTGGCAAAGACGAGCCGCTTGCCATCAGGCGCCCAGCCGAGCACAAAATCGTCCGCGGGATGCTCGACCAAGGCAACCTCGCCGCTGCCGTCCGCTGCAAGCAGGAAGATGTCGCATGTTGGGGAGTCTTTCTCGGAGGGAAAGGTGTACGCAACATAGCGCCCATCTGGAGAGAGGCTCATTCCGACCTTCCTCCGGGCCGCGGGATACTGTCCCAGCGGCAACTTAGGCAGTGTTTTGAGAACGCGCAGATCTCCATCCTCAACGGGGATTAGCAAAATCTGTTGTGAAGATTTATCCTCTGTTCCGCCCAGGGCCAGAATGTGCTTGCCGTCCGCCGACCAGCCGGCTGGCATTTCGACGAATCTTCCTTTGCTTAGACGGATAACGCGAGGCCTGGACCCGTCGAGACCGACGATACGCAACTCCGGACCCTGCTCCGCGCCCTCCTCGTAATTGAACCAGTAGTACACGACTTGCTTGCCGTCGGGCGAGAAAATCGAATTAGAGGCAAACCCTTTCTCCCACCCTTCGTTGGTCAGCCGGCAGTTCTTGCCGGTAGCCAGTTCGTAGACGGCCAAGTCACCTGTCTCCCAATCGACGTAGGAGAGGTATTTGCCGTCGGGGGAAGGCGCCCCCATGAAATACGGATCCGCTGCGCCAGCCCACACCCGGCGAACCACCAGCGCTGGCGCCGGCTTTGCGACTGGCGCCTCCGGCAGGAAGTTCTCCATCACCCAGACTTCGTTCTTGGATGGTTGTACCTGACCGGCAAAGGTGATTCTCTGGCCGTCGGGATGGACGCGCAAGTGCTCTATACGGTGCATCGTCAAATCAAGCTTCTCAGGCTCTCCGCCTTTGCTGGGAATCCGCCAGAGTTCGGTTCCAAATTTTCCCTTGCCGAAAAGCAGATAGCGGCTATCACGCATCCAGGCAATCGTGCTGACATCCTCCACCTTGGCTACTTCCCGGGGCTCTCCGCCCGAGACGGAAAGCACCTTAAGGGCAGCGGTATCCGAAAAGGCCAAGTGTCGGCCGTCGGATGATACAGTCAAGTTCGCTATTTTGGGCGAGCTGTAGAGTTCTTGCTCAGCCCCGGTATCAATCTCACGTCGGATGATACTGATGGTTCTGTTGGATCCTCGCTCGGCCCTGGTGGCGTATCGTCGATAATAAACTGCTTTTCCATCGGGTGCCCAAATGGGCCCTGAACGTCCACCGCTTGTGATGGTCGTAAGCTCACCGGTCTGCACGTCCATTTGCTGTATACCCCACCGCCACGGCTTGGCGGGCGCCCAGCAAAGTATCGACCTTCCGTCCGGAGACCAACGGAGGGAACTCACGATGCCACGGAGCTCTGTGGAGATCTCCTGAAGCTGGTTCGTTTCGACCGAGAGAATGAACAGTGGGTGTTCCGTCCCTGCGGCCATGCCTCTCCAATTCAGCGATAGACATGCCAAGTACTGCCCATCGGGCGACCAATCGGGGGCGAGGTTCTGACCTTCTCTGCGTCGAATCGCCATGACGGGTGGTGCTGAGAGTTTGTGCGTCTTGGGATCCAGCCTGGCAGTGTAGATATTCGTTCCTCCCAAAGTCAGACCGAAATATAAAGAACCCTCCGGGGTCAATCCCAGCGGCTCAAACAAACCCATTTGTGAGCTGACCAATTGGGGCTCTCCCTGCGGCTTTCCACCATCCACACGAATCTGCCAAATGCTCTGGCTCTCAGTGCGATCGCTGGCAAAAACGATGCGTTTTCCATCCGGTGCCCAGCCGAGGAGGCGATCGTCGGCCGGATGTTCAACAAGCGCAGTTTCCTGGGTCCCATCGGCCGCAAGTAGAAAGATATCGCGCTTCCTGTCGCTTCGCATCAAATCAAAAGCGATGTGCCGCCCGTCGGGTGAAAACTGCATCCCCCAGGGAAAGCCCGATTCCAATGATTTCACTACAGAAACAGAACCATCCGCTATGGAAACCAACACAATCTCGTTCATCTTGGTTCCTCTAATTCCAAGGACATGCTCTCCGTCGGGGGACCAATCGGTAGGCTGGATGTACGTACGATGAGCCAAGATGCGCGGTTCGGAACCGTCGAGACCAACGACGCGTAACTCATCGGCCCCATCTTTGTTTTTCCAGGTGTAACAGATACGATCGCCACCCGGGGAGAAGATCGAGTACAGGGCGGATTCTGAGGACTCGGACTCGGTGTCCTTGTTCGTCAGCCGGCGTATCTGGCCGGTCGTCAGGTCCTGGACGGCCATGTCGCCGCCCGTCTTCCAATCGACAAAGGATATGTACTTGCCGTCAGGGGAGACTTCACCGAAGCCGCCGAAATACGAGTTTTCCAAGACCCGTCGCACCGCCGGGACGGTTGACGGTTTTGCAGCGGAGATTCCTGAGGCCTTCGTGCGTTTGGCGTCAGGCAGGGAAATACAGGCCAGGACAATCATCAAGATAATAGACAGAGGGGACCATTTATATGAGTTCTTTTTGAATTGTGTAATCATGGTAATTCTCCTTTTTAATTGAGATCTGCTTTCTATGATTCCCGCCATGGCAGGCAAAGGCCGCGAGCGGGAGAAACGGCGTACGAGGCTTACTATCGCTTGTCCGTATTCTTGTGACTCCTCCTTTTGAGTACGAGCCAACACAAGGGCATCGCAGGCCAGCTCCCGGTCGGCCCGCATTCGATAGAAGGCGAACCAGACAAGCGGATTGAACCAGTGCAGGACCTGCAAAAGGCTCGCCAGCCATCCGAGGTAAATATCGTGCCGTCTCAGGTGGGCCAGCTCGTGCAGGAAGACATATCGCATCTCCTCCGGGGTGGCAGTATCGAGCATCTCCAGCGGCAAGAGTAAACGCGGCCTGATGAAACCAAAAAGGCCGGGGCTCCTGATTTGGCTGCTTGGCACGACTGCGACGAGGCTCTCGACGCCCATCTGTTCCTTGCATTCTTCGAAAAGCTCAAGCATCGCCTGCTTGACCAACGGGCGGTCCCGCTTGACAATCCGCCAGAGGGCAAAGTTGCTCATCAGAAGATATGTCCCAATTACTATTGCACCGGCAAGCCATAGAACGGGCAAGACCCAACGAAGTGAAACCAACCATGGCTGAGATTCGATTTGTATATTGGCAATCGTTCCTGGTTCCGGAATTGCCCGCTTCTGAATCGTAACATCAGACTCTGATTTCTGAGCAGGTATCGCTCCTGCAGTGTCGGAAGCCTGTTCGGCATGAGAAGGCAATTGTTGTTCAGTAGCCTCAGATGGTTGGGCTCGTTGAATCTGCCGATCCCACGAAGGGATTAGATTTAATAGACTCACCCGGCTCGAAGGCGCCCAGGGCAATATCATACGTATCAACAACACCAGCCACAGCGCATAACACCAGCGAGGCCCCAGCTTGCCACCCAGTAGCTTCTGTATCAGCATAATCAGGCAGATGACCACACTTGCAATCAGGGTCGCCTGCAAGAGCCAGCCGAAAAACGGCTGAAAATAGGTCATTAAAGTTTCCATTTTTATCCCTTTCTTTTCTGGTTAAGGATCTTCTGTATATCGTCGATCTCTTCGTCCGAAAGATCCGCATCCTCAATGAAGGCAGCCAGGGCGGGCTTCATCGCATCCTGGTAGACACGCCGAACGAAAGACCTGGTCTCAGAGCGGACACAAGCAGACTCAGCAACCGCGGCGGAATACCGGTACCGGTAGCCCTCCTCTGTGACTTTGACGGCGCCTTTCTTCACCAGTCTGCTTATCAACGTCTTGATCGTTCTGGGTTTCCATTTAACTTCACCTGACAGGGCGTTTACGACATCATTTGCTGTCTGCGAACCATTACCCCACAGTACCTGCATTACTCGCCACTCTGATTCGGCTATCTTGGGTATTGACTTTCTCATAACGTTTCTCCTTGATTACATTAGTAGTCATATAAACAATATTACATTTGTAGTCATCTCGTCAAACTAAAATTTGAAAAAATTTTACTTTTTTGGGAATTTGGGCTTTTTGGGCCCAATATTAAGGATTATTTTGTCCATTCGGGCAGATTTTTTTTATAGTTAAAATGGGAAACACTACTATTTCAAATCGAGTTAGTGGAGAATTCAAGGCAGAATCAGTTAACCGGCGTCGATTTTCTGCTCTTATGCCTTGTGTTCTCGTGCCCTATTTTATCTGGTATCGCTTGCGCTTTCGTTGTATTATGGTCTGGTGTGGGCAAGAAAAACATTTGCTTCTGGAAAGCTGGTATTATGGATAAAAGGATTATTTATCGCCGTGTTGGAGTTGGGCTTGTTGTTTGCTTTTTGATTTTCGGTATCACATCCTGTTCGAGTCAGAAGGAGGCCAAAGTACAAATGGAAACAGATCATGTTATCATCAATAAGCTTCAACATGCCGAACTCTATTACAATATGCACCCGGCGTTCGAGAAAGCTTTTGCATTCCTGAGACAGGATGGATTGGCCGAGCTGCCGTCCGGCCGGCAGCAAATCGACGGCGACAGCTTGTTCTGCATAATCAGTAAAGGCCCCGGCCGGAGCCGCGCCGAAGCGAAACTCGAAGCACACCGCAAGTTTATCGATATTCAATATGTCATCGCCGGAACGGACGAGATGGGCCTAAAGCCCATTACCGCATGTAAGTTAACCGATACTGGCTATGACGCCGAAAAGGACATCGAGTTTTTCAAGGACCAGCCCGATAGCTGGAAGCCGGTGCCCGCCGGCTCGTTCGTCATCTTCTTCCCAAAGGATGCCCACGCCCCGCTCGTAAGCAGCGGAGAAATCCACAAGGTCGTTTTGAAGATTGCCGTTGACTAAGAGGCACCCGGCAATGAATTGCCGGGCTAAATATGCGGAATTGTTCGGGACGGGTTTATTAAGGGATTCTGCCGACTATTGAGTTTGCAGCTTTGCCTGCTCCATGAGGACTTCGTAAGAATACCCGGAACCAAAATCCTTGTTGAGCGTAATCTTTCCTTCGAACGTTACAACGTCCCCGACATTGACTTCTTCGTTGGTCGTGATTGTCAGATCGAAGTTGCCTGAATCGCCTGTGCCGTCCTGGAGGTGGACCCAGTTCTTATTCATAATCGCTCGATTGACCTTCATGACCTGCCCTTTAATCAGCACGGTCTTATCGGCATAAGAATCTCTATTGGTAAACAGCTCGCCGATCGTTATGCCGCCCTCTGCCGGCTCAATCGAAACTTCCTTCTTCTCCAATTCAGGCTTCACCGGGCGAGGCATGCTCATGGACTGCTGAGTTGCAGGAGCTCCGCCGCTGACAACCCTGTCAACAAAATAGATCGTCTCGAAAGTTCGCTGCAAGTCCTTGCTCTCAAAGTTTTTTATCTCAAGACCGCCCGCAAAAGAAATCGTCGCTCCGGCCTCGATCTCTCTTTTAGTGACGGCGATCCAGAAATCACTATCTGCTTCTTTGACTTTCAGGTAAGTGTAGGACGTGGCCTGGACAACCTCCTGGACCGTTACTGTGTGCAGATCGGCGACAGCACCGCCCTGCTTCGTTTGAACCTGCTGTTGCTGCAGGATATCTTGTTCTTTCTGCTCGGCCTCTTTTTGTCGACAGGAAAGCGACGCCAGAGCCAATAAAATCGATATTGCCGTTAACGTAAGCTTCATATCGTACCCTTCTAAAAATTCGAATTATTTTTTCTTAACACGCACCAGTCTAACGCATAAACGGCAAAATTGCAACCACGGCCCCGGAGATACAAAATAGATTCGCTAAGCCTGATTCACTTTCATCTTTTCTTCGGGAAGATTCAGACTCGCGAATTCGCCGAACAATCCGGCGGCGGCCCGGTCGTAAGCCATCGCGGCGTCAATTTCATCGACAAAGTAGCCGAGGTGGTGGGTTTTGTGGTCGCAGGTTACCTGGGCGGCCCATTTGTGGTTTCCTTTGTGCCAGTGGACGCCTTTGTATTTTGAGCTTTTGTGCCGGCAGGCGCGAAGGTTCCGGCAGTTCTCGGCGAAAGTGCAGATGCGCAGGTTTTCTTTCCGGTTGTTCAGCCCGTTATGGTCGATGTGGTCCACGACCAGATGGTCCGGAGCGTTCATTATCTGTCGGTGCATTTTGATGCTCTTGCCATTTTCTTTACGCACGGCGTAGAAATTCCTGTCCGTTCCCTCCGCGAACCAGGTATATTTGCTCAGCAACTGGTAGTCTTCGGCGTCGACGACGGCGAACAGGCCGCGAGTCAGAGGTATAACACGCGGCTTTTTATTCCGCGGATTGGCGAAGCATGATGGGTAGAAGTTTTCACATTTCTGCAGCGGCGGGCGGATGCTCCACCGGCCTACGGAACCTGTTTTCTGCCGGCAAATCAGAACCGCCCTGACTGAACCGGTCGCATACGTTGAAAAGCAACAATTATCACATCTTTTTTCATGGGCCATGAGTTATCCCCCCCGTGGCAGGCTGAATTGTGTTAAATATATGAGGTAAATATTGATTATTAAAGCTAAAACCCCATTTTAGCCGGTATTGTACCATATTCAGACGGATTTTTCAAGAGAATTTTCGCCAGAACGGTACTGCGGGGTACGATTCAGAATTGTAGGCAGACGGGTGGCAGCCTCAAAGCCGCAGGCTTTGGGGATGATCGCAAATGATAAACTCCGGCTAAACGCGTACACAAGCGGACCGGAACGGAGAAATCTGCCCGCATCTGGATAGTGCCTCCTGTTTGCAGCCAGATGTCTCGACTCCGCTTCGCTCCGCTCGACATGACAATACCTACAAACATGAACTGCACCCGGTACAGCGAAATGGGCGTTTTGCACAATTTTACCCAAACGGGCATTGACATAAATGAGCGGGCTTGATAGAATTCAGCTTTTGATTGAGGCAGTATTTATGGTGAGAGTAGCTCAGCTGGTTAGAGCACCGGATTGTGGATCCGGGGGTCGCGGGTTCGAATCCCGTCTTTCACCCTTCTGGAAAACATGGGGGACAGATGTCTGCCCGGCGTCCTCGTCGTGGAGATGAGCAGTATAAGCATCTCAGCAGTCGCCGGCAATCCGGGAAACGAAGAAGGAGAAACGAAATGAAGAAACGCAATTCTTATTCAAACCTGCCGTTAACTCTTGCTGCGCTGGCTCTTATTTTGGTCAGCCTTGCATACGTAGCCACAAGCACAGGCGCCGAGCGAGCGTTGAATAAGCCGCCGAAAGGCTTTGTCGCCCTGTCCAACGGCAAAGACCTGGCCGGCTGGAAAGGGCTTTTGAAAAGTCCGTACGACAACCCGTCAAAAAGGGCAACGCTTACGCCGGACAAACTCAAGGAACTGCAAAAGGAGGCCGACGACGACATGCGGGCGCACTGGAAGGTCGTGGATGGCACGCTGGTCTTCGACGGCAAGGGGCGCAGCCTGTGCACGGCGAAGGATTACGGTGACTTCGAGATGTTAGTGGACTGGAAAATCCTGAAAGACGGCGACAGCGGCATTTATCTGCGGGGCTCACCCCAGGTTCAGATATGGGATACGGACAGGCCGAATGCTGATGTCGGTTCGGGTGGTCTGTACAACAACCAGAAGAATCCGAGCAAGCCGACAAAGAAAGCCGACAAGCCCGTCGGCGAGTGGAACACGTTTAGAATCTTCATGATCGGCGAGAAGGTCACGGTGATACTAAACGGCGTTATAGTGGTCGATAACGTAATCATGGAGAACTACTGGGACCGAAACATACCGATTTATCCAACGGGCCAGATCGAGCTTCAAAATCACGGCAACAACCTGTACTTCAGGAACGTTTTCATTCGTGAAATCCCGCGAGAAAAAGGCACCAACACGCTGACGAACAACGAAAAGAACAAGGGCTTCAAGCAGCTTTTCAACGGCACCGACATGACAGGCTGGGTCGGCAATACGCAGGGCTACGTCATCAAAGACGGCATTATGATTTGCGACCCGTCTATCGGGGGCGGCGGAAATCTCTACACGGAAAAAGAGTACGGCGACTTCATCTTCAGATTCGAGTTCCGGCTGACACCCGGCGCTAATAACGGGCTGGGGATTCGCACGCCGCTCACGGGCAATGCAGCCTACGAAGGAATGGAGCTTCAGATTCTGGACGATCAGTCGCCAAGATATACCGGATGGCTGAAGGACTACCAGCATCACGGCTCGATATACGGCGTAGTTCCCGCGAAAACGGGCCACCTCAAACCCGTTGGCGAGTGGAACAACCAGCAGGTAACCGCAAAGGGCAAGCAGATAACAATCAAGCTCAACGGCGCAACTATTGTCGATGCCGATATCGAGAAAGCGAGCACACCCAAAACAATCGACGGCAACAAACACCCCGGCCTGAAACGAAGCAGCGGCTACATCGGCTTTTGCGGGCACGGCGACCAGGTCGAGTTCCGCAATATAAGAATCAGGCCTCTTGATTAGACTTCCAACGACTCGCAGACAATAATAAGGAAAGACAATGAGCAACAAAAGAATCAGCAAGACAACGAACGTAACCCGCAGGGATTTCCTGAAAGGCTCGGCCCTTATGACAGGAGCCGCTATTGTTTGGCCGACAATTGTCCCTTCGTCGGTTTTAGGCGCCGATGCCCCGAGCAACCGCATCACTATCGGCTGCATAGGCACCGGAGGTCAGGGCAGCAGCAATATGAAGGGATTCAAAGCAAAGTCCGGCTGCCAGGTAATAGCCGTATGTGATGTCGACGCCGGCCACAGAGAAAGTGCACGCAAGACGGTTGGGCTCGATCCGAAGTCATGCTATAACGATTTCCGCGAGGTGCTGGCCCGTAACGATATCGACGCGGTCTCTATCGCCACGCCCGATCACTGGCATGTCCCGACGTCCATCGCCGCGGTCCGTGCCGGCAAGGACATCTACTGCGAAAAGCCGCTGACTTTGACCATTGCCGAGGGCAGGACTCTCGTAAACGAAGTAAAACGCTACGGCCGGGTCTTCCAGACGGGCTCCCAGCAGCGCTCCGGCAGCGAGTTCCGCAAGGCCTGCGAACTGGTCGTCAACGGCCGGATAGGAAAACTGCATACCATGAGAGTGGGAATCTCGGGAAACAACAGAAAGTGCGAGCCGACCTGGACGCCCGAGCCGGTGCCGGAAGGTTTCGACTATGATATGTGGCTGGGATCCGCTCCGTGGGAACCTTACCATACCCAGCGATGTCACTATCAATTCCGCTTCCTACTGGAATACTCCGGCGGGCAAATGACCAACTGGGGCGCGCACCATCTGGACATCGCCCAGTGGGGCAACCAGTCCGACAATACCGGGCCGGTGGAGATTCGCGGCAAAGGTGAGTTCCCCAAGACCGGACTGTTCACCACCGCTTTGAATGCGGAAATTGAGTACACATACGCCAGCGGCGTTAAAATATTCCTCAGCAAAGGCGGCGGCACGCGATTCGAGGGCACCGAAGGATGGATTTACGTCAATCGCGGCAAACTCCAGGCCGAGCCCGAGTCGCTTTTGACGTCGGTCATCGGGCCTGATGAAAAACATCTTTACGAGAGCAATGACCACAAGCAGAATTTTCTCGATTGCATCAAGAGCCGGAAAGACCCGATCTGCAATGCCGAGGTCGGACATCGCACCAGCACCGTTTGTCACTTGGGCAACATTGCGATGCTGCTGGATAGATCGCTAAAGTGGGACCCGCAGAAAGAACAGTTCATCGGCGACGACGAAGCCAACCGAATGACCTGGCGCCCCAGAAGAGCGCCCTGGAATCTGTAAGGAAATCCGAATTACAAATAATTGTCGATGATGTGAGGTTTATTATGAATTGGACGAAGTTAGCTGCTGCGCTTTTGGCGGTTAGTTTTATAAGCAGCATTGCCTGCGGGGCGGGATTTTCGTGGAAAGATACGGAGGGTAAATATCTGGACCTGCTGTATGACGGGCATAAGGTGACGCGGTATATGTACGATTCCGACGAGTCGAGCGAGCAGCGGATATTCGAGACATACAAAGTGTTTCATCATGTTTTCGATGAGAATGGTGACAATTTACTGACGAACGGGCCGGATGGAGAGAATCCGTACACTAAGAAAATTCTGTATCCGCATCATCGCGGAATCTTTATCGGTTGGAACAAGCTGCAGTTCGAAGGCAAGTCGTATGATACATGGCATATGACCAATGGTGTCAGGCAGGTCCATCAGAAATTCCTGGAGAAAAAAGCGGATGCGGAAAAGGCGATTTCGACGGCGCTGATTCACTGGAAGAACGGCCAGGGCAAGGTGATGGTAGCTGAAAAGCGGACGATGACAGTGTATCGGCCGGGCGATGGAACGATTGTGCTATTGGACTTCGAGACGGAGTTAAAAGCTCCTAACGGCGAGGTTTATCTCGACGGCGATCCGGAGCATGCAGGTTTTCAATATCGGCCTCATGACGGCGTTGCCAAAGGGCCCGCGGAAGGCAAGGCAAAGTATCTTTTCCACAAAGAAGGCATCGATCCGAAAAAGGATAAAGACCTGCCGTGGGTTGCGCTGGAGTACAGGCTGAACGGCAAGCGCTACAACGTTCTGTACATGAGCGATCCGGCCAATCCGAATCCTGATGCGGTTTATTCGGCTTATCGTGATTACGGGCGATTCGGGGAGTTCTTCAAGCATACAATTGACGCCGGGCAAACATTGAAGCTGCGGTATCGTATCCGTGTGAGCGAAGGATCGCTGCCTAATCGCAAGCTGTTGACCAGGCAATACGCGGCTTTCACGACGAACTAACCGGCCACATCTGCAGTTGACCCGGCAGCATTTTTTCAGCGGTCCCATCCGGGTAGTGAAACTGTCGCCTGGTAGTTCGAGTAGTTGTAGAGCGGGTTGCGCTGGGGCTTGTAGAGCCGGCCCTGCTTCGGGTTGTCGTCCTGCGTGTAAACCCAGAGTTCGTACGGGTCCCACACCACCACCTCATCGCGGCAGTCACCCGTAACGTCCAGCACCGCGTTGCACTCGTACGGATGACCGTCGGCCGGGAATCGTACTACCCGCCGTCCCCAGCCGTCGTACATGCCGCCTTCTGTCACGTCCGGCGACAGCACGAAGAACTCTTCGCTCTTTCCCGTCCAGTTGATCGGAAGACACATGCTGCCGTGCTGCACCGGTTCGAAATCGTAATACAAATCGCCGTCCGAATCGAAGTAGTGGATAATGCCCTGGTTGCCCCAGAAATTGATGCTCACGATTTCGAGTCCGGGCAAATCGTCCCGGAAATTTGCCAGCGCCGGGTTCTGCACATGGCCGAAAAAGTGGCGCTTGAGCACGTTGCCTTTGAGGTCTGTGAAGAAGGCCCCCGCGTCACTGGCCGCGCAGAAAAGAATCGGCTCGGCATTCTCCTTGAATTTTACTACGGCAACTCCGTCCGCGTGGTCCTCCATCGTTCCATCCAGCGACCAAAGCTTTGTCCCGTCGTCATCGAACATCGAATAGCCGACGGCAACTTCGTCCCTGCCGTCATTGTCGATATCGTAAGCGAAAGGATAGTGCCCCGTCGTACATTTCCCCGTCCACATTACGTCGAACTTGTCGTTCATCGCCCAGATGTGATTGTAACGGTCCTTGAAGATAATGTCCCTGTCCTGCCCGAGCCCTCGCAGGTCGCAGAAGAAAAGCGAATCTCCCAGGATGCGCGGGAAAATGTTGTGCTCACCGTGATCGCCCGGCGGCGTCAACGGCGTCGACTTGCTGTACTTCACTTCGCCCGTCGAACCGTCGGCTGCGATGATTTCCTGGTTCATGCAGTAGACCACCTCGTTTTTTCCGTCCCCGTCAATGTCGTGGATCTGAAAGCCCACGTCATTCGTCAGGTGGTTCTTCCATGAGTCCGGCCGGCCCTTTTGCCAGAGCACCTTCCCATCCGGATTAACCGCCGTGATGCAGCTCAGCTCGCTGTTGCGGTCCTTGGGCCCGTGATGAATCACCTGCCCGAACAGAATATCGATCTGACCGTCACCATCCAGGTCGCCGAACCGAAGGTTGCGCCCCACGCCGTACTCGCCGGTGTGGAACTTCTTCCAGACAACCGGCCTGGGATTGGCCGCCTGGAGTTTCGTTTCTTCCTTGTCCTTTGCGGCGACGCGATTTTCGATGCGCTTGATTTCTTCGGCGCTGGCCGTGACCTTCACCGAACTGAACTTCGCCGGAACGTCCGCTGTTAGCGCTATCTTCCCTTCGGCAAAAGTCGGATCCTCCGCCTCCAGAACGATGCCGCCGCCGAACTGAGCCCGGATTCGGTTGCCCTCGACGCGAATCGTTGCCGTGAGAAATTCTCCGCTCTTCCATGCGAATTCCCGCTCGGCCAGGATCTTCTCATCGGGTTTCCGATAAGCGACTCCATGATTAACCACCTTCAGAATCGCTGTTGGGCCATTGACGCCGAAAAAGTAGTAGCACCGGTCGTTGCGGTAGCGAAACGCCACGCCGCTCTGTCCCCGGTCCGATTGGGGGCAAAATCGCACCGAAACGGTGTAGTCCCTCCAGAACTCACCGCCTTGTGTCACCGTGCACACCATAGGGTGTGAGTGTTTCCGCTTGTTATAAATCGTCTGCGATAGCATCGCGTCACCGTCTTGTTCGATTACCCACCAGGCCCGCTGCTCGGGCGTGCCCGATGTGAAGCAGGAGACAACCCAGTTGCCCTCGGGCGCCGTTTCGAGCACATAGTGGTATTCGGCGTGAGCGCCTATAACGCCCGCCGAGAACATGCCCGGCCGCAATCCGCTGAAATCATCGTCGAGCAATACCGCCTCTCCGCCAAGCGCCGCTCCGGAAAGAACAGTCAAACCCCACATGAATTCCATCAAAACAACTATCCCGCTCGATCCGCGCATCCTGCATATTTTTCTCATGTTCATTCTCCCTTAGATAACTCAAACTGACCGTTCGCGCTGTCATCCCTGCGAAAGCAGGGATCCAGGAACGTAACGGTTTTAATGGATTCCCGCTTTCGCGGGAATGACAGATTGTGTTATGTTGTTGCCATTAGACGGCATATCATTCGACTCAAAAACGGCAAGTTTAAGTCAGATAACCTCCACGTTGTCCGCTGCGAGTTTCAGCGGAACTGGTGGCCTTTGAACCTTTGTTCTTTGTCGAGCACTTCGCCGATCAGATTCTCGGTGTGTGACTGCTTTGCATAGGCTTTCATCTTCTCCAGAATATCGGGGTGTTTGTCCGCTATATTGTTCTGCTCGCTTATGTCCTTGTCGAGATCGTACAGCTCGAACGGTTTGTTTTTCGCCGGCTTGATGGCCTTGTAATTACCCATTCTCACGGCGACCTGCTGCTGGTGTTCCCAATAGAGAAACTCGTGCATTTCCTGTTTACGGCCAGCGGCATCCTCGCCCAAAAGCGTCGGGACGATCGATATTCCATCGATATTCTCCGGCGGCTCAACGCCGGCAAGCTCAGTAAAAGTCGGCATGACATCGGGGAAATACCATAGATGGTCGCTGACGACGCCGGGCTTGATCCTGCCGGGCCAGCGGACAAACATCGGGATACGCAGACCGCCCTCGTACAGATTCCCTTTTTGTCCTCGAAAGTGCCTGTTGGGATCGAAGAAATTATTGAACCCTCCCCTGCCGCCGTTATCGCCGCAGACGAAAACAATCGTGTTGTCTTCAATTTTGAGCTGTTTAAGCAAAGCGAGAATTTCCCCGATCTGCCGGTCGACCATTTTCACCATCGCGGCGTAAACTTTCACATCGTCCGGCCTCTTCTGGCCCTTGCCCCAGGGCTTGTCTTTGAAGTAAAGCCAGGCGGGTTCATCTTCCGGAATTCCCCACTGGCCGTGCGGCGGTGTCCACGCGCAGTAGCAGAAAAACGGCTCGTCCCGATGCTCGCAAATAAACTTTACGGACTCATTGAAGATCAGGTAATGCGAGAATTGTTTTCCCTTGTAGTAGTCGCCCGTGTTGCCCTCAAGGGGGACTTTCTCGCCGGAACGAACGAGGTAGTTGGGGAAGAACGAGTGGGCGTGGGTCTGGTTGTAGTAGCCATAGAAAATATCGAAGCCGTGCCGCTCGGGAACGCCGGTCGTGCCGCGGTCGCCGCAACCCCATTTGCCGAATCCGCCGGTGGCATAGCCGGCCCGCTTGAGGACCTCGGCAACGGTGACATCCTCGGCCCGCATTGGCCAGACCTGACTGTTCTTGCGCACGGTGCAGTGGCCCGTGTGCCGGCCCGTCATCAGTACGCAGCGGGTCGGCGCGCATACCGGGCCGCCGGCCAGGGCCTGCGTAAAGCGCATCCCTTCGGCGGCCATCTTATCGATGTTCGGAGTTTCGAGGTGCTTATTGCCCATGCAGGACAACTCGAAGTAGCCAAGCTCGTCTATCATTATATAAACGAAGTTCGGCTTTTTGCCTTTATCGCCGGGCTTCGGCGCTTGAGCATAAGCCGGCATGGCAAATGCCGCCGCTCCGAAGCTTATGGCCTTTAGAAAATCACGACGTTTCATACCTTCTCCAATATTAAATGTGGACAACTTTTATTCCTGCGAGCTGGCAGTACGCTTTGAACGGAAGTTCGAGGTCACCGTATATGAAAAGCTGGTGGAAGCCTTTTGTGTCGCGTGCATCGGCGACATCGTCCAGCTCCAGCTCGACCGAAGTCCGGCAGCCTCCTGCTGGCGGGGTCTCGATATTGCGAAGCATCCGGCCGGTGCCGAGGATGATGGACTCGGGGCCCTGGAATTTCATGACCGTCACCTTCTGGCCTTCGCGCCAGAGCACCTGAGGCGCCACGCCGGAATTGGATTCAGAGTGACTCCGCAATATCAGGGGAGCCGGCGGTTTGTCGAAACCGTCGAGTTTTGTGGGGCACGAGCAGTGTGCGCCCATCAGGGTGTTATTGACGGTGTTCGGCGCCGGGTCCTGCATGAAGCCGGGCCTGTCGAATAACAGGCTCGTCAGCCGCAGTGAGTTCGCGGAATTCCACTCGGCCTCGCAGGCGCCGACGGAGCCTTCATCGTTGAGCCGCAGCCATGCCATGCACGGCGGTGCGGGAATCAGCCGGCTCTCGACCAGTGGCAGGCAGTCCAGCGATATTCCCTGGCAGTTCTCGGCGGCCATGATGCGCTTTGCAACCACGTAATTCTTCACGGAGTTCATAATGTCACGCTGTGTCGGCTCGACGATTTTCTTCGCCTGCTTCGTATAGAAATCGGCCAGGGCGCGGACCTCGTCGGTGTCCTCGACCTTCCGGAATTCCTCCGGGTAGCGCCTGCGGGGGACATAATGCAGCGTCGTGCCGATGACGTCGAGCTTGGTGTCCTGGGCCTTGTCGCCCTGGACGATACACATGCGGGTATGATCCATATCCCAGATCGTCCGGAGCATTCTGACGCCGAAATTCAGCCACTCGATATCCTGCGTTGCGGCGACATAAACGCCGGGAATATCCCGCGTGCCCTGCAGGTGACTTGTGAAGGAAGTACCCATAGGGCTAAAGACAATCGTCGGGATTTTGCCGCGCTCCTTTGCAATCTTGTTAATGTGAGGCCATGATTGATTCAGGCTCATACTGACAACGATAAGACCGTTCGGGGGCTGGGCCTTGAGCTGCGAAAGACAGGTATTGACGGCGTTTTCATCCGCGAGAGGTTCGGGCCTGATGTCAAGCTGAACGTTGAACTTCCCGGCGGCGGAATTCAGCACTTCCGTATAGTGACGCTGGCGCTCGCCGATATCGTAGGCCGCGCCGGGCCAGCCCATCCAGTAGCCCTTGACGTCCGGGCGCACGAACACAACACTGACAACAGGCTTGCCGGAAGTTCTCGGCTCGGCAGCGAACAAAGACGAGGCGAAATCGAACAGCCCCGTATTGACGGCCGCCGCCAGAGCGCCGGCGCCGGCAAGGAAACTGCGACGATTCAGCTTAAAGGGACAGCCGGCCCTGGCACAGGTTTTGTTTGTCTCGGTCATGATTTTTTCTCCTTGAAATATAAAATGAAGTATGCCCTCATTCGTTCTTGCGTTTCTTCTTTATTTTTCTCGCCGCTTTTGAGGCGGGTCGACCGGCCTCCCTGGCGGCAGGGTCGAACTGCGGATTCTTTTCGGCTGGAATCGTGGCGTCAACGCTCTTGCGCCATTCTATGAGTGTACGGTGCAGCTCTTCGGCCTTGTCCGGCATCGAACCGGCAAGATCTTTTTCCTCGCCGAGGTCGTCCTTGAGATTATACAGCTCGACTTTGCCGTCTTCGAAAAATTCTATCAGCTTCCAGTCGCCCTGCCGGACCGCGCCCGCGGGCGTCGTGCGCCACGGCCACTGCTCTTCGTTGTAAGCCTCCAGGTACGCCGGGAAATGCCAGAAAATCGCCTTGCGATTCAGAGCCCCTTTGCCCCTTAGCAGCGGGACGATACTCACGCCGTCGAGAATATGTCCCGAAGGCTGCGGAGCGCCCGCCATCTCCAGCATTGTCGGGTAGAAATCGATACCAATCACAGGCACATCGCAAACGCCGCCGGGACTGGCGACGCCGGGCCAGCGTACAATCATCGGCACGCGTATGCCGCCCTCGTAGAGCATTCCCTTCGAGCCCCGCAGCGGGACCATGGACGTGGCGTTGGCATAGCCGCCGTTATCGGAGAAGAAAAATACCACGGTGTTGTCTCTCAGCCTAAGCTCATCGAGTTTTGCCATGATCCTGCCGACGCCCTGATCGACGCTCTCAATCATCGCCGCGTAGGTCGGATTATTATGAGCATCCGCAGGCTCTTTCTTTTTGTACTTTTCGATGAGCTGCTCTTTGGCCTGGATCGGCGTGTGCACCGCGTGATGCGGCAGATATAAAAAGAAAGGCCCGGCTTTGTTGGCCTCGATGAACTTTATCGCCTCATCTGTCAGCCGGTCGGTCAGGTACTCCCCTTCTTTGCTGAAATGGCCGCCGTGATTGCGCTCGAACGCGACATCGAAACCCCGGTCGATTGGCAGGTACGGCGATTTGC